>Ga0134071_10000687_pt1 | contig 11525 bp, 11 predicted proteins | sample 15_taG_27_FD_94466 | JGI IMG/M metagenome (GOLD analysis project Ga0134071, IMG submission 94466) | Grasslands soil microbial communities from the Angelo Coastal Reserve, California, USA - 15_D_Rain_40cm_5_09082015 | ecosystem: Environmental > Terrestrial > Soil > Grasslands ...
CCCGATCCTCCGGCAACGCTGCAGCAGCGGGAGATTGACCTCATCGTCGATTTCCTGATCGCGAAGGTCGTCGGAAAAGGACCGATGGATCGTGCCAGGTGCATCGAATTCTGGGGCTCTGAGACCGACGCGTGCAAAGAATTCTCGAAATGACAAGGAGGCCCGCGACATGCGACAGGCGTTGACGACCGCGTTTCTCCTCCTCGGTCTGCCGATAATGGCCGCCGGGCAGGGTACGGCTTTGCCCCGCATGCCCGACGGGAAACCCAACCTGCAGGGCATCTGGCAGGTACTGAACACGGCGGCCTGGGATATCCAGGACCATCCGGCACGGCTCGGCGTGCCGGCCGGCCAGGGCGTTGTTGAAGGCAACGAGCTTCCTTACCGGCCCGAGGCGCTCGCGAAAAAGCGGCAGAATTTTGAGAATCGCGCGACGGCCGATCCGGATTCGAAGGGATACTTGCCCGGTGTTCCTCGTATTATGTACATGCCTTTTCCGTTCCAGATCTTCCAAACCCCCAATTACGTCGGGATCACCTTCGAGTACGACGCCGCCTGGCGAAACATTTACACGAACGGAACTCCACACCTGAAGGGAGTCAGCTTTTGGATGGGAGACTCGCGGGGACACTGGGAAGGCGACACGCTCGTTGTCGATGTCGTGGGTTTCACAGATGAGACCTGGTTCGATCGCGCCGGAAACTTCCACAGCGAGGGGCTGCACCTGGTGGAACGCTTCACGCCGGCCGGTCCGGATCACATCAATTACGAAGTCACAGTTGACGACCCGGCCGTGTTCACCAGACCTTGGAAGATGAGTATGCCGCTCTACCGCCGCAAAGAACGGAATGTGCAACTACTCGAGTACGATCCCGGATTGCTTTCGGATCAGCAGGAGGCCGAGCGGCAACGCGGCAAGGAGAAATAATATGGATACTCGATACCCGGTTCTGGCCGTTGTGCTCGTCGTGATGGCCGCTTCCGCATGGGCGGCAGCCCAGCAGCCTGCAGCGGGCGGCACCGTCGGAGGCTGTCCGACGGAGCCTCTGGCTTTTCATCTTTGTGCTCTCGACAAGGCGAAGACGTTCAATCCGCCGCGTACGCCGAGTGGAAAGCCCAACCTGCAGGGTCATTATCGCGCTCGTCTGGCCCAATCGTATTCCTTTGAAGGCGTCTCAGGATCCGAGCCGCAGGTCGGCGCCAAGATCATGCCGTGGGCTTTGTCGCCGCCGATGATCGTCGATCCGCCCGACCGCAAGATTCCCTATCAACCCTGGGCGGCTTCGATCGGCAGAGTCGGGGAAAATTACTACAAGTACCTCGATCCGCGAACCGGCTGCGCGCAAGCCGGCGTGCCGCGTGTTGGGCAGCAGGACCCAAATCAGATCCTTCAACCGCCGACCGACGATTACATCCTATGGCTCTTCGAAGACCACCACATGCAGCGTGTCATTAACATGAACCAGCGCCCGCCGCTTGGAGACTCGATCAAGCTGTACAACGGATACTCGCGCGGACACTGGGACAGCAACACGCTGGTAATCGACGTCACCAATCTCAATGGATGGGACTGGCTCGACGACGCTGGAAACTTCCATACGGACGCCGCGCATATCGTCGAACGCCTGACGCTGATCGATCCCGACACGATCCACTACGCAGTCACGCTCGAGGATCCGAAAGCCTACACCCGCCCGTGGACGGTCGTTTGGGCTCTCGTGCGGCAGAAGCAACCCGGATTCGAGTTGATGGAAGAGCCCTGCCGCGAAGGCGAACACGACTCGAAACGGATTATCCGCGACTTGGGTTTCAAGTACTACTTCGGCGAGAGCTGGCGTGGGCGGTAAAGGGAATAGTAGTAACGGAGGGCTTATGCGTTTATCTATTCTTGGCGCAACCGTATTGGCATGCATCCTGGCTGTTCCGATTTACGGACAGGGCCCGGCGCACAACACCGTACAGGTTACGTTTGACGACTGGACTGTCCCGACGCCGAACTCGTTTCCTCACGACCCGGCGTTTGGCCCGGGCAATACGTTGTGGTACAGCGGGCAGGGATCGAACAAACTCGGACGCGTTGACATGGCATCGGGTCAATTTCGTGAGTTCGATCTTCCCCGAGGTCACGGCCCACACGGCCTTGTCTCGGATCGGGACGGCAACATCTGGTACACGGCAAACACGGCCGGAGCCATTGCGAAGCTCGATCCCAAAACCGGACACGTTACGGAATTCAAGATGCCCGATCCGGTGGCGCGCGATCCTCACACGCCGATTTTTGCGCAGGACGGAACGCTCTGGTTCACCGTCCAGAGCGGCAACTTCATCGGCAAGCTCGATCCGAAAACAGGCGACGTGACGCTGCAGAAATCCTCGAGTCCGCGCTCGGTGCCATACGGGATCAAGGTGAACTCGAAGGGGATTCCGTTCTTCGATCTGTTCGCCACCAGCAAGATCGGCAGTATCGATCCAAAGACCATGCAGATCACCGAGTACACGCTGCCTAACCCCCAGGCCCGTCCCCGGCGCATTGCCATCGACGGTAACGATATCGTCTGGTATACGGACTACTCGCGCGGTTTTCTCGGACGCCTCGATCCGCAGACGAAACAAGTAAAGGAATATGCTTCGCCGGGCGGCGCGCATTCCTGGCCGTACGGCATTACGACCACTTCGGACGGCGCCGTTTGGTACAGTGAATCAGGAGTGGAGCCGAACACGCTGGTGCGATTCGATCCACGCACCGAGACCTTCCAGAAATGGGATATCCCATCCGGAGGCGGAGTCGTTCGCCACATGGTGACCGCCCCAAACGGCGAGCTTCTACTCGCCTACAGCGGCATCAATAAGGTTGGCCGGGTACGGATTCGCTGACGCTGGCAATACGGTCCATCTCACGAATCGGATCGTAATCGCGATCAGAAACCCTGGAGAACCGGAGCACTCCTGCTTCTTCCAGCATTCGTCGCCCGTGCGGATCTTTGTCCATTGAAAGAAACTCCCGCCGCAAAGCGCGCCGCACGTCACTTCGAACGGAACGATGGACGACCCACGGTGGTGCAGGGCTTGGTCCAAGGACGCTTACCGTTCGAATGCGCGCAATGATAGATGGATTGTTCGCGAACTCCATATCCAGAACAGTGCTATCGATGGCGGCGGCATCAATCGCGCGTTCCAAAACCATCCTGAGCGAGTTTTGATGCGAACCAGATTCGACTATCCGCGCGAAATAGCGGTCCTGTCCCCAACCTCTCATCGCAAGATGGTACCGGACAAGGTTGTACCCGGAATGGGGTCCCGGCTCGTTGTAGGCCCACGTTCCTCCACGCAAATCTTCAAACTGGCGGAAGCTGCTGTCTGCGTGCACGATCACATCGGAATAATAGACAGGTCTTGCGCCATAACGCGGATGCTTCATAACGGGTGCGGCGACTAATTCAAAATTCTTGTCTTCTTCGTCATTCTTTCCGCGAAATCGAGACGCTTGCCGGGCTTGGCAAACTTGTTACCTGGAATACGTTTTCGCCCCGTGGCGGCATGAACGTCCGGCTGACCACTGACGACAAAACAGTGCTGCGCGTGGTTGGCGGCCGGTACTATCTGCCGCTCTTTCTTGATCAGTTCGAGGTTTTGCATGCTGGGCGCGCGCTTACCACGACCATGCGCTTCAACCCGGCGACGAATGATTACTCGACGCTTGTTTCGGTGACCGATCCGCGCACGCAGATCGGATCGATCCTGAGATGCGTCCACCACACACGGACCAGTTCGCAGCGGGAGTCGATCGGGAGATTGCGAAGAATCTCGCCGTCGGAGTGAATGTCGTGTACAAACGCAGCTCCGACCAGCTGGGCTGGCGCGACATCGGCGGCATTTACGGCGAGCAGCAAGTGGCGCTCACGAATGGCCAGACGTTCACTGTGTATCCGCTCCTGAACCGTCCGGCCGACCGTATATTCCTGCGTACCAATCCTCCCGGATACGGCACAACCTACAAAGCGCTCATTCTCACTGCAACCAGGCGGTTTGCAAGCCGATGGCAGTTCACTGGCGGTTACACGCGCCAGCGCGCAGAGGGACTGGATTTGAGTTCCTCCGGTGCCGTTCCAATGGCTTGTCAAGCCCTGGTGTGCGGTCAGGATCCGAACGACCTTATTAATGCGAGTGGCGGGCTGGCTTCACGGCCGAATATGTTCTCGCTGCTGGGTTCCTACGAGATTCCCGGAATCGCCATACAGGTATCCGGCAATCTCACCGCTGTGTCTGGAGCTGCCGTCGCTTCCACAGCTCAGGTGCGGCTTCCTCAGGGGACACGCACGATCAATCTCGAGGCGCCGGGATCGAAGTACCGGACCGAGAGTGAGCAGTTCACGTATGTGCGGCTCACGAAGATCCTCTTCCGTGAAGGTCCTCGACGGCTGGAACTGGCGGGCGAGATCAAGAACGCTCTGCAGGAGCAGAGCAGTCCGAATGTTCAGACGACCGTATTCAATGCTCCGAATTTTCTACTGGTGAATCTACGGCCCGAACCGCGACAGCTTCGGTTGTTTGCCCGCTGGTTCTTCTAGTTCTCCTGTAGGCCCGCTCTATGAGCGCGCAATTTTGTCGATTCACCGAAATCCGCGCGGTCATAGACCGCGCCTACAGTGCCATGTTAGATTGCGTTCAAATGAGCCCAATATCGATATTGTTAATCCCGTTGCTGTGGGTATTCCCCGCAGCGGCGCAGGAAAAGGTGATCCTCGACTCCGATTACACGACGATTGGCGACGACGGGCAGGTTGGCGTCATGGCGATGCAGTTGCACGCCCAGGGAGTCATCAATCTGCTGGGAATTACGGTTGTTGCGGGAAACAATTGGCTGCCGCAGGAAGTTTCCGACGCGCTTAAAGCAGTCGAGCGAATGGGACTGGCCGAAACCGTCGGCGTCTATGCCGGCGCGCGTTATCCGCTCGTGCACGATTACAAAACCATGACGTACGAGCGCGACCTCTATAACATCGGCGGTTCCTGGTTCAGGCGGCCTGAACCGCGCGACGACGAACTCACGGCCCCGCTCGATGGATTCGCGAGGAAGGCAAAAGTTCAGCCGCAGCACGCCGTGAATTTCATCATCGATACGGTCAAGAAGTATCCGCGCCAGGTGACGCTGCTGGTTATTGGCCCTGCCACGAACATTGCGCTGGCGATCCGCATGGCGCCCGAGATCGTTCCGTTGATCAAGCGTATTGTTTACATGGGCGGCGCATTTGAAGTGCGCGGCAATACGACGCCCGCCGCGGAAATGAACGTGTGGTACGACGCCGAAGCAGCTCGCGCGGTGTTCCGGCAGCCGATCGAACAAGTGTTCATCCCCCTCGACGTCACGAACACGGTCCCCCTGAACAAGGCGATCTTTGACCGGATCACTGCGAACAAGGATCACATCATCGCGAAGCTACTGCTCGCATCCGGCTTCGCCCGAGCGCTTCAAAGGAACCCGAACGCAACGTCGAACGTCTACGATACGCTGGCCATGGCGTACACGGTCGATCCGTCGCTTGCAACAGAAGTGGCCGAGATGTGGGTCGACGTGGACACCAACTGGGGGCCAAGCTACGGGCATACCCTCGGGTATCGCGACGGGCAGAAGCCGGCTGCCAATCACCTGCAGAAACACAAGATCGTCCTGCGTTTCGATAACGAGCGCTTCTACAAACTCTACGTCGATCTGCTCACGCGGCCCGTTCCGGTCGAAATCCGGCGAACGAAGTGAATCACCATCCAAGAGAATCACAATTGCCTTCTTTCTAATCGAGTTCCACTTTCAGACGCGGAAACTCTCCAATGCGACGCCTCTCCCGCTGAGATCGCGGCCCGCAGCGTGCATTCGCCGAGATAGATGACCTAAAGGAGAAACAACGAGACCATGAAGTATCGCCTCGCAGTAGTTGCAATTGCCGGATTTGTCTGTGTGTTATCAACCGCTGTCACCTACACCTCGTATTCTTCTGAACGCGTTGAACAGGAAATTGCCGGCGCCGACAATCCCGACTTCGCCATCACCATAACCCCAGCTGAGGCAACGGTCGCTCAGGGCGGCAGCACAAGTTATGCAGTGTCAGTGGCGGCCTCTAACGGATTTAGTGGGATGGTTTCCTTAAGCGCGGGCGGTTTTGGATCGGGTGCAACCGGCAGTTTTAATCCTCCGGGCATCAGCGTCTCCGGTTCTTCCACGCTGACCGTGACAACAACGGGCACGGCACAAACCGGTAGCTTCACCTTGACGATTACCGGCTCCACCGGGAGCCTGCTGCACACAACGATAGCGACATTGACCGTTACTGGCGCGAGTGGCACCCCGACTTCGACCCCGTAGAGTAGAGAACGGGAGCTACTTTCCGATCATGTGCGAAAAGTCCTTTTCGTTTTCGCAGATGGCTTCGATCAGGTCCGTGTTTGGTAGAAGTTCCCAGCCTGCCAGCTTGACGGTCCAGGGGCGGGCATACGCCGACGGGTCATCCACGGTGAGTTCCACGTCAATGTGTCCGAAATTAGGGCGCCGCAGCCGTTCCGTGAAGTGAGTCTTTTCGGTTTGGGGATGCCCGTTCATGTCGAGCCAACCCTTGTCATTCACGCCCACCGTTTCGATGACCAGTGTGTCGCCCTCCCACCTGCCGACCGAATAACCAAAATAAGCCGGCAGGCCCACTTCGGGAAGCGGACGCCCATCCATCAAGATCTGACGGTACTGATGATACGACTCAAAAAGGATGGCAATCACTCCAGGAGATTGGACAATTCTGCGAGGCGTCTGATGCGTATCGAAATCTGCGACGGCATGGCCGAGGCAGCGCTCGGATGGATGGCCCTTCTGCAGGTTTCCCTTGCGTTCTTCATAGAGCGCTTTCGCCCAGGGAAGCATGGGGATCTCGACTCCACCCGCGCTGAGGTCTTGAAAGAATCGCGCATTGCTCCTCGTGGCCCAAATGCCGGAAAAGTCCGGCTTCCCGTCCGGTGTTCTTGGCGCCGGCGCCGACAAGTTCGGTTTTCCATCCGGTGTACGGGGAATTCCGGGCGTCGGGTAGTTCAGCCACTGTGCACAGACTGGAACGCACAGCGAGACAAAAACGATAAAAGCCAAAATGGATCGAGTTATGGCCATGTTAGCCTCCCGATTAAAGGTTTCCAGACATCAATTTAGTGAGAACACGAACAGGTAGCTGGAATCCTGGAAATTATCGAATTTCACCGGATGCAGGTGCCGGCCACTGGCCTGCACCGCGACATACTGTTTTGATCCGATCGAATACGTCACCGGTGCGCCCTTCAGTGCCGTGCCCAAATTGAAGCGCCAGAGTTCTTCCAGTGTGTCGTCGTTATAAGCCACGATCCAGCCGTCCTGGAGCGCCGTGAACAATACGCCGCCGGCGGTATCGGTGGCACCCGACCGTACTTCGATATCCGTTACTGCTTTGGCAATCACCTTGTGGTTGATCGTATCGAAAGCTGTAATCGAACCGTAATACAGGTCGCTGTTGTATGTGCGCTTCTCGCTGTTCTTGGGATCGAGCCCGCCGTTCGCCGAAAGGAACGCATATGCTGCGCCGTTTTGTGAGAAGCAGCCTTCGATACCGACGCCGTAAGCAATGTGTTTGACCGGATTATAAGCCGTCGGCTGATGGGCGATGCCACCGTGCCAGGTCGGGCATGTCCGCTTCTCCGGATCGCCACGCAGCGCCCGGGCTAGGGGGTTGTAGACCTGCACGTCAAGTTTCGGATTATATTCGATCGGCTTGCCGCTCTCCGGATCGAGACCCTTGGTCCAGTTCAGATCGTTCACATACTGAGCGCCCTTGATGAACCTTCCGTTCGTGCGGTCCAGAGAATAGAAGAACCCGTTGCGCCCGAAATGACCGACAACCTTGCGAAGCTGGCCACCGATCATGGTGTCGTAAAGCATGTGAACGCCAACTTCGTCGTAATCCCAGGAATCATTCGGTGTGTATTGGAAGTGCCAGGCCAGCTTTCCGGTATCGATGTTGATGGCCACCGCCGAATCTGTGTAGAGGTTGTCGCCGGGACGTGACTGCGGATCGTATTGCGGAACCGGATTACCCGTGCCCCAGATGGTAAGCCTTGTCGCCGGATCGTAAGCACCCGTCTGCCAAATGCCGCCGCCGCCGGTTTTCCACGAGTTATTCTTATCCTTCCACGTTTCGCTTCCCGGATCGCCAGGCTTGGGAATAACGTACCATCGCCACAGTTCCTTGCCCGTTCGCGCTTCCAGCGCCGCGACCCAACCGCGTGTGCCCGCATCACCCGCGCCGTTGGCAATGAGGACCTTGTCTTCGACTGTTATCGGCGCTGTAACGAATCTTTCTTTCGTGCCGAACTCGTTGGTGGCGGCCACCATTTTGTCCCACAGGATTTCGCCGTTGTCGCGATTGATGCCGATAACGCGGCCGTCTGGGAGATTGGCGATCACTAAGTTTTCCCACAACGCGACGCCGCGCGTGCGCGGGAAGTTGCCCTGATGTTTCACGCCGGGATCGGTGACCCACATGAACCGGCCCCTGTTCGGATCACGCCCATCTATTTTGTAGATGGTGCCCCAGCCATCGGACGTGTACATGAAACCGTTGTCGACCAGCGGATTCAATTCGTTTTCCGGCCCGTTCTGGCCGACGTCCTGCAGGCCGCCGAGAGCCAATGCCCAGACCATGCGCAGGTTCTTGACGTTCTCCCGGTTGATCTGAGAGAGCTTGGAATATCGGGTTGCGGCGTAATCGCCGTTCATCATCAACCAGTTTTGTGGCTCATTCTGCGCGTTGAGCAACCGGTCCTTGTTGACCGTCATGTTGTACTGAGCGGCGAGCGTCACCGCGGCGAGCGCGGCCAGGGACACACCGAGAGCCACCAGTCTTAAAGGTCTCGACACAAAAAGTCGCATGATGATCTCCTTATGGGTATCGCCGTCACGTTACACGAATCGCGTGCGGCGCGGCCACTATTTTTTGTCCAGGGTCGGCGGCTGCCGGTGGTGGGTGAGCTGCTCGTAAGCGTAGGCAAACCGGATCAACTGTCCTTCGCTCCAGGGCCGTCCGAAAAACTGGAACCCCATCGGCAGACTTTCGCCGACAAAACCCATCGGCACGACCACAACCGGCCACTGCGTCGCTGAAGCGATGAAGGTGAGCTGGCCTTGGGGCGTCTGGCCGCGGTCGCCGTTGATCTTCGGCGGATAAGTCCAAACCGGAAAGACGAGCGCGTCGACACGGGCACCGTCCATGGCTCCACCAAACGCGTCGCGGTACATCTGTTCGTCTTCGCGGCCCTGAACGGTCTCCGGGTCTTCTTCGGGTCTCTTTGTCACCGCTGCGACTTCGGCGATACGTGCGGCATGTAACGGATGCACCCCCTTACCGGGAGGTGCGTCCCGCAACTCCCGTACGGTTTTCACCGGGAAACTGGGTCCTTCGTAAGCAAAAAATCTTTCCCAGTCGGCTTTGTACCGCGCCGCGGTCTGTGGCGGGCGCGGAAATCTTTCGAAGCCGGCGACGACGAAGTCATCCACGATCTCCGCGCCTGCCCGACGGAGGTCCGCGATCGCCGTCTCAAATAAATCGATAACGCGGGAATCGGCACCATCCTGAAGTTTGAATACCTGGCGCAATACACCAATACGGGCGCCTTTCAGTCCACCCTTCTCGAGAAATGCGGTGTAGGTCGGAGGAATTTTACTTTCTGCTCCCGCCGTTCGCGGATCGGCTGGATCGGCTCCCACGATAACGTCGAGAAGCCGGGCCGCATCTTCGACGGTGCGCGCGATTGGGCCGGCCGTGTCCCGCTGGCTGTCGAGCGGAGTCATGCCGGTGCGGCTCACGAGTCCTACAGTCGGACGGATGCCGACGAGATTGTTGATCGATGCGGGGGCGCGCACGCTGCCGCCCGTGTCTGTTCCGAGACCAACGGTTCCGAAGTTTGCGGCAATGGCGACGCCGGTGCCGCCGCTCGAGCCGCCGCTCGCATATGCAGTGTTGTAAGGATTGCGCGTGAAACCGGGCAGAACCGAATTGATTGTGTCGGCGAGGCCGATCGCAAGCTCCGAGAGTGAGGATTTCGCCAGAATGATCGCGCCGGCAACGCGCAGGCGCCGGACGATGAAAGCGTCACGCGCAGGAATGAAATCTTTGAAGAGGGCTACGCCCGAGGTCGTGGGCATGTCGCTCGTATCGATGTTGTCTTTAACGATGACGGGAATGCCGTGAAGCGGCCCGGTGAGCTTTCCCGTGGACTTCAGCACCGCGTCAAGCTTGGCGGCATCGGCAAGCGCGTTGGCATTGATCGTGATCAGTGAGTTGAGGTACGGGCCACGCTTGTCGAATGCGGCAATCCGGTCGAGGTAGGCCTGCGTTACTTCCCGGGCCGTGGCTTTTCCTCCGACGTATGCCGAATGCAATTGCTCGATCGTGGTTTCTTCGATTGGAACCATGCGTTTGAAACCTACATTCCCCTCCTCGCAGAGGGGGGTGGCGCGACAGCGCCGGGGTGGTCAGTTCGGCCGAAACATTTCGCCGGTCTGACCACCCCGTCTGCGCCTTCGCTGCGCTCGGCGCATCCACCCCTCCTCTGCGAGGAGGGGAATGCGTTGCTCTGCTCTACCTTTCCCCCAGCAGCGCTCGTCCCTGATTGATCGCGGGCACTGTCGAGCGGATGATGTTCCAGCCTTCTTTGACCCGTCTGGCGACATCCGGCCCGGTAGTGGCCGTAATGGCGCATCCGACCTTGTGTGCCTTGCATGCGCCCAGCACCTTCTGTAATCCTGCCTCGACCTCCGGCGAACCTGGACGGACACCCATCGAGCGGGTCATATCACTGGCTGCACCGACAAACAGCGCGCCCACGCCCGGGGTGGATGCGATGGCATCAAGGTTCTGTAAGCCTTCGACGGATTCGATCATGAGGATCGCCAGCAAATCGCCCTCAGGATTCAGCGGCCACAAGTCCGCGTGCCGGTCGTATTCCTCACCGCTGATACCCCAAAGCCACATGGCATTTGCCGGGCCCGAACCGCGCGTGCCGTTCGGCTCATAATATTGGGACCCTTTCAGTTGCGGGTACCGCATACTCTTGACGGCAATCAGCGCCTGTTCTCGGGTATCGACTCCATTGAAAATGATTCCGTGCAGCCCGATGTCCAGCGCCTGTTTGACGACCCATTGCGACTGGTCCGCCTCCGGAGGAAACCGCGCGAACAAGGCGACGTTCGGCTGGAGGTTGCCCTTCTTGACGATAGTGGCCTTGTCGGTCATTCCCATCAGGAACAGATGAAGCGCGGGAAAATCCAGAGGATTGTGCTCCATGTCAGCGTAAATGAAATCGACCGGCGCCCGCGCCACCTCACGCGCGTATACCAGCGACAGGTCGCCGGTGTTGAGGCCATAGACGGTTTTACCCTCCGCCAGTTTTGCGATGACCGGGTTGAGATGCAGCGGCTTCTGTTGTGCGGGCAGTATGCCAGGCGCGCAGAGGAGTGCTGCCCA
>Ga0134071_10000692_pt1 | contig 11470 bp, 10 predicted proteins | sample 15_taG_27_FD_94466 | JGI IMG/M metagenome (GOLD analysis project Ga0134071, IMG submission 94466) | Grasslands soil microbial communities from the Angelo Coastal Reserve, California, USA - 15_D_Rain_40cm_5_09082015 | ecosystem: Environmental > Terrestrial > Soil > Grasslands ...
CCTACACCGCCGCTCGCCCCGGTGCCGCCAACGCCCGCCGCACCGCTGACGCCCACCCCGCCGGCCGCAGCGCCCACGCCGCCGCTCGCCCCGGTGCCGCCAACGCCCGCGGCACCACTGACGCCAACGCCGCCGGCCGAAGCGCCGACTCCGCCGCCGCTACCGCCCACACCGGCCGAAGCGCCCACCCCACCGGCCGAAGCGCCCACTCCTCCGGCGCCAGCGCCGGCGCCCGCCCCCGGGCCGGCGGTGCCGGTTCCCGGCGAGAGGGTCACGGTGGTGAGGAGGAACGAGACGAGCAGAGCGAGAGACGAACCGTAAGCTCGTGAGCACGATGAGCTGATCCGGTACGACATGGCACTCCCCATTTGGCCGACGCGAAGGATGCGATCGGCGACTCCCACCTTGACGCTGGCGTCCTAGACTGCCAATTGGGAAAGTCCCGGAGCCAAGACAAGGGAATTCCCGGATCGGTTCAGGAGTCTGGCTCCAGATATCGTGCGCCCTGTGACGATCGCAAAAAGTGCTCGGGCAAAGGGGGCGACGCGCCTGCGTCTGGGCCGACTAACGGGCTGTAAGTCCTCGATCTAGCTCAGCCGGCATCAGGACGGCCGCTGGCTTCGGAGCCGCGTTCCCGAGCCTTTTCTCCTTTGTGTCTGCGGCGGCCCCCGGCACACTAGAAGAGAGCGACAAGGTCTGTCGTCGGGCTTGCCTTGGAGGATCGAAAGTCGGTGACCGTTCAGTGAAGCTCCGCGAAGCCGCGAGCACCATCTTCGCGCTGACCGCCATCCTGCCGCTGCTGGTCTTTGTGTACTTCATGTGGCGGTTCGAGCGGCTTGAATCGACAGAAGCCCAGATCGGAATTTTCTGCGCCCTCGTCATCGCGCTGCTCGGCTACGTCCTCTTCCGCCGGCTCACGCAGCGGGTCGCCGACCTCGGACACGCGCTCGGACAGGCGATGGTCCCCGCCGAGAAGCGCGTGGCATCCGCGCCGGCGCCCGCCGGCAAGAAATCCGCGTCGGCGGCGGTGCCCGGGCTCGGTCAGGTTAACGAGATCACCGAGATCGCGCAGGCCTTCGGACGCATGCTCGTCGAGCTGCGCGCCTCGACCGAGCGCCTCGAGGATCTCGTGTTCAAGCTCGGCGCGCTTAACGACATGGTCGAGATGGCCGCGCGCATCCCGCGCATCGAGGACCTGCTCTCCCACGTGCTCGAGCGCACCATGCGCGCGGTCAGCGCGGGCATCGGGTCGATCATGCTCCTCGACCGCGAGCGCCGCACCCTCCGCATCGCCGTCGGGCGCGGGCTCCAGGAGACCGGCCGCGGGCCCGTCGAGGTTAAGGTCGGCGAGGGCATCGCGGGCAAAGTCGTCGAGATGGGCGAGGCGGTGGTGGTCGAGGACATCGAGAAGGATCCGCGCTTCGGTCAGGCGAGCGACCCGCGCTACGGCGGCGGCTCGTTCATCTGTATGCCCTTGCGCGTAGCCGAGCGGATCGTCGGCGTCGTCAACCTGTCGAAGAAGGAAGTGGCGCCCGGCACGACCGGCGTCTTCAGCCAGACCGATCTGCAGTTCCTCAACGCGCTCGCCACCTACACGGCCTACGCCGTCGACAACGCGCGCCTCTTCGAGGAGGCGCAGCAGGCTACGCAGCGGCTGCAGGAAGTCGTCGAGGACCAGAAGCTCCGCCTCACGCTCGCCCAGCAGCAGATGATCCAGGCCGCCAAGCTGTCCGCGCTCGGCGAGCTCGTCGCCGGCGTCGCCCACGAGCTCAACAATCCGCTGACGGTGCTGGTCGGCGCGAGCGACATCCTCGAGCAGCAGGCGCCCGAGGGGCTCAAGGAATACGCCCAGATGATCCGCGAGTCGACCGACGCGGCCCGCTCGATCGTTCGCGGCCTCCTGACCTTCGGCCGTCAGATGCCGCTCGAGCGTCGCCACGTGATGCTGGACGAGCTCATCGACAAGGTCCTGGCGCTCACCGCGGCCGACCTGCGGATCGAAAGCGTGAAGGTCGAGCGGGACATGGAACCCGGTCTGCCCCCGGTGTGGGCGGACGGCAACCAGCTCCAGCAAGTGCTCGTCAACCTCGTGACGAACGCCAAGCAGGCGATGGCCGAGATGCCGGAAGGGCAACGCGGCCTGAAAGTCACCACCCGGGCGCTCGGCACGGACCGCGTCCGGATCTCTCTCGAGGACACCGGTCCCGGGATTCCCGCCGACGTCCTGCCCAAGATCTTCGACCCCTTCGTCACGACCAAGGGCTCGGCGGGCACCGGGCTCGGGCTCAGCATCTCCTACGGGATCATCCGCGAGCACGGCGGCCACATCACCGCCGACAGCCGGCCGGGCCACGGCGCGACGTTCACGATCGATCTGCCCGTCGGCGGCGCCGCCGGGTCCGCCCCCCACGAGGCCGGGCCGTCGGTCAACCTCAACGGCAAGCGGATCCTCATCGTCGAGCACGACCAGGCCGTGCAGAAGATCCTGCTCGAGCACCTCGAACCGACGGGCTGCACGGCCCTCACCGTCGCCCGCGCCGACGAGGCCCGCCAGCACCTCCGCGACGGGATCGATCTGGTCGTCGCCGACTTCAACCTGGACGGGGTCGACTGGCTCGAGCTCCTTGGGCAGGTCGCGGCCCGCGGCACCGCGGTCGGCCACCGGTTCATCTTCATCACCGCCGGTCCCGTCGGCGAAGCGGCCGACAAGGCACTCCGCGCCGCCGGGGCGGCCCTCCTCTACAAGCCGTTCACCGGACCCCAGTTCATCGACGCCGTCCGCGCGACTGCTAGCTAGTGGGCTCGCCAGCAGAAATTTCTTCCGGTTGCCGAGGCGCCGCCACTACCCTGGTGGCTGAATCTGCCGAGTTCTCGCGACTATTACCGAGAGGGGCCTGATGTTCTTACACAAGTTCTCGAGGGACCTCGCGATCGACCTGGGCACGTCGAACACGCTGGTGTTCGTCCGGGGCGAGGGCATCGCCCTCAACGAGCCCTCGATCGTCTCGATCCACGTGGGCGACCACTCGGTCCTCGCGGTAGGCAACGAAGCCAAGGCGATGATCGGGCGCACACCCCCGGAGATCCGGGTCATCCAGCCGCTCAAGAACGGGGTCATCGCTGACTTCGAGATGACCGAGCGGATGCTGAGCTACTTCATCACCCGGACCCAGCGCTGGCTCCGAACCGTCCTCAAGCCTCAGGTCGTAATCGGGGTCCCGGCGGGAATCACCCAGGTCGAGCGGCGTGCCGTCCGGGATTCCGCGCTCCAGGCGGGCGCCCGCGAGGTCTACCTGGTCGAGGAGCCGGTGGCGGCGGCGATCGGAGCGGGGTTACCGGTGCTGGAGCCCGGCGGGAACCTGATCGTGGACATCGGCGGCGGTACCACCGAGGTCGCGGTCATCTCGCTCGGGGGGGTCATCTTCTGCACGTCGGTCAGGGTCGCGGGCGACGAGATGAACGAGGCGATCTTGCAGCACATCAAGAAGCACTACAACCTCCTGATCGGGGAGCGCCAGGCCGAGCATCTCAAGCTGACGCTCGGCTCCGCCTGCCCGGGCGAGGGGCCCGCGCGCTCGGTGGAGGTGAAGGGGCGGGACCTGGCAGACGGCATCCCGAAGACGATCACCCTCAACGAGGACGAGATCCGGGAGGCGCTCCGCGAACCGGTCACGACCATCGTCGAGACGGTCCGCACCTGCCTCGAGCGGACTCCGCCCGAGCTGGCCGCGGACCTGGTCGACTCGGGCATCGTCGTCACCGGCGGCGGCAGCCTCCTGCGAGGCTTCGATCGCCTGCTCGTCCAGGAGATGCAGCTGCCAGTGAAGATCGCCCCGGACCCGATGTCGTGCGTCGTCCTCGGGCTCGGGCGGATGCTCGACGAGATGGACCTCCTGCGACGCGTCGCCGAGCCGGCGTGATGGCATTTCTTAGGCCGATGACGGTCCTCATCCCCTCGCGCCGCGCGTACCGCTCGGGCGTGGCCCCGAGCCGTCCGGCCCTGTTCATCGTGTCGCGCGACCTTCCCGCGCGCTACAACTCTCTGGCATTCGCGTTTGACGGCGACCGCGGCGTGCGCGTGATCTTCGACCGCCGCCGGAGTGATCGTCGTCGGCAGGAGCGGACGCAGGAGGTCGAGCGCCGCAAGGAAGAGCGCCGGTCGGCAGACCGCGACGAGACGATGCGCGTGACCGGCTGGGTCCAGGTCGACCCCTAGTTGTCAATCCACTCCTTCAGGAAGCGTCCGTAGCAGTCGCGCTCGCCCGGCATCTTCGGCCAACCCGCCAGCAGCCGCGCCGACGCGAGCAGCAGCCGATCTCGCAGATGCGTCGAGTTCTCGCCGTACTCCTCGAACGTCGAATGCGTGATCTTCTGGTTGTGCGGGTCGTCCTGGAACTTGCAGGCCGTGACGGCCACCGCGCCGAGATAGGCGGCCCGGTCCGCGCCGGACTTGAGATAGGCGTCGGCCAGCGCGGTGGTGCGTGCGACGTCGAACGCCAGGATCGCCTCGTCGAGCTCCTGCAAGAGCTCCTGCGGCGAGCGACCCGTCCGGTCGAGCCCGACCCGCTCCCGCTCGAGCACCGAAGTGTGGAGCTTGTTCGAGCGCGCGACGTCGTTCACGAAGTTGGCCATCATGTACAGCACGCGCGCCTGATAGGGATTGTTGCTCGTCCGCATCCAGTAGTTCGCCACGTTGCAATAGTCGAACGGATGCTGACCGTCGGTGAACTGCCGCGGCACCGTCGTCCGCAAGATCAGCTCGGCCGCGCCGACCTGGATGGTGTCGCCGAGGCTCCTGAGCGACTTGCCGTTGCGCAGGTGCGTCGTGACCAGATTCCAGATCGTCGGCGCGTCGGCGTCCATGAGGAGCTGCACCATCTCCTCGACCTCGGCCGGTGTGAGCGACGTGGTGTTCGTCTGCGTGAGGCCCTTGCCCGAGTCCGGGAACTCGGCGCTCACCGTCACGCACGCCGCATCGTAGAGCGAGTAGTACAGCGGGCCGACCGCCATGTCCGGCACGCAGATGTAGAAGACGCCGCGCGATCGGTCCCAGCCGATGAGGTCGGCCAGGTCCGTCGCCGCACGGGCCCGCAGGGCCTTGTGCCCGGTGTTCCGCGCCTTGCGCCCGGCCACGGTATCTTGAAGGTCGATCAGGCCCAGGAAGAGCATCTGATCGCGGAGCTGAGCTCGCGCGCTCTCGTCCTGGGCCAGGCCCAGGAAGAGACCGTACGAGTGCTGCACGTCGCCGCTCATCGTCGCCACCATGTGGGCGTGCAGCCGCTCCTCGAGCGGACCTTCCTGCACGATCGGCTGCTGCTCCTGGTGCCACACGACCGGTCCGTTGCTCGGCGGCGGGACGTTCATACCCTTCATCGTCGCGTACCGGCCGGGGTAGCGGCCGAGGAGCTGGTTCCAGATATCGAGGCCCGCCGGGATGTACCAGACCCCCTGCAGGAACGGCAGTATGCGGTACGGCTCGGGCAGATACGGCGCGAGGCTCGCCGCGGTCCGCAGGCCGAGAACCGTGTGGTCGTTGTTGATCAGCGTGATCTGCCCGTCGCGAACGTTGATGTGGCTCGGCACCTGTACGAACGGCGCCTCGGCCGTCGTCACGGCGTCCAGCGCGTCGCTCAGCGACTGCCCGTCCCGCTTCACCATCCGGAAAAAGAGGTCGGTCGTGCGCAGCTGATCGCGCTCCAGGATGGCTTCCGTCAGCAGGCCCAAGGACTTGGTCATGGCTCTCTCCCCGCGATATCGTGCTCTGGGCGCGGACCCGCCGTCAAGGGTCCTGGCGCCGCGGCTCGAGCTTCGGCCTACGGCGCCTCGACTCTGATCGGAGGACCGACCGCAGCGTACGACACGAGGACCTTGCCGATCTGCGTGTCCGTGTTGAAGAGCCCCATCGCCGCGATCCTCCGGTGCTCGGCCTCCGCGACCTTGCCTACGCCCTCGGCGTAGAACGTATACAAGGTGTCGCGGACTGCGACCACCGCGAGGATGTCGATCTGATACTCCGTCTTGATCAGCGCCGCGCGGAAGGCACCGGCCGGCGTCGTGACGCGATAGACCCCGGCGTACACGGTCGTCGCGCGTATGCGCCCCGTGTACCACTTGACCGCCGGATTGTTCACGCTGTAAACGTCCATCCGACCGTCGAAGACCCGCGACTCGCCCGGTCCCAGCCCCGCGATCAGATAGCTGAGCGGCGGCTCGAAGTAGACGAGCGCCTTGTGCGTGTGCGTGATCTGGCTCGGGAGAACGAGACCGCCCCCGACCACCTCGCGCAGGTACAACGTGGAGTCCTGGCCGATCGTCCGCTTCCAGGTCTCGCCGCGCGCCGTGACGCTGATCAGCGCGAGGCTCTCCACTTCCGTCTGGCCGCGCCGCGCGCCGGACGTGATCCGGTACCGCCACTCGCCGGTTTCCCATCGCGCGAGCCTCACGGGGTCTCTCATGGTCGGCGCCGCCAACTCCGGAGCGCCGATGACGCTGTCGCCGAGGACGTGCAGCAGTTCGTCCCCGGCCAGGCTCGGCGACAGGCTTTGCGCGCTCACCGTCGCGGGCAAGCTTCGGAGCATCGGCAGGATCCCGAACGTCGCGCCGAAGATGACAGCCGTCAACACGCGTACGGTCCGCGCTCCGAGCATGGCGAGTGCGAAATGATACCGCCGCTCACGAAAGCCGCAAAAAGGCCGATTGCCGGTTGGGGCCCGATGCTCACCGATTGGCACACTCACTGCCCTCTGGACAGCAGAGCGTGATGTGACTCCAGCCGAACGGCTGGTCTCGAAACTCGACGATGGAGAAGTTAATGGCGAAACGGATTGTGGTGCCGGTCGAACGAACGGCAGCCTCGACGGCGTTCCGGTCGAAACGTCGGTGGTCTTCGGCGATCGCGCTGTCGAGATCGGCGTCAAAGCGTGCTTCAACGCCGATCTCGTGGTGATGCCGCTGCCACGCCGACACCGCCCGGCGGTGTGGATGTCCGCGATCGCGCGGCGCCTGCGCGCGCGGCGGCCCGCGAACCCGACCGACGTCCTGCGGGTCTGGGCCCTGCGGCCCGAGCCGATGGTCTGAGGCTGAGGCTCAGCCCAGGGTCGAGTCGACGATGGCCAGCGGCTCGGTTCCCTGGACGAGCGTCGCCTGCGTCACGCCGATCATGCGCCGCGCCTCCGTCTCCGGGATCTTCATCGGTCCGGGGGACGGTGCGGCGCCCGGTGCGGGCTGGGGAAACGCCGTCGACATCGCGGTGTGGAACCGCACGGTGCCCTCGACCTTCGTCATCACCTGGTGGATGTGGCCGTTGAGCACGGTGACGGAGCCGAAGCGCCTCAGACCGGCCAGCGCCCGCTCCGCGTCCTCGGTGACCCAGCCCCACTGCGGATAGACCGCCCACAGTGGGACGTGCGCGAAGACGACGATCGGCGTGCTGGCCGAGAGCGGCGCCAGGTCCTTCTCGAGCCACTCGATCTGATCCTGACCGAGCGCGCCGATACCCTCGCCCTTGTATTTGAGCACGTTGACGAGCCCGACGAAGTGCGTACCCTTGTAGTCGAAGCTCTGCCAGCCGCGCTCGCCCACCGTGCCCTTCCCGTAGCGGGCCAGATATTCCTTGCCGCCGTCGAGGAAGACGTCGTGCTCGCCGGGCACGTAGAATATGCGCTCGGTCTTCACCGACTTGAGCATCTCCGCGAGCGTGTCGAAGGCGCCGGGCTTCTGGCCGTGCGTCTGGTCGCCCGTGTGCAGGACGAAGGCCGGCGCCGGGCGCAGCGCGTTGACGCGATCGAGCAGCTGCTGGAGCGTCGCCGCAGCGTCGCCGTTGGCCTGGCCCTTGAAGCCGATGTGCGTGTCGCTGATCTGCACGAAGCTGAAGCCGCCGGGCGCCGGGTCCGCCGCCTCCGCCGGGCGGATCATCCGCGAGGACAGCACGCCCCCGGTCGAGGTCCAGACGAGCGCCGAGCCCGTCCACGCCATGCACTGCAGGAAGCCGCGACGATCGAGTCGATCCATGTGCCCCTCCACGCGCGCCGGGCGCGCCGTGAGATTGGTCGAGCGCGCTACTTCACGATCACGGTCGCGCGCATCTTCGGGTGGAGCGCGCAGAAGTACTCGTACGCGCCCGGTCGGGTGAACGTCTGCGCGAACGTCTCGTCGTTGCCGAGACCGCGCGAGGCGAACGCGCCGGTCGTGGACGTGATCGTGTGGGTCTCCTCGTCGTGATTGACCCACGTGACCGTCGTCCCCCGCGGGACCTCGAGCGCCGCCGGCGCGAACTTGAACTCCTTGATCCCAACCGCCACCGTGCTGGCTCCTCGCGCCTGAACCGCCAACGCGGCCAGCGCGAGCCCGATCGAGACCGCCGTCGCCTTCTTCATCGCACCCTCCTCCGATGTCCTCACCCCTGCCAACGCGGGGGCGGTCCGACCGTTCCCGGGGAACGATTCGCCGCCTCGCGCGTTGCGGGCTACGAGAGGCCTTCATCCCGGTGCTATCGTGGACGCGTGGCGAGCGGGAGACGGGCGGCGTGAGCACCCTGGCGAACCAGGCGTTGGCCTACGTCGACGTCCTGCACAACCTGGCGCGCTATCTCACCGGCAACGAGACGGATGCCGAGGACCTGGTGCAGGAGACCTACGCGAGGGCGCTCCGGGCCGAGCACCAGTTCACGCCGGGCACGAACTTGAAAGCCTGGCTGTTCCGCATCTTGCGGAACACGTTCTTGAGCTCGTACCGGCGCCGCCGCAACGACCCGACGGTGGGCGGGCTCGACACGGTCGCGGCGGAGGCGGAGGGCATGGCGCCCTCCGACTGGCTCCTGGGCGACGTCGAGCTCGATCGCCTGCGCAAGGTCGTCGCCGAGGAGATCGAGGCCGCGCTGATGACGCTCTCGGAGGAATCGCGCACGGTGATCCTGCTGGATCTGGAAGGCCTGACGGAGGTGGAGGTGGCCGACGTGGTCGGCTGCGCCGTCGGCACGGTGAAGTCGAGGCTCGCGCGCGCCCGCGCGACCCTGCGCCACAAGCTCAAGGACTACGCGCGGTGAGCGACGGATGAGGTGCGACGAAGTCCGGCTGCACCTGCTCGACTATCAGGAGGGCCGTCTGCGGCCCGAGGCGCAGAACGCCGTGCGCGCTCACCTCGACGGCTGTTCCGACTGCATCCGGGCCGACACCGTCGAGCAGGAGCTCACGCGGCTGCTCGAGCAGCGCCTGCCCCAGCACCCCGCCTCGCTCGCGCTCAAGCGTCGGCTCGCCGCCCGGTGGGCCCAGCCGTCCTCCCCGCGCTCGTGGTGGAGCCGCTGGCGAGCGTCGCTGGCGCCGGCGCTGGCCGCGACCGCGGTGGTTCTCGTTGCGGCGCCGCTCGTCTACTACGAGCGCGCGGCGTCGCGCGCGGCGCGCGAGCAGACCGCGATGGTGGCCGAGGCGGTGAACGACCATCTGCGTCTGCTGGCCAGCCCGCGGTCGCTCGACGTCGAGAGGGGCGGCCTGCACCAGGTCAAGCCGTGGTTCGCCGGTCGACTGGATTTCGCGCCGGTGGTCACCTTCGAAGGCGACGCCGACTTTCCGCTGAAGGGCGGCAGCCTCGGCTACTTCCGCGACCGGAAGGCCGCGGTGTTCGTCTACGCGCGCCGGCTCCACCCGATCTCGCTGCTCGTGTTCCGCGCCGACGACCTGCCGTGGCCGTCGCGGGGCCTCACGCGCCTCGACGGCGTCGACGCGTCGATCGCGGCCGACCGCGGCTTCAACGTGATCGTCTGGCGCCGCGGCCAGCTCGGCTACGCGCTGGTCTCCGACGTCGACGCCCGCGAGCTCGCGGCGCTCGCCGCGCGGCTCACCGGCGGGTCCTAGCGCACCCTTTCACCAAGCAAAGAACCGTGACGGAGCGCGGGCGCGATGCGGCGGACGCCCACCGTCGCGGCCCGCGGCCGAACGGTTCTGTCCGGATCCGATGCGGCTCTTTGACGGCGGGCACACTGCATGTGCGCGCCGCCTCCCGGATTTGCTAGCTGGCCGTCAGGAGCCGGCCGAACCCGGCGACCGGCTCGCGGACACCGGCCAGGCGCAGCGCCCGCCACAGCGAAGCCTGGTTGGACGAGATGACCGGCTTGCCGAGATCGCGCTCGAGCAATTCCAGCACGCCGACCGTCGGCAGCCCCGTGCCGCTCAGCAGCACGGCGTCGGCGTTCGGCGCGTCGGCCTGACGGGCCAGGCGGTAGGCGCGCTCCTCGCTCTCGTCGTAGATGTTCTCGACGCCGGCCAGCCTCGCGTCGCCGACGACCTGCAGCCCGGCCGCTTCCCAGTACGCGCGGCCGAGCGCGCTGATCGACTCGGGATAGGGCGTGCCGAGGGCGAGCCGCTTGACGCCGAGATGCTCGAGCGCGGCGAGGATCGCCTGAGCCGCCGTGAGCGCGCGCGTTCCCGTCAGCGACGCGATGCGATCGGCGAGGACTTGCTCCCGGGCAAACCCATTCGTATAGCTCGCGGCGGTGAACGCGAGGACGACGACCGCCGGGGCCACGGCGGCCAGCGGCCCGGCGACGGCCGGCAAGGAGTCGACGTAGGCGCGAGTCCGATCCTCCATCCCGCCGCGGGCCCCCGGCGCGCTGGTCGACGCGCTGGCATCGAGGCGGGCGAAGTGGATCGAGACGCCGGCCGGGGCCATGCGATAGAGCTCCGGCTCGACCGTCGGATTCCCGGGCGGCACGAGCACGCCGATTCGAGCGCGCCAGCCAAGCATGGTGGGCGCAATCCTCGCTCACCTGGCTGGCGGAGTAAAGACGGGAGGCGGTCACTTCCTCCGACCTCAACGCTTGCCATTGGCTTGTCCTTCGGGCGCTCTCGGCTCGCGCTCCCAGTACTTCGCGCGGCCGAGATGTGTGTACAGCTGCTCCTCCTGCTCGCGCGCGAGCGGGACGCTCGGGTCGATTTCGGGAGCGGCTTCGATGTGCCTCTTTGAAATGAAATTGCTCAAGACTCTCGTGATCATGATGCTGGCGGCCGGCTGCGCGGTGCAGACGTCGGGTCAGGCCGATCGCGGCCAGCCGCAGCCACAGCCGCAGCGCAGCGCCGGCCAGCCGACTCCCTCGAACAGACAGGTCGATCCCGCCGTCGTCGAACGGCTCCAGCGCGTGATGCTCCCCCTCATGGCCAAGATGAACAGGCCGCTCCAGGCGAACCAGGTCAAGGTCGGGATCATGGACGATCCTCACATCAACGCGGCCAGCGCCGGAGGCGGCGAGTTCTACGTGACGACGGGTCTCCTGGAGAAGGCGAACGACGACCAGATGCGCGGCGTCCTGGCCCACGAACTCGCCCACGACGATCTCGGTCACGTCGCCAAGGCCCAGCGGCTCGGCGCCGGGCTCCAGATCGGCGCGGTCTTGCTCGACCAGATCATTCCAGGCAGCGGCGCGATCACGCCGATCGCCGGCCAGCTGATCGCGCGGTCCTACAGCCGCAAGGAAGAGTAC
>Ga0134071_10000694_pt1 | contig 11446 bp, 13 predicted proteins | sample 15_taG_27_FD_94466 | JGI IMG/M metagenome (GOLD analysis project Ga0134071, IMG submission 94466) | Grasslands soil microbial communities from the Angelo Coastal Reserve, California, USA - 15_D_Rain_40cm_5_09082015 | ecosystem: Environmental > Terrestrial > Soil > Grasslands ...
CCCGTGGCGCTCGTGGGCGAGTGTTCCATCCCCGTCGTGTAGAAAGTGCCCCGCCACCCCTTCTCGTCGTACCGGGTAAGCTGGAGGTCGTAGCCCTGGCGCGCCATGCCGACCGCGACGCGGCCGATACCGGACCAGGAGTCGAGCCAAGTCCGGAGCGCCCAGAGCGCGCGGTTATACGAGGGCATGGAGCACGTGGCGAATCCGACGGCTGCCCGGAGGAGGTGGCCGCGTCCGTCGAGCATGCGCTATTCGATCACTTGGTCCGCCTGGAGAAGCAATGTCGGCGGGATTGTTAGGCCCAACGCTTTGGCCGTCCTCAGGTTGATCACGAGGTCGAATTTCGTGGGTTGCTCGACTGGTAGGTCCCCCGGCTTGGTACCCTTGAGGATCTTGTCGACGTACATCGCGGCCCTCTTGTAGAGCTCGGGCTGGTTGGCGTCGTACGACATGAACCCCCCTGCCACCGTACTTTCCCTCGTGTTGTAGATCGCCGGCAGTCGTTGCTTGGCCGTAAACTCGATCACCCGCCGCATGTGAACCAGGTGCATCGAATCGCCGGTGAGGAGCAGGGCGTCGGGGCGTTGCTCCGTCAGCAGCCGGAAGCCGCTGTCGAAGTCCTTGACGTCACGCACTTCGACCGAGAGCAATTGCAGGTGCGCTTCTTGCGCTCTCTGCCTCAGGTCAGCGTACAGCCGAGCATTGGATGGGTTGTCAGGATTCCAGAGCAGCGCGATCCGTGCGGCCCCAGGAAGAAGGTCTTTCACGAACTGCAAACGCTTGGAGGCGACCTCCGCTCCGAGAGTTGTGGATCCCGTGACGTTGCCGCCAGGGCGACTGAGGTTCGCGACCAGTCCTGTATCGAGAGCAGATCCGACGGCGACCATGATGATGGGGATCGTCGACGTTGCCCGCTTGGCTGCTACGGTTGCTGGAGTCGATGCCGCCGTCACGATAACATCGACCTTGAGTTCCACCAGCTCCACCGCCAGAGGAGTGAGCAGATCTGTCCTTCCCTCGGAGGATCGCCACTCGATGACGAAGTCTCGCCCTTCGAGCCATCCCGTGTCGCGTAGGCCTTGTCGGAACGCATCGATGTGGGTCGAGTTTTTGTTTGGCAAGCCGCCGCTGAGAATTCCAATGCGATAGACCTTCCCGGCTTGCTGCGCCTCCGCGGCGAGCGGCGCAAGAGCGAGGCTGACAGTGAGAATGACGAGCCCGATCGGCCGCATGGGCACCTCGGTTGCACGGCTGGCCGGGAGTCTAGCCGAACGTTGGGACGCACACCAGCACCGCGTGGAGCAGCACCGCGGGCGCCCGTGCCTCTGGACATGACGCCCCCCGAGAAGAGAGCGGCGTCGATGGCGAATCGGCTGACTGCAGTGGTTTAGGCTATTGCTTTTCCCAGACAGCGACGTTGTTCACGGTCTGACCCTGAGAGTTCGTGCCTTTTCCCGTGACGGTCATCGTCTTCCCGTCCTGAGATACGACACGTGTGAGGGTCTGAACTACCTTACCGTCCTTCTTGTCAGTGCGTTCCGTAGTCCGGGTGTCGATTCGCTTGAGTGAAACCGTGTCAGCGTTCGGGACCCCAGCAAGTGGATAGTCCTTGCCGTCGAAATTAGCCGTGTACCCCGTCATCGTGGGAGTTCCCGCCGCGTTGATTCCATCAGCGCTGACTTTCTCCCCCTGAGCGGATGCCTCAATTTTCAGAGTGCCACTTTGGGGTGGCGGACCGGGACTGTATGTAGACTTCGCCACGTTGAGTTTCCACGTACCCACTCTGGGATCGCTCGCCTGGGCTGACACGCTCACGATTGTCCGCTACAACAAGGACCACTCCAAGAGCCGCTAGGAGCATCTTCCTCATACGTGGTTCTCCAAACGCTTGTAGGCCCCTTGCTGATTCGTTAGTTAGTTAAGGATAGCTGGCGAGAGTCTAGCAGAACATGAAGGTTACTTCAGCTATGAGTCCGTCGCCATCTGTTGGCGATGAGGGGATTGACGAGCGTGGCGTGTGCTACGGTTGGCGGGCCAGACGCAGCAGCTCCAGCTCGGCATCCCCAAGTGTGACCCACCGCCACGCCACCGTAGGCCGCTCTAAGAATGGAGCCTCGCGGTTGGTACCGATGAACGCCGTGGTGCGGTCGGTGTTGATAGACGCCGCTACTCGGCGGAAGCATCCCAACGATCCGGACGCTTCGATCTTCGCTGGAGCCTACCGAACTGTCGCACGGGCGTTCACGCAGGCCGTGAGTCGCGCTCAGGCCGCGTTGCGGGCATCAGGGAAGGATGCAACTCGGCTTGACGGGTACACGTGGCACTCAAACAGACACACGTTCGCTAGCCGTCTGGTCATGGCAGGCGTCGATCTCAGGACCGTACAAGAGCTGGGCGGATGGAAAACACTGAGTATGGTGCTATTCGCATCTCGCGCCCAGTCATCTTCAGGAGGCAGTTGAGCGTCTCGTGCGTCAAGGTGCTCCAGAACTAGCCCGTAACTAGACCGCGTCGCGTGTTCGCCGCCTGGGCAAGCACATGATGTATCGTAAGTAGCTGTTCTTCAGGGCACGGAGGGCTAGCCTCAACTGGCAAGGCAGTGGACTTGAAATCCACCGGGCCGCGAGGCCCTTGGGGGTTCGAATCCCTCGCCCTCCGCCACTTCTCAAGCACTTACATCGCACTCAATTTCCTGAGCAGGTGGTCAACGGTGCTCCGCTTGGCCATTTCTTGGCTATGTCAGCGTTTTGCGATCCGCGAGAGGGACTGCGGTCGTGCACCGCTCGCCTACGACCTTTGAAACCTTTAGGACAGAACGGGGGACCGACCTGGCCATAGACCAGTTCGAGGTGGCCGTCCTTAGGGGTGGGTGGAACGGGGTCTGGCTGATCGGCTATGGCGCTCCGGCGCTAGTGCCTAATCGTAATGGCTCTTAACCCAAAGGTCGCTGGCTCAAATCCAGCCCCCGCAACCATCGAAAACGACGGGGTTAGCGGACGCAGCAGCAGCTAACCCCTTTCGTTTACCCAGGCCTTACCCAAAAATTGGTTGGGTCTTTTCAACCGGTCCGCACCAGCTGACAGCGCCCGCGCCGACCATTGATGAGCAGAAGGAACAGTCGGAACGTCGGGCGGCGCCCCAATCATCTAGCGTGCCACGGACGCCATTGAGCTTCCGGAAGCCGCGCTGAAGGCCGGACTGGCCATCGAGCTCGACGTCGCGGCGTCGCAGTCCCGATCCGCCGAGTCCGGTAAGGAGCTGAAGAACCTCCGTGACCGCCTGGCTTGCGACCACACCGTTCAGGCTTACCACTTGGGCCTCGCCATCACGGTTCTCGAAATAGTTCCGGTTGGGACCCTTGAGTTCCGAGTGGAGTTTCTCCCTTGAGAGGAAGCCCGAGCACCACATGCAGAATCCGCCCGGGATGAGCGTCAATATGTTCCCCCCGATCGTGACGCGCGGCCCATCGGGCTCGGGATCTTTGATCGCGCGGATATTCACGCCGACGTCGATATAGGGTATGAGAAAACGTGAGGAGAGTTCTTGGAGATCCGCTCGGGCGTGGAGGTTGTCGAGGCAGCCCACGATGACGTCGACTGTCTTGAGCGCTTCTACCGCGGCGGGCCCGGGCACGCGCTCTTCGATCGTCCTGCACCGGCTGCTCAGCCCGACCCTCCTCACCATACGGCGCATGATCATGGTCTTCTTCCGGCGGAGCCAGAGGTCCAGCCTCGTCATGCCGATGAGGCGGGGGCGATTCGTCCTCGCTACGCGATCCGCGTCGATCCCAATGATTTCACCGACGCCGAGATGAGCGAGTTGCTGGACGACGTGGCTGCCACCGCCACCCAAGCCGACGACCGCCACCCGTGCGTGGCCGAGCGCGCGTTGGCCGTCGTCTCTCACAACTGCGAGCTGTCGGGCGAAATTCTCTCCCGGGGCGCGACCCGAGCGATCGAGCAGTGAGATTCGCCAATCCATGATCGAAGCGCCGAGCCAGCGAACCGCGAGGTCAGTCCTGGACGCGGATTCGCCTGGCATCAGGACGATGCCGCCTGCGTGGCTCCGGGAAAGCACGACGGAGCCGTGGGGCCGCGCCGGGACGCGGGCCCTGAACATAGGGATGAGGCGCTCTGCGCTCCTGCGGTCGTCGTCGGAAAGTTGCGGCGGTCCGCCGTGCCCGTGGGCGTGGAAGATCACGATCCCGAGCGTCTCTTCGATCGCCCTCGTGATCGCCGGGATCATCGCGCTGCCGCTCCATACGGCACCGTGGCCGGCGTTGGAGCGATAAGCACTCTCCGGTAGCTCGAGGAGATACCGGAGGAACAACGTGTCTCGGTCGCCGAGCCGCGCGTGGCTCGTGAGACCCATCGCGACGTATTCGTGCCGGCCGGAGCGGAAGACGATGTCCCGGAGGGCTTCACCAACACCCAAGGGGATGCGGAGCTCGAGCTCAGTCATTCTGCGCGAAGCGCTGCCGCGCGGCGGCGATGAACCTAATGATGCTGGCCTCCTCTGCCCAAGGGATGTTGAAGGAGAATTGCATCCAGGATTCGCCCCCGACGATCTGCGTCGAGGTGCTCCGTGGTGCGCAGCCGTTCGAGAGCAGCTGCCCGGGCTGTAGAAATGCGACCGGCTTCTCCGCAGCAGTGTCAAGGACAAGGAGCATCGGTGTTGTCGCGGGCCGGCATCCCGGCGGCAATTCGACCTCGGCCAAGCGTGCGAGCGTCCGGGATCCCTCACGCGCCGTCCGAACCGCGCCGCCGTAGACGGAGACGAGATCCGTGATGGCCTTCTCGATCGTCTCAGCCTTCATCGTCTAGCTCACCGTGCCCGTCGGCAGCGCGATGAAGTGATCGCCATTCTTGATCTCCACAAGCTCGTCGAGGCCGATGTTCCCCCCGCTCGGCTTGCCGTGAACGAGCCGGGTGAGGTCGTCCGAGAGGGGCGCGCCGGCCCGCTCGCGGATCGCCCGGCCGCTGACGGGCGAGGAGTCGAATTGGATGTGCTTGTTCTTCCCGTCCACCTCCACCACGATGTTCACTACGTGCTTGGCGACTGCCGTTGCTGCTCCGGCCTGGTGCGTCTCCATCCTGATCCTCCGGAGCGGGGCTCCATGCCGTCGGGCCGCTGCGCTCCCACCTGTGCAGTGCCCGATTCCAGGGGGTCCCGGACATTTCGGCACCCGTGTCCGGCACGGCCCGGGATCGGGCATATATAACTGAGAGCGAGCGGCGGGCCGGCCGCACGGGGAGGCGAGGCTGGAGAAGCAGTCGAGACGGGTGCCCGAGGAAAGCGCTGCGACGCCGGCCGAGATCACGACGGCGATGGAGGTCCTTACCGCGGCGGCCCTCCTCCGCCTGCGCAACTATGCCCGGTGGCGGGTGCGGGGCCTCGGCCGGAAGGCCGCGGGCCGGACCGAGACCGAACTGCTCGCCGATGCCATGAATGCCACGCTCGAAGGAAAGCGCCGCTGGAATAAGGACAAGGTCGATTTCGTGGGCCATCTGGTCGGCGCCATGCGGAGCATTTCGAGCCACTGGCGAGGGCAATCCAAATCCGCCGACGAGGCGACACTCGAGTCCGACCTGCTTCGAACAACCGAGGACGGGGAGGTCTTGCGCCCGTTCGATCTCGTGCCGTCAGAAGAGCCCGGGCCGGACGAGGAGCTCGAAGCGAACGAAAGTCAGAGCGAGGCCAGAACGCGCGTCGAGGCCATCGAGAATGCGTTCGCCGACGATCCCGTGATCTCCCTTATCCTGGACGGGCTGCGTCAAGGGATGACGCCGGGCAAGGTTCGGGCCGAACTGGAACTCTCCCAGACGGAGTACGAAACCGCAATGAAGCGACTCCGAAGAAGGATGCGGGCGGCTGCCGGCTCCGGAGCAAGCGATGCCTGAGAAGCCGAGAGATTACGAAGCGGAACTGCGCGCCCTCATGGACGCACTCGCCGAGTCCGTGGTCGAGGCTACTGACGAAGAGATCATCAGCGAGATGCGTGAGGGAGGCGAGGACCCCGCGGCAGCGGCGGAGGGGGTGCGGGCGGTCCTGCGTCACGCTGTGAAAGCTTATGAGCAACGGCATCTCCGCGAGGCGCAAGAGGCATACGAAAAGCGCGTCGACGCGATTCGCCGGCGGACTTTCTCTTTGCCAACGGCGCCGGAGAGCCGGCGCAAGCTTCTCGCCGTCGTGATGACACGGAAACCCGATTTGCGCTCTGCGCTTGTCACGCTGCAGCACAGAGACTTCAAAGAGTGGACGGACACTGATATTCAAAACTGTCTTGAACAGTTGGGCGCCCTCGGAGTTCTTGCTGAGTTCGAGGGGTCTTTGAGCGACGAGCAGTAATGTGGCCTCCGTCTACAGAGCGCCGGAGTCGATCCTAGGAGAGCTTGGCATTCGTGAGCCGCGCGATATCCATATTGAGGCGATCGCCGAATATTGTGGAGCGACCATTCTTTATCAGCCGCTCGAGGGCTCCGAGGCGAGGATTTTGGGCTACCGCGATCGAGCGATCATCACCGTAAATAGCGCGGCGCCTCTGGGACGCCGGCGCTTTTCAGCAGGGCATGAGCTCGGGCATTGGATGTGCGATCGGGGGAAGATCGCGTTTTCGTGCACTGAGAACATGCTTGCTCGCGAATGGGCGGACGATAACCCCGAGGTGCGCGCGAATCAGTTTTCGGCCGAACTTCTGCTCCCGCAACCTATGTTCGTGGCGACGGCGAAGAACCTCGAGATGACGTTCGCGACTGTGCGTCAGCTCTCCGAAACGTTCCAGACAAGTCTGACCGCGACGGCCATTCGCCTTGTAGAGTTCGGGTCGTTCCCGGCGATGGTCATCTGCAGCGACGCCGAGCGCCGACGGTGGTTCCGGCGCGGCCCCGACGTCCCCGGCGTCCTTTGGCCACATGAGCGTGTGTCGCGCTTGACGATGGCTCACGACGTTTTGAGCGGCATGGCAACCCCGCCGGGGCCTACGGATGTCTCTGCGGACGCATGGTTCGGGCATCGTGACGCGCGCCGGTACGCTATCCGGGAAGATTCAATACGCATCACCAGGGACTTGGTCCTCACGCTTTTGTGGTGGAAGGACGAAACCCAACTCCTCGACTTGGAGGATGACGATAACGAAAGCGAAGACTAAAGAGGAGCGCCTGGGATGAGACAGACGACGAAATGCTTTGGCGACGTCCTCCAGGTCGGCGCCGAGATCTTCGACGATCTCGACGGCCACGTCTTCAGCGTCGGCTGGTGGGCGCCGGCGCCCGGCACGTCGCGCCGCATACTGATCAGCGACCACCTCTACAACTGTGTTCACAGCGTCGAACCCAATCTCATTGAGGCGCGCCTGCATCTCCTCGAGGCAATGGATTGCTGGGATCAGCGGCTGTTCAAAGGTGTCGGTCGGAGAGCATAGGTCGCGGGTGGCCGACCGAGTTCGAGCGCGGCACGCTCGCTTTGCCACGGCCCTCAAGAACGCCTCGATCCGCGTCATCGATGTCCGAGTTCGGTTCATTCGCTCAGACGTGGTGCTTGTGCACATGAACCACGAGTTGAGCGGCATGCTGGATGCCGCGGGCGCCGAGCTCCCGCCACACCGTGAGCTCAGTTTGCGTGTTGTCGTCAAGGATCGGGGCAAGTGGTTTGTGACAGCGTTTCAGAATACGACTGTGAGCGCGCAGACTGCGCGGCCACAGTAGTGCGCTTTTGTGAACCATAGGATCGCCGAACAAGGCACTGCGCCACCGGCCGCTCAGCGCCTCGCCCGCTGAGATAACGCTCGCGCCGCCCCGGTGCAGTCCCGGCGGGGCGCTGGTGCGCATAGTGGCCTTCGGCTAGACTCCCCGGCAGCCATCCTCCACCGAGGTGTCCATGCGGCTGATCGGGCTCGCGGTCATTCTCGCTGTAAGCGTCATTCTTGCGCCGCTCGTCGGCGAGGCGCAGCAAGCCGGGCCATCGAAGGTGGGTCTCCTCTTTCTGGGCACGGCCGGGATCGATTCGACCGAGCGCTCGGGCATCGCGGTGAGGGAGGGGCTGCGCGAGCTTGGGTGGGTCGACAACCAAAACATCCACTTCCAGCACCGATACGCTGGTGGCTTCCGCGATCGTCTCGATCAACTGGTCAGCGAGCTGGTCAAGGGCAAAGTAGATGTCATCGTCGCGTTCGGCACCGAAGCGACACGCGCAGCGAGGCGAGCGACATCGAAGATCCCCATCGTCATGGCGGGAGTCGGCGATCCGGTCCGAGCTGGTTTCATCGCGAGTTTGTCACGTCCGGGCGGCAACACTACGGGAGTCTCGCTTCTCAATCAGGAGCTGTGGCCAAAAAGACTCGAGCTGATCAAGGAAGTCGTGCCAGCCGCGATGCGCGTGGCCGTCGTTTCCACCCCGGATCCCCAGCACGCCGAGTCGTTGAAGTTGCTCGTGGGCGCGGCACCGCGCTTCGGCCTGGAGCTTCGGAATGTGCTGGTCAGTGGCCAAGGCGATCTTGACCGTGTCTTCGCTGATATCGGCAAAGGTCGCGTCGACGCACTCCTCGTTCAGCCCAGCCCCGACATCAACGAGATGGGTGGGCGCATTGCTCAACTTGCGGAGCGGCAGCGCCTGCCGTCGATGTTCGCCTGGAGCCAATTTGTGGAGGCGGGCGGTCTCATGAGCTACGGGGCCGACCTGTACGGCTTGCAACGGCACGCCGCGTCCTACGTCGACAAGATCCTCAAGGGCGCGAAGCCCGCCGATCTACCTGTAGAGCAGCCCACCAAGCTCGAGCTGGTGATCAACCTCAAGACCGCGAAGGCGATCGGGCTGACGATCCCACAGTCGCTGCTACTGCGTGCGGACCAGGTCATCGAGTAGAGCGTGCTCGATCAGCGCTGCCAGCTCCTGCGTACTGCTGTCGGCTTCGTCGGGCTCCCTCGCCCTACGTACGACCTCTCGCTCCACGGCCGGCGCTCGTGGCTGGACTCGTGGGTGGCGTAGGCTGGAGCATGCTCGGGCCGATTCTCGAAGGTGACCGCGTTCGTCTGGAACCACCAGCGCGCGCACTCTTCCCCGCTAGCTGCGCGTCTGCCGCGAGCGGCGCAAGAAGGACGCTGACAGTGAGAGCGACCGCGAGCCCGATCAGCCGCATGGGCACCTCGGTTGCGAATGTACTTGCGCGGAGGAGCTGGCCGCGTGGGTCGAGCATGCGCTACTCAATGACCTGATCCGCGCGCACGAGCACTGACTGCGGGATCGTGAGCCCGAGCGCCTTCGCGGTCTTGAGGTTAATCACGAATTCGAACTTCCTGGCCTGCTCGACGGGAAGCTCCGCCGGCCTAGCGCCCTTGAGGATCCTGTCGACGAACGTCGCCGCGCGTCGCTGGAGCGCATAGAGGACAGCGGAGTAGCTCATGAGGCCTCCGTGCGCCGGTCACACCGGCGCGGTGCAGTGAATGAAAGAGTCACACGGAGAAGGCGTAGCGAGCCACGCCGGCCCCGAGTCATGCGTGGGCGCTCGTGAGGGCGCGCGCGAAGCGTTGACAGGGGGAGGTACGGGCTGGGCATTGAGCCGCGAAATCCATGACTCACTTCGGGGTGCCGACGCCGTGGAGGAAGGCGGAAGGCTATCCCGGCGGCGCCGATATCGCGAGGCGCTGGCGGACCCCGCGCGGTCAGAGACCCCGAGCACGCGCCCAAGCACCGCGAACGGGAACCGGGAGAGCCCGCGTTCGTCTGTGGCTGAGGGAGCCACAGACCGCATCGGGAAGTCCAAGGACACACGCCGATGATGGACGAGCGCGGGCAGTCGGACCGCTCCGTAGTACCGGGGAAGCCGCCGAACAAGGCCGAGGAGCCGGCCGCGGAGGCGGCGGAGGGAAGGGAGCGGGCCAAGGGGAACTCGCCCGAGCGTAACGCGCTCCGGACACCGAGCCGGGTAGGCGCGCCGAGCGCGCTCGAGCGGGTGCGTCAAGCAGCCGAGCGGGACAGGAAGCAGCGGTTCACGGCGCTCCTGCACCACGTGTACGACATCGAGCGGCTGCGCACCGCGTACCACGCGCTGAAGCGAGACGCGGCAGCGGGCATCGACGGCGAGACGTGGGGGCACTACGGCGAGAGCCTGGAAGCGAATCTCCAGGATCTCGCGGGACGGCTCAAGCGAGGGGCGTACCGGGCGAAGCCGGTCCGGAGAGCGTTCATCCCGAAGGCCGACGGGCGGCTCCGGCCGCTCGGCGTTCCCGCGCTGGAGGACAAACTCGTCCAGCGCGCGGTCGTCGCGGTCCTGAACGCGATCTACGAGGTCGACTTTCTCGGGTTCTCGTACGGGTTCCGGCCGGGGCGCAGTCCGCATCAGGCGTTGGATGCGCTGACAGTCGGGATCACGATGAAGAAGGTGAACTGGGTGCTCGATGCGGACATCCGTGGGTTCTTCGACACCCTCGACCACGGGTGGCTGGTGAAGTTTGTCGAGCATCGCGTGGCGGACCGGCGCGTCGTGCGGCTCATCCAGAAGTGGCTGAACGCCGGCGTGCTGGAGGAGGGCAAGCGGACGCGGAGTGAGGTGGGGACGGTGCAGGGCGGGAGCATCAGCCCGTTGCTGGCCAATATCTACCTGCACTACGTGTTCGATCACTGGGCCCAGCGGTGGAGGAAGAAGCAAGCGGGCGGCGATGTCGTGGTCGTGCGCTTTGCGGATGACTTCGTCGTGGGGTTCGAGCAGCGGGAGGAGGCCGAGCGGTTCCTCACCGAGCTGCGCGAGCGGTTCGCGAAGTTCGGGCTGACGCTGCACCCCGACAAGACGCGGCTCATCGAGTTCGGCCGCTACGCGGAGCGGACCCGGCGAGGGCGTGGCGACGGGAAACCGGAGACCTTCAACTTTCTCGGCTTCACGCATAGCTGCGGGAGGACGAGAAAGGGATGGTTCACGGTGCTGCGGCAGACGGTGCGCCAGCGATGGCAGGCGAAGCTCAAGGCGGTCAAGGCCGAACTCCGGCGACGTCTGCACGAGCCTCTCTCGGCGGTAGGAGCTTATCTGCGCTCGGTCGTAGCCGGGCACGTGCGGTACTACGGCGTGCCCATGAACGGGAGCAGTATTGGCGCCTTTCGCTCGGCCATCGGTCGGCTTTGGTGGCGGGCCCTCAAGCGCCGCAGCCAGAGCCATCATCTGCCGTGGGGGCGGATGAGACGCTACATCGACCGGTGGCTGCCACCCGCCCACATTTGCCATCCCTATCCCCTCGTGCGCCTCGGCGTTGTCACCCAAAGCAAGAGCCGGATGCGGTAATGCCGCACGTCCGGATCCGTGGAGGGGGTCATGAGCAATCATCGGCTCCTACTCCGACTTGAGCCATGGACCTTATCACTCTGCGCGCCGGCGGCGCCGGCCTCGTGCTGGCGCCGGAGGCCGGCGGATCGGTCGTGCGCTACTGGATCGATCGCGGTGCGACGACGTCGGACGTGCTCC
>Ga0134071_10000698_pt1 | contig 11442 bp, 8 predicted proteins | sample 15_taG_27_FD_94466 | JGI IMG/M metagenome (GOLD analysis project Ga0134071, IMG submission 94466) | Grasslands soil microbial communities from the Angelo Coastal Reserve, California, USA - 15_D_Rain_40cm_5_09082015 | ecosystem: Environmental > Terrestrial > Soil > Grasslands ...
CACGGCGCCGCACAGCGTGAACACGATCGCAGGAATCATCGTGGGGGTAAGGTAGCGGCGTGCGGCCGCGGAGGAAAACCCCTCACGCGACCGGCGAGCCGGCGGGCGTCGCTACCAGCGCGGGAGCTTCCTCGCGGACCCGCAGCGTCAGATACACCACCACCACGATGATTCCCGCCGAAATGTAAAACGGCACATGTTGGCCGAGCGTCTGGTAGGCGCGGCCGGCGTAGGTCGGGCCCAGCACCGCGGCGACGCCCCGATAGGTCTGCTGCACGCCCAGCGTGAGACCGATCTCGTTCGGATCGGCACGGTGACTCACCAAGGCCGAGTTGGCGGGAAACAGCAGCGCCGTCCCAAGCGGGAGGAGGATTTGCGCCGCCACGAACAGCGGCAGCGTCGGCGCGAGCGGCACGAGGATGAAGCCCAACAGCAGCAGCAGCGCGCCGGCCCGCATCGTGCGGACCTCCCCCAACCGCGCGTTGACCCATCCTACCGGCGCGGCGCGCATGATGACGCCCACTGCGCCGAAGACCATGAAGAAGTATCCAATCTCGTCCGCGGTGATGCCGAAGCGGTCGTGCAGGTACAGGGAGAAAATCGGCGGCAGCGCGTTGAAGGCGAGCATCGCGAGCGCATAAATCCAGATAAAGAGCGAAATGGCCTCACCGGGCTCGCGCAGGACGCGCACCGCGGGTTGCACGATATTCCGCACCGCCTTGCCCAGCGCCTGCGACGGACGCGGTGCTCCCACGGCGGGCGCCCCGCCCCGGGCCCAGCGGGACTCGGGAAGCCACTTCCACGCGAACGCGACGTTGACCAGCACCAGAGCGGCGGCGAACACTCCGGGGGCCGCGTCACCGAACCGGTGCATGAACGACCCGATCGCGGGACCCACGATGACGCCGGCGCTCGTCGCCGCGGACAGCCAGCCAAGCGCCTTGGCCCGTTCGGCGGGAACCATACTGTCCGCGACGTACGCCTGCAGGACGCCCGTCGTGCCGCCTCCCAACCCCTGCACGAAGCGGGACACGAACAATAGCCAGACCGTGTGCGTGAAGCCGAACACGATGTAGGCGAACGCGGAGCTGCCCAGGCCGACCAGGAGCGCGGGCCGCCGTCCATAGCGATCCGAGACGTAACCCCACACGGGAGACGACGTGAGCTGCGCCACCGGAAAGGACGCGGCCAGGAGACCGACAACCGTCGGCGTCGCCTTGAGGTTCACGGCATAGAGCGGCAGCAGGGGCCAGATGATCATCAGCCCCATCATGTCGACGAATGCCACGGCCATCAGCACCGCGATGCGCCTCATCGCCTCGCTCCGAACCCGAGCACGAGCGCGCTCACCAGCATGAGGATCACGCCGAACGCCGCGGCGACGCCCAGCTCGTTGAGGCGCAGGCTCGACATGATCTCGATGGAAATCGGCCGGTTGTCATACGTGTAAAGCACGATGGACGTCACAAAGTCGCCCAGCGCGGCCACGAAGGCGAGACTCCCCCCGGCGGCGAGCGCCGGCCGGAGCAGCGGCAGGGTCACACGGCGGAAGGTGGTCCAACGCCCGGCGCCGAGGCTCGCCGCCGCTTCCGCGAGCGCCGGGTCCAGCTGGCGGTAGCCCGCGAGCACCGCGCGGCCAGTGATCGGGAGATTGCGCACCAGATACGCGAGCGGCAGCAGGAACACGGTGCCGACGAGGACCCAGCGGAGCGCCAGCGGGGCGTGCACGCTGAACGTGGTCGTGAGCGCGATCGCGAACACGGTACCGGGCAGGGCCCAGGGGAGCGCGATGAGGGTCTCGATCGGCCCGCGCCACCGGTCGCGGGGGGAGGGGGCATGGAGGGCACGGGGGGCACGGGGGGCACGGGGGGCACGCTGCCCGCGTGCGAGCGCCCCGGCCGCGAGCGCCAGCGCGACGGCGCCGAGGGTGCTGGCCGCCGCCATCCACAGCGAGTTCACGAGCGGCCGCAGCCGCTCGGGCTCTCCGAACAGCCGTTGATAATTGACGAAGCTCAGGACGGGCGGCAGCGCCTCGGTGGTCCAGCTGCTGTAGGGCACGAGCGACACCAGCGCGAGCGTGAGGTGCGGCAGCAACAGCAGCACGGTGAAAAGCCAGCCCGCCGTCGCCGCCAGCGCGCGGATGGGGGCACGGCGGATGGGCCGGCGGGGGGGAGCCGCTCCCTTGCCGAGCGCAGCGAGGAGTTCGTCCCCCTCGGTGCGACGCAGCAGGGCGAGCCCGAGGGCGGCGACGAGCGCGAGCGCCACGGTCTCGACCATCGCCAGGGGCAGCTCGCCGTTGAGCTTGGTGGCGACGATCTGCGTCGTCATGACGCGGAAGCCGCCGCCGAACACGTACGGCGCGCTGAAGGACCCGAGGGCCGTCATGAAGACGAGTAGAGCGGCGCCGGCGAGCGAGGGGCGCAACAGCGGGAGTGTGACCCGGCGCAGCGTCTCCCACCGCCCGGCGCCCAGCGCGTGCGCGGCCTCGAGCATCGACGCGTCGAGCTTGGCGAGCCCCGCGCGCGTCAGGAGATAGAAGTAGACGTACATCGAATAGGCGTGGACGAGCAGGATCGCCCCGGCGCCCTGGAGGCGCCAAGGCGGCCCGCGCAGCCCGAAGACGGCCTGGACCGCACGCGCCACGAACCCGGACTCGCCGTACAGGAAGAGGAAGGCCAGCACGCCCACGAAGGGCGGCAGCACGGCGGGGAGCGCGATCAGTGAGCCCAGGGCCTTGCGGCCCGGGAACTCGAGCCACTCGAACAGGAACGCGAGCGGCACACCGATCGCCGCCGCCAGCGCCACGCTGGCGAGCGAGATCCACAGGCTCGCCCACAGCGCGCCCCACTCGCCCGGCCGGGAGACGAACGTCGCGACCGCGTCGCCCCGGACCGAGTCGGCGACCACGATGGCGACGGGGTAGAGGACGAGCCACGCCAGCAGCAGGGTGAACGCCGGGCGCGCGAGCCGCGCGCTCACGCGCGCTCCTCGGGGAACGTCAACACGCCGGCCGGCTCCAGGTATACCCGGTCGCCCACGCGCGCCGCCTCCGGCCCCGCGAGCACCTCCAGCCGCTCGCCGCGCTCGGTCTCGACCTGGTAAAACGCCGCGGCGCCGGTGTAGCGCCGCTCGCGCACCGTGCCGGGCACCCCCGCGTCCGCGAACCGCAACCGCTCCGGCCGGACGACCAGCACCTCGCCATCATGCGCGCCCAGGGCGCGGGCCGTGGCGCCCCCCCCTCGCACGACGTTCGCCCGGCCCACGAAGGTGGCCACGAACAGGCTGGCGGGCCGCTCGTACAGCTCGTCCGCCGCGCCCACCTGCTCCAGGCGTCCGTCATTCAGCACGGCGACGCGGTCCCCCAGATCGAAGGCCTCTTCCTGCTCGTGCGTCACGAACAGGGTCGTAATCCCGACCCGCTTGATCAGCGCGCGCAGCTCGCGCCGCGTGCGCTCCCGCAGCGTCGGATCGAGGTTCGAGAGCGGCTCGTCGAGCAGCAGCACGCGCGGCTCGGGCGCGAGCGCCCGCGCCAAGGCGACGCGCTGTTGCTGGCCTCCCGACAGCTCCTGCACCTTGCGTCCCTCGAATCCCGCGAGGCCGACGAGGGCGAGTACCTCGGCCACCTTCTGCCCGGCCGCTCCCGGCTCCGGGCTCCCTTTCAGTCCAAACGCCACGTTCCCTCCCACGTCGAGGTGGGGAAACAGGGCGTAGTGCTGGAACACCATGCCGCAGCGGCGGCGCGCCGGCGGCAGGGCGGTGACGTCTTCCCCATCGATCACGAGGCGTCCGGCATCCGGCGCCTCGAAGCCGGCCAGCAGACGGAGCACCGTCGTCTTCCCGCTGCCCGACGGTCCGAGCAAGGCGACGATCTCGCCCCGCGGGATGCCGAGCAACAGCGGGCCCACCCTCACCGTGGGAGACCACTGTTTGTGCACGCCGTCCAGCAGCACGAACGGCGTCACCGGCTCCTCCCCCGGACGTTCCGGTCCCAGTAGCGCATCCAATCCGCCTCGTGCGCGGCCAGCAGGTCCCAATCCACGTCGGCGGCTTTCATCTCCCGGCGCACCGCGCGGGCCCACGCGGGCAGCGAGTCGGCGACGAGGTCGAGCCGGGCCGGCAGCCGGTACGCTTCGCGCGTCGCGAGGAGCTGCGCTGCGACGCTGCCGACGTACTCCACGAACGCCTCCGCCACGGCGCGGTGGCGCGCGTTCCGCACGACGCCGATCGCGTCCTCGATCACCGGGGTGCCGCTGCGGGGGAAGCGGTAGCCGAGCGGCAGCCCGTCGCGCCGGTTGAGCAGGATGTCGGGCAGATCCCAGATCGTCACCAACCCCTCCTGGCGCACGATTTTCTGATCGAGGAGGGGCCCGTTCAGCACGTACTCCTTGGTCTGCCCGTCGAGCCGGCGCAGCCACTGGAAGCCCGTCGCGCTGTCGCCCGTCTGCTTCAAGCCCCGCTCGATGATCATCCCCCACACGGCGCGCATCGTCCCCGAAGCCAGCGGGTCACGGATGAGGACCTGCCCCTTCCACCGGGGGAGCAACAGATCGTCCCAATCCTGCGGCGCCCGGTCCGGTGGCACTGCCTGCTCGGCGTACACGATCACGGCGGGAGTCTCGTACGCGGCGAAATACACATCGCCCGGGGCGCGGCCATGCGCGTCGATGGCGCCCGCCCAGCTGGGCCGAAACGGCGCGAGCAGCGAATCGCGCGCCCCGCGGGCGAAGATCGCCGCAGGACCGCCGAACCACACGTCGGCCTGGGGGTTGGCGCGCTCCGAGCGCAGCCGGTCGTACACCTCCTGCGAGCCCATGTCGAGCCAGCGCACATCGACCTCGGGATGCAGCTGCTCGAAGCGACGCTCGAGCAGGGTGAGCAGATCTCGACCGTGGGGGCTGTAGATCACCAGCGGAGTGCGGCCGTCGCCCCGACACGCGATTGAGAGCAGGACTAGCAGAGGAGCGCCGACGAGCCAGTGCGGAATGCGGAATGCGGAGTGCGGAATTGCAGGGGAAGGTCCGATCCTCGATGCCGACCGTCGGGTTCGACACGCGCACGGTCCACTCCGCATTCCGCACTCCGCATTCCGCATTCTATCGCTTGCCGAGCGCGAGGAGATTCGCAAAAAGCCGGTAGGCGCCAGGGACGCCGGCCGGGAGTTGTCTGAAGAAGCTCAGCCCCGTGTAGACGTACGTGCCCTGGCCGACCGCCGCGACGAGCAGGCCGCCAAAGAGCGGGGGCTCACCGGGGTCGTGCGTCTCCAGGAGGGGGGTGTAGGCCGCGTCCCAGTCATGGGCGAAGTACAGCCCCCGCTCCTGCACCCACCCCGCCCAGTCGTCCGGCCCGATCTCGTTCGGCACGTGGAAGACGCGATGCGCCGCATCGCGCTCCGTCACCGGCGCCGTCTCGTCGGTGACGCGGTCGTGGGGGCGGGCGATCGACAGGCGGTATGGTGCGAAGTTGCCGTTCACGAACGGGTATTGCTGGTATTGCACGATGACGAGGCCGCCCGTCCGGGCGTAGTCGAGCAACCGGCCGTTGCTCGCGACCAGCGCCGCGTCGACCTCGTACGCCCGGCTGCCGATTACGATCGCGTCGTAGCGCGACAGGTCGCCGCGGGCGAGCGTGTCCGGGCCGAGCAGCTCGAGCGGCACCCCGACCGCCTGCAGCGCCTCCGGCACGCGGTCCGAGGCGCCGCGCACGTATCCCACCCGCGTGACGGCGGGCAGCGCGATGCGCGCGGCCCGCAGCTCCGCGGTCGAGGCGTGAGCGACCGGCCGCGGCCGAATGTGAGGGTAGTCGATGACCGCGAGCGCGCCCTCCTTCCGCTCGCCCGCCGTCACTGCGGCGGCCTGGAGCGCGTAGACCCCGGGCCGCGCCCCCGGCGGGAGCGCGACGGTGACCGTGAGGCTCTTCGCCTCATCCTCGCGCTGAAACGAGAGGCTCTCGGCCGGCACGGCCGCCCAACCGGAGGGCGGCGTGACCACGACCTGCGTCGCGGCGGGCCCGCGCGCGCGGTTCGTCACCGTGATGGTGAAATGCCGCGGTCCGCCTGCAGCGCCATCGATCGGCCAGACAACCAAGTCGGGCGTCACCGCCACATCGAACGGCTGCGTCACGACGATCGGCCGACGCACCTCGCCGATTCCCTGATCGCGATAGCGGTACACGACCTCGCGGCGCAGCGTCACGGGCTGCCCGGCGATGGTGAGCCGCGCGGCCATCTCGACGAGCGAAGGCTCGAAAGGCAGGCCGCGCCAGTCGGCGGGCGTGCCCGTCCAGTCGTACAGGCCCCCGGCGAGGGGGTGCCGCAGGAAATAGGGCTGAGACCGGGGCGCATCGGGCGCGACGGTGACGGCGAACCGCCGGGTGGCGAGCGCCCCCTGCGGCACGGGCGAGGTCGCGGCGTCGAGTCGCTCAACTTTCCAGCCAGGGGGCGCCGTCACGTCGATGCCGTCGAGCGTCACTCCCCCGGCTCCGGCATTCCACACGGTCGCTTCTACCTCGAGCCGCTCGCCCGGGATCACGATGCCGTCGTCCACGAAGCCGTCGATCGCCACGCCGGCCGCTGCCGCGAGCGCGTGCTCGAGGCTCTCGCGCTGCTCGGCGTCGGTCTCACCCACCGTCCCCCGCCCCAGTTCGCGCAGCGCACGCACGAGCAGCGGGACGATCGCCGCCGGACGCGACGGGTTGAGCCGCACCCGCGCCGAATCGAGCAGCGCGACGTAGCGGGCCCTGCCGTGCAGCACCGTGTCCACCCCGGCGAAGAGGCCGTCCCCGTCCTTCGTCCCTCGTCGGCCGTCGCGCCACTCGACAAACGCCAGCCGGTCGACGCTGGGCCCCGCCCGCTCGAACTGCCCCATGTCCTGGGACCGGTGCCGGCTGCGGCCCGCCATCGCGATCTGGTGGTACGAGCGTCCCGCCAGGGGATCGAGCGCCCCGCCGTCGAGTCGCAGCGTCGTAGCGCCGGTGTCGGACCAGGCGGCGCGGTACAGCTTCACCGGCCCCCAGCTCGAATCGCGCAGGGTCTCGAATGCCTGGCGCGCCACGATGCCGGCCACCTGATGCTGCCCGTGCCCGTCGCGCGGAGTGCCGGAGAAGATCGACACGACGATCTGCGGCCGGAACCGGCGGATCACCGCGAGCACGTCGACGAGCAGCGAGTCCCGGGGCCAGAAACGGAACGTCTCGTCGGCGGTCTTGGAGAAGCCGAAATCGTACGCGCGCGTGAAGAACTGGCGGCCGCCGTCGAGCTGCCGCGCCGCGAGCAGCTCCTCCGTGCGGATGATGCCGAGCTCGGGGCCGAGCTCCGGCCCGATCAGGTTCTGCCCGCCTTCGCCCCGGCTGAGCGAGAGGTAGGCCGCCCGCACCCCCATGCCGCGGGACAGGATGGCGAGCAGCTCGGTGTCCTCGTCGTCGGGGTGGGCGCCGATCACGAGGACGCGCTTGTTCGCCCCCAGCTGTTTCAGGGCGCCGGCCAACGCCGCGACGCCGCCGGTGCCGGGTGGGGTGAATTGGCCCACCGCGGCGCCGGCGGCGCCGATCCACAGACCGAGGCTACACCCGAGCGCGCGCCGCACTATTGCGAAAGGTAAGTGACCCCGCCTTTCATAACGAACCGGACGCGCTCGAGTTCCGTGATGTCCTTCAGCGGGTCGCCCTGCACCGCGACCAGGTCGGCGTAGGCGCCGGGCGTCACGGCGCCCAGGTCCGGCTGGCCCAGGAGCTCGGCCGCGAGCGACGTGCCCGACTTGATGGCCTGCATCGGCGTCATACCGTACTGCACGTAGTACTCGAACTCCTTCGCCTGGTTGATCTCGGTCCAGGGGAAGCCGCCCACATCGGTGCCCAACACGATCTTGACGCCTTTCTTGAGGGCGCGCTGGAACGCGAGGCGCTGGTGCTCGACCATCGGCTCCCACGGGCCGCCCCGCGGCCCCGCGACGTAGCGCCCGACGGTCACGGTCGGGACCCAATAGACGCCACGCGCCACGAGCACGTCCATGAGCGAGTCCGTCATCCCGTCGCCGTGCTCGATCGTGTTGACGCCGGCGCGCAGGGCCGCCGCGATCCCGTCCGCGCCGATCGCATGCGCCGCCACCTTGCGGCCGAGCCGGTGCGCCTCGTCCACGATGGCGCGGGCCTCGTCGTCGGTGAAGTTCACCCAGCTGTGGAGCACGGAGTCGGGCGTGAAGTAATAGCGGCGATCACTGTAATACTTGATCCAATCGGCCCCGTGGGCGACCTGCTCGCGCACCGCGAGCCGCGCGCCCTCGACGCCGTCCACGGGCTGGACGCCATGCGGCAGCTCCAGCTCCCAGTTGTCCGACACGATGGGATACATCCCGGTCGGCGCCATCGCGCGCGTGGAGGCGAAGATGCGGGCGCCCGGGATCTCGCCGCGGTTCACCGCGCGCTTCACGTCCACGTCCGCGTACATCGCGCCCTCGGTCTCCAGGTCCCGGATCGCGGTGAATCCATGCTCGAGCGCGATGCGGGCGTTCCGCGCCGCGAGGATGGCGCGGTAGGGGATCGACTGGTAGAGGAGCTGCACGTTGTACGACTCGGCCGTCGGGTCGCCCTGGAGCAGCAGGTGCGTATGCGTGTCGATGAAGCCCGGAAGCACGGTCAGCGGCGACAGATCGATCACCCGCGCGCCCTTCGCCTGGCCCTGGACCTGGGCGAGCGGACCGACGGCCTTGATGCGCTCCCCTTCGATCAGGATCGCCACGTTGCTCTGGGGCGCGTCCGCACGCCCGTCGATCAGACGGCCCGCCTTCACCAGGATCAGCGCGGGTGCGGGGCTCGTGGCCCGGGGCGGCGCCTGCGCCGCGAGCGAGATGGACAGCGCGAGCGGGAGAGCCAGTTGCAGCGCCGAACGCATCGAGACGCTCCTGTGAAGGCGAGAGGAAGGCGTGTATGTTACCAGCAGGAGGCCTCCATGGCGACCACGGTCACCGCGCCGGAACGGAAAGTCAGCGCCGCCGAGGCACGGGAAGTCGCCGAAGCCGCGCGAGAGCAGGAGTGGGCCGCGCCGAGCTTCGTGCGCGATCTCTTCCTCGGCAAGCTCCGGATGGAGCTGATCCATCCCTATCCCGAGTCGGCACCCGACGACGCCGAGCGCGCGCGCCCGTTCCTCGAACAGCTGGAGCGGTTCCTGCGCGACAAGGTGGACTCCGACCGGATCGACCGCGAAGGCGAGATCCCCGACGAGGTGATCGAGGGCCTGCGGGAGCTCGGCGCGTTCGGGATCAAGATTCCGCGCGAATACGGCGGGCTCGGGCTGTCGCAGCTTTCCTATATGAAGGCGATCGAGCTCGTCTCGTCGGTGGACGGATCGCTCACCGCCCTGCTCTCGGCGCACCAATCGATCGGGGTGCCGCAGCCGCTCAAGATGTTCGGGACCGAGCAGCAGAAGCAGCGCTACCTGCCGCGCCTGGCGAAGGGGGCGATCTCGGCGTTCGCGCTCACGGAGCCGGGGGTCGGGTCCGATCCGGCCGCGCTCGAGACCATGGCCGTGCCGAGCGAGGACGGCGCGGCGTGGATCTTGAACGGCGAGAAGCTGTGGTGCACCAACGGGACGCGGGCCGAGATCATCGTCGTGCTCGCCCGCACGCCGTCGAAGTTCGTGAACGGCAGGGAACGACGGCAGATCACGGCGTTCATCGTCGAGACCGACTGGCCCGGCGTGAAGGTGGAGCACCGCTGCCACTTCATGGGTCTCAAGGCGATGTACAACGGCGTCATGCGCTTCACGAACGTGCGGGTGCCGCAGGAGAACGTGCTGTGGGAGGTCGGGAAGGGCCTCAAGCTCGGGCTGACCACCCTCAACACCGGCCGCCTCACGCTGCCCATCTCGTCCGTCGCCGCGGGCAAGCGCTGCCTCGAGATCGCACGTGAGTGGGCGAGCACGCGCGTGCAGTGGGGGCAGCCGATCGGCAAGCACGACGCGATCGCGCAGAAGATCGGGACGATGACGGCGAACACCTTCGCGATGGAAGCGGTGGCCGAGCTGTGCGGCGCCATGGCCGACCGGGGCGGCTACGACATCCGGCTCGAGGCGGCGATCGCGAAGCTGTACAACTCGGAGGCGGGGTGGCGGATCATCGACGACACGGTGCAGATCCGCGGCGGCCGCGGCTACGAGACCGCGGACTCACTGCGCGCCCGGGGCGAGAAACCGGTGCCGGTCGAGCGCATCATGCGCGACTTCCGCATCAACCTGATCTTCGAAGGTTCGAGCGAGATCATGCACCTGTTCATTGCGCGCGAGGCGGTGGACCGGCACCTCCAAGTCGCCGGCGACGTGGTGCTGCCCGGGAAGACCTTCGGCCAGCGGCTGCGGGGGCTGGTGCGCGCCGGGCTGTTCTACGCGTGGTGGTATCCGTCGCGCTGGCTCGGCTGGAGCTACTGGCCGAGGTACGCCGGCTTCGGCCCGCTGGCCAGGCACATCCGCTACGTCGAGCGGGGCTCGCGCCGCCTGGCGCGCAGCGTGTTCCATGCGATGCTCCGCTTCGGGCCGAAGCTCGAGTACCGCCAGGCCGTGCTGTTCCGCCTCGTGGACGCCGGGGCCGAGCTCTTCGCCATGGCGGCGTCGTGCGCGCGCGCGCAATGGCTGCTCCACAAGGACCCCGCCGCGGGCCGACGGGCGGTGCAGGTCGCCGACCTGTTCTGCCGCCAGGCGCGCGCCCGCGTGCGCGCGAAGTTCCAGGGACTGTGGCGGAACGACGACGTGCCGACCTACCGGGTGGCAGGAAGTCTTGGCTGGAGAGCACCGGTGGTTGGAAAGGGGAATGGTTGAATTAGGCGGATAGGCGGATAGGCGGATAGGCGGTTAGCCGGATAGAGAAAGCCGCTCGATCATCGCCCGGCGGGCACAGCCCGTCGGGCGACCGCCTTGTATAGACCCATGGTCGTTCTGCCAGCCTCGTCGCTCAACCTCGCGAACTCTCTCCATTCCCCCTCTGACAGGAGCTCGAGATCTCGCGCGAGCCGCCCGAAGTAGGTGAGCTCAGAGAGCGAGCCGAGCGCCATGTCCAAGAATCGGCGGAACTCTGGTTGGCCCCGCTTGCTCGCACCCTCTGCAATGGTGGCGGCTGCGGAGGCCGCAGCGCGACGCATTTGCGATGTGATGCCATAGAGCTCGGTCTTTGGAAAGCCCTGCGTAAGCCTGTAAGTGAGCAAAGCCAGGCGGTGGCAGTGCTGCCACGCCAGGAACTTTTCATAAGGCATCACGCGGGGACGTTACGGCGCGACGCAAGAGAACCAGCATCGAACGTTTGCGGCATGCATCGAACTGCCGCGCTGTTCGGCTATCCGGCTATCCGCCTATCCGGCTATCCGGCTATCCGGCTATCCGGCTATCCGCCTAACCGCCTATCACGCTGCCTGATGCGCAATCATGATCGACTTGAGCCGCTCCGGCGTGTCGCCCGCCGTGTC
>Ga0134071_10000701_pt1 | contig 11419 bp, 7 predicted proteins | sample 15_taG_27_FD_94466 | JGI IMG/M metagenome (GOLD analysis project Ga0134071, IMG submission 94466) | Grasslands soil microbial communities from the Angelo Coastal Reserve, California, USA - 15_D_Rain_40cm_5_09082015 | ecosystem: Environmental > Terrestrial > Soil > Grasslands ...
TGCTCGACGCCGAAGGCGTCGAGACGCACGAGCTCGCGCTCTGGCAACGGACCGCCGTCCGCCTCGGCGTGCTGATCCTCCTGCTCACCGGCATCACGTGGGTGCTCGTGCGATGGACCGTCACGCGGCCCATCGCCCGCATGGCCGAGTGGACGAAGCAGCTCAAGACGGGACAGCCGGTGGCGCCGCCGTCCGACGCCGACGCCAGCCTCTTCGGTCCGCTGGCCGGCGAGGTCACCGGGCTCGCCCGCACGCTGACCCGCGTGCGCGCGGCCGCCGAGCGCGAGGCGCGGCTGCGCTTGCGTGGTGAGAGCGTCTGGACCGAGGAACGCCTCAAGCAGTTCGTCCAGATGCGCTTCGGCGCCAGCCCGATCTTCGTGCTCTCGAACCGCGAGCCGGTGAGCCACGTGCGCGACGGCGCGGCCATCCGCGAACTGCAGCCCGCCAGCGGCCTCGTCACCGCGATGGCGCCGATCATGTTCGCGTGTGGCGGCGTCTGGGTGGCCCACGGCAGCGGCGATGCCGATCGGATCGTCGGCGAGCGCATCGGCCTGCCCGCGGACGATCCGGCCTACACGTTGCGCCGCGTTTGGCTCGAGCCCGACGAGGAGGCCGGCTACTACTACGGCTTCGCCAACGAGGGCCTGTGGCCGCTCTGCCACATCGTGCACGAGCGCCCGCAGTTCCGGGCCGCCGACTGGGCGCACTACCGGGCCGTCAACGAGAAGTTCGCCGCGACGGTCCTGGAGGAGATGGAGCGGGTCGAGTCGCCCGTCGTGCTCGTGCAGGACTATCACTTCGCGCTGGCGTCGCGGTACATCAAGCGCGAGCGGCCGGATGCTCGCGTTGCGCTCTTCTGGCACATCCCGTGGCCGAACTTCGAGGCGTTCGGCATTTGCCCGTGGCAGGAGGAGATCCTGCTCGGGATGCTCGGCGCCGATCTCATCGGGTTCCACACGCAGTTCCACTGCAACAATTTCCTGGAGACGGTCGAGCGCACCATCGAGGGCCGGGTGGAGTGGGACGACTTCGCGGTCGTGCGCGGGCACCACACCACGCACGTCCTGCCGTTTCCGATCAGCGTCGCGGCCGAGCCGGAGGAGCGTGCGCCGGCCGTCGATGATCCCCCGGCCATGCTCGAGACTCCCGTGGAGTTCCTCGGCATCGGCGTCGAGCGCATCGACTACACGAAGGGACTGCCCGAGCGCTTCCGCGCCCTCCGCCGCTTCTTCGAGCGCTGGCCGGAGTACCGGCGGCGCGTGGTCTTCGTGCAGCTCGCGTCGCCGAGCCGGAGCCGCATCCCGCGCTACCAGCAACTCCAGGAGGAGATCCACGAGATCGTCCGGCGCATCAACGACGAGATCGGTGAGTGGGGCTGGCAACCGATCGTCTACCACGAACGCCACCACGAGCATCGGGAGATCCGCGCCTGGTACCGGGCCGCCCAGTTCTGCGTGGTGAGCTCGCTGCACGACGGCATGAACCTGGTGGCCAAGGAGTTCATCGCCGCGCGCGACGACGACGATGCCGTCCTGATCCTGAGCCGCTTCACCGGCGCCTCGCGCGAGCTTCGCGACGCCCTGCTCGTGAATCCCTACGACATCGAGGGCACCGCGGAGGCCATTCACCGGGCGATCGAGATGGCGCCGGCTGAGCGCCGCGACCGCATGTCGCACATGCGCGCCCACGTGCGCGAACAGAACATCTTCCGGTGGGCGGGCATGCTGATGAGCGAGCTCACGCGGATCCCGCGCGGCGACCGCCCGGGCGTCACGGCAGCACCTGGCCCAAGCTGATGTAAGGCTTGCGCAGGTAAAAACTTCACGCGCTCGCCCGAGGTCGGCCAAATCGTTGAAATTCAACGGACTCGAACGTGGCATCGCGCTTGCCTTCTCGTTCCTCAACTGCGATCGGGGCGATGGTCCCCGGCCGGGAAGGGATCGAAGGAGCCATGGACGAGCAGAACGTGATCGACATCGACATGAAGGGTGCGCCGGCATGCGGCCGGTGCTTCATGCTGGTCGCCCGCTTTGCCCCGCAGGTGGTCGCGTCGAGTGGGACGTATCACCGCGAGTGTTTCGAGGCGTGGTACTTCGGCCGATACCGCAAGCGCCCGCGCTTGATCGCCGGGGCTCCCGACCGGCATCGCTTCCAGGTCCGCGACACCGAAGACCTCGCGGCGTAGCGTCCACGGCCTCCGATGCGCCGAGAGCGTGACAGCCTCGGCGCGAAGGCCGTTCCCTCGCGCGCACTCTACGGGATCTTCACGCAGCGGGCGCGCGAGACCTTCCAGCTCACCGGCCACCCGCCGCATCCGGCGCTGATCCGCGCGTACGCCCTCGTCAAGAAGGCGGCGGCGCGCGCCAACGCCGCGCTCGGCGTCCTGCCGCGTCGATCGGCGCGGGCCATCGAGGCCGCCGCCGATCGCGTCGCCGCCGGCCGCATTCCGGACGTCGCCGTCCTCGACAGCCTCCACGCCGGCGCGGGCACGCCGATCCATATGAACGTCAACGAGGTCATCGCCAATCTCGCCAACGAGCGACTCGGTGGCCGCCGCGGGCGCTACTCGCCCATCCATCCGAACAATCACGTGAACCTCGGTCAATCCTCCAACGACGTGACGCCGACCGCCATTCGCCTCATGGCGCTCGAGCTCACGGCTTCTCTGGTCGCCGAGTTGCGACGGCTCGAAGCCGCGCTGCGGCGCCTGGCTGTCCGCGAGCGTCGCGTCGTGAAGCCGGGACGCACGCATCTTCAAGATGCGGTGCCGATCACATACGGTCAGGTCTTCACCGGATGGGCCCAGGCCGTCCGCGAGGCGGCCGAGGCCCTCGACGTCGCGACGCGGGCTCTCCGCGTCATCGGGATCGGCGGCACGGCCGTCGGCACCGGGCTCACCGCGCATCCGCGCTTTCGCTCGCGGGTGGTGCGCGAGCTCTCGCGTCTGGTCGGGCAGCGCCTCACTCCCGCGACAAGCACCGTGACGACGACGTGGAGTCTCCGTCCCCTGCTCGCCTGCTCGGCAGCGCTGCGCGGCGTCGCGGTCGACGTCGCCAAGATCTGCGCGGACCTGCGGCTCCTCGCCTCCGGGCCTCACACCGGCTTCGGCGAGCTGAGTCTCCCCGAGGTCGAGCCCGGGTCGTCGATCATGCCGGGAAAGGTCAATCCCTCGGTGCCCGAGGCCGTGCAGATGGCGTGCTACCAGGTGTGCGGCTACGATCACGCCATCGCACTCGCCGCCGCCGCGGGCGAGCTCGAGCTCAACGTCATGACGCCGCTCGTGGCCGACGACCTGGCCCTGGCCTTCGAGCTCCTGACGCGAGCCCTTCGATTACTCCGCACGAAGTGCGTGGAAGGCGTGCGGGTGAACCGCGCGCGGGTCGCCGCCCTCGTGCAGGGCAGCCTGATCGAAGCGACGGCGCTGTCGCCCTACCTCGGATACGAGGTGACCGCCGAGCTCGTCAAAGAAGCGCTGGCGTCGGGACGTTCCTTCCGCGACGTCGTCGCGGCTCGCGGCCTCGTCGATCGCGCATCGCTCGGCCGCTTGCTCGATCCGCACGCGATCACCGGCCCGCAACGCGTCGACGTGGCGTTGCGCCGGCGGCTGCAGGCCACGCCCGCCTACCGGCGGGCACGGGCGGCGATGTGATAAAACCGTTGCCCATCGTGGACGGCGGTCCATACTTCAGGTGACGATGCGATACGTGCTGGTGGCCGACGATGACCTCCTGTGGCGCATGCTCGGGCCGACGCCCCTGGGCGGCGAGCGTCCGGTCTACGTCGTGCCGCGCCCCGCGCTGGCGGCCCGGATCTCGCGAGGCGGGGGCGTGGCCGTGGCCGGTGATCCGTCGGCCGAGCGCGTCTATCGCCGGGCGTTCGTCTCGGGCCAGGAAGCCGCGGTGGTGGCGGTGCCGAGGGCCCGCCGGGGGCGTGTCCTGGCCGCGCTTCGTCGCGCGGCGCCGGGCGCGCCCGTGGTCGTCGTCGCCGACGAGGACGATCCCACGCCCGGCGACGTGACGTTGCTCTCCCCCGCTGCGCTGGCCGAGCTGGTCGTGGAACCGGTACTCGCGCGCGCGCTCACACGTGCTCGCGTGGAGCGAGTTCGCGCACACTTCGAGCGCGCGGAGCGGGTCCTCATCATGATCCAGGACGATCCCGACCCCGACGCCATCGCCTCGGCGCTCGCCCTGAAGATCGTGCTCGGCCGCACCCGCGGTGGCGCCACCATCGGCACCTTCGGCACCGTCGGCCGGCCCGAGAACCGGGCCATGACACGCATCCTCGACATCGACGTCGACCGACTCACGGTGAGCGCGGTGCGCGAGTACGACCGCGTCGCCATGGTCGACGCCCAGCCGGCCTTCTTCGAAGAGCCGCTCGGCGAGATCGACCTCGTGATCGACCATCACCCGACGGAAGCGCCCGTGCGAGCGCGACTCAGGGACGTGCGCCCCTCGTATGGCGCGACCTCGACGATCCTGACCGAGTACCTGCGCGCGGTCGACGTCAAGGTCAGCCCGCGACTGGCCACGGCGCTGCTCTACGGCATCAAGGCCGACACGCTGGCCCTCGAGCGCGGCGCCACGCGCGCCGACATGGACGCCTTCGCGTTCCTGCACGGGCTCGCCAATCACGGCGCGCTGCGACGCATCGAGCGGCCGGAGCTGCCACCAGCCGTGCTCGATCTCCTGGCCGAGGCCATCACGCGGCGCCGCCTCGTGGATGGCGTCATGTTCACCCACGTCGGCCCGATGCCCTACCGTGAGCTGGCCGCTCAGTTCGCCGATCTGCTGCTGCAGGTCGAAGGCGCGGAATGGACGGTGGTCTCGGGAGAGATCGAGGGCGAGCTCCACATCTCGGTGCGCAACTCCGGCCACGAGCGCGCGGCCGGCGACGTCGTGCGCCAGGCCTTCGCCGATCTGGGCCGGGCCGGCGGCCACCGCGCCATGGCCAAGGCGGTCATCCAGCAGCGTGACTGGCCCGCCGGTGACGTGGCGGCGACCGTGAGCGCGCGGTTCCTGCGCGCGCTGCGCGGCGGACGAGGCCGGGCAGGCGCGTGAGCGAGACCGAGCGCCTGACCGAGTCGGTCAAGGAGCTGCTCGGCGGCGGGCGCGACGAGCGCCTGGCCGGGCTCCTCGAGAATGCCCACGCTGCCGACATCTCGTCGGTCCTGCGCGAGCTCCCGCTGCCCGATCAGGTCCGCCTCTTCAGATTGCTGTCGTCGCAGCACGCGGGCGAGGTCCTCTCCGAGCTCGACGATCCCACGCAGCGCGAGCTGCTGCGCGCCCTCGACGAGCAAGAAGTCTCGCGCGTCCTCGACCAGATGCCGGCCGACGACGTCGTCGAGGTCGTGGAGGAGCTTCCCAAGGAAGAGGCGGAAAAGATCCTCGACCTCATGGCCGAGGAGAAGTCCGAGGAGGTGCAGGAGCTCCTCGAGTACCGCGAGGGCACCGCCGGTCGCCTGATGTCGCCGAACGTCGTGGCGGTCCACGAAGCCGCCACCGTGGCCCAGGCCATCGAGCACATCCGCAAGTCGAAGTCGGGCGACGACGCGTTCTACGTCTACGTCGTCGACGACCACGATCATCTGGTGGGTTTCGTGCCGCTCCACCGATTGCTCACCGCCGATCCACGGACGCCCATTCACGCCATCCGCAACGCGGACGTGGAGAGCGTGGCCGTCGACACGGATCAGGAGGAAGTGGCCCGGCTGGTGGAGCGCTATGACCTCGTCCAGGTGCCGGTCGTCGACGCCAGCCGCCGGCTACTCGGCGCCATCGGCGTCGACGACGTCATCGACATCATCCACGAGGAGGCGACCGAGGACATCCAGCGCCTGGGTGGTGTCGCCGGTGACGAGACCGTCCTCGATCCCCCCGAAGCCGTCTTCACGAAGCGGCTCGTGTGGCGGCTGATCAACCTGGGCACGGCCGTGCTCGCGGCGTCGGTCATCGGGCTGTTCGAATCGTCCATCAGGTCGCTGGCGCTCCTCGCGGTCTTCATGCCGATCGTGGCCTCGATGGGCGGCATCGGCACGACGCAGACGGCCACCGTCGTCGTCCGCGGCATCGCGCTCGGCGAGGTCTCGCGGCCCGTGCTGGGCCGCGTGCTCTGGAAGGAGCTGTGGCTGGGCCTGACCACCGGCGCGGCCAACGGCCTCGTGATTGCAGTGATCGCCTACCTGTGGAAGGGCCAGGTCCTCCTCTCGCTCATCCTCGGCGTCGCGCTGCTCTTCAACATGCTGGTCGCCGCCGTCGTGGGAACGCTGGTCCCGATCGCGCTCAAGGCGTTCCGAATCGACCCGGCGATCGCGTCCAGCGTGATCATCACCACGTTCACTGATGTCTTTGGATTCTTTTCATTCCTGGGCCTGGCCACGGTCCTCATCCGCTTCCTGCTGTAGCGGTCGAGGTGCTTTGCAAACGCGACCACGGGCGGTTAAGATAGCGGCGCATTTCGGGGATTCGTGCGGTCAGCATCAGGACCGCCTCCCGTCCATAGCGCTGGAGGGCACCGCGTGGACGTAGTCCTGGAGAAGAGGCAGGTCCAGCGCGCGTACGAGTTGTACGCGCCCATCTACGATTTCATCTTCGACTGGATCTTCGCTCCCGGCCGCGCGGCCGCCATCGCTCGTCTCGCTCTGCAGCCGACCGACCGCGTGCTCGAGGTCGGTATCGGGACCGGTCTCAACCTCCCGCTGTATCCGCCCGCGGTGCACCTCACCGGCATCGACCTCTCGCAGGAGATGCTCGACAAGGCGGTCGAGCGCGTGCAGACGCTGACGATGCCCAGCGTGACGCTCAAGGTGATGGATGCCACCTCGATGGACTTCGGCGACAACGAGTTCGACAAGGCGGTGGCGACCTACGTGATCTCCGCCGTCCCCGATCCCGTCTCCGTGCTGCGCGAAGTGCGGCGCGTGGTACGCCCGGGCGGCACGATCGTGATCCTCAATCACTTCAGGAGCGAGCGACGCGTGTTCGGTCACGTCGAGGACTTCGTCGCGCCGGTGTGTACGCGGCTCGGCTGGAAGTCGAATCTCGCGATGACGCCGCTGCTCACGCGCGTGGGCCTCACGCCCGAGCTCATCGTGAAGGTGAATCTCTTCAACGGCTGGCGTCTCGTCCAGTGCATCAACCGGAAGTAAGCCTGCTCGTTCGTTCGTAGCGTCGTTCCTCCAGCCGCCCAGATTCTGGGATGTTCCCTGGGTGACGTGTCAGCGTGGCGGGACCTCGACGCGCTTTGTCAGCTGAGCCGCTTTGGCAACCGCGCAAATGTGCGCCGGACCGGGGAGTCTCTCGGGGGCCGGCGCTGGCACCCCTGTTGCTCCTCCTGGCTACCCGGGAGGGCCCCATGAGCACCGGACGCGTGGTGGGTCTGCTTGCGCTTGCCGTGATGACGTTGCTCACCGTCGGAGCCGACGCACAACTCGCGCGCGTCGGCATCGTGACGACGTTGCAGGGCTCGGCCACGCTGACGCGCGTGTCCGTCCCGCAGGGGATGCCGCTCAAGCAGCGGGACGACGTGTTCGTGGCCGACCGCATCGTCACCGGAGACAACGCGCTCGCCCGCATCCTGCTCGGGGGCAAGGCCGTCGTCACCGTGCGCGAGCGCTCGGCGTTGACCATCAGCGAGTCGGCGCACACCGCCACTCTCGACGTGACCGGAGGCAAGATCGCCCTGGCCGTGGTGAAGGAACGAATGAAGCCGGGCGAGCAGATCGAGATCCGCACGCCGAACGCCGTCGCCGGAATCCGCGGCACTGTCGTCATCACGGAAGTGTCCCAGGCGACGTCCCAGGTGGGTGAGTCGGCCAAGGGCTTCACGACCACGATCACGGTGTTGACCGGTGCGATCGAGGTGCGTCAGATCGATGGCTTGACGCGCCAGCCGTTCGGCGCCGGCGTGTTCGTGACCGCATCGCAAGCCATTCGCATCACCGGAGCCGCGGCCCCGCGTCCCGTCCAGCCCGTCACCCCCGACGTCCGACAGCGCCTGAGCGACGAGTTCAAGCTGGGGCTGAAGGACGCGCCGGCGCCGTCCTCCAGTGAGCTGCTGCAGCAGACGACGAACGCGCTGCGCGGCTCGTCGGGAACGGCGTCCACCACGACGAACGGACAAACGTCGACGACGTCGTCGTCGAATTCCGCCGGCTCATCGTCCTCCGGCGGCTCATCGTCTTCGAGCGGGTCCTCGAGCGGAGCCTCGCCGTCGAGCGGGCCGTCGGGAAGCCCGTCGACGACGCCCACCACGTCCTCGTCCGCCCCCGCCGCTCCGGTGACGACACCGGCGCCCTCACTCGTTCCCTCGTCGTCGCTGACCGGTTCGGGATCGAGCGCAACGGCAGGGAACTCGGGCTCGGACAACGTGGGCAACGACGACAACAAGTCGGGCTCCAACCGGAAAGCGAACCAGGAGAGCCCGCTGCAGAAGGAGATCAAGTCGCTCCGCAGGCGCAGATAGCTTCGGGGGATATATCCCGAGTTCTATACCGTTATAGTTCTTTTTCGTCATTGACGCGCTTCCACCGCGCCGGCGAAGATCGTCGGATCGGAGGAGGCGGTCAATGCAGGCATTCACATCTCGGTTGTCACTCGTCCTCGTCGCGCTCACCCTCATTTCGCCGGCATCTGCATTCGCTCAGCTGACCAAGGCGGGCGTGGTCACCACGCTGCAGGGGACGGCGACCGTGACCCGCGCATCGCTCTCCCAACCACAGCCCCTGAAGTTCAGGGACGACGTGTTCGTGCAAGATCGTGTCGTGACCGGTGACGACTCCGTCGCCCGCATCCTGCTCGGCGGCAAGGCCATCGTCACGGTTCGCGAGCGCTCGTCGCTCACGATCTCGGAATCGCCGGGTGTCTCGACCGTGAACGTCGGCGAGGGCCGGGCCGCGATCGCCGTCGTCAAGGAGCGGATGAAGCCCGGCGAGACGGTCGAAATTCGAACGCCCAACGCCATCGCCGGAATCCGAGGCACGATCGTAGTCGTGGAGGTCGATCGGGTGAGCGCACAGGCAGGCTCGAGCTCCAACGCCGCCTACACGACCCGCTTCACCGTGATCACCGGCGAGGTGCTGGTGCGCCAGCTCCGTGGGGGCCAGCCGTTCGGCGCCGGCGTGACGCTGGGCAAGAACGACCAGGCGCGGTTCACGGGCCTGACGGCTCCCGTCACCCGATCGCTGACACCGGCGGAGGCCGGCGCGCTCTCGAACAGTTTCAAGGCGGCGAAGTCGGAGCCGCCGGCGGCCGCGAACGCATCCATCGTCACCCAGTCACAAGCCCTGGCCATCAAGGTGATGGACGACGGAATTCCGAAGCCAGGGCCGTCGGCTTCGGGGAACGGTAACCTCAAGAGGTCGATTCAAACGTCGATCATCCCCGGTTACTACGACCGGCGCCGCGATGAGGCCATACAGGAAGTGACGCGAACCCAGAGCGGCCGGGAGGCGTTGCAGGATGCCCAGACCTCGGCGCAAGTGCTGAACAGCCTCTCGCCATCCGACCGGCAGCAACTCAACATTTTGATCCAGCAGTTCAGGCTCTCGAACAGTGGGCCCGGCAGTCTCAACAGCGGGTCGGGCGGCGGCTCCAGCAACAGCGGGCCCGGTAGCGGTACGATCACGCTGCCAAGCGGCCTCCAGGTCATCATTGAAAACGGCAAGCTGAAGAGCAGTAACAGTGGATCTGGGAGCACCAGCAGCGGCTCGAGCGGCCACCACTGAGCGTGTGCTGACTAAGAGTTCATCACGGCCCCGCAAGGTCGCGGGGCCGTGCTCGTCTCAGTGGCTCCGGCTCAGCAGCGGCTCAGTACGTATAGGACACCGACAGTGTGTAGATGCTTCGGGTGTACGTGTACGGGGCGAGATTCGATCGCTGGTTGGTGCCCTGGTAGTCGGCGCCCACTGTGAACCCGCCTCCGACCGGGACTTCCACCCGGAGCAGGTGCGTGTACTCGTCGTCCTGACGCTTGCGGGTGCCGGGGTCGTCCTCGGGAAAGAGCGTGTTCTTGTTCAGGTAGTTGCGCCGGTGGAGACTGAAGTCGTAGATCAGCCGCACGTTGTACCAGGGCAGTGTGTACTGCGCTCCCACGATGAAGCGATTGCCGAGATAGGCGAAGTTGGAGCCCTGGGCAGATTCGTAGTCGAACTGATGCCCGAGCTTGAGCAGGTGACGGTCCTGGGCGAACCGAAAGACGTGGAGCAGGCCCAGCATGTAGTTGTTGCCGTCCTGGAACTGCTCGGAGTCGACCTGGCCTTTCTCGACGAAATTCCTCACTTCCGCCTTGAAGATGACGTTGGTCAGGTTGTGGGGTCCCTCGACGAGCGTCGAGTAGATCGAGGCCGCGTGGCGCTGGAGCAGCTCCGTCCCGCCGAGCATCAGGTATTCGTACGCGTACTGCACGCTGGAGATGAGCGGCATCGATCCGAGCAGGTCCTGACGGCTGACCGTCACCGTGCCCAGGTGGTCGATGATGTTGAACGACGGCAGGCGGTTGTTGTAGGTGGTGAAGAACGAGTATCCGACCGTCGACGTCCACGGTCCCGTCTTCAGCCAGTCGTACTCCAGCCGCAGTGAGGCGAGCTCGCCCCAGCTCTGGTTCTCGGGGCGGCGAAGCGCGTTGACGGTGTCGCTGCTCGGGTGTGCGCTCGGCCGCGCGTTCACGTTGTCGTCGAAGAACCCGCCCAGGCGAAGGCTGGCGTGCAATCTCCGTTCGGCATCGCGCGACTCGGCGAACGACTGGCGCAGACGCTCGGCCGGCCCGGCGAGCGGCGAGGCCGGCTGCAGCCGGAGCGCCTGCTCCACCTCAGCCGCCGCCTGCCGGGACATGCCCATGGCGTTGAGGGCAAGGCCCGTATAGAAGCGCGTGAGCTGCGCGATGTTGGGATCGGTCGTGCGGCCGGCGCGGAACGCCTGGAGGGCACCCTGGTGGTCGCCCTTCCGGTAGCGAAGGTAACCGACGTAATACCCGAGGGAGTCGAGGCCGGGATCGCGCCGGAACACGTGCTCGAGGACGACCTGCGCTTCGTCGTACCGGTTCAACGAGAAGTAGGCGAGGCCCAGCTGGTACGCTACCGCCATTTCCTCCGGAGAGATCCGGCGCGCCCGCTCGAGCAGTGGCGCCGCCTCGGCGGCCTTGTTCTGCGCCATGAGCGCGACGCCGGCGTAGTACAGGGCTTCGACGTGGCCGGGCTCGCGCTGCAGCGCGCGGCGGAAGCCCTCCAGCGCCTCGTCGTATTTCTTGTCCTCGAGAGCCAGGATGCCCTCGGCCACGAACACGTCGGCCTCGCTGGGCTGGCACCACGCCACATCGGCCGTGGCCAGGACCGCGATCGAGGCCAGCAGGCCCGCGGCGAGGCCGCGACCGGTCACAGCGATGCGCTCCGCCCGTCGGCGCCGGTCGGGCGGTGGATGCCCCA
>Ga0134071_10000702_pt1 | contig 11416 bp, 9 predicted proteins | sample 15_taG_27_FD_94466 | JGI IMG/M metagenome (GOLD analysis project Ga0134071, IMG submission 94466) | Grasslands soil microbial communities from the Angelo Coastal Reserve, California, USA - 15_D_Rain_40cm_5_09082015 | ecosystem: Environmental > Terrestrial > Soil > Grasslands ...
AGGGGCACGCGCGCCTTCTCGTCGATGGTGGTGCGGCCGCGACGCAGCAGGTCGTCCACGCGGTCGTTCTGGTAGTAGCCGGCGTTGAAGGCCGGCGGGAAGCGGTCGGAGGACAGCAGCATGTACATCATGTGGTCGGGATCGCCGATCGACGGGTTCCACGACATCTCGGCCATGTCGGGCTGCTCGAGATATTTCCGGAGATAGGCGCCCCACTCCATCGTCTGGATCTTGGCGCGCACGCCGATCTGCGCGAGGTTCGCCTGGATGACCGTTGCCATCTCGACCGGCGACTGCATGCCCGACCCCGACTCCGGCACGAGGAAGGTCAGCTCGAAGCCGTTCGGATGGCCCGCCTCCTTGAGCAGCGCGCGCGCCTTCTCGAGGTCGTACGGATAGCGCGCGGTGTTCTCCTCGTAGTAGGGACCGTACACGGGCGAGATCGGGCCGCGCGAGACGATGGCCGTGCCGCGCAGGATGTCGCGGATGATCGCCTCCTTGTTCACGGCGTGGTTGAGCGCCTGTCGCACGCGGCGATCTTTCAGGATCGGATGGCGCGTGTTGAGCGTCACGTACCACACCGCCGAGGAGTTGCTCTCCGCGACCACGATGTTCGGGTCGCGCCGCAGCTCGTCGAGACTGTCCGGCGGCACGTCCATCGTGAGGTCGATGTCGCCGGTCTTGAGCGCGACCAGCCGCGCCTGCGCCTCGACGATCGGCACGTAGATCGCTTGCCGGATCTTCGGCGCGCCAGCCCAGTACGCGTCGTTGCGCGCGAGGACGACCTTCACGCCCGGCTCCCACGTCTCGAGCTTGAACGGTCCCGTGCCGACCGGGTGCTTGACGACGTCCTTGCCCCACTTCTTCAGGGACTCCGGGCTGAACATGAAGAGCGACTGGTGTGCGAGGTACTGGAGGAAGGGCGTGAGCGGCGCCTTGAGCTTGATCTGTACCGTGCCCGCGTCGAGCACCTCGACGCCCGCCACGTTGCCGAGGAAGCCCTTCACGTACGGATACGTCCCGGTGGCGTAGTACGGTCCCTTGTCGTTGAGCTGGCGCTCGAAGACGAACTTCACCGCCTCGGCGTTGAACGGTGTGCCGTCGTGGAACTTCACGTTCGGGAGCAGCTTGAACGTGTACATCAGCCCGTCCCTGGAGATATCCCACGACTGCGCGAGCCCGGGCACGAGCTTGTAGCTGCCGAGCTCCTGGCCGACGAGCCCCTCGAAGATGCGCTTGGTCACGCGCGCCGAGTTCAGATCGGTGATCTGCGGCGGATCCATCGTCACCGGCTCGGCGAGGAGCCCGATGACGATCGCGTCCTTCGGCGGCGCCGCCGACGCGGCGGTGACGAGGCCGAGCGCGATGAGGACGGCGGCGACGACGCGGCGTGTGCGCATGCGGTGGCCCTCCTGAATGGCCGCTGATTCTAACACCGCTCAGCGACTAGTCAGGGATCTCGGCCTCGACAAGCTTGGCCAACAGCACGAGCGACTCCTGCCACCCGAGATAGCACGCTTCAACAGGAATGAGATCGGGGATCCCTTCTTGCACGATGCTCAACTCGGTGCCAACCGACACCGCCCGCAGGGAGACCGTCGTCTGCATCACTCCAGGGATGTTCGGGTCGTCGAACTTGCCTGTATAGCGAATCCGCTCCTGCGGGACCAGCTCGAGGTACTCGCCGCCAAACGAATGGCTGTGCCGCGTGGTGAAGTTCGTGAACGACATCCTGTAGGTGCCGCCGGCCTTGGCGTCGAGATGGTGAACCTTGCCGGTGAATCCATTCGGCGGAAGCCACTTGACCATGGCATCGGGATCGAGAAACGCGCGATAGATTCGTTCGGGTGTTGCGCGGAGCACGCGATGAAGCCGGACGGTGTTTGTCGGCATGATGATGTCTCCTGTGGAGTGGTGCAGCCGCTCATGATGACGTCCTCGTTTGCCAGGCGGCTCGATCGATGGCGTACCAGCCTTCTCCATCACTCGGCGCGCGGCGGTGTGCGCGGCGGCCGTGACGCTGATGCGCTGCAGACCGTGCGTCTCGAACCCGAAGCCGCCCACGGGCCGAACCCATTCACGCGCCATTGTCGCAAGCTGCCCCTTCGGCGAGCCTGGCAATTCGGTCCGAGGGGAAGTTTCGCCCGCCACCGACAGCCGGGTCACTGAAGAGGCGTTGGAGCTCCACCGCGTCATCTTCCCGCCACGGGCGCAAGAGCAGCCGATCCGTCTCCACGGACGTCATGCGATCAGCGGACGGCAAGCGCTCACCGGCGCTCGAAGTCGGGCGGCTTGCGCACCCGGCGCTCGACCGCGGGCGCCGAGGAGCCCTCGGCGCCCGCCGAACAGCACGAGAGACTTACGGTCCGACGCTCGTCTCGAACACGTCGGTGCGATTGGTGGTGTTGCCGTTGTTCACCAGGACATAGACGGGCACGAAGGTGTTCCCTATGTTCGTCAGGCCCGTGTAGTCACCGACGAAGAACCCGAAGGGACCTCGCGCGGCAGGCGCCTGCTCGATGTCGAACGACACTGCGCTCAGTCGGTTCTCGTTGGCGGGATTCCAGTCGGCGCTGTCGGTGCAATGCGTCGGGGCCACCGGGTGGCACTGGATGATGAAGAAGTCTGTCAGCGCGCCGGGCGCCGACGTGTTGTTGCGGAAGTCGTAGTAGGTCACGCCGATGGTGCCGTCGTCGGCGACGTGGACCACGGGAAGGAATGCCTGCTGATTGAGTGGGTTCGCGCTCGCCGGCGTCTGGTTGATCCGAATGGGCGTCGACCAGGTGTCTCCGCCGTCCGTGGACATGGCGAAGGCGACCTCGTCGACGCCCCTGAACCGCAGGTCCTGCCAGACGGCGTAGAGGTGCCCGTTCGTCCGGTCGACGGCGAAGTCGGCGATGACCCCCTCGGCCCTGATGGGCCGGCCCGTGTCCGGATCGAGCGCGCCCTGGAAGAACATTTTGGCCGCGCGGATGGGTTGGCCACGAGTCCAGGTCGTGCCTTTGTCCGTCGAGCGAATGAGCGCCAGGTTCACGTCGTCGTGGGTGCCGCCGTCGCTGTTCTTCGCCGACAAGAATTCGCTGAAGAGGTTGACCAACGTCCCGTTCGGCAGGACCACGATCTGGTTGCCGAGCGTCTGGTTGTTGGCGCCGGGGTTGTAGATGATCCGCGCGGGCTCCCACGTGTGCCCGCCGTCGGTCGTGCGGGAGAACAGCGTCGGCCCGGTGAAGCCGCGGTCCCGCTTCTGCTCGAGGTTCCCGACGCCGAATCTCCTCACGTCGCCCAACGGGGCGTTGATCCGGTCCCAGACGGCGTACACGAAGTTTGAATCGGTCGAGTCGGCGGTGATGGTCTCCTTGTCGTTGAAGAAGCGAGGGTCGGTGTCCCGGATCAGTGTGATGGGCTCACTCCACGTGTTTCCGCCGTCGGTCGACTTGCTGACGAGGATCGCGGTGACGAAGTTCACGAACTGGTTGACCGACAGGCTGATCTGGTAGGCGTGTCCGTTGGGCGCGAACGTCACCCACGGATCCGACGCGCGATCGTAGTCTCCTCCGTTCGCCGCAGTGCCACCCGCGCAGCGGCTGAAGTGCGGGGGAGCCGGCCGTGTCCAGGTCACGCCGCCGTCGTGGGTCACCGCGGTCGCCAGGGCGTGGGCCCCGCCGTTCGACCAGCGGTCCTGCTGCCACACGGCGATCATGTTCCTCGGATTCAGCGGATTCACGTCGACCCACGGCTCGACTTCGGCGTTCTGGTAGTTCGTGCCGGGCTCTGCGGTGACCTGACACCCCGGGGGGTACGGGCTCGGGCCGGAAATAACGCGCACCGGGCCCACCGTGCCCGCGGTCGCGAGGCTGATGCAGAACAGAAAGAAGGCTCCGCTAACGATCACAAGCCGTCGCATGATTCCTCCTCTTCTCCCTCTCCCCCGTGGAACGCTGCCAGCACCTGGATCGGAGTACAGAGGAGCACCGTACGTGCGACGAGCGCGTTGCGGTGGGGCGGACCCCGGACGCGGATGGAACTGTAGGTGGGTTCTGACACGGTGCCTCCGGCGCGCTCGGATTATAACGCCACGGTCAGCCGTCGGCACCCGGTAGGCGGCCGTGGAGGGCGTACGCTTCAGGCCCGCTCGAAGTCGATGAACCCGCGCTCGACGTCGGTCGACTTCAGCGTGACCTCGACGCGGTTGCCCACGTCGAGGCCCTCGAAGCCGCGCACGAGGCGGCCTTCCACGGGCGGCCGCGTGATCCGCACCCACGTGCCCTTCTCGGCGGCGCCGGTGACGAGCGCGTCGAAGCGCTCGCCCACGCGGTGCTCGAGCAGCAGCGCCGCCGCCGACTTGCGCACCTGGCGCTCGACCTTGGCCGCGTCGTCCTCCTGCTCGGTGCAGTGGCGCGCAAGCCCGTCGAGCTCGTCGGCCGCGTACGCGGGCGCGCGGTCCGCCAGCGTGCTCTTCACCAGGCGCTGGGTGATGAGGTCGGGAAATCGGCGGTTCGGCGCGGTGGAATGCGTGTAGTCGCGCACGGCGAGGGCGAAGTGGCCGGCGGGCGCGTGGCCGGGGCGGTCCAGGACGTACTCGCCCTTGCCGAGGAGCTTCACGGTGGCCAGCGAGAGGTCCGGAAAGCGCTCGGGATCCGCCTCGCGCTGCCGCACGAGGAACGCGGCCAGCGCCGCCGCGTCGGGCGCGGCGGGCAGGCGCCCGCCATGCTCGGCGGCGAGCACGACGATCCGGTCCCAGCGCTCGGGCGTGCGCAGCACCCGCCGCAGCGACGCCACCCCGCGCGCGTCGAGGAACTTCGCGCTCACGCCGTTGGCGGCGATCATGAAGTCCTCGATCAGCTGCCGGGCACGGTTCTCCTCGTCGGGCCGGAGATCCGCGAGCGCGTCGCCGTCGAACACTGCGCGCGTCTCCAGCGTGTGCAGGCCGAGCGAGCCGCGCCGGTGGCGCTGCGCCTTCATCGCCTGCGCGAGCGCGTCCTGCCGCCGCAGATTCGCGTCCAGCCCCCGCACGGCGGCGGCCACCGCGGGCAGCGGGCCGTGGCCGTCGAGCCAGGCGGCCACCGCGTTGTAGGCGAGCTTGGCGCGGTTGCGCACGCGCGCGCGGTAGATGTCGCCGCCGGCGACGGTGCCGTCGGCGGCGACGGTCATGTCGACGACGATGGCGAGGCGCTCCGCGTCGGGATTGAGCGACGTGAGGTCGGTGGACAGGCGCTCGGGCAGCATCGGGAAGACCTGCGCGGCGGTGTAGACCGATGTCGTGTTGACGCGCGCGTGGGCGTCGAGCGCCGAGCCCTTCGTCACGGCGGCATCCACGTCGGCCACGGCCACCAGCACGCGTGCTGCGCCGCCGGCCCCGTCGAGCGCCACCGTCAGCTGGTCCAGGTCGCGGGAGTCGTCGTTGTCGATCGAGCACCAGAGAAGCTCGCGCAGGTCGCGCAGCGCCCGATCGCCGCCGTCGGCCTGGCCGCCCAGCGCCTGCGCCTCGGCGCGCGCGGCGGGCGAGAAGTCGGGCTCGAGGCCGCGCTCGACCATCGCGCGACGGGCGATGTCGCGAAGACGCTGACGGGCGGTGGCGCGCAGGTGCATGAGGACCCGTTCATGATAGCGTGGCCGCCATGACGTCGCGGACGGCCGAGGTCGTGATCTGCGGCGCCGGCATCGCCGGCATCGCGACGGCGTACCATCTCACCCGGCAGGGCGTCAGCGACGTCGTCCTCGTGGACGAGCGGCCGCCGCTCTCGCTCACCAGCGACAAATCCACGGAGTGCTACCGCAACCTGTGGCCGGGCCCCGGCGATGCGATGGTGGCGGCCATGAATCGCTCGATCGACCTGCTGGAAGAGCTCGCGCGCGAGAGCGGCAACGTCTTTCGCATGAACCGCCGCGGCTACCTCTTCGCCAGCGCCGATCCCGCGCGCGTCGGGCGATTCATCGCGGACGCCCACGAGGCCGCCGCGCTCGGCTCCGGCGCCGCGCGCATCCACGCGAGTGCCGCGAGCGACTATCGGCGCGCGCCGGACGACGGCTTCGAGGGTCAGCCGGACGGCGTCGACGTGATCACCGACCCCGCGCTCATCCGTCGGCACTTTCCGTACCTCGCCGACGACACGGTGGCGCTGTTCCACGGGCGCCGCTGCGGCTGGCTGAGCGGCCAGCAGCTCGGCATGTACATGCTCGAGCGTGCGCGCGACAAGGGCGTGCGGCTCGTGCACGGCGCCGTGGAGAAGATCGACACGACGGGCGGACGGGTGCGGGGCGTGACCGTCGGCGGCGCCACGCTCGCCACGCCGCGCGTGGTGAACGCGGCCGGGCCGTTCCTCGCGCGCGTCGGCCGCATGCTCGGCGTCGAGCTGCCGGTCTTCTGCGAGGCGCACGCGAAGGTCGCGTTCGCCGACACGCTCGGCGCGATGCCGCGCGAGGCGCCGCTGCTGATCTGGACGGATCCGGTCCGCGTGGCGTGGACCGACGAAGAGCGCGAGGCGCTGGCGGCGAGCCGGCCCGACCTGCTGGAGGAGATCCCGATGGGCGCGCACGGCCGGCCCGAGGGCAGCGGCGACAGCCCGATCGTGCTGCTGCTGTGGACGTATCATCTCGACCCGGTCGAGCCCGTGTTCCCGATGACGTTCGATCCCGCCTACACCGAGCTGGCCATCCGCGGCATGGCGCGCATGGTGCCGGCCTTCGCGCGCTACGCCGACCGCCTGCCGCGCGCGGTCGTGGACGGCGGCTACTACACGAAGACGCGCGAGAACCGGTTCCTGGCCGGGCCGCTGCCCGTCGAGGGCGCCTACGTGTGTGGCGCGCTCGGCGGCTACGGGCTGATGGCCGGGAACGTCGCGGGCGAGCTGGTGGCCGCCCACGTGACGGGCCGGCCGCTGCCGCCGTACGCGCCCGCGTTCACGCTGGCGCGCTACGACGATCCCGCGTATCGCGCGCTGCTCGAGCGCTGGGGCGATTCCGGGCAACTGTAGCTGCTGTGCGAGCCGTAGGACGTCGCGGGGCTGGGGCCCCGCCGTCCGAGGCGAGCCTATGAAGGAGGCGAGCACATGGTGACGGTCAAGGATCTGGAGGCCTTCGGCGACGGCTGGAATCGCCACGACGTCGACTTCATCATGACGTTCATGGCCGACGACTGCGTCTTCGAGACCACCGCGGGCAAGGCGGTCTGCGGCACGCGCTACGAGGGGCGCGAGCGCGTGCGCGAGGCGTTCGCGCGCGTGTTCAAGATGTTCCCGGACGCGCGCTTCGACAACGCCCGCCATTTCGTGGCGGGCGACCGCGGCCTCTCGGAGTGGGTGTTCACGGGCACGACGGCCGTTGGCACGAAGATCGAGGTCAACGGCTGCGACGTCTTCACGTTCGCCAACGACAAGATCGTGAAGAAGGACTCCTACTTCAAGAATCGCAGCGCCTGACCCGGTACACTTCACGTCATGGCGTCCGGGGTTCCGAACCGGGCGGTGAAGGTCGTCGTGACCCCGGGCTCCGGCGCCGGGGCGGCACGGCAGGTCGCGGCCACCTCGTCTGCATCGGCGGCGACGCGACACAGAGCGCGGCGGCGCTGGCCGCGATCCGCGGTGACGCCGGCTTCGTGCCCGTGCCCGCCGGCTTCGGCAACATCTTCGCGAGCGTCTTCGGCCATCCCAACCGCGCCGAGGCCGTGCTCGAGCTGCTCGAGCGCGGCGAGCGCCGTCGCGTGGACGTCGGCGCCGTCGGCGAGGAGCTGTTCCTCTCGCATCGCTCGTACGGCCTGCTCGAGCAGGTGCAGCAGGGGGCCGAGCGCGGGCGGCGCCAGCCGAAGAACCGCGTCCTCCGTTACCTGTGGTACTGGGGCGTGGGCCGTCGCTTCCTCTTCACGACGCGGCTGGCGGGCTACCGGGTGGAGGTCGACGGCGCGCACGTGACCGACGACGCGGTGCTCGTCACCGTGGCCAACGTCGAGACCTACCGCGGCTTCCTCAGCCTGACGCCCACGGCGTCGCCCATCGACGGGATGTTCGACGTCTTCGTCATCCCGCGCGCGGGCAGGCTGCGACTGGCGTGGCGGCTGCTCGCGCTCCTGCTGCGGCTGCGCGGTCGCTGGAAGGGCGTGCGGCTCTACCGCGGCCGTCGCGTGACGGTCACCACGCCGCGGCGGCGCGAGGTGCTGCACACGCGGCGGCGCGCGCTGCCGCTGCTGGTGCCGCCGGGCGCGCTCGAGGCGCTGCGCGGGCGAACGGTGGAGGACGACGATCCGCCGATCGAGACGCCGGCCGAGAAGGTGTCCTAGCGGTCGCTCAGCCGCATCCCCAGCAGCACCAGGAGTCCCACCACGATCCACGCGACCTGCCGCGCGCGCCGCACGACGCTGAAGGCGAGCCCGGCCGCCGCGCCGAATCCGAGCGCGCCGAAGGCGGCGGCGTTGGCGCCCTCGAAGACGCCGAGGCCGGCCGGCACCATGAACGAGGCGAAGCGCACGCCCGAGCCGAGCGCCTCGATGACCATCGCCGTCACCACGGACGACGTCACCCCGAGCAGCCAGAGCATCAGCGTCGCTTCGAGGGCGCCGCCAATCAGCCAGCCGAGCGTGTGGAAGCCGGTCGAGGCCGCGAAGCGACGCCACTCGTGGCGGTAGTAGTGGCGCAGCGACGCGTCGAGACTCTCGGCGGCCGCCGCGTCCGCCGTCACGCCCGCCCAGACCAGCAGGCGCCCCGCGCGGCGCACGAGCCCTGCGACCTGCGCGCCGAAGAAACCGCCGACGGCGAGCACCTCGATCATCAGCAGCCAGAGCATCGCGCGCAACACCGGGCCGCTGACATCGAGGGCGGTCCACGCGAGCACGATGCCGACGATCAGGAAGATCGCCTGCGCGATCACGATGGTGGTCTTGGCGATGACGAGCGACGGCACGCTCTCGGCGTAGGAGACGTCACGTCGCACCAGCCAGGCTTTCGCCGCCTCGCCGCCCACTGAGCCGACCGCGGTCACCACGTTGAGCGCCTCGCCCGCCAGCCGCGCGCCGTACAGCCGCCAGAACGGCGCGCGGTCCTGGGCGAAGGCGAAGCGCCAGCCGAGCGTGTCCACGGCCAGGATGACGCCGTGGGGCAGGCAGACGAGGACGAACTGCCACCAGGCCAGCGCGCGCAGCGTCGCGAGGATGGGCTCGGCCCCGACGCGGTGGATGAGCACGGCGAGCAGGACTGCACCCGCGACGAAGAGCAGCGGCTTGACGAATCTCACGGTACATATCGTGCATGACGGCGGAAGCCTCCCGCTATCGGCGACTGGTGCGCGCGCGCAAGCCGCGCTGGCTGCTGAGCGGCGCGCTGGCCTCGCTGGCCGGCTACGTGGCGCTGGCCGTGCTGGCCGCCCATCAGCAGTTCTTCGCGCTCGACTACGGCACACGCACGTGGATGCGGATCCTGCGCGAGGAGACGCCGTATCTGCCGATGGCGCTCGTGACGGAGCTCGGCGGCCTGATCGGCATCCTGCTGCTCATCGCCGCGGGCGTGACGGTGCTTCTCTGGCGGCGGCAGCACCGCTGGGCCGTCGCCCTGCCCGCGCTGATGGCGGGCGCCGGCGCCCTGCAGGCGATCGCCAAGTGGAGCATCCATCGCGCGCGTCCCGACGAGTCGCCGTGGGCTTTCCGAGCGGCCACGTGCTCAGCCTCGTCGTCTTCTTCGGGCTGATGGTGTGGCTCGTGGCCACCGCGTCCCGCCGGCGTCGGCGCTGGCGCCTGCTGGCGAGCGCGCTCTGCGCGCTGACCGTCGTGATCGTCGCCTTCAGCCGGCTCTATTTGGACCGCCACTGGCTCTCCGACGTCGCGGGCGGGCTCACGATCGGGCTTGCGTACCTGCTGCTCGCGATCTGGGTGATCGAGGTCGTGACCGTCGATCGGACTATAATCCCGCCACGCGCCGACTCCCGCGAGGAGCCGGGCACGTAGCGAAAGGAGCGCGGCATGGGCCTGCTGGACCAGAAGGTGGCGGTGGTGACGGGCGCGGGCAGTGGCATCGGCCGCGCGGTGGCGCTGGGCCTGGCCGCCGAGGGCGCCGCCGTCGTGGTCGGCGACTACGGCGTCAGCGTGGACGGCCGCGATCCGTCCAGCGCGCCCGCCGAGGCGGTCGTGAAGGAGATCGAGAAGACGGGCGGCCGCGCGGTGGCCAGCGCCGAGAACGTGGCGACGATGGCGGGCGGCAAGGCGATGGTCGACACCGCGCTCAAATCCTTCGGCGACCTGCACATCGTCGTGTGCTGCGCCGGCATCCTGCGCGAGCGGATGATCTTCAACATGACCGAGGACGAGTGGGACGCGGTCATCGCCGTCCATCTCAAAGGTCATTTCACGGTCATGCGGCCCGCCTCCGCGCACATGCGCGAGAAGAAGGCCGGCTGCATGATCACGTTCACCTCCACGGCGGGGCTCGAGGGCAGCCCCGGCCAGCCGAACTACGCCGCGGCCAAGGAGGGCATCGTCGGGCTCACGCGCTCGGTCGCGCTCGCGATGGCGAAGTACGGCGTGCGCTGCAACTGCATCTCGCCGACGGCCGACACGCGCATGACCCAGCGGCTGCCCGGCGAGCGCCGCGCGATGGCGACGGCCACGCCGGCCGAGGCCATCGCCCCGGTCGTGGCGTTCCTCGCCAGCGATCGCGCCGCGCACATCACGGGGCAGGTGGTCGGCGTGCGGGGCGACGAGGTCACGCTGTTCTCGCATCCGGCGCCGCTGCGCACGCTGACCGGCCACGCCGGCTGGACGGCCTCCGCGCTGGCGGACGTGTGGGACCGCACGCTCGGTCAGGACCGTTTGCGACGCTTCGACGCGATGGGCATCCAGTGGCCGCCGAAGCGAGAGGGTTGAGATGAAGATCAGCGCGTTTCACCTGATGCCGCATCGCGAGCTGCCGGACGACTTCGAGAAGCGCTACGAGTCGGTGTGGGTCACGCCGCCGTGGTGGGAGCTGGCCGACGCCGAGCGCGTCGGGCAGTACTACAACTGGACGCTCGACGAGCTGCTCTTCGCCGCGCGCGCCGGCTTCGACGGCGTGTGCACCAACGAGCATCACCAGAACGCCTACGGCTTCATGCCGAGCCCGAACATCATGGGCGCCGTGCTCGCCAAGGCGACGAACGGCAGCCACGTCGCGATCGTGCAGATGGGCGCGACGCTGCCGACGTCCAACCCGCCGATCCGCGTGGCCGAGGAGTACGCGATGCTCGACTGCATCAGCGGCGGCCGGCTGGTGGCGGGGCTGCCGCTCGGCAGCGCGATGGACGTCAACCTCTGCTACGGCATCACGCCCATGGAGCATCGGGAGCGATACCGCGAGGCCTTCACGCTGACGCTGAAAGCGTGGCAGGCCCGAGAGATCTTTTCGTGGAACGGACGGTACTTCCAACTCGCGACGGTGAACCTGTGGCCGCGGCCGATCCA
>Ga0134071_10000722_pt1 | contig 11312 bp, 12 predicted proteins | sample 15_taG_27_FD_94466 | JGI IMG/M metagenome (GOLD analysis project Ga0134071, IMG submission 94466) | Grasslands soil microbial communities from the Angelo Coastal Reserve, California, USA - 15_D_Rain_40cm_5_09082015 | ecosystem: Environmental > Terrestrial > Soil > Grasslands ...
ACATCTGCCGGAGATACTCGGTCGGCTTCTTCTTGATGGCGCCGTGCGGGCCGCCGGGGCAGCGCAGCGGCTGCGTGCTGCAGCCGATGTCCGAGCGCGCCGGATACGAGGGCAGGTAACCGCCGCCGTGCGCGCCGCAGATCTTGACGCCGGGGAACTTGTCGAGGGTGCCGTCGAAGATCAGGTGCGAGAGCGCGATCGTGGTCTCGAGCGGATTGCCGATCACGTTGTCGAGGAAGCCGTTGCCCTTGAGGCGATTGGGGATCTCGGCCGCCACGCCGGAGCCTTGCGGGTGGATGAAGACGAGCACGCCGAGCGACTCGGCTTTCGCCCAGAACGGGTGGAACTTCGGGTCGCTGATCTCCTCGCCGTTGACGCTGCCGCCGATGCCGGCGCCGCGCAGCCCGTGCTTCTTCACGGCCTCCTCCAGCAGCTCGGCGGCGAGGTCGGGATGCTGCAGCGGCACCGTCGCGAAGGCGACGAACCGATCGGGATTCGCCGCGCACGCCTCGCCGAGCTTGGCGTTCTGGATCTGGCAGATCTGCTTCGCCAGGTCGCGCTCGGCCTTGTACCAGTAGGGATTGATGCTGAGCGCCTCCATGTCGATGCCCTGCTCGTCCATGGCGCGCAGCCGGCCCGACACGTTGGTGATCATGTTGAGCTCCGGCCGGGTGGCCGGACTCGGGTCGCCCAGCTTCATGCCCACCAGCGCCATCGCCTCGGCGACCGCGCAGTGCGCGTGCACGTCGATGACCTTCACGCGCTTGCCGCCGACCATCGTTTCGCGACGGCGGCCCTGGGCTCGCGCGGGCCGCGCGGCCAGCAGATCGCAGCCGACGAATGCAAGGCCGGCCAGCGCGCCGGCGGTCGTCCCGAGGAACTCTCTGCGCGTGCTCATGCTCGCTCCTCCTTGACGGCGCGCAGGGTATCATGCCGGTCCATGGGTCGCGTGCTGTGGCCGCTCGCCGTGGTCGCCGCCTTCCTGGCCGGCTGGGCGCTCGCCGGCGTCACCGCGAAGACGGCGTCGCCTGACGCCGCGCGCGAGGCGGAGCATCTGAGGCAGCAGGTCAGCACGCTGCAGGCGCGCCTGCACGCGCGCGACGAGGTTGCCGCGCAGGGCGTGCCCGCGCCGGCGGGTGCGTCCGCGACCCGACGCGGGGCGACCCGGATGGACGGCGGCCTCACCGCGGCCGCGCGGGAAGAGCGCGTGCTGCAGGACCTCCGCGCCCGCTCCGCGGGAGCGCCGGCGGCCGCTCGTGGCTCGCCATCCGGCCCCGCGCCGACGGTCGAGACGGCCCTCGAGCGCTTCTACCGCTATCTCGACGCGACACGCGGCGGCGAGGGCCGCGAGCGCTGGCAGCGGGCGCGCGAGCTGGTCGAGGAGCTGCGCGGCATGGGCGACGTCGCGGGCAAGGCGCTGATGCAGGTGCTGGCGGCGGGCAACGACAGCGACGAGCGACGCGCGGCGGCGCGGCTGCTCGGAACGCTGCAAGTGCCGCAGTCCCTGCCGCTGCTGAAGGACATCCTCGAAAGGGACGACGACCTGCTCCTGCGCCGGGCGGCCGCCGCCGGGTTGCGCCAGCTGCAGACGCCGGACTCGCTGCCGGTCATGGAGCACATCCTGGCCAATGGCGCCGAGGATCGCTTCGTTCGCCTCAGCGCCGCCTACGGCCTGGCCGAGGCCGGCCGGCCGCTGGGCGTGAACGGCCTCGCACAGATCTTCAACGAGTCCGCCGCCGACGGGCGCGGCCGCGAGATGGCGTTCCGCTCGCTCGCGTCGCTGAACGACGAGCGCTCGGTGCCGTTCATGCGCCAGGTCATGGCCTCCGAGGCCGAGCCGTCGTATCGACTGCGGGCGATCCAGTACCTCACCGCGCAGGGCGATCGGCAGGCGCTGCCGACGCTTTCGGTCTTGATGAAGTCTCCGACCGAGCAGGCCTCGATCCGCGACGCCGCCGCGCAGGCGTATCGGGCACTCGGCGGCAGGTGATCGGCGGCTTGACGAAATGTGCTACGTGTAGCACACTACCGCCATGCGTACCGCCGGCGTCCGTGAGGCCCGCCAGAATCTCTCCGCACTTCTCGACGAGGTCAAGAAGGGACGGGAGATCGTGATCACCGAGCACGGACGTCCCGTGGCGAAGCTGGTGCCGGCCGATCGCCCGCGCAGCAAGGGCGTTCCCGACTTGTCGGCGTTCCGCCGGAGCATGCCGATTCTCGATCCGCCGCTCTCCACGACGATCGAAGAGGACCGCGAGGATCGCGTCTAAGGCGCGCGCGCGGCGGCTTCGCGAGCAGCCTGCCTCGTATCGGACCGTCCTGCCCGGCCCGTTCTACTGTGACAGCAGCGCTCTGGCCAAGCTCTACATGGGCGAACCGGGCAGCGACGAATTCAACCGAGCAGTCGAGGGCCGAGACGATGTACTCATATCGGATCTCACACTGACGGAGGTCATATCTGCGCTCGCACGGCGCCTGCGTGAAGGCGCGCTCACGCGGGAGATCGTACGCCGCGTTCAGCACGCGATGATCGACCGCCTGGATGGCGACACCTACCATCGCATCGAGCTGACCCGCGACGTCCACCGCCGGGCTGAGCACTTCCTGCTGCCTCTGACGGGGATGCCGCTCCGCGCCGCCGATGCGCTGCACCTGGCGCTGGCGACCTCGAGCCACGCGCTCTCGCTGGCGTCATTCGACGCGCGTCTTCGAGCCGCCGCCCGTGCGGTTGGGCTCGCGACCTATCCGCCGTGATCGCGTCCGCCGACGTGGTGGTTGTCGGCTCGGGCGCCTTCGGCGCGAGCGCGGCGTACCACCTCGCGCGCCGCGGCGCGCGCGTGGCCGTGCTCGAGCGCGCCGCGCTCGCTTCGCAGACCTCGCCGCGCGCCGCCGGGCTCACCAGCCAGGTTCGCGCCACGCCCGCGCTCACGCGGCTCGCTCAGCGGGCGGTGACGAAGCTCGCGGCCTTCACCGAGGAGACCGGCCAGCCGCTGCGCTTCACCCAGAGCGGCGCGCTCAAGATCGCGCGGACCGAGCGCGACGCGGAGCAGCTCGCGGGCGAGGTGAAGCGCGGCGCGTCGGTCGGCGTGCCCATCGACTTCGTCTCGGCCGCCGAGGCGCGGCGGCGGCTGCCGATCCTCGGCGAGCGCGGGATCGTCGCCGTCACCTGGAGCCCGACCGACTGCAACGTCGAGCCGTCCGAGCTGCCGCTCGGCTACTGCCGCGCCGCGGAAAAGCTCGGCGCCGTGCTGCTGCCGCACACGCCGGCCACGGGCTTCGAGATCGGCACCCGCGGCGTGGAGGGGGTGCGCACGCCCCGCGGCACGATCGCGACGCGGACCGTCGTCGACGCCGCGGGCGCGTGGGCGCGGCTGGTCGCGGCGGCGCTCGGCGCGGCGCTGCCCGTCGTGCCGACGCGCCACCAGCTGCTGATCACCGAGCCGATCGCCGGCGTCGGCCCGCACTTCCCGATCGCGCGCGTGATCGACGTCAACGTCTACGTGCGCCACGAGCGGGGCGGGCTGATGCTCGGCGGCTACGAGCCCGACCCGCTGCAGCCGGAGGCGGTGCCCGACGACGTCGCCGACGTGCCGCTCGACGTCGAGGTGCTGTGGCGGCTGGCGGAGAGCGTGCGCGAGCAGTTCCCGATCTTTCAGGATCCGGCGATCCGGGTCGCCGAGCACCGCGGCGGGCTGCCGACCCTGACGATGGACGACCGCTACCTCGTGGGGCCGCTGCCCGGCGTCGCCGGCGCGTGGGTGATGAGCGGCTGCTGCGTCGGCGGGCTCAGCGCCTCGCCGGCGCTCGGCGAGGCGATCGCCGAGTGGATCGTCGACGGCGCGCCGGCGCTCGATTGCTCGGACATCGCGCCCGCGCGCTTCGCGGGCGCCGTCGACGAGGCCCTGCTGCGCGAGCGGTGCCGACACGCGTACGCCACGCACTATCGCGCCGGCGCCGGCGACACGACGCCGCGCGGCTGACCCTCAGTCGAGCGGCAGCTCCACCCGCCGGCCCGTCGCGGCCGAGCGCAGCCCCGCGGCGAGGACCTCCTGGACGTCGCAGGCAATGTCCGCCGCGCAGAAAGCGGTGACCTCGCGGCCCGCGCGCACGCACGCGAGGAAATGCGTCGGGCCGTCGCGCTCCTCGGCTCGCAGGGCCGGCGGCTCGACGATGCGGCCGCCATCCGGGCCGACGAGCTGCACGGTTCCGGAGCCGGCGCGCTCGCCTTCGCGCGTCGCACGCGGCTGGTGGACGAGCAGCGTGCCGCGCTCGCCGTAGACGATCATCGCGAACGCGGGCTCGCCGCCGATCTGGGTCCAGCTCGCTTCCAGCAGCCCGAGCGCGCCCGGATACGCGAGCACGACGACCGCGTTGTCCTCGGCGACGAGGCCGGGCGTGCGCGGCGGCGGCGTGACCGCGGTGACCGCCTGCGGCCGGCCGAGCACGAGACGGCAGAGCACGGCGCCGTAGCCGCAGTAGTCGACGAGCGCGCCGCCGCCGTTGCGCCGCGGATCGTAGAGCCAGTCGCAGAACTGCGGCGAGCAGCCGAACTCGCGCGGCCCGGCGTGGCCCCCGCGATGGCTCAGCTGGATCGGCGTGCCGACCGCGCCGTCGGCCGCGAGGCTCAGGCCGTGGCGCAGCGCCGGGCGCCACGCGGTGGGCCAGTTCACCATCAGCGGAACGCCGGCGCTCCGCGCGACGCCCAGCAGCGCGCGGGCGCCGGGCAGGTCGGCCGCCATCGGCTTCTCCAGCATGACCGGCAGCCGCCGCGCCAGCGCGCGCACGCCGAGCTCGGCGGAGGTGCGGTTGTCGGAGAACACGAAGACGGCGTCGAGATCGCGGCGCGCGAGCAGCGCGTCGAACGACTCGTGCACTTCGACGCCGCCGTCCAGCGCGCGCAGCCGATCGCGCAGCGCCGCGTCGGGCTCGGCGGCGGCCACGAGGCGCCCGTGCTCCCCCGCGCGCAGCGCGGCGAGGTTGCCCCAGACGTGATCGTGGCTCAGACCCAGCACGCCGACGCTCAGTCGTGCCATCGCCCGCATATTGCCCTATCGTGCGGGATTCGAGCGATCCGAGCGACGCCAGTGAGCTGATGGTGTTCAGAGAGACCGAAGCGCCCTGAGCCCTGCTATGATGCGCGCCGACTCCTCATGGACTTCGGCGCGGCGATCTTCTTCACCGATTACTCGATGGGACCGGCCGAGCTCGGCCGGTCCCTCGAGGCGCGCGGCTTCGAGTCGCTCTGGGCGCCGGAGCACTCGCACATCCCGCTCTCCCGCCGCACGCCGTTTCCGCAGGGCGGCGAGCTGCCCAAGAAGTACTACGACGTTATGGATCCGTTCGTCACGCTCGCCGCCGCCGCCACCGCCACCACGCGCCTGCGCGTCGCCACCGGCGTGTGCCTGGTCGTGCAGCGCGATCCGATCCAGACGGCCAAGCAGGTCGCGAGCCTCGACCAGATCTCGGGCGGCCGATTTCTCTTCGGCGTCGGTGCGGGCTGGAACGCCGAGGAGATGGCCGACCACGGCACGGACTTCAAGTCGCGCTTCGCGCTGATGCACGAGCGTGTCGTGGCGATGAAGGCGATCTGGACGACATCGAAGCCCGAGTACCACGGCGCCTTCGTCGACTTCCCGCCGATGATGACGTGGCCCAAGCCCGTGCAGAAGCCGCACCCGCCCGTGATCGTCGGCGGCGCCTTTCCGCACGGCGCGCGCCGTGCGATCGCGTTCGGCGACGGCTGGGTGCCGCACGCGCGCCGTCCCGCCTACGGCGACGTGCTCGGGCTGCTGCCGGACTTTCGCAAGCTCGCCGCCGAGGCCGGCCGCGATCCCGCTGCGCTGCCGATCACGATCTTCGGCGTGCCGGAGGACCGCGATCTCATCGCGCGCTACCGCGACGCCGGCGTCGCGCGCGTCGTCTTCAGCCTGGCGCCGGCGAAGGCCGACGAGGTGCTGCCCGTCCTCGACCGGTGCGCGGCGCTCATGCCGCGGCCGGCGCGTACGTGACGGCCAGAATCCGCGTCGCGGCAATCGAGGTCAGCCACTGGCACTCGCTCTACGACGCCGCCTACCTGCGCGTGCTCGCGGGGATGGACGACGTCCAGCTCGTCGGCCTGCACGATCCCGACCCCACGATCGCCGCCGACCGCGCGGCCGCGCTGGGCGGGCCGCCGGTGTTCGCGGACTGTCGCGCGATGCTGGAGAAGACGCGGCCGGACTTCGTCGTCGCGCTCGGCGCGCACGCGCGCATGGCCGAGACGGCGCAGTACCTGCTGGACCACGGCTACCCGTTCATGATGGAAAAGCCCATGGGCGTCCGCGCCGCCGACGTCGAGGCCATCGCGGCCAAGGCGGCGGCGAGGCAGGCGTTCGTCGCGGTCCCGCTGTCGCAGCGCTACCAGCCGTTCGTCGCTCGCGCGCGCCGGATGCTCGGTGAGGGGCGCTTCGGCCCGCTGTCGCACCTCTACTTCCGGCTCAACCGACCGACGTCCGCGCGCTATCCGGCGTGGGGCTCGCCGTGGATGCTCGATCCCGCGCTCGCCGGGGGCGGGTGTCTGCGCAACCTCGGCTCCCACGGCCTCGACCTCTTCCTGCATCTCACGGGGGAGCCCGCGCGCGTCACCGGCGCGCAGCTCAGCGCGCGCGTGCACGGCCAGCGCGTGGAGGACTACGCCGCGGTGCTGCTGCGCTCGAGCAGCGGGGTCCTCGGCACCATCGAGGTCGGCAACACGGTGCCGTACGCCGGCTCGGACGGTGAGTGGAAGATCGCCGGGCGCGACGCGATCCTGATCCTCCATCACGACGACACGCTGCGCCTCATCACCCGCGACGGCGAAGAAGTGTCGCGCGAGCGCCCCGCCGCGCTCTATCCCGACTGCGTGCGCGACATCCTCGACCACTGGCGGCGCGGCGCCCCGCCGCCCGTCGGCGTGCACGATCTCGTGCCCGTCGTGCGCCTCATCGACGAGGCGTACGCGCTCGCCGCGCGCGGGCGTTAGCGGGCCGCGCCGAGGAGGCGGCCCGCCGCGCGGATCTCGCCGACGTCGAACGGCGGCGCGACGAGCAGGATCAACCGCTCCACGCCGCTTTGCGCGAGCCGCCGGCGGGCGGGCGAGTCGGGGCGGAGCCAGCCGTCCTCGAGCCCCGCGAAGACGGTGACGATGAATGGCGAGGCATCGCGGCCTGAGGCGGCGTGCCCGTCGCGCGCGCGTCGCACGAGATCGCCGAGCTTCGGATGGAACGCCTGCGTGTTGAAGCCGTCGCCGTGGCGGCCGGCGATCGCGGCCATGCGTGGGCCGAAGCCGCCGACGATGATCGGCGGCGGCGGATCGGGCCGAAGGAATCCGGACTCGCCGCGCCAGAGCTGCCTGATGAGCGCGATGGCGTCGATCACGCGTTGCGCGCGCACGGCGTCGGCGTCGACGGGCTGGCCAATCGCCGCCTGCTCCGCCGCGTACGGCGTGCGGCGACTGCCGCCGGCGCCGAGCCCAGGAGCAATCGTCCGCCGGAGATGCCTTGCAGCGTCGCCGCCATGTTCGCGAGAACGCCGGGCGCACGATTGGCGACGTTGAGCACGAGGGGGCCGAGCATGACCCGCTTCGTGACCTCCGCGAGCGCCGTCAGCACCGTCCACGCCTCGGGCACGCCCGGCCCGCCGTCGTCGCCGTCGGGATCGCGCAGGTGATCCCACGTCCACACGCCGTCGAAGCCCGCCGCCTCGGCGGCCAGCGCGGCGGCGCGCACGTCGGCCCAGCGCGCGCTCATCGGGATCAGCAGCAGGTCGGTCTTCATGAGCCCGTGGCGCCCGAGAGTATCATCGGACATGGACCCGAAAGTCTTCATCGGCACCGCCGGCGGGCTCTGGGCGCTCGAGGGCGACGGCGCGCGCACGGTGGAGCCGCTCGCCGGCCGATCGGTCACGGCGCTCGCGCTCGACGGCGTCAGGACGTGGGCCGTCGTGGACGGCTCGACGCTGCTGGAGCACCGCGACGGCGTCTGGACGCCGCGCGCCACGATCGAGGGCCCGTCGGCGACGTGCCTGGCGCCGACGCCCGAGGGGCTGCTCGTCGGCACCGAGCAGGCGCACCTCTACCGCGTGACCGAGGCGGGCCTCGCGCGGATCGACGCGTTCGAGCGGGTCGACGGGCGTGAGGCGTGGTATACGCCCTGGGGCGATCCCGCCGACGTTCGCTCGATCGGCGTCGCGCGCGACGGCGCCATTCACGTCAACGTCCACGTCGGCGGCGTCGCGCGCTCGCGCGACGGCGGCGCGTCGTGGGCGCCGACGGTCGACATCGAGCAGGACGTGCACCAGGTGCTCGCGCATCCGAGCCGCCCGGACGTCGTCGTCGTCGCGTCCGCCGAGGGCTTCGGGATCAGCCGGGACGGCGGCGACTCGTGGACGTTCGCGACCGCCGGCCTGCACGCGCATTACTCGAGAGCGGTGGCGGTGGCCGGCGATCACGTGCTGCTGTCGGCGGCGACGGGATTTCGCGGGCGCCGCTCGGCCCTCTATCGCACGCCGCTCGACGGCGCCATCCGCTTCGAGCGCGCTCGCGCCGGGCTGCCGGAGTGGTTCGACGACCACATCGACACCGGCTGCCTGGCCGCCGCGGGGCCGCTGGCTGTGCTCGCCACCCAGGACGGGCGCGTCTACCGCTCGCGTGACGCCGGCGCCGGCTGGGAGCCGGCGCTCAAGGGGCTGCCGCCCGTCACCTGCGTCGTGCTCGGCTGAGCGTGCTCAGCCGAGCACGCGCTGCGCGCGCAGCTTGGCGCACTCGTCGCCGGTGAGTCCGAGCACCTCGCGCAGCACCTCGTCGGTGTGCTGGCCCGCGAGGGGCGGCGGGGTCGTCGGCGCCGCGGACGCCGAGAGGTGCACGGGGCTGCCGGGCAGCCGGAAGCGTCCGCGCGTCGGGTGCTCGATCGTGTGGATCTGGCCGCGCGCGTTGAGGTGCGGGTCGTCGAGCACTTCGGCGGTGTCGAGCACCGCGCCGCACGGCACACCCGCCTTGCCCAGGGCCGCCATCACCTCGTGCTTCGTGCGCTGCCGCGTCCAGCCGGCGATGATCTCGTTGAGCGCGTCGCGATGCTCCCAGCGCGCCGCGGCGTCCTTGCAGCGCGCATCGGCGAGCAGGTCCTCGCGGCCGATGGCCGTCGCGAAATCGCGCCACATGTCCGCGTTCATCGTCTGCACGTAGATGTAGGCGTAGTCGTTGGGCCCGCCGGGCGCGCACGGATACGCGCCGCCGGGCACGCCGCCGACGAGCGCATTGCCCCGGCGCTCGCTCGGCTTGCCGTCGCGATAGTGGTCGACGAAGCGGCCGCGCAGGAAGTTGGCCACCACCTCCTGCATCGCGACCTCGACGAGCTGGCCCTCGCCCGTGCGCTGCCGCTGGATGTAGGCGGCCATGATGGCGGCCGCCGTGTGCACGCCGGTGCCCGTGTCGCCGATGGCGGCGCCGCAGCGGATCGGCTCGCGGTCGGCGAACCCCGTGACGCTCATCACGCCGCCGGTGGCCTGCGCGATCATGTCGAAGCTCTTGTACTCGGCGTAGGGGCCGGAGAGGCCGAAACCCTTGATCCGCGCCACGATGATGCGCGGATTCGTCGCGCGCAGCCGCTCGTAGTCGAGCCCCAGCCGCTCCATCAGGCCGGGGGCGAAGTTCTCGACCACGACGTCCGCGCGCTCGACCATGCGCAGAAACAGCGCGCGGCCGTCGGGATGCTTGAGGTCGATCGTCACGCTGCGCTTGTTGGCGTTGAAGACGAGGAAGAACATCGCATCGAGCCCCGGCACCTCCGGCCGGTTGCGCCGCGACTGCTCGCCGCCCGGCGGCTCGATCTTGATGACGTCGGCGCCCAGCCAGCCCAGGAACTGCGTGCAGGTGGTGCCGGCTTCGAACTGCGTGAGGTCGAGGATCCGCATGCCGCTCAGCGCGCGCTCGGCCATGGCTCACTCTCCTGTCGGGTCACCCGGGAGTATACCGACAAGCGGACGGACTGTCGGGACGCTGACGGGCGCCGGCCCACCTCAGCGTCGGCGGAGGGCGTGGGCGGCCAGCGCGGCCGAGACGGTTGCCTTGAACGCCGCCGCCGCCACGCGCTCCTCGATGCCCGTGGCGAGCACGTCGACGACCTCCGCGACGGAGCGGCCGGTCCGCTCGGCCTCGCGCAGCTGGTCGCGCACGATCATGGCCGCCATCGGCCCCAGGTAGCTGGTCAGCGCGGCGGTGAGGATGCCGCGGATCGCGTCGTGGTCCGCGGCGAGCCCCTGGGGTGCCCGGTCCACGTCGGTCAGCACGGAGAGGACGCTGCTGGAGGACAGCGTGGGATCCGGCGCGTCGACGAAGTCCCGCGTGAAGCTGAAGCGCGCCCGGGTGATCTTGCGCAGACCGTGGGCGGCCTCCATCCCGGTCTTGCGGCGAAATCGTGCGCCGACGACGAGGCCGTCGCGCAGCGCGATCTGCCCGCCCTCGTTGTCGGCCGTCGCGATGAACAGCGTGCCGGTGCGCCGCTCGGCGCAGAGCCGTCGGAGCTCGGCGATCAGCTCGTCGTAGCCGTGGAAGCCGTCAGCGCTCATGCCGGCGCGCAAGCCTTCTTCAAGTTTCCCGCCAGCCCGGTCATGGTCCCCAAACCCGCGCCGGGCGACGCGGACGTCCGCCGCCGCGTGCCGCCGCGACATGGCGAGGGGCAAAGTTTGTCAATATACTGCGCCCCGTGCGGTTTGGCGTCTTCGACCACATCGAGCCGGTGCCCGGTCTGCGTCTCGACCAGATCTATCGGGAGCGGCTGCTCCAGATCGAACGCCTCGACGCGGCCGGCTTCTACGCGTATCACCTGGCCGAGCACCACACGCCGGCGATCCACAGCCTCGCCCCGTCGCAGAACGTGTTCCTCGGCGCGGTCGCGCAGCGCACGCGCCGCCTGCGCTTCGGGCCGTGCGTCTACGTGCTGCCGCTGCACCACCCGCTGCGGCTGATCGAAGAGATCAGCATGCTCGACCACCTGAGCGGCGGGCGGCTGGAGATCGGCGTGGGCCGCGGCGGCGTGATGGAGGCCTTCTTCTGGGGGCAGGAGGCGGATCCCGAGACGAACTACGCGCGCTACCTCGAGACGCTGGCCATCATCCGCGAGGGTCTGAGTCACGACGAGCTCACGTACGCCGGACGCTTTCACAGCTTCGAGCGGCTGCCGATGTACCTGCGGCCGCTGCAGCAGCCGTACCCGCCGCTCTGGTATATGCGCAATCCCGTGACGGCGGCGATGGAGGGCATGCACACGATCATCGTCGGCTCCCTCGAGGGCCTGGCC
>Ga0134071_10000724_pt1 | contig 11307 bp, 14 predicted proteins | sample 15_taG_27_FD_94466 | JGI IMG/M metagenome (GOLD analysis project Ga0134071, IMG submission 94466) | Grasslands soil microbial communities from the Angelo Coastal Reserve, California, USA - 15_D_Rain_40cm_5_09082015 | ecosystem: Environmental > Terrestrial > Soil > Grasslands ...
CCGTGAAAGCCGGCGCCTGGCCAATGGGCGCACGTTCGACGTGCAGCGCGAGTCGACGCACCCGAGAGGAGGAAATATGGCGAGCCGCAGTGCAATCGTCGCCTTCTGGTGGTTCATGATCGTCTCGCAATTCCCCGGCGGCACTTTGAGCGCCGCGACCCAGGGCCCGTTCGGGACCCAGGCTCAATGCGAGTGGGGCCGGCAGCAAATTGGAGTGACGACCGGTCTTCGAGGAGGCCAAGGGGTTGGATGGGGCGTGACGTCGTGCTGGAGCGATGGACGGTGATCGGAGAGTCCCTAAGCGCACACTGAGGTGGTCGAGCACTCACCCCCACGAGGTCTGCTAGACTTCCTCCAGCCATGGCGCGCGCCCTCGGCATGCCGGTGACGGATCTGCTGGAGTGACCCCCGACGAATTCGGCTCCCTTGGCATGAACAGTGACGAGATGGATCGAGCGCATGTGGCGATCAGGAGGCTGACTAAAGAGTGCATCGACGTCACCCGTGAGCGACTCCGCCGAGGGGAACGGCCGAACCTCAGTGCGGTGTCGCGGAGCGCCGCGATCGGGATCCGAAGCGCACTCGTCGGTCTCGGTCTGTCGCTGAGACAGCGCGAAGTGTTCCTAGTCCTAGCCACCGCCGAACTGCTGAAGGCGCAGCTGCAAAACCTGGAGCGGACATCGACGAAGCGCCGAGTGAACTGAAACTCATCATGGCGGGAGTCGACCGGCTGACCGTCCAGACGTTGGGCGGCTGGCGCACGCCGGCCATGGTTCACCAGGTCGGCATCGCCTCGGAGAATCAGGAGACGGTGTGGCCTTCGTCCTGATCGACACGGCCAACACCCCGACGTTCTGGGCTGTGGGGGCTTGGGAAGGAGGTCAGCATGAGCACGCGATGTCACTCGCTGCGAGACGGTCTCAGTCTGAGTCGGCGTGATCTGCTGAGGAGTGGCCTCGCGGCCGGCGCGATGGTGGCCGCCGGGCCCCTCACGAGCCCCAAGCCCGGTGGGATCCTTCGCGTACGTGGCTGGGATCCACCGCACTTCGACCCGCACCTGACGCGAAACTTCATGACGATGACCACCTTGAGCTTCGTCTATAGCAAGCTGCTCCGCCACAAGGTGGGCCCGGGTGTGGCGCCGGGCAGCTTCTCCGTGGAGCCCGATCTGGCTGAACGCTGGGAGCAGCCGGACGACACGACCTATATCTTCCATCTGCGCAAAGGCGTGCGCTGGCACAACAAGCCTCCCGTTAACGGCCGCGAGCTCACGGCCGAGGACGTGAAGTTCACCTACACCCGTTTCCTGTCGGTCAAGGGAAACCCCGAGCGGTACCTGCTGGACTCGGTCGACCGGGTCGACGCGGTCGATCGCTATACCGTGAAGTTCGTCCTCGGCGAGCCATATGTGTGGCTTCCGCACAAGCTGGCCAACGCGCTCTGCATGTGGATCGTGGCGCCCGAAGTGGTGGAGCGGTACGGCGACCTGAAAACGCCAGAGACCGCGATCGGCACCGGCCCCTTCACGCTCGAGCGCTATGACCGGAATGTGAAGGCGGTCTTCAAGAAGAACCCGCACTACTTCCGGCCCGGCCAGCCCTCAGTGGACGGCGTGGAGTGGATCGTCATCGAGGACGATTCCACCGGACTCGCCTCGTACCGCACCGGGCAAATCGACGCCGGGCCCTCGACCTGGTGGTCCGTGCGCCAGTCGGATCTGGACGCGCTCAAGAAGACTCACCCGCAGCTGGCCTACCAGGATTTCCTGGGCAACATGGTCCACGCTATCTCGCTGCGGACCGATCAGCCTCCCTTCACGGACGTGCGCGTGCGGCGCGCCATCTCCCGCGCCATCGATCGGCGGGCGCTGATCGACGCGGTGTGGATACGGGGCGAGCCGAGCGGGCCCCTGTCCCGTGGACTCAAGGACTGGGCGCTTCCCGTCGACCAGCTCGGCGAGGGAGCCAAGTACTATCGGTACGATCCGCGAGAGGCCCGGCGACTCCTGGCTGAAGCCGGCTACCCGAACGGCTTCAAGACGCAGCTCACGGCGACCCCCGGCTACGGCACCGATCTCATCGATGCCGCTCAGCTGGTGCTCGGCCAGCTCAAAGACGTCGGCATCTTGGCCGAGCTGAAGATCCAGGAATACGGCGCGTATCAAGCGACGACGATCCAGGGCAAGTTCGACGGCCTGACGATGGGTCCGTTCGCTGTTGCGTGGGACCCCGACGACGCGCTCTATGGGCCATATGTCCCCGACCAGCCCCGCAACCGCGGCCACGTCAACGATCCCAAGCTGACCGCGATGATCAAAGACCAGCGCCGTGTGAAGGATGTGGACGTGCGCAAGAAGCTCGTCTTCGAGATCCAGCGCTACATGGCCGAGCAGCAGCATTACGTATGCCTCGTGAGCCCGATGTACACGGGCTCCTGGCAGCCGTACGTGAAGAACCACGCCCCGAACCCCACGTTCGACTACGGCAGCCGCGTCGCCGCGCTGTGGCTCGAGCGGTGACCGGGGGAAAAGGCGCAGCTTAGTGCTCAACCAGAACTTCGACTTTTCTTCGGCGGCCGATGACGCCGTGCGGGCACGCTAGCCGGATCGCACCCGCCTGATCTCTCGGAGGGCTTCGCTGGTCGACGCTCGGGCGATCATGCTAGAGCGAGCGTGTCGAACGACGTCGGATCGTGCGTCCGCCGAGCCCCCCCCGGATGCGCACGGTCCCCAGGGATCGAGGGGTCCCCCAGCGAATCGGGGGTGCATGCCCGACCGCGCTACCGCCTCGCTCGTCTTTTCCGGCTCTGCGAAACGCAGTCTCTCTATGAGTCGGCGAAGGGCGCGTTCATTCGCGAAATGGCCAAGGCCGGGTTCGTCAATCCACCGCGCGGGCGCGTAGAATCGCGAGACGTCAAAAAAACAGGTGGACGAGTGTGCCATGGCTCGGCTTGCGAGCTCCCTATCGCGACCAGAGAAGCTCAACGTCTAGAGACCGGGCGGCGGGCTTCAGCTATGAATCTGCCGCGACTCTGTCCCGCCTGCGGGCCGCGCAGGAGTGCCCTGTACGTTTCGATTTTGTTTCGGTTAGAATCCGCGCACTGATAGACCGAGCCGAACGTTATTGAGAGGGGGCAGTCTGTTGGGGAGCCGAATGGGTCCGGACGCCGCCAGTTCGGCTCCGTTGCGGCCATTTCGCGACCAATCGCCCCGTTGAGCAGCGCGCCGCGGATTCTTGATCTGCTAGTGAAGTCCGTAGAAACTACGTGATGTGCGAGACACCCACCGACAATTCCTGCCATTAGCCATCACCCTTGTCTGGCTCGCTGCCGGCGTGCACGCGGCAGCGGCAGAGTGGTTCGCTGACCTGTACGGTGGCGCGGCCTTCACTCAGAGTAGTCACTTCTCCCTCGACGGCCAGATTGATGGAGTGGCGGTGGCGGGCGTGGTCGATAATATCCGCTACGATACCTCCTTCTCGGTGGGCGCTCGCGGCGGGTACTGGTTCGAGTCGTTCAAGTTCTTCGGGCTCGGTCTCGACGTGGATCATTTTCGCCCGGATATCAGCTCCCAGACCGCCACGGGCCACGGGACGATCACCGACTCGCAGGACGTTCTGTTCGGGGTCCCGATCAACGGTTCAGGCTTAGGGCCGGTGAAGCTTCGCGAGGTCGACCTGTACATCACTGCGTTCGCCTTCGACTTGATGTTTCGGTGGCCGATGCTCGCGGGTCCGAACTTCCCGATGGGCCAGCTTCAGCCGTATGTAATGGCCGGCCCGGCGTTGTTCCTCCAGCATCTTGAGGGGTTCGATACCCGGAACCCACGGCGCGGAGGCGGGCGGCGGAGTGTTCTGGGCATTCAAACGGAACATCGGCGTGTTCAGCGAGTATCGCTACACGTATGTACGGGCGGCGCTCGACTCAGGGGAGATCGTCTTCAAGACCCACCTCAGTACCCATCACCTGCTCGGCGGAGTCTCGTTCCGCTTCTGAACGCTGGGCCTGCACACCAAGGGCCCTGATCCATGGCAGGCGCTCCATCACGCACCGGACTGAAGCGTGCGGCGGCAAATAATCCACTCGCCTCAGAAACCATGCGGCACTGGATGCGTCTGGTTGTGGCGCGCCGCATGTTGCAGGTGCTCGCGGGCCCGCTGAGGCAGCCCCGAGGCTGACTGGGAGTAGGATCGCGAACCCGATCAGCCGCATGGGCACCTCGGTGGAGGATGGCTGGCGGGAGTCTAGCAGACCTTTTGGCTGCTGGGTCCAGCGTCCCCGCGATCTCTTGCACGGAACGGCTCGTATAGATCGGCCAATGACTTAATAGTTTCTTTCTGGGACATCCCGGGTTTTACCATCTTTTCTTGCTCGTCGGTGCCGGCGTTTGCTCTGATCTAGAGGAAGCCGAGAGAGACAACGATGGCGGGTTTGTTGTTGATTGTGTCACGCACGAAACCGGACACCTTCGCCTACCTGAAACTCGTCAGCGAGGGTGGGGATCTAGTGATCCTTGATCGTCGGGAATCAAATCGTCGCCGAATCCATCAGCGGGCGACGCCTGAGCGACGCCACGGCGAGCGGCGCCGCCGCGACGTCATGACGGACCTCCAGAAATCCGGCTGGGCGCTGGTGTGCCGGAGCAAATCCAGCTCAGCGTGGAGTCTAGCCGAACGCTACGACGCGCACCAGCACGGCGCCGCATACGGCGCTCGATGCCGCAAGGGACTCTTGGGCGCCTCTTGCCAGGCATTCGAGGTCACGCGGACTGACGACGGCGGTCACCTGGGCGCCAGAAGGACACCCCTGCGAACCATTCGGTCGCGCGACCAAGCTCGTAAGTTCCTGGTGTTCCGTGCCCTCTCTCTGGCACCGGTTCTGCACATTCAGAAGATCGCCCGACAGGATTTCCGGAGGGTGAGACATGACGGTGACAACGCTGGTCGCGCTTCTGCCGGCCGGTGGCCTGCTTGCTCCGGCGCCCGCCGACGAGAACATCGGCATCAACGTCGCGCCGCCGCCGGCGCTCGTCGTCGCGTCACTGCTACGTCTGAGGACCGTGCCCGGCAGCCCCGTCTTCTACGGACCCAGCGCGGACTACAACCTGTTCGCGTACGGCGGCCGCTACTACAGCTTCCACAGCGGCACCTGGTTCGTCGCGGCGAGCCCCGGTAGCTCATGGGGCATCATCGCGACCAACCGTGTGCCCCAGCCCGTGCTGGCCGTACCGGCGACGCACTACAAGATCCCGTCCGCCTAGTCGGGCTCGCGGGCCACGAAGGGCCGATACCCGCCCTTCTGGAGGAGTTGGAGCTTCGGGACCAGCTCTGCTCGATTCGCGAACGGTCCGACTCGCACTCGAGAGAGGACCAGCCCTCGATGGTTCGAGGTCAGGGCCACCGAGTCGATCGCGACGGGCAGGTCCTGCTCCAGGAGCCGCGCCGCGAGCTCGCCCGCGGCGTCCGGAGTGCGGAAGGCGCCGACTTGAATCCAGTAGGATGACGTGATCACCGCGAGTTTCGCCTCCGGCGAGGGCCTCGCGGCCTCGGGTTCGGTGATGGCTGGTTCGCTCCGCTTCTCGGGGTCGGCATTCGCTCGTGAGAGGCTCGCGGCCGGGGGCTCGCCTTGGACGCGCGGCGCCTCGTCCGTGAGCGGCGCGGTCGCGACGTTGGCCCGCGCGACGCTCGCGGTCGGCGCCTCGGACGCCCGGGCCTTCACCTGAGCCACCAGCTCGCCGTACGACGACTGCCGGAGAATCCGGATAAACTGCGCGTGATAGTTCTCGACGGTGCTGATGCCGTCGACGGCGACGTCGCACACCGCCCAGCGCTGGCCACGCGCGACCATCCGATACTCGACGGACAGCGCGCTTCCCTCGCGGCTCGTAATCGTGGTGAGGATCGTGGCCGTATTGCCTCGGACCGATTCGCTCAGATAGTGGATCGTGAGGCTGCCGCGCACGCTCGCGCGTGATGCGATTCGAGCGACGACGGAGCGGCCGAGGAGATCGGCGAAGAGCGCGACGAACTCGTCGCGCTCGGCCGGCGTCCGCGCCCACCATTCGCGGCCGAGCGCTCGTTGCGCCGCCTCCTGGAAGTCCAAGCTGCCGTCGACGACGGTGCGCATCGCCGCCAGGAGCTCCGTCGGCCGTTCCCGAAGCTCCGAGTCATCGAGCAGGCGATTCACGGCCGTGAGCGACTCGCGAACGGCCTCGCTCGGCGGGCCGGCCCCGGCGGCGAGTACGGCGACGAGTGAGGCGGCGGCGAGGACGGCGACGGGAATCGTCCGAATAGGTGGCATCGATGCCTTGATAGCGTGGCGGGCCTTGATTTCACGAGCTTTTTCGCCGTTCACCTGCTCCGAGCACGCAGCGAGCCGCCGAGTGCTCGCGTAATGGTCTCCCGTCCTGGCAGGATTTAGGGGGGCCGCCGATCCCCTCTGCGAAGGGAAGAGCCCGTCAAAGGGCCGGAGGCGAGCGAGGCGCTTACACGCAGAACGCGGTCTAGCCCTCGCCTTGTCTCTGGTTTGATGAAAGGCACACGAAGCGGTCGAAGTGACCGACTCTTGCGCTCCACGGGGCCTTCATGGCTCTCGGTCGCTCTTTTTAGAGCGCGAGCCGCCACGCCACCACACCGGCGAACACCGCGACAGCAATGAAAGCCGTGAGAAGAACAAGAACCTTTTCAATGGGCTCGCCCTTGTTGCGATCGCCTTTTCGCTTCGCTCCTATCTCGATTCGATAGTGGTCCAAAATGGCGGGGGGATATCCCGCCAGGAGAATCGTCGCGGCAGCACAGCTGGCCGCAGCGAACGCTAAGGCTTGCTTACCGGGTGAGGGCAACGCGACCAACGGCAACACCACTAATAACAGCGAGAGCGCGATCGATCCGATCACGAGATAGTCAGCCCACGCCAGCCAATTCGGCGAATCCGGGTGTCTCTCCTGCATATGTAGCTCGCGTTGGATGCGGAACATCAGTACGGCAATGCCGAAACCGGACAGGATGCAGGCGACCGTAAGGTACGCTTCCATCTGGCCCACTTTCTGCGCCGATGCCGCGCGCGGTTGACAAAAGTTCATGAACGGGCGAGCCGCTATTCTTGGAGCTTAGCAAGGAGCAGGCGAACAATTACTGTTAGTTACGCCTGGGCCTCGCCGTTCTTCCGTGCCGCCGTGCGAGCGCGGATACAGGGGCCTGTGTAACCAGGCAGCGGTTTTGCACCTCGATGTCTCGAAGAGCTCGACGCTGGACTAGTGCGAGGAGGATCACTCATGCTCTACGCTCTCGCGGTGCTGCTCGCGCTCATCCTGACGGGTCCAGCCGAGGCTCAGATCCACGTAGATATCCACTTGCCTGCGCCTCCGCAACTTGTGATTGTCCCGGGCGTCCCGGCGGTGCACTACGCTCCTGCCGCACCGGTCAACGTCTTCTTCTATAGCGGTCAATATTGGGCCTTCGCCGATGACGGCTGGCACGTGAGCCGTCACCAAGACGGTCCGTGGATCTTCGTTGGTCCCCAGTTTGTGCCCCGCCCCCTCCTGTCGGTGCCAGTGAGGTACTATCCCGTGCCTCCCGGTCACTGGCAGCAGTGGAATCACGCGGGGGCACCTCGATGGGGGCATGAGTGGGGACGTGAGTGGGCAGATAAGAGGGACTGGAAGGATCGCGACGATGATCGCGGGGATGATCGTGGCGATGGTCGCGGGAGGGGCCACGGCGACGGTCGAGGAAAGGGTCACGGCAAAGGCAGGGAATAGAACGAGAAGAGCAGGGCGCCCTTCGCGCGGGCCCGTCATTCGTTGCTCTCCTCCGCGTTTCTCAGCGCCACCCAAGCCGCTCGCTGTGCCGCGTGCCAGCATAGAGCTGCGGACTCAATATCTCGCTGACCTCATCATCCACGCCCCCCGGGTGATCCGGGCACCAATCACACCAAGCAGCACACCCGCGACGACCACTAGATCGGTCATTGGACGGTTCCTCCTTGTGTCATCGAAGCGTGCAGGAGTGCGATCCACGCTGCTCCTTGGACTGCCCGCCACGGCGTGCGCTCCCATCCGGTGCCCGTCGCGCTCGTGGGCGAGTGCTCCATTCCCGTCGTGTAGAAGGTTGCCCGCCAGCCCCGGTCATCGTACTGGGTCAATTGCAGGTCGTAGCCTTGGCGGTGCATCCCCACAGCGACGTGCCCAATCCCGGCCCACGAGTCCAGCCACGTGCGGAGGGCATGCAGGCTCGGTCATACGAGGGTATGGAACACCGGCGAAACCGACAGCAGCACGGAGGAGCTGGCCGCGTCGATCGAGCATGGCCTACTCGATCACCTCAGTCCGCCTGTAGAAGCAACACTGCGGAATCCTCAACGAGGAGAGGGGCGATTCATCTTCTCGGTGAGGCAGCGCTCGAAATCGGCCCCTCCAAATGAGCTGGTGTAGGTCTGGTAATATGCGCGGCCATCGGGATCGACGCGCATCAACTGCACATTCGCCGGAACCCGCCCCTCAGCACGACATTGGTTGTAGGCAGCCCACACGGCGTCCTGAGCCGGAGTGTTCTGCACGGAGGCGCATCCAACGATGGTAAGACCAATAAGGACGAACAGGGACCGCCTCAGCATACAATTTCCTCCTTCGGATAGGCACAATAGGGACCACCCCTCGCTGGATCAAGCAACTTACTGATGCGCTTCCAGAATTATGGAGCGAACCGCGAGCCCGATTAGTCGCATGGGCACCTCGCTGAGGATGGCTGGCGGGAGTCTAGCAGACCTGAACTATGGGCGGCGTGCAGGCTCCAGCGTGACGAGGAGCGGGCGGCCGAGGCCGGGCTTCTTTCTCACCGTTGACAAGGTCGCCGTGCGCCCCTATTATCCGCGAACCCAGCGAGCTAGGTAGCCGACGATCGCAATGTTGAGTGCAATGATCGCAAGCCGTGTCACCGTGAAGCGCTTGTAGACCTCGTAGATTTCCAGCGGGATGAATGAGCTGGTCACGATGATCGTGAAGTACTCTGCCCATCGACGTCTCAACCAGAGCCCGCCCGCTTCGGTCAAGAGCAGGGCGGCGTACATGAACGATCCCACACTGATCGTTACGAGAGCGCGAGTGTCGGCGGACAAGAGTCGGCTGAGAGCTCCACCGATGTAACGATTCTGCGGGTCGATGTTGAGCCGATCGGCCCAAGAGATAACGAGGGGCGATACGTCGGCATGGAGGAGGCGCAGTGCGGCCAATCCCACGACTACGAGCAGCAGTCCCTTCAGCAGCTTGAAGAGCGCGATGAGGCGCAGGGCCATGTTCACGCCGTAGCAGGACTCCCAGCGCCACGAGAGCGAGTGAACTAGCTACGTCTCCGTCAACGCCCACGCAGGCACTGCACCGCGCGCCATGGCGCCGGCTCCCAGGCCGGTCTCAACTGCGCCGGTCGGGATGCTCCGTAAGCGCTGCCGCCAAACTGAGCGCCACCCCCTCGAGCCGGCTCGAGGTGCAGAGGCGGTGGGGTCTCAGGACCTGACGCGCAGCCACGCGCCCACTACAAACACCAGAACGGCCACGGCAAGGGCCCACTGCACTGACGGGCGCAAAGGCCACTGCAGCGCAGGCGCGGCGGCCACGCCCAGAGCGCCGCCGAGCAGGAGGCCGAATAGATGAGCGAGGAGGTCGGCGTCCGGGCTTGTGCCAAGGAGAGCGAGCAGGGCGAGGCTTGCCGCGACAACCATCCACCGCGTGCGCGCAGTTGGGCGCCGTCCAAGGGACATGGCTCGCGTGGCCGCGAGGATGCCGATGGCGCCGAACATCGCTGTCGAGGCTCCCACCAAGTGGTGGTGAGTGCCGTAGGCGACGGCGGTAAGGGCGTTGCCGCCGATGCCAGCGAGCAGGACTAGCCAGAGGCCCACACCCGGGCCGAACTGGTGACTCGCCGCCCCGACAAGCAGGGCGCTCGCCACCGCGTTGCCGACCACGTGGGGCGCGTCGGCGTGAAGCGTGAGCGCGGTGACGGTTCGCCACCACTCTCCGGCGACAATGCGTTCAGCGTCGACACTGCCGCGCTCGAACCAAACGCTGCGGTTGGCCCGAGTCCCTGTAGCGGCAAAAAACGCGATCAGCAGGAGGCCGACGGCGACACCGACCGCGGCCGCGCCACGAACGGGCGCCACCGAAGCGCTGCGTGCTCTCGTCGTGTCGGCAATGTTTTCCCTGTCATAGGCGTCGAGGGTCTCGCGAGCAGCGTCTGCATCACGGGCGGCAACGATGAGCGCCCAGCCATCGAGTCGGGAGCGGAGCCGATGGGGAATGCCGCCCGCTGCGAGCACTGTGGCCCATTCGTCAACCCTGTGGCGGTCAGGCGTCAAGCGGACGGCAGTTCCAGCGAGATCCTCCATCTGCCCGCCATGATAGACGCCCCCCACGTAGACTGGCGCAAATGACCACGTTTATGGTGGTAGTGGGGTCGGCCGCGGCCACTCATGAATACGAGGGCTTTGCACCGCGACGCTCGCGACGTTTCGCGACAGAGACGTACTATCGGATCTACCCGCCACAACACACCACAAGTCCTCGGGCGTGTAGCATTCGTGGTCGCCAGGAGGGGACGATTGAGCCATTGCGTCTGCGGTCACCCGGAAGAGGCCCACCTATTCGGTGGCCGATGCCGAGCCCCGGGGTGCGTGTGTGATCGGTTCTGGCCGATTCCGGAGGCGGTGGCGCTGGCCTACCGGAACTCCGCTTCCTCACCGTGCGTCTTGGAAAGAACGGACAGGCCCGCCGAGTGCCGCTGAACAGCTCGGCCCGGGGCGCGCTTATGGACCTAGCTGCCGAGCGCCGTCGTCCGAACGAGCCTCACGAGCCCGTCACCCGCGAAGCCTACCGCACAGTGAGCCGGGAGTTTGTGCGGGCCGTCGGGGCCGCGCAGATGACGCTGCGGGCTTCTGGTCGTCCGGACGAGGCATCCCGCCTCGGCGGGGTGACGTGGCACGCGCTCCGTCACACCTTCGCTTCCCGTCTCGTAGCCGCCGGGGTAGACTTGCGAACGGTCCAAGAGCTTGGCGGGTGGAAGATCCTAAGCATGGTTCAGCGGTATGCCCACCTGTCGCCGGGCCACTTGGTGGCGGCCGTCGAGAAGATCGTGGCGGCCCCGAGGTGGCCGTCCGTGGAGCGGTGAGCGTTCCAGAGAAGTTCGGCGAAACTTCGACTCAGTTGAGACGGGCTCTCGAACACGAGGGACCAGACGCTAGGTCAAATAGTTGAGATACTTGTCGCGGAGGGGTGGCCGAGCCCGGTCGAAGGCGTCCGACTCGAAATCGGATAGGGGCCCA
>Ga0134071_10000726_pt1 | contig 11296 bp, 6 predicted proteins | sample 15_taG_27_FD_94466 | JGI IMG/M metagenome (GOLD analysis project Ga0134071, IMG submission 94466) | Grasslands soil microbial communities from the Angelo Coastal Reserve, California, USA - 15_D_Rain_40cm_5_09082015 | ecosystem: Environmental > Terrestrial > Soil > Grasslands ...
CTGACGGGAAGAAAAATAATCGTCGACAGCTATGGCGGAATGGGCCGCCACGGTGGTGGTGCATTTTCTGGAAAAGATCCGACGAAGGTCGACCGGTCCGCGTGCTACATGGCCCGGTACATTGCGAAAAACGTTGTAGCGGCCGGCCTGGCCGAACGAGTCGAGATTCAACTGGCATATGCCATCGGGGTTGCCGATCCCGTTTCCGTCAGCGTCGACACATTCGGCACCGGAAAGATCGACCAGAACAAAATCTCGGAACTGATCCGCGAGAACTTCCATTTGACGCCCCGCGGGATTATCGAGTCGCTCGACCTCCGGAGGCCGATCTACAAGAAGACTGCCAGCTACGGCCATTTTGGCCGGAACGAGTCCGAATTCAGTTGGGAACGTACCGACAAGGCTCCGAACCTGAAGCTTCAAGCAGGAGTCTAGAATTAAGTTTTCACTCGCAGCAGCATCCAGACGCCACCAAAGCCGAAAATAAGGTTCGGGAACCACGCGGCGATGAACGGCGACAGCCGGTTGATGCCGCCGAGCTTATCGAACAATTCAAAGGCGGACCAATAAAAGATTCCGATAGCGAGGCACGCTCCGATCCCATAGAACGCGCCCTTTTTGCCTGTGGTAAACGAAAATGGAATGCCAATGATGGCCATGATGAAGGACACCAGCGGGAAGGAGAGCTTTCGATAGAGATCGACCATCAACGTGCTGACGTCGAATCCGCTCTGTTTTAGATAGGCAATATACCGTTTCAGTTCCGGGTAGGTCATTTGCGCCGCCGTACGGACCTCTTTTTTGAAATAATCGGGCCCGTCGAGCTGATGTACTTCGAGTCGGTCAAATGCCCGATAATCCACTCCTCCCTTTAAGTCCAGACGCCGCACCCACCCATCCTCAAGAAGCCAATGTGATCCTTCCCACGAGCCGCGGGTCGCGAACAGCCATCGACTCAATTCAAAGGTGTCGGGCTTGAATTCGAAGATCGAAATTCCGCCGAAGAGATCCAGGTTCGGATCGAAATAGTTGTAGTGATAAATGCGGTCGTTGGAACCGGCCATCCATTTCCGCTGAGGATCCCGATAGGTTTGCGGTGCGCGTCCTTTGATGACGTTCCGATATTCATCCTGCCGCTGATTCGAGTACGGCAACATAAAATCCTGTACAAAATAAATGGCGCCAGATAGCGCCAGTCCCATTACGATCAGGGGCAACCCCAATCGATAGAGGCTGATGGCGCCCGCTTTGACCGCCAGCGTTTCGTTGGTCTTGGTAAGCGTTCCCAAATTGATGAGGATGGCCAGCAATACCGTCAATGGAATCACGTAATACAGGATCTGTGGGAGGAGATAGAAAAAATAACTGATCACGATGGCAGTGTCGATGTGGTTCTTGACGATATCGGGCAGGAGTTCGAACAGGGTGACGAGGATAAAGACGGACACGAATACGATCAGTACCAATACGAAAAAAAACCAGAAACCGCGTAGCACGTAAACATCGAGCAATCGGAAAAATTTCGGGTGATGCGTCAGAGAATACGTCCAGCGGCTCCAGCGCGTCCGGCTGGTCCGAAATGCGGTGAGCATTCCGGAACACCATCGCATCGCGGAGGCGAGCCGGGTCAAAAGTTGGTTTTCGTGTTCACGATCCGATCGCGCCAGGAGAAAGAGGCCGAGCATTGCAAAAGCCAGGTTCGGCAGCCATGCGCCCAGGACCGGCGAGAACTGCGCGTTGCCCGCAATACGCGTACCGCCGATGAACGCAAGATAATAAAGCAGCATCAAAATGAGGCTTAAAACCAGACCCATCGACCTGCTTCCACGCGTTGTGGAAACTCCTAACGGCAGACCGACAATGGTAAAGACCAGACACGCGAAGGGAAGCGCGAATCGCCGGTGAAACTCGACCTGCTCTTCACGCGTCGCGGTCTTTGCCTGCATGTTCCTCCAAATGATTCGCGTGGCAATTTCCTGTACGGTGGGTTTGTCGTGTTTCGCTGGAGTCTCGGGAATCGGAACCGAGATCCTCGTCCGCTCAAACGTGTCGAAAGAGTACCGGTCGGGAGCGAGCGGCGAGACGACATGAGTACTTCCGTTGGTCAATGTAAGAACAAAAGCATGATTCTCATCATCCTTGAACAAGTTGCCGGAACGGGCGAAGGTTACGCGAGGCTGATCGGGTTGGGTCATATCGGCCAGCATGATGCCGTCCCAGCGAAATCCTTCGGGCGCCGTGTTTTGAACGTACAGGACCAGATTCGTCAGGCTTTCGTTGAAGATGCGCGGCTTGACTTCAAGTGATATCTGCTTTGCGGCGATCTCGTATCGCAATTCCCGAAGACGGGCTGCTTTATCCGGCGCCAGCGAAGCGTTGATCGCCAAACTCGTACCGCAAGCGATCAGGCCAAGCAGCATGACTGGCAAGAGCAGGCGAATCATGGAAAGTCCGGTAGCGCGGAAGGCGATCGCTTCGCTATCGGACGATATTCTGCCAAACCCGGTCAAAATGCCTACCAACACGGCCATCGGAATGGTAAAAGTTAAGACGTTGGGTAGGATTGCTACTGAGATCGTCCAGATCTCCGAGATCGTGGCTGATTGGCGGACAATCAATTCCAGCAGCCATCCGATTTCGCGTGAGAAGGCCAGAAAGGCAACGAACGTGAGAGCCGCCAGTGCAATGAGGGATGGGAAAAAGACCTCTCTGAAAATGTAGCGGTCAAGCGTCTTCATTATTTGGCTGCGCCCTAACGGGCTTGCGCTTCGTCCGGGCTTGCGCTTCGCGCGCTTTGCGCGAAAGTCCGAAACCATATTCTGCATCATTATGTCCATTCTCGTCTCATTTCTGTGGCACATGCATCAGCCGTTTTACAAAGATCTCGTTCGGGGATGCTATGTCATGCCGTGGGCATACTTACACGGCACCAAGGACTATCTGGGAATGGTCGCTCTTCTGGACGAATTTCCTGACGTTCATCAGACATTCAATCTTGTACCGTCGTTGCTATTGCAGCTCGAAGAATATGCGCGCGGTGAGGCGCGCGATCCGTCAATGGATCTGGCCTTCAAGTCGGTTGAGCGCTTGAGCACGGAAGACCGGGGGATGATCATTGAGCGTTTCTTTCCGGTTCCGATTCGAACGATGTTGCAACCCTCTCCCCGGTACTTCGAATTGTATGAGCGGCGAAGCGATCCTTCCCGCCACCATGCGTTTTCGGATCAGGATATTCGCGATGTTCAAGTATGGTGGACGCTGGTTTGGATGGATCACGATCGGCGTCCCAAGGACCTCGTTGAAAAAGGACGCGACTTTTCAGAAAACGATAAGGCGCGGCTGCGTCAAATTGTCCAGGAGACGATTCGAGAAATCATTCCCGAATACCGGCGCATGCAGGATCGGGGAAGCATCGAGATATCGACTTCTCCCTTTTACCATCCCATCCTTCCGATCCTGATCGATAGCCGTGTGGACGATGGAAATGTGCCTGTCGCTGTAAATTTTCCCTACGACGCGCGCGAACAGTTATCCCGCGCGCAAGGATTCATGCGCGAGCGTTTCGGAAAAATTCCACAGGGGCTCTGGCCCTCCGAAGGTTCGGTTTCAAACGACGCTGCTCTTCTGGCCGCATCGCTTGGTTTTCGGTGGCTTGCAACCGATGAAGGTATTCTCGCCAAGTCCGGAATCGATCTAAGTTGGGATAACCGCCGCCGGCTCTACCGGCCATATCGGCGCGGTGACATCACGATCTTTTTTCGAGACCGCTCGTTGTCCGACCTGATCGGGTTCCAGTATATGCATGCTTCAGCCGCCGATAGTGCATCCGATCTTGTCCGGCGACTCAAGGAGCTTCCTGGCCAGTCCCACGTTCTGATCGCGCTCGCTGGTGAAAACCCCTGGGACTACTATGTTAACAGCGGCCGCGATTTTCTTCGCCGGGTGTATGAAGGCATTCAGAAGGAACCGGTGCTCGAGGCAGTCACATTGTCCGAGGCGTTGGAGCGGCAGCCGGCGGACAAGCTCGATTGGCTCGCCCCGGGGTCATGGGCTAACGCGAATTTCAGTATCTGGATCGGACACCCCGAAGACCATCAGGCGTGGAACTGGATCGTCCACGCGCGAGCCGCGCTTATGAAGCAGAAAGGCCGTATTCCGGAAGACGACTGGAATCTGGCCTACGAGGAATTGCTCGTAGCAGAAGGCAGCGACTGGATGTGGTGGTTTGGAAATGACTTTTCCAGTGACAGTGATGCCATTTTCGATTCTCTGTTCCGTCAGCATATCGGAAATGTGTTCCAATTAGCGGGTTTACCCGTTCCAGAAGAATTGAACGAGCCCATCAAAAAAAATCTGGAAGGCAGGAAGCTCGTCATGGCACCGCCACCGGAAGGCTTGAGATGAGTGCGGAGACGGCTGTCATCCTGGCTCACGGCGCCGGGCAGGGAATGAATTCGCCCTTCATGAGCTATTTCCACAGTGAGCTTGCAAAGCACGGTTTCCATTCCGTCAAATTCAATTTCGAATACATGAATGCGAAGCGGCGCGTGCCTGATCCGCGGCCGAAACTTCAGGCACGGTATCGCTCGGTCATTGAAAACGTCATGAAAGAGCACCGGCCAAAACGGCTCATCATCGGTGGAAAATCAATGGGTGGGCGAGTTGCGTCCTATATCGCTGCGGATATTCCTGAAGTGAGTGGATTGATCTTTCTAGGTTACCCGCTTCACCCGCCCGGTAAACCGGATCGGCTTCGCGATCAACACCTGTATGGTCTCCACATGCCAATGCTCTTCATCAGCGGAACGAAGGATACGTTTGCCGAGCGCGCGTTGCTTGAGCGAGTCGTGGGCAAGGTCGGCGCGAATGCGACCTTGGAGTGGATCGAAGGAGGCGACCATTCCTTCAAGAGGAAACGCGGCGACACAGAGTCGCTCGCCATCGCTCTGGACGCGATCATTCGTTGGATTGGGCAACTCCCCTCCTAAGTTGAGGTTGTTGCCAAAACGCGACGCACTGCGGATTTCAATGTCAAATGTCCGGTGTCCGATGTCGAATGTCAAATGTACTTGACCAGATGACTCACTGACCTACTGACCTACCGATAAATCTTTATCGTCCAACGAGTGGTGATTTGGTCAGTAGGTAATCTGGTCAAGTACATTTGACATTCGACATCGGACATCCCACATTTGACATTCGAAGGCCTAAGACGGGAGCTGCCGTACCTCAGAACGCACCTTGACCGCCTGTTTCGCCGCTGGAACGTACATACGCGAAGCGTATTCCTTCAGCATACGGCTCGCGGAAAAGCGAGGCACGATGGACCGAATCGATTCCTTCAGCATCTGAATCCACCCATGAGGTAGATCGTTTTTATCGCGGTCATAGTAAAGCGGGACAATTTGTTGCTCGAGTAACCGGTACAAGGACTCAGCAGCGGCGGCATCATCGTAGTGGACCTCGAGGTCTTCTGGAGGATCGCCTATCGCCCAGCCGTTGTTGCCGTTGTAACCTTCGTACCACCACCCATCCAGCACGCTGACGTTTAAAACGCCATTCATGGCGGCTTTTTGCCCGCTTGTGCCGCAAGCTTCGAGCGGCGGACGCGGATTGTTCAACCATATGTCCACGCCCTGCGTAAAAAAATGCGCGGCATGCATCTCGTAATTTTCGACGAAAGCAACGTGGCCGGCCATCCCGTTGTCGGCCGCCAGGGAATAGATCTGGTGGATGAGGTGCTTTCCGTGTTCGTCAGCCGGATGGGCCTTCCCCGCGAAAACGATCTGCACCGGACGCCACTGATCGAGCATCATGGTTCGAATACGATTCAGGTCGTGAAAAATAAGGGCGGCGCGTTTGTAGCCGGTAAAACGCCGGGCAAAGCCGATCGTGAGAGCGCTCGGATCGAGCAAAGTTCCCATGGCAATGACCTGCCGGGGATCGACTCGGTCGAGCGACCATCGGTCGCGCGCTTTTTCGCGGGCAAAGGTCAGGAACTTGCGTTTCAGCAGCAAGTGAACGTTCCAGAGTTCCTCATCCGGAATGTCCATCACGCGATTCCAGAACGCAATATCGTCATGGCGATCAACCCACTCCGGTCCCAGATGGCGGTCGAAAAGGATGCTTAATTCTGGCGCGATCCACGTCGGGGCATGAACACCATTGGTAACGGAAGTAATCGGAACTTGATCTTCCGAGAGAGTCGGCCAGACAACCTGCCACATGCGGCGAGTCACCCGTCCATGAAGGTGGCTCACACCGTTGCGCCATCCCGTCATCCGCAGCGCCAGAACCGTCATATTGAACGAGTCGCCAAACTTGCCGAGTTCCATGAACTCCTGTTTCGTCAGACCCAGATCGTCCCAATAGCCGGCAAAGTGTTTCTCCATCATGTGCAAAGGAAACGCATCGTGCCCGGCAGGTACAGGAGTATGGGTGGTGAAAAGACTCGTCGCGCGAATCTGTTCGGCTGCCTCGTCGAACGTCTGCCCCTGCTGGACGAATTCGCGGACGCGCTCCAGGAGCATGAACGACGTGTGGCCTTCATTCGCGTGAAAAACCGCCGGTTGAATTCCAAGGGCCCGAAGCACGCGTACTCCACCGATACCGAGCACAATCTCCTGTCGAACTCGCTGCTCTTTGTCTCCGCCATAGAGCCGCGCAGACAGCTCGCGATCACCGTGCTGATTTTCCTCAACGTCGGTATCCATGAGATAGAGGGGCACCGAACCGAGATTCACACGCCACACGACGACAAAGACGCGCAGGCTTCCAACCTTCAACTCGACGAGGAAGCGGTCGTCATGCTTGGGGCTTGCAGATTCGATCGGCGCCTCACGGCGTTCGAGCAGTTCGTAGATATCTTCCTGCCAGCCGTCGGCCTGGATCCTCTGATGAAAGTAGCCTTGTGGATAGACAAACCCGACGCCTAACAATGGAATTCCAAGGTCGCTGGATTCCTTGCAATGGTCGCCTGCAAGAATTCCCAGGCCGCCCGAATAGATCGGAAGGGAAGTGTGGAGGCCAAACTCCGCTGAAAAATAGGCCATGGGTTCCTTGGCCAAATCGGGAAACTGACGAGGAAACCATTTGTCGCTCCGCCGCGTGGCCCGATCCAATCCCTTCATCGTGACTTCGTACTCACGAAGAAAATCGGGATCACGAGCAGCCGCAGACAGACGCGCCGGTTCAATGTCGTGCAGAAGCTTGACAGGATTGTGTTGTGTATTTTTCCAGAGATCAGGGTCGAGCCGCTTGAAGAGAAGGCGGGCGCGATAATCCCAGCTCCATTTCAGGTTGTAGGCAAGTTCCTCGAGGCGTTGGATCCGCTCAGGAATTTCGGGAAACCGTCGTATGTGCATCCGATCTTGTAGACTCGTAACCTGCTTCAGACCAAACAGCGCTCGAAACTTTGGATAAAGTAGTCCACTTCCTCGTCGGTGACGTGTCCAACATGACCAATCCGGAACGTCGTATCTTTGATTTTTCCCAACCCGCCGGCAATTTGAATCCCGAAGTCGTTTTCCAGCCTGCGGCGCAGGGCGCCGCTGTCAAATCCCTTGGGGTGGATTACACCGGTAATTCCATTGCCGGGCTTTAACGCATAAGTTTCCATACCGCAGCGGCGGACTAGACCCCGGATACGGTCGGCGACCTGCGCGCGCCGGGCAAAAATTTTATCGAGACCCTGCGCATGGATGAAATCGAGGGCACCGTCCAATTCCAGCAATAATGAGAGTGCTGGGGTGAAGGGCAATGCACCTTTCAACTTCTTCCAATCGAAATAAAATCTTGGAATCTTCGCCCGGTCCGCCTTTTCCCAGGCACGCGGTCCGACCGCAACCACCCCAAGACCGGGGGAAACCATTAATCCTTTCTGAGACCCCGCAACGACTACGTCAATATTCCATTCGTCCATAGCCATCGGCGATACAGCGAGTCCGGAAATGGCATCGGCGACAAAAATTTTGTTCTGCGACCGTAGCAGTTTTCCGATCTCCGCCATATCGTTCAGAACGCCCGTCGAACTCTCGCTCCATGTATGAAAAACAACCTCTGCCTTCGGCCATTGCTTCAAGGCTTTTTCGACCTCAGCCAGCGTGGCGCCTTGCCGCCAATCGACCTCGGCGATGCGGACGGATACGCCATGCGCCTTTGCGATGTCCGCCCATCGCATGGCAAATGTGCCGCCGACAATCACGATGACTTCTTCGCCGGGAGATGCCAGATTCACGACCGCCGATTCCATAGCCCCCGTGCCCGAACATGCGAGGAAAAGCACTTCGCCTTGGGTTCCGAAAATCGGCTTGCAGCCGACTTCCAATTTTGAAAGCAAATCCGACATCAGGGCCGACCTGTGATTGAACAAAGGCCGGTCACCGGCAGCTCTTACCGAGTCGGGCACCTGCATCGGACCCGGTAAGAAAAGTAAGGGCTTACGCATTAAGAACTCCTCCAGACGTACAAACCGGAGACCGCTCCGGCTAGGAAAACAGCCGGAAGGGAAAACCTCATCATACCAGAAACATTCTAGCTCCGGGCCGAATGACATTGTGAACTTCGGACTAAAGCCACCTCACGTTTCTGCCGAAATACGGGGAAGGGACAGTCTGCGCTCGATGAAGGAATTTGCGGATGAGTAAATGCGTTAGATACGAAAGAAGTTTAGTGTTTATCAGTGGATTGTTACTGTTGTCGCTTGTGGCGGGGTCATTCCGGGTTTCCGCACAGGCCCCGAGCGCTTCTATATTGGTGAAGCCGCCCATTCACACCAAAGGACTTGCTCAACCTAGTGTCGTGGGCCTAACACCAAGCCAAATTCGACGTACTTATGGTTTTGACCAAATCTCGAACCAGGGAGCGGGGCAGACGATCGGGATAATTGAGGCATTTGGTCACCCTCAGATCGAAAGAGACCTTGCGACCTTTAGCGAGACTTTCAATCTGCCGCCTTGCACCACGAGTAACGGTTGTTTTCAGAAGATCTTCAGTACTGCAAAGCACCCCGGCACGGATCAACTGTGGGCGCTCGAGACCGCTCTCGACGTCGAATGGGCTCATGCCATCGCACCACAGGCACGGATTATGCTGGTCGAGGCCCCCTCGGATACGCTCAACGATCTGATGCAGGCCGTCGATGTCGCCGTCAGTCTCGGAGCGACCGTGATATCGATGAGTTGGAGAACGGTCTCGGAATTTGCCGGTGAGGGTGATTTCGATAACCATTTCATTGCGGCCAATATTTCATTTGTGGCCTCTTCGGGCGATTGCGGAGCGGGAGTCCCATCATCCTCGAGCTTTTGTGGAGGGACTGGTTATCCCGCGGTATCTCCCTATGTCACTGCAGTTGGCGGCACCACACTAAGCGTCGACAAACAGGGCAATTATCTGGGTGAAGTGGCCTGGGGCTTGAGTGGAGGGGGGCTGAGCGATTTTGAACCAGAACCAGGGTACCAGAGAGATTTCCCACTTCGCAATAATCCCAGTGTGAAACGTGGTACTCCGGATGTCGCATACAACGCAGATCCCGATTCCGGCTTTGCTGTATACACGACAATCGGCTACCAAGGCTTCAGAGGATGGATTCAGGTGGGCGGCACCAGTGCCGGAGCACCACAATGGGCAGCCCTGCTTGCGATCGCCAGATCGATGGGTTGGTCGCCGCTGGCCGGGAACAACGCGTGGGGGAGCAACACAGCCTTGTACGCTGCTGCCAGCACTTCAACGTCGTTCAAGAACAACTACCACGACATAACAAGCGGCTCCAACGGGGACTGCCTGTCGTGTTCCGCGACCAAGGGCTACGATTACGTGACAGGTCTCGGTAGTCCTCAAGCCGCTAAACTCGTCAAGGCAATGGTCACTGCAGTGACAGCAAGGTAAGCTAGACCTCCTCCGAACAACTCTATAGTATGGGAGGGCGATGCGCCCTCCCGAATATCAGCGCCCGTTTGATGTCCGGTCCGCGCGCCGCTTTTTCCTTCGTCTGGCCGTTGTCGTTGTCGTTCTGCTTGCCGCATTTCAGTCGATTTCGTTCTATGTGGATAGCCTGTGGTTTGCGAGTCTCGGCTTTGAGCCGGTGTACTGGTACCGGTTGCGGGCCGAGGCAGCGGTATTCTTGACGTTTGCCGTGGCATCCGCCCTTGTACTTTGGCTGCTCTTCCGGCTGGTGATGCCCGCAGCAGGACATTCGCGCAGACCGTTCCTGCAATTTGGACAAGAAGCCATCGTGATCCCCACGGCAGAAAATCTGAAGCGGTTGGCATCACCCGTCGCGATTGTGATTGGTTTGTTTTTCGGGTTTTCGTTCAGTCCTGATTGGAACACCTACGCGCTTCTGATAAACAGCGAGCCAACATCCTCGATCTCGGATCCCATCTTCGGACGTCCCCTGTCGTTCTACCTGTTCACACTTCCAGTTCTGGAATCACTGTCGAGTTGGTTTCTCGCCATTAGTATCATTGGAATGGTTGCCGCCATTCTCCTGTCCGTAACGGACATGAGCGCTCGCTTTAAGGGCGTGTCCTTAGCTCTCGGCGTTTTGCTTGGAGCCGCAGCCTTCCAAACCTACGTCAGTCGTTATTCGCTGCTTCTCGACGAGAATGTTTTGTTTTCCGGAGTCCGGTACGTCGATGCCAACATCGTTATTCCAGGCCTTTGGTTTGTCATCGCAGCGCTACTGCTGGGTGCAGCTATTGCTTTGGCCAATACACGCGCCGGGCGCATTCGGAATTTGGGTGCAGCCATTGCGATTCCCGCCTTGACCTACATTGTCGCCGGCGGCCTTGCCCCGTTTTATGTGACGACCTTCGTGGTCCGCCCGAACGAACTGGTTCGCGAGCGGCCATACATAAAGAACAATATTGAATTCACCCGCAAAGCCTTTGCGCTCGATCGTATTGAGGAGATTCCATTTGAGCCTCGATTGACGAATGCGATCTTCGATCCTTCCGCCCATTCCGAAACCCTGGACAACATCCGGCTGTGGGATTGGCGCGCGTTGCAGGCGACATTGCAGCAAATACAAGAGATCCGAACCTATTATGATTTTCCCGACATTGACGTTGATCGCTATCTCATCGACGGTAAGCAGCAGGCCGTTATGCTGGCTGCGCGCGAGCTGAGCCTGAACAAGTTGCCTTCTGGCTCTCAGAATTGGGTGAATGAGAGGCTGATTTATACACATGGCTACGGCGTCACGATGAATCCGGTAAGCCGGTTCAGCAGGGAAGGGCTCCCTGAATTCATCCTGTCCAATATGCCAGTCGAGAGCACACGGCGCGATATTCGCGTC
>Ga0134071_10000734_pt1 | contig 11251 bp, 10 predicted proteins | sample 15_taG_27_FD_94466 | JGI IMG/M metagenome (GOLD analysis project Ga0134071, IMG submission 94466) | Grasslands soil microbial communities from the Angelo Coastal Reserve, California, USA - 15_D_Rain_40cm_5_09082015 | ecosystem: Environmental > Terrestrial > Soil > Grasslands ...
CCAGCGTCATCCAATAAAATTCGTCGGCAAGCTCAGGATAAACGAATCGGATCTCTTCACCGACGCGCGCGATCGCCTGATCCAACGACAGCCCAGCGCCTAATACGATGCTCAGCATATCCGTTGTATCGGGAAGGGCCGCCATCAGACTCAACCGATGCCGCTTCCTCAAGGAGACCAACACCTGCTCGGGAACGAAGTAGCCCAGCACCACCGCGCCTGCCAATCCCAGCAACCGTATCGAAAGGTCCTGGTCCTGAAGACCGATAACAGCGGCAACAGTCATCAGCGCGGTGAACACCAGCGAGATGATCCCGTAAATTTTGACCACCCGTGGGCCGCGGAAGCCCGCGCGCATGAGCTCCAATTCCTTTTGCCGAAACCAGTCCTTTCCAAAAATGCTGCCGTAGGTTGACCGCAGCAACGAGTCCCACACGTCCCCGCGCAGCGAAGGCAGCGAGCCGCCTGACGCGGATTGCTCCTGGAGTTCTTCGATCCGCCAGCGCAATGCATCCTGCCGTGTGCGCCAATAGTAATGCATTCCTGCGATCAGCAGACTCAAGGAACCCGCAACCGTCAAGAAAAACAGAATTGGAAAGTCCGGAACCATTCAGAGTTTCACCGAAGCGATCTTGCGTATGACCAGGATGCCGATAATTTCAGAAACGATGCCATAGATGAGAAAACTCGACCCGAGTTCAGTCAACCAGAGCACCGATATATATTCGTACCGCGCAAAATAAAAGATAATACCGGTGACTACCGGCAAAGCGCATAAGAGTCCGGCTGAGAATCTCTGTTGCGCGGTATGGGCGCGAAGGCGGGACCTCAGTTGCAGACGTTCCCGAATAACCGCCGAAAGATTTTCCATTACCGTCACGATATTGGCGCCGGTTTCCCTCTGCAGCACGACGCCGGTGGAAAAGAAGCGCAAGTCCAGCAGCGGCACACGATCGCCGAGACTATGAAGCGCTTCATCAACCGTAGATCCGAGCGTCAGGTCTTCGACGAGTTTCTTGAATTCCGTGCCTAGCGGTTCCGCCGTCTCGTCGGCCAGCACCTGCAAACCGCTGTGAATGTTGTGCCCCGCGCGCATCGCCCGCGTGAACAAATCGATCGAGTCGGGCAACATTTCTTCGATTTGGCGCATGCGCCGCTGTCGCTTCATGCGAATGTAGGTGGGTGGAACAATCGAACACCCTGCGGCAAATAGGATTTTCAGGACCAGGAAAGGAAAAAGCTGGAGCGTATCGGCCGCCAGATAACCCCCGCCGAGCAACACGAGACTGAACAGGACGATATTTCCGGCGCGGTACGGCAACCTTGCCTGATCAATCGTGTCCTGCAGCCATTTCATGATCTCCAGCTTCGACAAAATGCCGCTCGCGGAATGCTGCTGGCGGAGCAGCGAGTCCGGTCGCCGGCCGGTCTCCACCCGAAGGCCGCGCAACCGTTGATCGATTTCCTGGCGCATCCGCCTCTGCGGCGACCACCAGGCGTATTCCGCCGCACCGGCGAATGCCGCAGTAAAGATCAGGAGGGTGAGTACCGTAATCATGTAAAGCAGCCGCGAAGCGGCGGGAAGAGATTAGCCCAGGGCACAAGCCCTGGGTTCGCAGTTAGCCGTAACGCGAGCCCTGAAAGGGCGGCACATGCAGGCCCTGCCGCCCTTTCAGGGCTTTGCGCTGGGGCACAAATTGACCCAGCGCTTACGCGCTGGGCTACCGTTCTTACGCCGCTTCGCGGCGTGGCTATTTCGGCTTTCGGCTGACTCATAACTCCACCTCGACACCGGCCGCGCGAACGCGTTTGAGAAACTGCGGCCGATAGCCGGTGGGGACGAATCGACCCACGACCGTTCCTGATTCGTCGATTCCGCTGCGCTCGAAGCGGAAAACTTCTTCCAGTTGGACGGCCTCTTCGCTCACACCAACGACTTCCGCCACGCTGGATACCTTGCGCGAGCCATCGCGCAATCGCATCATCTGAACAACCACCTGGATGGCGGATGCGGCCTGCTGCCGGATCACCGGTTCCGTGAGACCCACGTTCGCCATCAGTACCATGGTCTGTATTCGATGGAAGCAGTCCCTGGGCGAATTCGCATGCGTGGTTGTCATGGAACCGTCGTGGCCGGTGTTCATGGCCTGCAGCATGTCCAGCGCCTCGGGTCCCCGCGCTTCACCGACGATAATCCGGTCCGGGCGCATACGGAGAGCGTTGATCATCAAATCTCGCGGGATGACGGCGCCCTGGCCTTCGATGTTCGCCTCACGAGTTTCGAGCCTCACCACGTGCGGCTGCTGCAACATCAATTCGGCAATGTCTTCGATGGTCACGATACGTTCCGTCTCGGGGATAAACCTGGAGAGGGCATTGAGCAGCGTCGTTTTTCCGGTTCCGCTGCCGCCCGAGATCACCATATTCAAGCGGGCGCGGACGCAGCTTCCCAGCAATTGAAGCATCGGCGCAGTCAGTGTCTGATTCGTGAGCAGTTCGTCGTTGCTGAGAACTTTTGCTCCAAACCGCCGGATCGACAGCGCCGGGCCGTCCAGTGTCACGGGCGGGATTGCCGCCGTAACACGAGAACCGTCGGCCAGACGCGCGGCGACAATCGGATTGGCTTCGTCGATACGCCTCCCGGCGGCTGCGACCATTTTTTCGCTGCTGTGCAGCAGGTGTTTGTCGTCTTTGAACTGAACCGGTGAACGCTGCAGCACGCCCCGCCGCTCGATATAGACCTTGGCGTAGTTGTTAACCAGGATGTCGGTGATCGCCGGATCTTTGAGCAGCGGCTCCAGGGGTCCCAGGCCAAACACTTCGTCCAGGATCTCTTCGATGATGCGATCGCGTTCGGGCAGCGTCATCGGGATGTTCTCCTGGAGCAGGAGCTTCTCCACAGCGCGTCCGATTTCCCCGCGCAGCCTCTCTTTGCTGATGAGGCGCAACGTTTCGCTATTCAACGACTGAAGCAGCTTGCGGTGTACTTTCGACTTGAGATCCGATTGCCTGGCCGCATTTCCGGAACCGGAACGGTCCAGAACGTCACGCACACGGGATGGAGGAACAAGCGCCATACATTATTTCTTCTGGAGTGCCGCGGCCACCTGGCTTTCAACTCCGAATTTTTTGGCAAATTCCCGGTAGGCACGGCCCAGATCCGTGTTCCCTCTGGTTACGACCGGCCGCGCTTCATGTATCGCCTGCATGGCCTCTTCATAGCGGTTCGGCAGGACCCAGAAAGGAGCTGCGCCCAGGGTCTGCTGCAATTGCGGAAGGCTGACGTGCAGGTTGCCGCGCTTTTCGTGGCGGTTGACCAGCAATTTTACCGCGTCCTGGCCATAACCCGCGCGCGCAAGAGCGCCCAGGTAATGCTGTGCGTTGCGAACGGCGGGGAACTCCTGGGTCAGCACGGCAAAAATCGAATCCGAAAGTTCAAGACAGCTGAGTAAGAGCGGATCCAGAGCATGCGACCCATCGACAATGACGACATCGTGACGTTCGATCAGAAATGTGCCGATTTCGCGCAAATGTTGTTCTCCGATCATCCGCGCTCTTTCGAATTCCGTCGGCGCGCACAGTACGGAAAAACCAAGTGGATCGCGGGCAACAAAGCCGTCAAGCATCGCCTGGTCGAGTTGATCCAGATTGTCGACAACGTCCGCAAGCGAATATTGATGACGCAGACCCAGATAACAGGCCGCGTCACCGGAATCCATATCCAGGTCCACGAGCACCGTCGACTTGTTTTCCCGCGCGCAAAGCGCCGCAAAATTCAGGGCGGCGGTCGTGGTTCCTATGCCGCCTTTGACTCCAACGAAGGTGTACATCCGGCCAAGCTGCCGGCCCTGGCGGTGCATGCGCTGCAGATGTTCTTCGAGGCGAGTCATCGCATCGTTGAATTCCGCGCGCTTCAGCGGTTGTTGAAGGAAATCGGAGCCGCCCATACGCATGGCCCGCAACAGGAACTCTTCGCTCAACTGCACACCGGAAAGAATCGCGTAGAGCGATGGAGACGACTGTCGCATCTGTTCAAGAACCCGCAGACCCTGTTCGGAATCCGTAGAGACGTCCAGCAATACACCGGCTTGCGGATACACCGTCAGGTCATGTGCGATGCGCACGGGGAGATTCGGTCCCATATCGTCATGGTCGCTGACGATTTCCGCATTCGGAGTACGCGCGAGTTGCTCGCGGACGAAATCATGAAAACGGGGTTCAGGGCTCGCGACGATCAATTGAATAGCCATAATTCTTCAAAATTACCGGGTTGTAACTGGATCGACTCCGCTCTCCATCGGCACCGTTGTTGAGAACGCGGGAGGCTGGAGCACCGGCAGCCCGAGACTTGTCAGAAAACGGTTGAACTGATAGCTGTTCGGGTTGCTCGTGGCAACACCGACTGTGACCGAATCAGGAACACACTGGGCATCGCAGCTCGCGTTGCACAAAACAGGAATGCTTCCCTGATCCGGATCGTGAGTCCAATATTGCACAGTGATTTGTATTCCTCCCGTTGCCAGTTGCTGCCGGTCGGGAAACACGGGCAGCGCGGCGTTATTCAGGTCCGTCAGCCACGATACAACGTTCTGGCCCGACGAGTCCTGGAAACAATGCGTGGCGGCATATCGCGCTCCCAGCCGCGTCAATGCGGCAAGTCCGTGATACGTCCAGGCCGCTTCCAAAAAAGCGATCAATCCAAAACTCAGCGGCAGGACCGCGAACAGGAGCACCAGCGCCAACTCGACGGTCGCTTGACCTCTCTTTGTACGAAATCGGGAAAAAATCATTTCAACTACCTGTGACCGGCATTCGGACGGAAACTCGTAAATTGACCGTTCCCAGGCTAACGTATGTGAATGGTAACTGAAGCGGGTAGCCGCTTCCGACATTCACAACGACGAAATCCGGCGCGCGTCCGCCCTGCGCATCGCAGCTATCGGCGTCCATGCTCCCGCACACGCATGCCGTTACCGTGGTGGATCCCACGCCCTGACGTTCCGGCAGGACCTGAAGCAGGTCCATTAAACCGGGCATGATCTCTGTTCCCAAGCCTTGCAAGTTTCCATAGACGATAAAATTCTTAGCGCCAACAATAGCCGGATCTCCGGGATCGCAGTAATTCACGTTGTTCGCGCGCGCGAGCAAACCGGCGCCGCCGCGCACGGCTTTTTGCAGCGTATGATAGGTATAAAAGACACGGCCGAACTGGATGCCGCCAGCCAGGATGACCATCATCAGCGGTATCTGAAAAGCGAGTTCGAGGACGGCCTGCCCGCGCTGTGACCCGTACCTAATGCAACACCACCCTTCCGATCCCGATAGACACGCCGCAGGAACCGCCGAGCGCTCCGGATCTGACCGGAACGGGGGCCCCGAGATATTGCACGCGAAACGATCCGTTGGCAGTCGTTGGATCGACGCCTTGAGCTACGGTGGATGACGGCTCGAGCAGGAACTGACGGAAGTTGAGAACGGTCAGCGTGTCTGCTGCATCGACCACTGGAATCGTTAATATGCGGCGGAAGTTGCACACACCATCCTGGCAGTAATCCATGGCGAAATCCTGCAGCCCGCCGCTGCCGGAAGCCACTGCCCCGATGTCGGTATCCACGGCCGCGGGCAACAATGATGACGCCAGCGATGAAAAATTCACACTGTTCCCCGTATTGCATGCATCGTTCGCGGATGGATCGATACCAAATCGCCAATTCAGCCCGCAAAGGATGTCCTGGCCCGCCGTATTCGTGGTGCTCTGAAGGACCGTCGTCGCGACATTATTGGGACTTCCGTAGGCGACTTCGATATTTCCGATCGTGATCGTACCCGTGGGGTCCAATCCGCCACTCGTTGAGATGCTCATGGCGCCTAACTCGAAGAGCAGATCATCCAGGAGGCTCGTATCCTGCACTCCATTCGGAAAGTGATCCAATATGGCATACGCGATCGTCGAATCCGTACTGTCGAGCGCAGCCTGCGATGACGACAGCGACAGCGTGTAATAGTCGCCGGGCACAAGTCCGAAATGATCGGCATCTGCACCCATGCTTGGATCCACAATCGCAAAGTCATCGATTCCGGAGGCAGCACACAATGGAGCGCTCAGCCCCGCGATGGCTGAAACCGTTATTGTCGGCAGCGAGCCGGGACTGCGGTTCAGAAATGGAGCGAACAGGACGGGCGCCTGCGCCGAAATCTGAACGCGCGCAAACTTCGGGTACATAAGGCTTCCCCAGTCGACACCTCCCGTTTGCCCTCCGCCTGTGTTGCCAATCGCATCCGCCAGGGACGGAAAATAAGACGCTGCGGTTTCGACAAGCAGGTTGGCGCTGGACAGGACCTGATTGAGACGCAGATTGAAACGATTGTCGTTTTGAGTCGCGTCGTCAAACGAAGCATGCCATTCGGTTTCCGCCTGGTCCGTACTCGACATCGTTCCCACCAGTCGCGTGGCCGCCGCCAGTGCAGCGGCATCGGCCGCCGTTTGCAATTCTCCCTGGATAACGTAGAAACGGCCGAGATCTACCGCCATCACCATCAACCCGAGCGCGACCATTGTGAATAGCAGGAAATAGAGCGTTGTAGCTCCACGCTCGTCTGACCCAACTTTCACGGTCTTCTTCCGGAAGGCTCTGCCCCACGCGGTCCGATAAACGTGGGCGCCGCCCCGCTTTCAGCAGGGCGTTCTCCGAGGAGACTCTCAGGAAACTGCGGCAGTGGAGGCGTTTCACCGGGAGCGAAGGGCCGCACAAAACTGGGCGTGATCACGACCAGCAACTCTGTGTTCGCTTTCTGGTTGCTGCGTGTTCGGAAAAGGTGTCCGATGATCGGCGCGTCGCCGATGCCCGGAAGCTTGCTCACAATTTGAGTCACACGGTTATCGATCAGTCCAGCGATTGCGAAGCTTTCGCCTTCACGCAGCTCGACCTCGGTTTCCGCAGTCCGCGAGCTGATGGCTGGAATCAGGAATCCCTGAATCGTGAGTGCGTTCGAAAAATCCAGCGAGCTCACTTCGGGCCGTACTTTCAAGTGGATCAGTCCGTTCGATTCGACGGTCGGTGTAAAGTTCAGGCGTACGCCGAACGGTCTGAACTGGATGGTGACCACTGGAGCCGCTTGCGCGCCGGTTCCGGTGTTTGTAATCACAGGAAAAGGAAATTCCCCACCGGCGAGGAAACTGGCTTCGCGCCCGCTGACTGTGATCAGATTGGGTTCCGCGAGAATCTCGAGAAGGTTCTGATCTTGAAGCAGACGCAGCGTCGCGCCGAAATTGAGATCGGGCCGGAACGCAAACAAGTTCAACAGGTCGCTGACGCTGACGGTCTGGTTGCCCAGCTGCGGTTGCCCATTTGGCCCCTGGGAGAACTGCAATTGGCCGATGCGCGGAAACGGGAATTGTTGTGTCGTTGCAGACCCGACGAGCTTGTTATTGACGCTGAAGAAGTTTACCCCGAACTGGCTGAGCGTCGAACGGTCAACTGTGGCAAATTTCACCTGCAGCATGACCTGACGATTGTCGGGCGGCGGCGATTGAAGGAGGTTCACAACGGACTTGGCGTGCACGGCGGCGATCGATCCGGCCTGCTTTGCGATCTCGGCATCGCTCACGACACCGGTCAGCAGAATGGCGTCCTTGCTGCTCGAGACTTCGATTTGCTCGGTGGGAAAAGTGGCGCGCAACTGTCTCTGGATCTCACTCAGATCCGGTTCGACCGTGATGTTATAGGGCGACACGTTGTCACCATGCCAGATCATGATGGTGGTGTTTCCCGGTGACTTGCCGTTCAACACGACATCGTTAGGCGAAACGACGACGGCGTCTGCGATCGTGGGATCGGACACCGAAACGCGAGACGTCGCATCAGGAAATTGCAGCAACTCGCCGCGGCCTACCGTAAGGGTCAAGGCCCGCGGCGGAAGAGGTGTCGCCAGCCGGGGCGCCTGGGGTTGCACTTGGGGCAGTGGCACCGGCTCCGGTACCTGAGGCGGTTGGGCCGATGGAAGTTCTGTCGGTTGAGCCGGCTCCTGCGCACGTGCGCCGGGACCGATGATGCCGGCCAGAATCAGCACCACCAAACCTGTTGCGAATGAGCCCATCAACGGTAGCGGCGCTCTATGGAGCTGTGAGCCGCGAAGCGGCGTAAGAGCAGTAGCCCAGGGCGCAAGCCCCGGGTTGATTACATCGGCAAGACAAGCCGCGAAGCGGCGGCAGAGCTTGAACATGCCGCCCCTCCGGGGCTGCGGCACAGACGAACGCCAAACCCCAGCGCTTACGCGCTGGGCTATTTCCTTGCGCCGCTTCGCGGCTAATCGCTGGCGGTCGTCTCCTGAGGCTGCGCGCTGTCGCGCTTGCGCTTCGCGGACCGCCGCCACAATTCCGGCGAGTCCGCTCATTTGACCTTTTCCTCGGTCATCTTGTCGCCTCGATAAATGCGGATGACACGCGTATCCTCGTCCGCCTTCGCCGCTTTTGAAGCGCGCGTCACCGAATCCGGAGGAGGAACGGGTCTTGCGGGGGGCGGCGGTTGAGGCCTGCGTGGCTCCTCGATGCCGAGATCGCCCGCCGCAACGGGGTCGGCAAATTCATCGACCTTGTCATCCAGCCCATTGCGCAGCACAAGCTGTATGCGGCCACGCTGCTGGGCCAAAACCACTTTTTGAGCTTCTTCCTGAGTGACCAGCAACGTTGCCACCGTCGGGCGGTTGGTATCACGCTGGTCTACCTTCGCCGAGGGATCCAGTTGCCTGCCGTAGGCAAGAACTTTGACGTTTTGGAGAATCGTAATCGTCGCTGCGTCACCGTTCGAGAACGTGCGGGTAAACAACACATCGACGCGCGTACCCGGTTGAATGAATCCCGATACACCCGAAATTTCATTCACTTGAACCGATACTGCGCGCATGCCCGGCTCGATAAGCGCGGTCAATCCATCACCGCTTCCTTTCGTCGCGAGCTTGGCGTTCAAAACGATTTCGCCGGCAAAGATCGGAACCGCCACGGCGCGGCCCACAACATCGCTCGTCTTGAGGAACACACCACGAGGCAGATCCTTTCGATCCAGCGTGACAAGCTTCAGATCGGCGGCTTCGATACGTTTTCCAATTGGCAAATCTCGCGCGGCGGCGGCAACGGTGATCGAGTCTCGCGGCTGGGGGGCTGTAGTTTTCTTATAGACCCACCAGCTCAAGAGCAGGGCGGTTAGCCAGGCAATTCCAAACGCAATCAGTACACGTTGACGCTGCATATGATTTCAACGAAGCACAATGAGAGAAACCAACGTGCCGCCGGCGATCACGGCGCCGTAAGGCAGGCGCAAGCACCTGGGCGATGCTCCTGCCGCCCTCAATTCGTCGAGCCTCAGCCGGCTCATGCCGACCAACATCTCACCCGTCCGGACGAGCGTTTCGCGCAGGCGTCCGCTCCACAATGCCAGGGCCAGTGCCGCAATTCCACCCAGCAGCGCCGTGAAGACAAACACGACAACCATGGCCTGTGGTCCGGCGAATGCGCCCACGGCACCAAACAACTTCACGTCACCGGCGCCCATACCACCGGCGATATAGAATACGAGAAAAATAGCGAGTCCGAATGCTGCTCCGGCCACCGATTGTAGTGCTCCGGATGCGCCATAATAAAAGACGTGTAAGAAGACTCCTGCCGCGGCTCCCGTGACGGTAATCGAATTAGGAATCCGCCGCGTTCGAAGATCGCTCCACGCGGCAAGCGACACCAGCACGATTAACCCGATCACCATCGCCCCCGGCATCTTCACCTTATCCTTTCGTAGACAGCGGCGACCGGATCCGAATAAACCGGCTTCCAGGTTCCGCTCAGTTGAAGTGCCGTCGCCAACGCGTTGTCCGGCGCTGTCAGAACAAAGCGAACATCATACTGTTTGAGGACCGTGTCCCACGCGGGCCGGGCTTCAACGACCTGGGCATAACGTTCCAACATCTCTTGCCCATAGAAATCGCTGCGGCCATCGAGGAAGACCTTCAAACCGCCGTTGAAGCGGTAAATCAGATATCCACTCCACTGGTCTTTTGCGAACACGCGCGCCTGGCCCTCATCGTGGCGGCTCCGTTGCTCGAGAAAGTCGGCAGCTCGGACCGGGAATGTTCCGGCATCAAATCCCACTCGGCCGGAGCGCGCAAGAGCATTCACCCCCACAAGCGTGAAAGCCAACACCACCACGGTCGGAACGATACCGTAGATCCGGCTGTCGATGGCGCGCAGACGGTCGGAATAACCGAGAAAGCGGCGGAACGTTGGCCATGTCCTTGCCTCTCGCGTCAGGGCCGCGATGGAGAGAGGCAACAAAAGAACAGCAGCAACCGGCAGATGCCGCGCGGAATATAACGAGACATGAAGCATAGCCACGCTCAACAGCGCCGGACCAAAGGCGCGCTGCCGGAAAAGGAACACGGTTCCCAGAGTCGCCACCGCAAGAAATAATTCGACGTAGAGCGCCCCGGCCGCATGAAAGCTGAAGCTTCGGAATTCCGAAATGTGATCCATCAAGTAGTCGTTCTGCAGGTAAGCAAAGATGTGCTCGTGCAGTCGCCAGCCGTACGGATTAACACAGGTCGCAAGCAGACATGCCAGCGACGTTGCGGTGAAGCGCAACCCGCTCCGGCCGGCGATCCATTCGCCGGCGGCATATATAAAAAGGATGGCCGGTCCCAGCAGGAAACTGCCATGCAGATTAGCCCAGAGAGCGGCAAGCGCGGGTAACCAATACAGTGATCGTCCGGGATGACGGCGCTCCCCTTCAACGATGGCGAGAAATGCCAACGAAAGAATCCACGAAAATACGTGGGGACGCGCGAACCAGTGCATACTGCTGGTCCCCAGCAGCAGGACACTGGCAAAGGCAGTAAAGAACGGATTTCCGCCCAGCGAAAGACTCAGATATGCCGCTCCGGATACCGACACGGCAATGGCTAGCGCAGCAATTAAAGCCACACCGGGAAGTCCGGCGAACCGATGCGACACGCCAAAAACAACGTCGGATAACCATTCCCACGCAAACCAGGGCGCACCGGCGCGCGTATACGAAAAATGATCGGCTCTGGGCACGGCGGTTGTGCTGAGGATGGTTTCCCCGTTGCGCACGTGCCATCCCGTGTCGCTGTCGTGGAATAGCCTCGGGATTCCGGCGGAGAGAAACAATACCTGCAAAAGCGTTACAGTAAATACGATGCTGACGAAGTTGGGAAGCAGCCAGATCGCAGGCGAAGCTATTCTGGC
>Ga0134071_10000737_pt1 | contig 11240 bp, 8 predicted proteins | sample 15_taG_27_FD_94466 | JGI IMG/M metagenome (GOLD analysis project Ga0134071, IMG submission 94466) | Grasslands soil microbial communities from the Angelo Coastal Reserve, California, USA - 15_D_Rain_40cm_5_09082015 | ecosystem: Environmental > Terrestrial > Soil > Grasslands ...
ACGTGCGGTCGAATTCACGCGTCGAGCGCGCGAGCGCCTGAGCCACGAGCGGCAGATCTGATGGTCTGCCGCCGCTTCGCGGCTGGGGGGCTGTTGCCAAAGCCGCGAAGCGGCGACAAGATACTAGCCGAGGGCGTCAGCCCTGGGTCTGATTTCTCAACAACGCAAGCCGCAACGTGGCGGCAGGGCTTCAAATATGCCGCCCCTTCCGGGGCTGTGCCATCTGTCAACACCGATACCCAGCGCTTGCGCGCTGGGCTATGCTCTTACGCCGCTTCGCGGCTCAGAAGTGCGGCGTACAGCTTGAGCATTTGATTGACAGAATCCGCCGAAGTGGCGATGTTCCGGCGGGACGAACTCCCGTCCGCCGCCTCAATGACTTCGCGAATCGATGCGGTCATCTCCGGCACGCTGCCTTTTTGAAATAGCTTCACGCCTGCCGGCCGGTAACCGGTGTTGCTGGCGACGACGGGTACGCCGAGCGAGAGGGCTTCCCTCACCGAGCGCGAGTCTCCGTCAAACAGAGTCGGACGGACAAAAGTGGTAAGACGGCTCATCACGGCAATTGCCACAGGGTTGGGAAGGGCGCCGGGCATACACACATTGATTTGATCCGCGAGGGGCAGCTGAGTCCGGTCATTCTCGCCGACACCCATCAGCATGAGGCCCAAGTCGGGATAGCTCTGCTGAAGTCGATGAACGGCCTCCAACAGCAAAGGCACGCCGTATTCCGGCGCCAGGGTCGTCGCCATTGCTCCGATGATGGGGCGATGTTCGCTGAGGAAATTCTGAATCCCGGCCGGCACTTCGGCAGAGTGATCGGGAGTGCCGTAATATCCCGAGACAATCGAAACTTTGGAACCGTCGGCTCCAAGCTTCAGGATCGCCTGGCGCATTTCTTCGTTCCGGCAAACGATCCCGCCTCCCAGCCGCACGGCCGCCCTCATGATAACGCCGGCCACCGGCCCGCTCTGTTGAACAAACGTGGGAAGGATTCCTGATCCAAAAACCAGCAACGACCTCCGGTCATTGATGCAACCCGCCAACGCACAACACAACGCAGAAAGCCAGCTTTTGACATTATGACCATTGGTAACGAGGTGAATCAGATAACCTTTGCGCGCATACCGTGTGAGCTTTCTCCAGAAGTCCACGTATCCATAAACCGGAGACGCGCCGGGTACCGGTTCTCTTCGTTTTTCGCTGATGTTGAGGACTTCACAACGCCAGCCCAGTGTTTTCTCGAGATAGTGTTGCCACTGCTGCAGCTGGACAGATAATCCGCCATATGGAGGAGGATACGGCCCGACCAGAAGGATTCTAGGCTGCGGCATGGACCTCGCGGGCATCGACGTATTCGCGATGCCAGAGTTCGAACATCAGAAGCGTCCATATCTGATCGGAATGGTCTCGAGTCCCGTTGGCGTGCGCTTCGCACATCCTTTTGACCAGGTCAGCATCAAAATAGCCGCGCTGCCGGAACCGGGGACCGAGCAGCGTATCCCGTACGATCCCCTGAAGGGGTCCGCGGAGCGACTGAGCAACCGGCATGGTGAAACCATGCTTCCGCCGGCGCAGAATATCGGGCGGCACGCGCCCATCCAGCAGTCTTTTCAAAGCGACTTTGGTCGTGCGCCCGTTGAGCTTGAGCGATCTCGGGAGCCGCATCACGAATTCAACGAACTTCTGATCGAGCAAGGGAGCTCTGACTTCCAGTGCGTGCGCCATGCTCATGCGGTCTACTTTGACAAGAATGTCATCGACTAAGTAGGTTTTGAGGTCGACGTACAATGCCTTGGTCAACGGATCGGCGGCTTCACATTGGTCGTAAAGCTTTCGAAGGGGGGCGGCGGCATCGCAATCACGAACCAGTTCCCGCAGCCCGGGATCATACAGGCGCATCTTGTACTTGGAGTCGAAGACGTATCCTGCATGTTTAACGGCATAAGAAGCGTCCGGTGTCAGCGCGAGCTTTCGAAGCGTATTTCGTCCCTTGACCGGCGGCAGCCACGATGCCAGCCTGGCCAGGCATCGTGTGCCAACGGTGCCCAACGCGCTGCGCAGCTTTGTCTCCAGGCATTGCAATCCATGACGGGAATAGCCGGCAAACAATTCGTCGCCGCCGTCACCGGACAACGCGACGGTGACATGCCGGCGCGCCATTTCGGAAACGTAATACGTAGGCACAGCCGAGGAATCGGCGAAGGGTTCGTCGAATAGCCGTGCGAGTTTGGGCATGAGTTCGGCAATGTTGGGGTGAACCACGTCCTCGTGGTGTTCGCAACCTCTCTGCACGGCGACTCGCCTCGCATACTCCAGCTCATCGTGCTCGGGATCATTGAACCCGACTGAGCACGTAACAACGGGGCGGTTGAGCGCCTCAGACATATACGTGACGACTGATGTCGAATCGACGCCGCCGCTCAGGAAGGCTCCCAGGGGCACATCGCTTCTGAGACGAATCTTGACTGCTTCCTGGAGAATGCTATCCAGCTCTTCCAGCAGCTCACCGTGCGATCGGGTTTCAGGAGGAGGATACGGGACATCCCAGTACTCGCGCACGGACATGGATTCGCTGGTGCATATCAGGACATGCCCGGCGGGCAATTTCCGGACACTCTTGAAGATGGTCATCGGACTCGGCACATAAAGAAGAGTCAGATAAGAATCGAGAGCGACGAAATCAATGTCACGGGAAACCTCCGGATCCTGGAGAATGGCTTTCATCTCGGATCCAAACAGAAGCCCGCGGCCGGGAAGAAGCGCGTAATACATCGGCTTCTTACCCAGGCGGTCTCGAGCCAGAATCAATTTTTTCCGGCGCGCATCCCATACGGCCAATCCGAACATGCCGCGCAGCCAGCTCACGAAGTGTTCCTTGTACTCTTCGTACAGATGGACGATCACTTCGGTATCCGAGGATGTACGCAAAGTGTGCCCTTTGCGAATCAGGTCCTCTCGCAATTCGACGTAGTTATAAATTTCGCCGTTGAAAATGGTCCATACGGTCCCGTCTTCATTTGACAAGGGTTGCTGGCCCGATTCGAGGTCAATGATCGAAAGCCGCCGGTGCCCGAGTCCTACGGAGTCTTCGAAGTGATAGCCTTCTTCATCCGGTCCACGATGATATAGCGCATCACACATGCGCTTCAGCAGCGCCGGCGGGACGGTTTCATGTTTTCCAAAAACAAATTTTCCTGCTATTCCACACATTGAGGCGCTCTCCCACGCGCAGTTTGAGGAAAACGCAAACCGCGCCGCTCCAGAAGCTCGATATAAAGATCTTCGGTCCGGCGCAGCAGGCATTCCAAAGAGTAATCGCTTACCACCTTTTGCCGCGCGGCCTGGCCCAGACGCCGCGAGAGTTCGGGATGTTCAAGGAGTTCGACAATCGCGCGACTCAGAGCCGCAGGATCTCGCGGTCGGACCAGAAGTCCGTTAATGCCATCGCTCACAATCTCGGGATTCCCCCCGACGTTGGTCGCGACGACAGGAAGTCCGTTGGCCATCGACTCCAGCAGAGTGTTCGAAAAACTCTCAGACAGAGAGGGCAGGACCGAAATATCGATCTCACGCATGATTTGCGGCACATCGCTGCGCTGTCCGGTAAAAATGATCCTGCCGGCAAGATTCAGCGCTTTCGCGCGTTGCTCCAGCTCGAGGCGGTAGGGCGGCTCCACACAGGAGTCACCGACAACCAGAAAGCGGACCGAGGGGAAACGCGTGGCGACCTCTACGGCGGCTTCCAGAAAGAATTCGAGCCCTTTTGTTCTCACCAGGCGGCCAACAACACCGATCAATGGAGATGCGCGATCAATATGGAACTCTGATCGAACCGGTGATGCCTCGGTCGAGCCCCGCGCCGGAGGAATGGGAATTCCATTTGGAATGACTCGGATGTCGTACCGGCCAAGACCCTGTTTCGATAACCAGTCGCGAGCCGCATTGCTGTTCGCGACGACACAGTCGGCAAAGCGGCATGCAATCGCCTGGGTGAGGCTGCGGATTCTGTGCCGATCCGAAAAAACACCCATGTCCCGGACGGATGCGATCGCCACAGAGTGGGTGCCGAGAGCGGCGGGAAGTATGGCGAAAAGGTTCGGATAAAAGCCATAGGCATGAACAACCTGGATGCCTTCCCGGCGAATTGCGCGGGCAAACTTCAGTTGCTCTGCCAGCGTGCGGCAGTGATGCATGCTGCGGGTCGGATATACGGAAATGGGAACGTTCAGCGCTTCGATATCCTTTATGAACGGGCCGATCCGGCCCAGGCATGCCACGCTTACCTCGAATCGGGAGCGGTCGAGACCCGCTGTGGTGTAGACAAACTGCCGTTCGGTTCCGCCGACACCGAAATGAGTGAGAAATTTCACTATTTTGATTTTGCTCACGCGCACGATTTGAATGCACGTGGTATTCCCCTCCTCGTTCAACTGTAGCGGCGGTCTATGACCGCCGACAGTCCCCCAACTTGCGACATCGCCGGCGGTCATAGACCGCCGCTACGTGAGGAGAGGGGAATTGGTGTTCCAGTCTGGGCATACACATTCCAAGCAAACGACCCCGCAACTCGCAGCCCGTAAGGCACGAATTTAGGCGCCGCACTTGCTGTCTATTAATTGCTCACGGGCTATTGAGACATGCTTGAGAAGCTGAACAGATTGCGCAAAATGTCGAATGCCGAAGTTTTCCACAGGCTGCGCGAGCGTTGGCGAAAAGAAACCGACAGGCTCCGCTACTACCGCGGCCGCGCTGCCGGCGAGACTGAGCTCGACTGTCTTCTCGAGCCGCATGGCGGATCGCTGAAGCGGTATCTGCTGGAACGCGCCTCTTCCCGATTTTATCCCTCGATACACGATGCGGACGAGACAGTCCGTTTAGTCATCGAGGAATTTCCAGAATGGATCGATCGTACGATTGATGAGGCCGGACGGCTCTCCGAGCATCGCTTGAATATTCTCGGCCACAACGATGTTGAGCTCGATGGCGACATCGAATGGCATAGCGATCCTGTTTCGGGTTTTAAATGGGACCGGAAATATTGGGCAGACTATCGTCTTGTCGACCGCCCTCGAGCGGATGCGAAGATCATCCATGAGCTGAACCGGCACCAGCACCTGCCGCGGCTCGCCAAGGCATTTTTTCTGACCGGTGACGAACCTTACGCGCGTGAAGCGGTCACGCAAATGGAAAGTTGGATCGATCAAAACCCGAAATGGGAGGGCATCAACTGGCAATCCAGTCTGGAGATGGCGATACGATCGACATCGTGGCTCTGGACCATTTTCTTCCTGCTTCGATCGCAATCGTTGGGTGAAGCGAGTCTCCGCCGGATCTGCAACTCGTTGTTTGCCCAGCTCGATCATGTCTACCGTTATCCATCCGTCTATACCAGTCCAAATACACACCTGATCGGTGAAGCAACCGCGCTCTTTATAGCTGGATCCCTGTTCCGGGAATTTCCCCGGGCTGAGGCATGGCGGCAATTCGCGACTGCCACACTTGTGAACGAGATGGACCGGCAGATTTCCGACGAAGCGGTGTACGGCGAAGCCTCGTCGTATTACCACTGCTACGCCGCGGATTTTTATCTGGAGGTCTTGGCTCTTGCCCGATCGAATCGCATTCCGCTCCCGGAATGGATGTGGACGCGCCTGGAGCAAATGCTCGAGTTCGTGATGCACATCAGCAGGCCCGACGGATCGATTCCGCTCATTGGCGACGATGATGGCGGCCGGGCTCTCGCCTTGTCAGCGGAAGACTACAGATGGTTCCGCGATGGTCTGTCGTCGGGAGCCGCCCTTTTTGGCCGCGCGGACTTCAAGTATCAGGCGGGCGCATTCACTGAAGAATCGCTCTGGCTGCTGGGTTCCGGTGCGTGGCACATCTTCCGTACTCTTCCGCCCCAGGCGTCGCCCGAGCTTGGCCGTTCGTATATGGATTGCGGATATTTCATTCAGCGTTCGGGATGGGGTGGGCAAGACACGCATATCGTGTTTGACTGCGGCGGTCTGGGCAAGCCAACGCACGCCCACGCTCACGCCGACGCGTTATCGCTCACGTTATTCAGCCAGGGGCGCGACATACTGATCGACCCCGCAACTTGCGTTTATAACGCCGCGAATGAATGGAGAAATTACTTTCGCTCCACACGCGCTCACAACACGGTTGTTGTCGATAATGACAGCCAGTCCCAACCGGGTGCTTCGTTTTCCTGGAAACGCGAAGCCAGTGTGCATCTTCGCGAGACGTTCCGGCTGGCCGACATCGAATATGTTGATGGCGAGCACGACGGCTATACGGCTTTGAAAAATCCCATCACCCACCGGCGCCGTCTGGTTTACGTGAGGCCGCATTACTGGATTGTTTTGGATGAGCTGCGCGGAGTGGGAACGCACGATTTCGAGTTCCTTTATCACTTCGCGGCGGATACCGAACTCATGATTGTTGGCGACGAACCGAAAGGTGATGTCGACTGCCGGGCCAGGGTTGGCGAAGCCGGATTGCAGCTGTTCATGTACGGATCGGACGCGATACAGGCTGAGGCGATCTGCGGACAGACCAGGCCCATTCAGGGATGGGCATCCGGACGCTACGGCGAACGTCATCCCAGTCCGGTTTTGCGGAATTCCATGCGCGCCGTCGCGCCGGCGTCGATGATGACGTTCTTGCTCCCCGGCAAGGGGCCCGCGCATTCCCGCAGGTTCAACTCCAATACCAGACACGCGCTTGCCGCCGTCGTGCGTGATGGGAACTACGACGATGTGGCCGTCATGTGCGTCCAGGACGGCGACGTCCATCTCATCGATTGCATCATGCGCGGCGAATTTTTCTGGATGCGAATGGAAAACGGCAGCCTCCGGCGCCTGCTGGCGGTGAATGCGCACTCGTTCACCTATGCCGGCGAAACGGTGTTCGAGAGAGCGCGACCCGTCCCATACATTCAGGCTCACTTCTGGGACAGCGGTATGGTCATCGAAAGCGGCGAGGACGAAGGGAAAGTTTATGTGCGGGATTTGCGGGATCGTCAATTTCAACGTAACTGAACCGGTCGACCGGCACCTCATCGAGAGGATGATGGCGGCCCAGGCGCACCGGGGTCCGGATCATTCCGGTTACTTTGTCGAGAACAACGCGGGCCTGGGCCATCTCCGCCTGAGCATCATCGACCTCAGCGGCGGCAAACAGCCTATCTTTAACGAAGACGGCTCGGTCGTCGTTGTCTTCAACGGTGAAATCTACAACTTCGCCGATCTCACATCCGGCCTGGTTTCGCGAGGGCACAAGTTCGCAACACGATCCGACACGGAAACGATCGTTCATGCTTACGAAGAGTACGGTGTGGAATGCATGAAAGACTTTCGCGGCATGTTCGCCTTTGCGATCTGGGATCGCCGGCAGAAGCGCCTTCTCCTCGTCCGGGATCGCCTCGGCATCAAACCGGTTTACTATTACGCATCAAAAGGTTTTTTCGTGTTCGCCTCCGAAATCAAATCGCTGCTCGAACACCCTGCCGTGCCACGCGAAGTCGATCGTGAATCCGTCGACCTGTATCTAACGCTCCGCTATGTGCCCGGACCGCGCACCATGTTCAAAGGCATTTTCAAGTTACAGCCCGGCCACTGGATGACGGTGGATGAACATGGGGTGAAGACCCAACAGTATTGGGACCTGGAAATTCGGGGACAGACGGGGGAATTCCCACCCGTCTGTCCCCGAATTTCCCACGTGGAGGAGTTTGCGCATCTTCTCGAAGAGAGTGTACGGCTGCGCTTGATCTCAGAAGTTCCGCTCGGCGTCTTTCTCAGCGGCGGGCTCGATTCCAGCTCCATGCTGGCGATGATGAGCAAGATCACCGGTGGTGAGCGTATCAAAACCTTCAGTGTCGGTTACGAGACGAGCGGGCCTGCGGGAGCCGAGGCGCGTGAGTCCAATGAATTGTCGTACGCACGCGAGGCGGCCGCTCATTTCGGTGCTGAGCATCACGAATATTGCGTGACAGCTCGAGAGTTCGGGAATGCGATACCGACAATGGTCTCGCATCTCGATGAACCGATGGCCGACCCGAGCTGCATTCCCCTCTACTTCATTTCGAAGCTCGCTCGAAACTACATCACGGTTGTGCTCTCCGGCGAAGGGGCGGACGAGAGCATGGCCGGCTACGGGCTGTATCGCAGGGTTCTCGCTCTGGAAAAACTGCGCAACCTCGCGGGTCCGTTTGCCGGGATTTTTCCTGCCCTGGCACAACTCCCCCTGGGCGACCGCCCGCGCGCATATCTTCGACGCGCGGGAACGAGCATTGAGGATCATTATCGCGGTGTGGTGAAGGGGCTTTCTCTGGAAACGCGCCTGGCGCTGGTTGGTCCCGAACGCGTTGAGAACTCCGAGGCTCAGCTCGACGAAATCTTCGCCGCGTATTTTGCACGTGTTCGAGATGCATCGCCTCTGAACCGAATGCTTTACGCCGACATGAAAGTCTGGCTGCCGGAGAATCTTCTTCTTAAAGGCGATAAGATGACGATGGCCACGGCGGTTGAGCTTCGGGTTCCATTCCTCGACCACAAACTTTTGGAATATGTCGCCGGCCTTCCGGATTCAATGAAGGTACGCGGGAACCAGGGGAAATGGATTCTTCGGAAAGTCATGGGTAACGTGTTACCACCGTCCATTCTCCATAGAACCAAGAAAGGTTTTCCAAATCCAGCCGCGTCCTGGTTGCGCCACGACCTGAGGGAGTTGGTGCGGGACACGCTCCTGGCGCGCACTTCGGCATGCGGGCAATTCTTCGATCCGCAAGCTATTGAACAGATTGTAAATCTACATGAGAGAGGCAAATTTTCTGAATATCAGGAGGTTTGGTCGTTGCTCGTTTTCGAATGCTGGCACAAGCAATTCATCGGAGAGCTTGTGCCCGCTCACGCCTTCCAGCAATCCGCCATCGAAGTGGATGCATACGCCTGACGTGGTGCTCGATTTGCTAACCCAATACGTCGGCTATTAATAATGATGGAGGCGAAATGAGCATCTACGAAGCAATTGGTATGGCCTGGGTTATTTTCACATCTGCAATCGCAACCGTGGGAATCCTGTATTTGGCATTCGTCGGTTTGAAGACCGTTGTACAGCGAGAGGAAGAGGTCCGGGACAGCGAGGTTCCTGTCGAAGTCAAGGAGATGTTCAAGATCGCCAGCAGGTAGCGGGCGAAGTTATGAGTCATGAGTTCTGAGTTATCAGTCTTACTCACAACTCAAGACTCACCACTCAGAACTCCATGAAGGGAGTCCTACACGTTCACAGTGTTTTTTCGGACGGGGAAGCGTCACTCGACCGCCTGGTTGAAACTTTGCGCCAGGCGGGTATGAGCTTTGCGGCGGTGAGTGACCATGCCGAAGGGTTCGATGACCGTCAAATGGAGGATTACGTCCGTATTTGTGAGGCCCTCTCTACGGAATCGTTCGTCGTCATCCCCGGCCTCGAGTTCGCTCTTTGCGGAGGCGAACTCCACATTCTCGGATACGGTATCACGCGGCGGATACGCTTCGCGGACATGGAAGACCTGGTCGATCGCATACACGACAGCGGCGGAATTGCGGTGCTCGCGCATCCGCCGCTCGGAAGCATCAACATGATTGGTCCTATTCGGGGCAAGCTCGACGGAATCGAAGTCTGGAACGGGCGCTACGACGGTCCCCGCGCGCCGAGAGCGGGTTCGTTTCAATTGTTGCGGCGGATCCGCATGCTGAACGCTAAGGCGGCAGCATATTGCGGGCTCGATCTGCACAAAATCGGTCAGATCCGAAGAGCCGTTTATGCTGAGGTGGAAGCGGAACGGCTCGAAGCGGGTGCCATTCTGGCCGCGCTTCGCGCAGGACGTTTTACGCTCCACGGCAGCAACATGAGTATTCCTTCGACGGGTAATCTCACCTTCGTTCAAGAACTTTCGATCGCTGTGAAGCAGCCGCTCTGCCGCTCCAGGGCGAGTTGAGTCTGCTGATCAAACAGAGACATGCGAGTTTCAACCGGAATTGTTGGCCTCGACAGGATCCTTCTCGGCGGCCTGCTTGCGAGACGGGCGTATCTGGTTTACGGAGAGCCCGGCGCGGGTAAGACGACTTTGGGATTGCACTTCCTCGCTGCGGGTGCTTCCGTTCGTGAAACGGCGCTCATGATCTCCTTCGGTCAGCCCGAGTCCACCGTGCGCGCTGATGCCGCCTCGATCGGGCTCGACATTGGCGTGGTGAAGATCCTCGATCTGACAGCTCCGCCCGAGACGTTTTCAGAGAACGAGGCCTACGATATCTTTTCGCCAGCGGAAGTGGAACGTGAGCCGATAACCGCGCAAATCTCGAAACAAATCCAGGAACTCCGGCCCGCGCGGATCTTCGTTGACAGCTTCGGGCAATTCCGGAATCTCGCAACCGATGAATTCCATTGCCGGCGGCTTGTTCAGTCATTCTTTCGATTGAGCACGGAGCAGGGAGCGACATTACTTGTCGCAGCGGATGAAAGTGAATATGCCCGGGACGTGGACGGCGTCATTCAGGTCGAACTCGCCCACCAGGGCCGAACCATTCGCGTCATGAAATTCCGCGGATCCGATTTCCACGCCGGGCATCACCCGATGCGTCTGACAAGCTCAGGCCTCGAGGTGCTGCTGAGCGCGGCTTGAATGGGTCAATGGCGCGAATCATCCTGGCTGTCCGCAATAAACAGAATCGCAAGCTGCTCTACGCGTTTCTGTCGGCATACCACTCGGTCGCCGAACACGCCCAGGGCCAGCCGCTCGAAGAGCCGTTTGATCTGTGCATCGTCGATGGCCCGAACCTGAGCCTGTTCCAAAATGACCTGGAGATCCGGAAGGATCAGGAGGAGCCGGGCATTCTGCCGGTATTGCTGATCACCGGACGCCGCGATGTGTGGGCTCGCATGCCGAACCTATGGCAAGCAGTGGACGAAGCGGTCACGGTGCCGGTATCCAAGCTCGAACTTCAGTCGCGCGTGGAGATTTTGCTGCGCGCCCGTCGCGCCTCGCTGGAACTGAAGCTGCGAAACGAAGATCTCGAGGCGTTCATCCAGGCCATGTCTCATGATCTCCGGGCATCGGTGCGCGCCGTGACCATGTTCGCTGAAGCCGTTGCCACATCCGAAGCTGAACAGCTTTCCGAGGAAGGCAAACAGGATCTCGATCGCATTCGTTGGGCGGCTCAGGAGATGCGCGAATTGATCGATTCGCTGTTGAA
>Ga0134071_10000742_pt1 | contig 11203 bp, 11 predicted proteins | sample 15_taG_27_FD_94466 | JGI IMG/M metagenome (GOLD analysis project Ga0134071, IMG submission 94466) | Grasslands soil microbial communities from the Angelo Coastal Reserve, California, USA - 15_D_Rain_40cm_5_09082015 | ecosystem: Environmental > Terrestrial > Soil > Grasslands ...
CCTGAGAGACGCCGGCGTGGATATGACTACCGACGAACCACTCGATCTGACTATCAGGGCAATGAACCGCGTGATGGATGAGATAGACGCGATTCTGGCGAGGCGAAAGTGAACGGCAATCTATGCAGGACTCGGCGCTGCTTTCGCGCCGGCGCCGGCAATTTTCTGGCCCGGAGCGCGGCGCTTATTGGGAGCCGATTCGAATTGTTCGATCAATTCCTTGAGGTAATCGTCAACCAGTGTGAGCCGTTCAATCTCGGATCGAAGCTCCAGCAAATGCTGCTGCCAACTCAGTTCCGCCGGCACACCGGCGATTAATCGATACGAAAGCTGCGACTCTGTAGATAACGGGATGTCCTGGATGACCTGAGTTTCGATGGTCGCCAGTTCCTTGAGGCGGCCATAGAGTGCCATCGAGCGCTCGAGCAGATCCGGGGACGGAAGGCCCCCCGGAGCATCATCGAAGAATTGTGGCTTCCCGCGCAGATAAGGTTTTTCATCGTTGAGGTCTAAAACCTCGAAACGGCGTTGCCCCCGAACGATGATGTTCATCCGGCCATCTGGAAATCTTTCCAGCACTTTAGTAACAGACGCGCTACACCCAATTGCCGCTACCGACTGATCCTGAACCGCCAGCATTCCGAACTCCCAACCGTTTCGGAGACAATCTCCGATCATTTCCTTGTAACGCGGTTCAAAGATGTGGAGCGGGAGATTCGTGTGGGGCAACAGAACCAGATCCAAAGGAAAGAGAGGAAGCAGCGGTTCAGGGTGTGACGTATCCTGCGCTTCGAGAAGGGAAGCTCCCCAAAACCGATGCCGTGTCCATAGACCTGCCACAGTCATCGCCAGAGACTGAACGATTCGTCGCCGTTCCATAAGCTGCTCCTCGAAGCTCACGCCAGTATACGTAAAAGAGCCTATCGTGTTCAGGAAAATGCGTTCGTTCGAGCGGGACTTTTCCTACTCGGCAGACTCGATCTCAATGACTGCCAGTTCCGGCGGTGACCAGAAACGAACCCTCGGCAAGAGCCCTCCATCCATTCCCACTCCACGATTCACGTAGACGCTGGTACCGCGAAACTGATACAAGCCCGACTCAAGATTCTTGCCGAGTCTGGAGAACGTCACCAGCGCACCGTAGAACGGCAAAGCCACCTGTCCACCATGTGTGTGGCCGGCAAGCAAGAGATCTATTCCGTACTCCGCTGCGTCGAAGACTGCGGAAGGATGATGACGGAGCAGAATCTTGAATTCATCCGGAGGAAGGCCGGCCAAAGTTTGCCTCAGGGCATCCCTATTGCGAAGACTGCTACCGGCCAGCCAGATCATTGCCTCACCAATTCGAAGACGCACGGCCGTGCCCTCCAGTTCATGCGCCTCGGTACCATCAAATGGCCGCACTCTCGGGAAACGACCGGTTTCCCAGTTCCCTTTCACAACATAGGTCGGCGCAATCTTTGTCAACTCCGTCAGGCAATTCCTGAAGACCTCGAGGCCCTTCAGTGAATTGAAATAATCCCCCGTCATCAGGATGAGGTCGGGATTCTGTTGCCGAACGGCATCCGGCAGCACGGGCTCCAAACGCGGCGTGGCATCGCTGTGAATATCCGATAAGTGCACGATCCGAACAGGTCTCGCACCGGGTGGAATCTTTGGGCTGGAAATTTTCGTGTGCGTGATAGAAAGATGATACGGCTCGATGAATCGAGCATACAGGATGCAACCTGTTCCGATGAGGGCCAGCACGATCGTTGTCCGCTCGGCGAATCGCTGCACCCGACCGTCGGCCGGCCGTTTCAGGGCTCGTCGAATCAGAGCAATCAGGGCGTAAATGTAAATAGCTCCGATGAATATCAGGAAAATCGCGACACGGACGATTTCAACAGGTAACATGCGTCATTCGATTCTAACATCGGGTCTCCTATGAACTTCTTTCAACAAATGGCAATGAACGTGGTTTTGGGCGCAATCTCCGGTACTCTCAAGTCCATCCCTGAGCAACGCTTGACCAGTTGGCTCCATCGCGTCGGTCTGGCTTTCGGCCCTCCAAACCTCCGGCACTTCTCGGTTCTCAGGTCCGATGAACAGGAGGGCCTGCTGGCGCGCGTTCCGATCCTTCGGACAAACCATACCGACTGGCCCGCGCCATTGCGTTGGGTTCCACGGCGATGGACGGTCTGGATCGGATCTGCTCCAACGCTGGCCGATGTGATTGTCGGTAAAGTGACCGAATTGAAGCCCATTCCCCAAAAGGGCGAGTGGTACGTTCTTCGTGGATATATGGCTTCAACGACGGCTGAAGGAATCCACAACCGCCTGGGCTGGCGCTATGACGATGTTGATAACTACTTCGAGTTCCCGGCCTTCACGGTCAAGACATTCGACTAGCGCCAACATCTGGCTCAGCAATAGTCTTTGAGCAGCAGGTTCGGAACAAAATATCCCTGGCTGTCGGTTACGCTCACATTTACAAGGACCAAGTCCACTCTGACTTTGAGGATGTTGCTATCCTGCGCGTCGTTCTTTTGGCAAAGCAGGCAGATAATGACTGTCGCAAACCAAAATCTCAACGGCATGTTGGACCGCTCCCGAATTGAAATTGATCGGCAGTGGTCGAGCAATTTCGCAACCCAAGCCGGCATCGCTCAGTCGTAAAAGCTACCTGTTCCGGGTTATCGATTGTGGCAATCCGCTACCACAGAAATGGTCGGGGCCAGGCGAAAATTTCGGGAACCTGCGAGGAACGATCCACGTAATGTGCTCTGGGTAGAGTCCATGGCACGAAAAAGAATCCGAAAACTCATTATTACGATCCCTGTGTTGGCAGCGATTGTGGCCGGTGGCGGCATTTACGTGAAGGTCATTTCGCGGCCGGCTGTGGATATAGATCCGTCACGACTGGCGACGGTCGAGCGTGGCGATATCGCCAGGTCCGTCGTGGCGATCGGTCGAATCGAGCCGGTGGCGAAGGTCGAAATCAAGTCGAAAGCCAACGGGATCATCAAAGAGATAAAAGTTCAAGCCGGTGATCCGGTCAACGAAGGCCAGGTTCTCGTCGAGCTGGATAAGGACAATCTGAATGCAAGGTTACGCGAGGCGCGCGCTGCGCTCTTAGGCGCCGAGGCCAATACCAAGGCTGCCCAGGCCGAGCTGGTAAAGAACAAAATCGAGGCCGAGGGTGTGGATGTTGAATTCAACAAACGTAATGTCGAACGTTCCGAAAAATTGTTTAGAGATGGTCTGATTCCCCAGCAAAAACATGATGATGCCCGCATGGGTCTGGAGATCGCTGAAAACCGGCAGCGCGCTGCGCAGTCGCAGTTATCGGTGACTCAGGCGCGCCTGGCCCAGGCGCAGGCGGCGGTCGCACAGGCAGAGGCGACTGTCGAGCGCTCACAGGAAGAATTGGACAATGCCACGATCCGGTCGCCGATCAAAGGCATGGTGCTCTCGCGCGATGTCGAAATCGGGAGTCCCGTTTCGTCCATCCTTAATCTGGGTGCCGGGGCGACACTCGTCATGGTCCTGGGCGACATCCGTGAGGTCTTTGTTCGCGGAAAAGTGGATGAAGCCGACATTGGTTTTGTCCGCCTGCATCAACCGGCCCGGATCAAAGTGGAGACATTCAAAGACCGCCAATTCGAAGGACACGTGACGCAGATTTCACCCCTCGGCGTTGAGAAAGACAACGTGGTCAGCTTTGAAGTGAAAGTCTCGATCGACAACGCGTCCGGGGACTTGCGGGCTAATATGTCCGCCAACGCGGAAATCGTGCTCGACGAGCATAAAAGCACCTTGCTGGTTCCGGAGAGAGCTGTCATCTACGATGTGCAAAGGATCGCCTGGGTGGAAGTGCCGAAGGATGGCGCGCCGAAAGGGCGCGAACGAAAACAGATAAAGATTGCGTTCAGCAACGGGACCCGGACCGAGGTCGTCGAAGGACTGAACGAAGGTCAACGAATTATTCTGCAGTGAACCGCGGAATTCATGATCATCCTGTCGCAAGTCTGGCAGAACCTGAAAGCGAATAAGATCCGAAGTTTCCTCACCATGTTCGGAATCGTGTGGGGTGTGATCTCGATTGTCATCCTGTCTGCGCTTGGTGAAGGCTTCCAGCGTGGTAATGACAAAGTTTTGCGCGAGCTGGGGACGAACATCCTAATTATCCGCAACGGACGAACAAGCAAACAGGCCGGCGGAGAACGTGCCGGCAAAGCCATCCGCCTCGATATCGCCGATCTTTTTGCGCTAAAAAACCAATCCAGATTGCTCGAATATGTGAGTCCCGAACTGATGAAAGGCGGAGTCAGTGTCAAGAGTTCTTATAACGCTGCAACATTGCAGATGAGCGGCGTATGGCCGGTGTTTCAGAAAATCCGCACAGTTGAAGTGGATCGTGGACGTGTGCTTACCGATGGCGACAACGACGCGGCCCGGCGCGTTGTCGTGATCGGGTACGAAGCGGCAAGGCAACTTTTCGCCGAGCGGGATCCGATCGGCGCGACTCTCACGTTAAACGGGCTTCCCTTCACGATCATCGGAAAAATTCGAAAGAAGGAGCAGGATTCCAACTACACCGGCGCCGACAACGAGCGTCTCTTCGTTCCATACGAGACGATGCGCAGGGATTTTCCGTTGCCCGGAAATCTGGATACTCCCGACTCATTATCGGCCATAATCGCGGCGCCCTACGAGAGCGTGGCCAATGACATGGTCCATTCGATGTCCAGCCGCGGCAAGATCGATTTTTTCAAAGGCGGTCCGATTGAATATGAGATTCGCAGCATCATTGGACTAAGGCACAACTTCGACGCTCAGGATAACGAAGCGCTGTCCATCTGGAATACGGCGCTTGAAACCGTGCTCATGCATAACATCATCGTCGGAATGGATCAGTTCTTCCTGTCCGTCAGCATTGTCACGCTGATCCTCGGCGGCATCGGCGTGATGAATATCATGCTTATCGCGGTGAGAGAGCGCACCCGGGAAATCGGAATACGCAAAGCGCTCGGCGCAACGCCGAGAAATATTCAGTGGCAATTTTTCGGAGAAGGACTGGCGCTCGCGCTGTCGAGCGGCCTGATCGGATTGATTGTTGCGCTGGTCGTGGCGGGATTGATCAATCTGCTTCCCATGCCGGCAAGATTTGTCGGAATGGTTGTGACCTGGCAAACGGCCGCATTTTCCATTGCAACCTTGATCGTCATTGCGGTTGCGGCCGCGACGTATCCGGCGCGTCGCGCTGCCGAGCTGGATCCGGTCGAAGCCCTGCGATTTGAAATGTAAACATGATTCTCAAGGATGTCCTGCTTCAAGCGGCAACGGCGCTGATCAATCATCGTTTCCGGGCGGCAATGACGATGCTCGGCATCGCCTGGGGCATCGTAACAGTCGTGCTGCTGATGGCATACGGAAATGGTTTCGCCAGGGCGATTCTCTTTGGATTCCGTGGAGCCTTCTCCGATGGCGTTGTTGTCATGTACGGCGGACAGACCAGTAAACAAGCCGGCGGAGAACGTGCCGGAAAACCTGTTTTTCTGAAGGAAGAGGACGTGGCCGCGCTTGTCGAGGCGCCGCTCGTGAAATACGCAAGTCCTGAATATATGAATGGCGTTCCACTCGCATCGGCGATTCGCCAGACGTCGGCTGGTGTGCGGGCAGTGAATGCCGACTACGGAATCATGCGGTCGGAGATTCCGCTTACCGGCCGTTTCCTGAACTCAGAAGATATGGAGAAACGGCGCCAGGTTGTTTTCCTCGGTTTCGATGTTGCCAGCAGGTTGTTCGGCAACGGTCCTGCGGTTGGAGAAACGATTCGGGTGAAGGGAATTCCGTTTGAAGTGATTGGTGTCGGAACAAACAAAGTTCAGATGGGAGCGTACGGATGGGGGCCCGACAAGTACAACGCTTTCATTCCGTATACTGTCGCCGGCCTGCTGTGGAACACGCAGAACGTCAACGATATCGTGTGGCAATCGCTCGATCCAAGGTTTCATGAACAGGCCGTGAAAGAGGTTCGCGAAATTCTCGGCGCCCGTAAAGGTTTCAATCCGGGTGACGAACGTGCCTTGCGGTTGCGCGATTCCGTCGAGAGCATGCGAGTCATCAACGGTATGACGGCCGGACTGAAAATTGTCCTCACCATTATCGGAACGGTGACACTGATGATTGGCGGAATCGGGGTGATGAACATCATGCTCGTCTCCGTTACCGAGCGAACACGAGAGATCGGAGTTCGCAAAGCCATCGGCGCTCGCAGGAGTCACATCCTCGCTCAATTTTTGCTGGAGGCTTTGGCGATCACATTTATCGGAGGCTTGCTCGGCGTGACTCTGTCCTACGGAGTCGTTCATCTCATCGGAGCCCGGCCGCTTCTAGCTGACATGATGGACGACCCGACCCGCCAGACCGATATTCAGCTCCTTCTCTCGACGGACGTTTTGGGTCTCGCAACTGCCATCCTCATGACGGTCGGATTGCTGAGCGGCATCTGGCCGGCGATTCGGGCCTCGCGAATGGACCCTATAGAATCTCTCAGGTATGAATAGCCAGAATAACGGCAGGAGCCGGCGACTCACCTAATCCAAGCGGAGGGAGCACCGGATCGCGAGAAATCCTCTTCGAGTTGGCTCATGTTCCGGCGGGCATTCGCAACATCTTTTTGCGCTGAAGCCAGATCCTGCGTTAGCTGGACGATTCTTGCCGCCAGGCGGCCCCGCTCCCTGGCTTCAGTGACCTGTAATTGGTCAAGCCGGGCCTCGTTTAAAGCCACTTGAATGGAGATGAGCTGATCTTCCGCTTTTTTGAGACTGTAGCGAGTTTCTTGAAATCCACTTCGCCACCATTTTTCGTCGCGTGGTGGAGGCAGAGGCGCCGCGGTGACGGGCGGAGCTTCGACTATGAGGGAAAGCCGCGGAGCACGATGGATCTCCGTGACGGAAGGTGCTTCGATAAGCAGCGATGTGATAATCGATGTTGCCTCGTTCCTGGCAGAACCTGATTCGGGGACCGAAGCCGGAATGGAGTAATTCACCGAGTCATTGGTTATCGTGATTCGGCTTTGTAGCTCGTGCCGGCGGACGCGCTCCTGGCGCGCGACGTCCCCGAGCGCTTGCGCTTCGCCGGGGATAGCCCCAAAAAAAATACACGTTGTGATGAGCAGGATGCCCCTCATTTGTCTAAAGCGCCGCTATTATACAATGCGTGACTTATGCGCTTACTGAGGCTAGCCGCCGGTATTGTTCTGCTGGCGGCCGTGGGGATTTCAATCCTCTACTTCGCGGCGGATCGCCCGAACCACGACGTTTTGCGGGCATCGGGAACAATCGAGGCAACAAACGTTGATGTTTCGTTCCAGATTGCAGGGCAGATAACCGAGGTCCTTGTTACCGAAGGGCAATTTGTAAAGACTGCCGAGGTTCTGGCTCGACTGGCGGCCGAAGAACACAACGAATATGTCAATCAGATCAAGGCATCTCTTGATGTCGTAACCAGCCAGGTTCGTCAGCAGGAGATTGCGGTCGCACTGCGGAAAGAAATACTGGAAAGCCAGATAGCCCAGGCGCGCGGGCAGGTGGAAGCGCTGGCCAGCGCCGCGGAACGACAGCGTGTGGGCTCGCGCCCGCAGGAAATCCGGGTGGCCGAAGCGGAATTGGCTCAGGCGGAAGCCATCCTGACCCAGCGCCGGGCGGACTTCCGGCGAGTCGCCGATCTGTCGAAGGCAGGTGTCCTGCCGCAGCAGCAATTCGATGCCGCTCAAGCCCAATTGAGCGCGGCGGAGACCAATCGGGATGCCGCGGCCGAAAGACTTGCGCTGGTGCGCGAAGGAGCGCGGCGCGAAGACGTCACGGAAGCCGAAGCCCGCGTGAAAACGGCGCAAGCCGGCGTCGGTATCGCCGAGGCCGGGAGCAAGGAGGTTGATATCCAACGCGAAGCTCTCGAAGCCGCTCGCGCCCGTCAGCGAGAACTGCGTGCGCAGTTGGAAGCGGCCAAGACCCAGTTAGCGCACGCCGAGATTCGCTCACCGCTCGACGGAGTCGTTCTCTCGAAGAATGTGGAAAGCGGTGAAGTCGTGAATGCGGCAACACCCGTGGTTACCATCGCCAACATCGATCAATTGTGGATGAATATCTATGTTCCCGAAACGCAGACCGGCCTGGTTAAGCTGGACGAACCCGTAGACATTAACGTGGATTCGTTTCCCGGCGAGACTTTCAAGGGCAAGGTGACGTTCGTGTCATCCAAATCGGAGTTCACACCCAAAACGATCCTGACTCCCGAGGAGCGCGTCAAACTCGTCTACCGCGTCAAGGTGTCCATCGAGAACACCAAAGGGCGTCTTAAACCCGGCATGCCAGCCGATGCGTCGATCAGGCTTCGGTGAAGCTTGACTGTGCCACTTCTTACAATTCGAGAACTCACGCGAAAATTCGGAACAACCGTCGCGGTCGATCATCTAACGCTCGACGTCGAAGAGGGCGAAATCTTTGGCCTCATCGGGCCCGATGGTGCCGGCAAAACGACAACCATGCGGCTGATGCTCGGGATATTGAAAGTTGATTCGGGCCATGGCACAGTCGGCCGATTCAGTCTTTCGCGCGAGTCCGAATCGATTTCATCCCTCACCGGATATGTTTCTCAAGCGTTCAGTCTTTACGGCGAGTTAACGGTTGAGGAAAATCTCGCGCTCTTCGCGGATCTTTATTCCGTTCCCAAGCAGGATCGACAGGCTCGCCTGAAACGGTTGATGCAGTTCAGCCGTCTGGACCCGTTTCGCGATCGGATGGCGAAAAACCTTTCGGGGGGCATGCGCCAAAAGCTGGCGCTCTCCTGTGCGTTGATCCACACACCGAAGTTGCTGCTTCTCGATGAGCCGACAACGGGCGTGGACCCGCTATCCCGGCGGGATCTGTGGAAGCTGCTGTTCGAACTCTGGCAGGAAGGCGTCACGATCATCGTTTCCACTCCATACATGGACGAAGCCGAACGTTGCACGCGGGTCGGTTTCCTGAACCGGGGCAAGCTCATCGCCGTTGGACGTCCCGATGAACTCCGCAGCCGATTCCGTGGGACGATTCTGGAGGTTTTCGTGGATCAGCGATTCGCCGCAAAAGAGGCACTCGCCCGGACTGGGCACAAAATGGACGTGAATCTCTTCGGAGAGGGTTTACACGTCACCGTGGAAGGAGATCCCGCTGGCAAAGAGGCTGAATTGCGCGCCAGTCTGGAACAGGCGGGCATTATGGTTCGCGGCCTGCGACGCGTCGACCCGACTATGGAAGACATATTCTTTCAGCTAACTGGCAATCGCGATGGCGAACTGGTCCGTTGAAGTCGACAATCTCACGCGCGTTTTCGGCGCCTTCACTGCTGTCGATCACGTCAGCTTCCGTGTACGCAAGGGGCAGATCTTCGGTTTTCTGGGACCGAATGGCGCAGGCAAATCGACGACGATCCGAATGCTGGCGGGCATCCTGCCACCTACAAGCGGCAATGGCCGTGTTTCCGGCTTTGATATGCGTACCGGGCAGCGGCAGATCAAGCAAACGATCGGTTACATGTCGCAGAAATTTTCTCTCTATGAAGACCTGACCGTTCAGGAAAACATCAGTTTCTTCGGCGGTATTTACGGCGCCGACGATCTGGAGTGGGCGGTACGCGTATGCCGGCTCGAAGCGGTGACGAATGAACTGTGTTCTGCGCTCTCCACAGGTGTCCGCCAGCGGGCGGCGCTGGCGTGTGCAGTTGTACACCGGCCTCAGATCGTTTTCCTGGATGAGCCGACGGCGGGAGTGGATCCGGCCTCCCGTCGATCATTCTGGGATTTGATTTATACGTTGGCTCGCGAGGGCGTAACCGTGTTTGTCTCCACTCATTACATGGACGAAGCCGAGCATTGCGACTGGCTCGCCTTGATCGATGCGGGGAAAATCGTGGCGTCGGGTTCGCCCGCAGATCTGCGGAAAACGCAGTTTCACGCGCATTTGCTGGAGATCGAAGCCGAACCGATTGTCCGATGGATCGATGCCCTTGAAAAGGTTCCAGGCATCCACGATGTGGCCATGCATGGCAACAAGCTACATGTCACGGTTGAGGATCCGGACGAAGCCTCCCGGCATATTCACGCCCTGGGTGAATACATGCAGCTTCGAGTGACCTTGATCCGGGAGATCACTCCATCGCTCGAGGATATCTTTGTGTCGGTGATGGCGAGGCAGCGTACACAATGAAACATTCCGCATTGCGCGCAATCGCACGAAAAGAGTTCATCCAGATACGGAGAGACCGGGCGACCATTTACATGGTGTTCGTTTTTCCGCTGATGATGCTGGTCCTCTACGGATTTGGTATCCGTTACGACGTGAAGTCCGTTCCCGTAACCGTTCTGGACCGCGACGAAACACCCCAAACGCGGCAATACATCGAACGCTTTGCGCACTCACCCTACTTCACGATCAAGCGCCACGTCAGGGCGTACCGTGATTTGCAGGAGGACATCGATCGCGGCGATACCCGCATCGGGCTTGTCATCCCTCCGGATTTCACCGAGCGGCTTTCCTCGAACCGCGAAGCCGCCGTTCAGGTTGTCGTCGACGGCACGGATAACAATACAGCCACGATCGCGATGAGTTACGTAAGAGCGATTACACAAGACTACTCATCTGCCGTCGTGGCCGAAAGAATGGATGCGCTGCTGCGCCGGACGCAAATTCCGGTGCCGGCGATCGAGGCCGAATCGCGCGTCTGGTTCAACCCCAATCTTGAAAGTGTGCAGTTCATCGTTCCCGGCATTATCGCCATCATCATGATGATTATCGGCACCGTCCTGACCGCCATCACGATTGTCAGAGAGAAGGAGCAAGGCACAATCGAGCAGATTGTTTCCTCACCCATCGGCCGATATGAACTGATGATCGGAAAAGTGATACCTTATGCAGCGCTGTCCTATCTTGATTTTCTCCTGATTGTCCTCGCCAGCTCTGTGCTGTTTCAGGTCGCGATTAAAGGCAGTATGACGTTGCTCTTTCTTACGGCATTTGCATATTTGATCGGCGTGCTCGGTGTAGGAATCCTGATCTCGACGGTGACCCATACGCAGATCTCTGCCATGCTCACGGCGATCAGCGCCTCGGTGCTCCCGTCGGTTCTGCTATCGGGATTTATTTTTCCCATCCAGCAGATGCCGCGCGTTCTTCAGGTC
>Ga0134071_10000748_pt1 | contig 11155 bp, 6 predicted proteins | sample 15_taG_27_FD_94466 | JGI IMG/M metagenome (GOLD analysis project Ga0134071, IMG submission 94466) | Grasslands soil microbial communities from the Angelo Coastal Reserve, California, USA - 15_D_Rain_40cm_5_09082015 | ecosystem: Environmental > Terrestrial > Soil > Grasslands ...
GAAATAACGGATCGCACCCGAAGTTTCGGCGACAACGATAAGCTCAGTGCGCTCGTCATGAGCAAACTCGAAGCTACACTGCTGGTCTTGCTGTCTGACGTCGACGGGCTGTTTACCAACAACCCCCGAGAAAATCCCGATGCTGAATTCATCCACCGGGTCCAGGAAATCACCGCCGACATCGAAGCGCTTGCTGGTCGTAAATCCGGCCGTGGACGCGGGGGCATGGAAACCAAACTTCAAGCGGCGCGCATTGCAATCAACTCTGGAGGAATGGCGATCATCGCCAATGGCTTGAAACCTCAGATTCTGAACCGCGTTCTGTCGGGAGAAGAAGAAGGAACGCTGTTTCTTGGAAAGGCTGGCTCACTCGGGGAAAAGCGACGTTGGATTGCATTTGCATCCTCGGTCTCCGGACGTATCCACATTAATGAAGGCGCGCTGGATGCGATTACGAACAAGAATGCAAGCCTGCTCTATGCGGGCATCACGCGCATCGAAAATGAATTTGAAAACGGTGACGTCGTATCTATTGTCGCACCCAATGGCGAGGAGGTCGCCCGCGGGATTGTGAACTACTCGAGCGCTGACGCTTCCAAACTGATCGGCAAACACTCCGATGACATCGCGCGCCTCGCGACGTCGAAAAACTACGATGCTTTCATCACGCGAAACAACATCGCATTTCTGTCGGAACACCGATGACCGAAACACGGCAACAGGCGGAGCGAGCACGAAAGGCGTTTTTGAAATTATCAGCGGTTGTAGACCGCACCGCGATTTTGAAGGAAGTGGCAGGAGCTCTCAGACGAAACGCGTCATCCATTTTCGCGGCAAACGCCCGGGATCTCGCCGAAGCGAAGAGTGAGATCGCCGAACCTCTCTACAAGCGGCTTGCCTTCAACGAGTCCAAACTACGTGAAGTGATTAGCGGAATCGAGCAAATTGCCGCGATGGACGATCCCGTCGGACGCGTGCTTGAAGAAACCGAGTTGGACGAAGGTTTGATTCTTCGCAAGGTCCAAACACCTATCGGCGTCCTCGCGATCATTTACGAATCCCGTCCCGATGCGGGCCCGCAGATTGCCTCGCTCGCCATCCGCTCGGGAAATGCCGTTCTCTTGAAGGGCGGCCACGAAGCAGCCCAAACGAACGCAGCAATTGGAGCAATATTTCGTCAAGTTCTCCAAAGACATGGTCTTGAAGACGCAGTGCAACTGGTATCAACGCGCGAAGAAATCGCCGCTTTGCTCAAAATGGATGACTTGATCGATCTTGTTATTCCCCGCGGCTCCAATCAGATGGTACGAATGATCCAGCAGAGCACGAAGATTCCGGTACTCGGACATGCCGACGGTATTTGCCACGTCTACATCGATGAATTCGCGGACGTGGATAAGGCAGTTCGAATCGCTGTGGATTCCAAAGCGCAGTATCCGGCGGTCTGTAACGCTGCTGAGACCTTGCTGGTTCATTCGAAATTTGCCGGGAGAGGAGAGGTGTTAGCGGCTTTAAAGAATGCTGGTGTAGAACTGCGCGATTCCGGTTTCGGTTCCGAGTATCTGGATCTGATAATAAACGTGCGGACCGTTAACAGCCTGGACGAAGCCATCGATCACATTCATCGATACGGATCTGCCCACACCGACTGCATCGTAACGGAAAACGAATCGAATGCCCGCCGATTCCTGGATGAGGTCGATTCTGCCGGTGTTTTCTGGAACGCTTCGACTCGTTTTGCTGACGGATTCCGGTACGGCTTGGGGGCCGAAGTAGGCATCAGTACGAACAAGACACATGCTCGTGGACCTGTCGGAGTCGAAGGTCTTCTGATTTACAAGTACCAACTCATCGGTAACGGCCACATCGTCGCCACCTATACCGGCCCCCAAGCGAAGCCCTTTCTTCACCGGAAAGTGCCCTTGCAGTAGAGTAGTACTCAATGATTAGAAATGTTGCAGTGCTTGGTGCGGGCACGATGGGAGCGCAGATCGCCGCACACGCTGCGAATGCCGGGCTATTAGTCCTATTGCTGGATGTAACGGCCGAACAGGCCAGAGCGGGGTTAAAAGGCCTGGAGAAAAGTTCCCCTGCTGCTCTCTATGTACCGGAAACGATTCGTCAAATCGATATTGGAAGTTTCCACGAACACCTCGGGCGCCTTCAGCAGGTCGATTGGACAATCGAAGCAGTGGTTGAGAATCTCGATATCAAGAGACAACTCCTCGAGAAAGTCGACAAAGTAAGGCGGCCGGGATCGCTCATTACGACGAACACTTCGGGTCTTTCCATCGCCGCCCTGGCATCGGCTCGAACGGACGACTTCCGGCGACACTGGTTCGGAACACACTTCTTCAACCCGCCTCGTTACATGAAATTGCTGGAGGTCATTCCGACTCCGGATACCGATCCAGCGATTCTCGCCGGCTTTGAGAAATTTGCGGAAATTGTTTTAGGAAAAGGCGTCGTCCGGGCGAAAGATACGCCGAATTTCATCGCAAATCGGATCGGCCTGTTTGCCGCCCTGAAAGTAATTCAGTTAATGCAACGCGGCGGCTTGTCCATCGAAGAAGTAGATCGGCTGACTGGACCTCTCATCGGGCGAGCGAAAACGGCGACGTTCCGCACGATCGATATTGTCGGGCTGGACGTGTTTCTTAGCGTTGCCGATAACATCTACCAGAATGCCCAGCGAGACCCTCAGCGCGAGATTTTCCGCGTGCCAGAATTCATGCGCCTCATGGCTGAGCGGAAGATGCTTGGCGCGAAAACAGGGCGCGGCTTCTTCCGGAAAGAAGGCGACGATATTCTCGCCCTGGATGTTGATTCCCTACAATACGGGCCCCGACGCGATGTCCGTTTCCCTGCTCTTGAGGCGGCTGCCAATATTGATAGCCTTCCGGCCCGATTGCAGGCTTTGTTCAAAACGGGCGGGCGGGAATCGGCGTTTGTATCGGAGCTGTTAGCATCCATCTCGGATTATGCCGCTTCCTGTCTTCCAGAGATTGCCGACAATCCGGACGCTGTGGATCGAGCGATGCGCTGGGGCTTCGCCTGGGAGATGGGTCCCTTTGAATTGGCTCGCGCCCTCAAAGGCGAGGCCATCCTCCCTCCCTCGTTCCTGAAGAAGCAACGCCTTATCCGCGAGAACGCCGGTGCTTCGCTCCGGGATATCGGCGACGGGGTTGCATGTCTGGAATTCCATTCGAAGATGAATACCATCGGCGGCGACATCATCTCTTTACTGTTCGGGGCACTCGAAGAAGTGGATACGAATTTCGCCGGCCTTGTGATCGGGAACGAAGGACAAAACTTTTCAGCGGGAGCGAACTTGATGCTGCTCCTGATGGAAGCGGTGGAGTGCAACTGGGACGAAATCGACTACATGGTGCGCACGTTTCAGCGGGCGACGCAGGCCATCCGTTACAGCCCAAAGCCTGTCGTGACGGCGCCGTTTGCTCTCACTCTCGGAGGGGGTTGCGAAATCGCGATGGCGGCGCCGCGCGCGCAAGCGGCCGCCGAAACTTATATGGGATTGGTCGAAACCGGGGCCGGCCTGATTCCTGCCGGCGGAGGTACTACCGAGATGCTCAGGCGTGCCGCCGGCGCGGGCCCTGAACGTGTTCGCGAAGTCTTTGAAAACATAGGACTCGGAAAAGTTTCGACCAGCGCCGAACACGCCCGGCGCCTTTGCTATGTCCGCGCCGAGGATGGAATCACGATGAATTCCGATCGCTTGATTCAGGATGCGAAGGCAGTGGTGCTGGAGCTTGCCGCAACCGGGTATCGGCCTCCCGTTCCCAGTGAACTTCCGGTATTCGGCGAATCGCTGGGCGCCGAACTGAAGCTGGGAATTTACCTGATGCAGAAAGCCGGACACATAACGGATCATGAGGCGATCATTGCGCGCAAGCTTGCTCACGTGATCTGCGGCGGAAATGCGACGCGACAATCGCGCGCGCCCGAACAATACTTTCTCGATCTGGAGCGGGAGGCATTCAAGTCCCTATGTGGGCAGCAAAAGACACTCGCGCGCATGGAGCATTTGTTGAAAAAAGGAAAAGTGCTGCGGAATTGACGGAGGAGTCCTATGACTTCAGCGGTAATCGTCTCAGCAGTTCGAACGGCGGTCGGTAAGGCGCCCAAAGGAAAGCTTTCCGCCACGCGGCCGGACGACATGGCCGCGTTTGCGATGCGCGCTGCGATTGAACGGACGCCTGGTCTGCGGGCAGAAGATCTCGACGATATTTATATTGGCTGCGCCATGCCGGAGGCTGAACAAGGTATGAATGTCGCACGGGTGGCGGCGTTCCGCGCCGGAATTCCCTATTCCGTGCCTGCGATGACCCTGAATCGATTCTGTTCCTCGGGATTGCAATCCATCGCTTTCGCGGCAGACCGGATTTCATCCGGGGCAGCGCACTGTATATTGGCGGGCGGCACCGAATCGATGAGCATGATTCCGATGGGTGGCCATAAGATATCCCCGAACCCGGAGCTGATCGAAACCTATCCCGACACATACCTGAGCATGGGGCTCACTGCTGAGAATATTGCTTCCGAATTTCGGATCAATCGTGAAGATCAGGATGCATTTGCGCTCGAGAGCCACCGGCGTGCGCTCGCCGCCATCGACGGGGAACGGTTCAAGGACGAAATCGCGTCATTGCCCGTCCGTGAGGTGGCAGTCGAAGGTGGGCATCTGGCGACGCACGAGTTCACTTTTAACATCGATGAGGGTCCGCGGCGTGACACCTCGATGGAAGCTCTCGCTAAGCTGAAGCCCGCTTTCAAGGCCGGCGGAACGGTGACCGCGGGCAACGCGTCTCAGATGAGCGACGGCGCCGCTGCAGTAATGGTTATGTCCAACGAGAAGGCCAGATCGATGGGCCTCCTGCCCCTTGCGCGATTCATAGGTTATGCTACGGCAGGCGTGCGGCCCGACGTGATGGGCATCGGTCCTGTCGAAGCCATTCCGAAGGCGCTGAAGCTGGCGGGATTGAGTTTGAAAGACATCGATCTCATCGAGCTCAACGAGGCTTTTGCGGTCCAATCACTCGCTGTCATAAGAGAATTGGGCCTCGATCCGTCAAAAGTAAATGTAAATGGTGGAGCCATTGCTTTAGGGCATCCACTCGGCTGCACCGGAGCGAAATTGACAGCGACATTGCTGTACGAAATGCGACGGCGTGCGGCGCGATACGGGATGGTCACGATGTGTGTCGGCGGCGGTATGGGAGCGGCCGGAATTTTCCAGAGAGTGCAGGACGACAAACTATGACAAAGCAACTGGTCAAGATTAAGAAAGGCGGCGGCTTTCTTGTCGAAGAGAGCGCCTCGGAAGACATCTTTACACCTGAGGATCTGACGGAAGAGCAAACCATGATCCGGGACATGACCGAGCAATTTGTCGAGGACGAGGTCCTGCCCCAGGTGGAAAAGATCGAACATAAACAATGGGACGTTACCGTCCACCTGCTCCGCCGTTGCGGCGAACTGGGGTTGCTGGGAATCGAGGTCCCACAGAAATACGGCGGCGAGAATCTCGATAAAGTCTCAGCAATGATCGTGGCGGAGAAACTTGCCCGCGTGGCTTCTTTCGCCGTGTCCTATGGCGGCCACTGCGGAATCGGTACTCTGCCGATCGTTTACTTCGGCAAGGAAGAACACAAACGGAAGTATCTGCCTCAGTTGTGTAAAGCGGAAAGGATCTCGGCTTATGCACTCTCGGAAGCGGGCAGCGGCTCCGACGCACTGGCTGCCAAAACCAATGCGGTTCGCAGCCCTGATGGCACGCATTGGGTCATCAACGGCGAGAAAATGTGGATAACGAATGCCGCATTTGCCGATATGTTCGTCACGTTTGCGCAGGTGGATGGTAAGCAGTTCAGCTGTTTCATCGTCGAGAAAGGCTATCCAGGGGTCTCCACCGGCGCTGAAGAAAACAAGATGGGACTCAAGGGCTCCTCAACACGCACACTCGTACTCGAGAATGCAATGATCCCCATCGACAACGTCATCGGTGAAATCGGCAAGGGGCATCACGTCGCATTCAATATTCTGAACATCGGCCGGGCCAAGCTTGGCGCCGGCGCGGTGGGCGGCGCAAAGACTGCTTTGAACGATGCCATTCAGTATGCGAAGCAGCGGATCGCGTTTGGTAAGCCGATCGCCAGTTTCGGAGCCATCAAGCAGAAGCTGGCAGAAATGGCGATAAGAATTTGGATCGCCGAAGGGATGGTTTATAGAACGGCCGGGCTTATGGATCAAAGCCTCGAAACTGCGGACGCTGACAGTGCAGCTCAGGTTTTGAAAGCAATCGAAGAATACGCGGTGGAGTGTTCTATCCTGAAAGTCTTCTGCAGCGAGGTTCTGGATTTCGCCGTGGATGAGGCCGTGCAGGTCTACGGGGGATATGGCTACAGCGCCGAATATTCAGTCGAGCGGTATTATCGCGATTCCCGAGTCAACCGGATTTTCGAAGGCACGAACGAAATCAATCGGCTGCTCATTACCGGCATGCTTCTGAAACGAGCCGCTGCCGGCCATCTGCCCCTCTATGAATCGGCGCGCCGCGTCCTCGACGAGGTGATGTCTGCTTCAGCGCCTGCCGAACCTTCTGGGCCTTTCGGAGCTGAACTGGCCGCCATCGTTCAGGCAAAAAAAGCCCTGCTATTCACGGCAGGATCAGCAGTCCAGAAATTCGCCGACTCGATTCGAGACCAGCAAGAGGTGTTGATGCATCTCAGCAATATGGTGATGGAAATTTATGCGATGGATACGGCGATCCAGCGCCTCACCAAGAACAGGCTCGAAGACCCGCACGCGGATGTGGCCCGGACATTTATCAACGACGCGATGAGCCGCGTCGACTACACGGCCAGACAGGTGCTGGCGGCCGTTGCCCAGGGCGACACGCTGCGCACGCAACTGGCTGCGCTTCGCAGGCTATTGCGATGGATGCCGGTCGATACGGTCCGGACACGACAACGGATCGCCGACTTCCTGGTCGAGTCCAACCGATACGCGCTGTAAATCAGATGATGCTCAATCCTTCCGCAATCCAGAGACCGAAGATTGCGAAAAGCAGAATGCCCCAGGCGACCCCAATGACTTTCAAGTAACGGCTCAGCGCTGTTACTTTGCGGCGGATCGAGTCTTGTTCTCGCCCCAGGTGCGCCTCTGCGCTGCCGATAATGATGTGATCCTCCTCTTTCAAGTCGAGCATTCCTCGATACAGAAACATCACCAGCGCGGCGGCCGTGAATACCGCTTCCAAAACAACCAAACTCACAAAGGTCCCGCTCATGCGAACCTCCAAAAGGTGGTATCTGGGTTTGTAAAGTGGACTGTCGGTATTTTAGCTGGGCTGCTATTGAACTGCTACGGTTAAACGATAGTCGCCTGAATTAAATACGACATTGCCAGTCTCGGCTTTGACATAGAACCCGCGAACTTCGACAACATAGGTTCCGGCGGGAATACGAATCGAAATCAACTCGGATTGTCCATTCAGGCCCCGATCCGATCTGTCGAGCAGTCGGCCATTCGTGTCCATCAGGAAGATATCCAGGTCGTTTGCATTCAGATTGCCTGCTGGTCCGGGTCCCGTGATATCCATGCGGATCGAAGCGGCACCTCCGGTTGTAGTGAACGACCAGAAGTGCGACGACTGCATCAGATTTGTTCGGCGGGGACTTAAGGAATCCACGTAGCCTGTGACCGTCGTTCCACTCATCGGACGTGGGAAAGGCATTGTAACGCTCGGTCTGACATTCGCCCGGAAATCAATCGACCGGAATTGCGCCACCGCTTGGATCGCGTCCTTTGCGGCAGGATTACGAGCCGCGAAATGTTCGAGGAAATACGGCAGATAAACGAATCGGTCGTTTCGCAGGTCCGTGAACGCTGCCCAAATTTGAGGAAAGGGATATCGAATGTTGCCGGTCAGATCGCTGCCTTCGTACAGCTCCCACAACAACGTTCCAACTGAGGTTTCACTCCAATAGCCTGGTTTGTCTGCCGCGGGAACCCGTTCTCTGAGATCGAACCTGTAGACGGTCGCACCGTTCGGACCGCTATCGTCACGCCAAATCGAGTCATTCCGGACTGCAGAGGAGAAAAAGTTCGCCCAGCCCTCGGACCAGGCAACGCGCGGATCAAGAATGTCGCCGAGGTGCGTCTCGCCGCCGGGAGAATCATCACGCGAGAACCTCGCGGCAATCATGTGTCCGTACTCGTGAGCGATCACTGAATCATCGAACTCATCGGAGTCATCATTACGATCGCCCAAAATGTATGCTGTATTGTTGGCAACGTTGAAGAATGATGTACCAACAAAGCCTTGAGCGATGTTACCTGTTCGCCTCGTGTTTCTGGTGCTCCAAAAGATCGTCACGGATGGTGGATCGAGTGAAGGATCGGCCATACGAATCGTTTCATTGGCGCGTTGGACAATTTCGAGAATATTGAACGCGCCCGATACCCGGGAAGTATCAGCGAGCAGCACACCTGGATTAGGTTGCCTCCCGTCAATGTCGGTCGAAATGGCATAAATCGCATTGAGATTCGTGTTGTCGGCGATGCCCAGACTGGAATTCTGCAAACGGCTCACAACGCGGACCGCCAAATTCGGGTCAAACGGCACCGGCACTTCGAAATGACCGGATTGATCGGTCTCAGAGACGCTAACTGTGGATTGTGTGGAGCGGCTGACGACTTCGATCCGCGCGTTCCGAATCGGAACCATCACCGGATGATTCAGATCCAGTCCGGAATCCGTGACGTCGATTTTCTGATAAAAAGCCTGGCCTGAAACGCTCTGTACAAACGGATTATCCAAAGCGGCCACGCGTAATGCCACTGGGTCTGATTCCATCCCACTGCTGCGAACACGCAAATCCGCAAAGCCAGGCTCAACTGCCGGAATATCAATGACGAATATTCCAAACGGGGATTGACGCGAGGACAACGTCTGGTCCCCAAGCAAAAACGTCGCGTCGTCAGCCACGTTTTCGACGAGGAGGCGCAACGTCGTGCCCGCCTGAACATACGCGGGTGGATCGAGGATTGTAAGCTTCGGTAGTACGACGATGGGGTTGGGTACGAATGTATCCGGGGCGCGGCTTGGCGGGATGCTTGAAGAAAACGCCCCGCTACTGGCGGCTAATATTCCAACCGTGTAAACCGGCAGTGACGAACGGATAACAACATAGCCGCTCGTTTCACTGGCGCTTTTCGGAAAGATGTCGCGCAAAGCGGTTGACAATTTCGAATTCGAAGGCAGCTCGATCGATCTTTGCGCCGATGTCGTCCCATCACCACGAACGAGAGAAAGATCGAGCATCGCGGCGCTGGCCCAGGTGTTCACGAAAAACAGACCAGTGGATATGTCAGATGTTTGGGAGATCTGCGAATAGAGTATCCGATCCAATGCGGTAATCTGAAGCGGAACAGAGCTCAGAGCCCGATTGCCGTCCAGGATTACAACACCATTGAGTGGGACGTTCTGCGATTCAATCCGCAACCAACCGTTAACCGTCGGCACAAAAGGTTGACGAGTGATCGTCGACGTGTCTGCTGAAATCGAGCCATTCGCCGGAATCGTAAAGCTTCGGCCAGAACTTACCGGCGTACCCGTTTCCCCAAACGCAGTTACGGTTACAGTTGTTGAAGATGCGTTTGGATTGGTGAGGACCAAAACTGGATCAAAACCACTCCCCGAAGTGAAATGCGCTGCAATCCGCATTGAAGCCGCTTGATCCACTCGCTGTCCGGGGGCGAACATCAACGAACCCGAACGATTGAGAATTGCGGTTGCGGCAACGGGCAGAGTTGCAGAAATGCGTATCGACAACGTTTCGCTCGTGGGGTTCACCCCCAAAGCGGAAGCCGAGAGCCTGAGCGCAGCATGCGGTAACACAGTTTGTGAGAGCGTGGCGCCGGATTGTTCGCCGCGTGAGTTGAACATAGTAAGCGTAACAATACTGTTCGCCGCTGCGGGATTCAGGATGACGATTTCCGTTTTTGTGGTTTGATCATCACGAACGACTGGAATGACTTGTGTTGTCAGGGGCGGCGACGATTCCGCTCCTCCCAGGCTTGTCGCGAAATCGCCCGATAAGTAATATCCCATCAGATCGGAGGCGGGACTTGTCACTTGCACCCAACCGTCGATTTTCGACGATGCGAAGAGCTCGCTTGCCAGCATTGAAATCTGGCCTTTGGGTGCCACGCGGTAGCGAACCGGGTTCACCAAACCCGACGAGACGGGATTCCCATCCAATCCGTAGAGAGTAAATTGCACATCCGCGTAATTAGATGTCGGATTTGTGACAGCGAATCCACCATTTAACTGATCACTGACAGTCGCCTTCGCGAAATTCAAGACGCTCTGTGCCGACGCTTCTTGGGCCAATATGATGGATAGGCCCAGTGTGTAAACCACGCGTAATAGTGTGTCGACTTTGATCACACGCGTACCTGCGCGAGGCCGCAAACAGTTGATTCGGCGGTCCTTCGTTGCAACGAACCTGCGGATCATGCAGGTATCCTGCCATCGATGGCCGCACGGACCGCAGCGACGTCAGCAGGAACCTCGATGAGATTGTTCTGCAGTAAGGGATCGACTTCAGGGAGTTGTCCCTGATGGAATTTCGTTTTGAATTCCGCGAATTTCAACCCGTGAGCAGTACTAATGACGACTACACGGGATGCGCGCGGAATCACGTTCGCTTTAACGAGCTTCATGGTTGCGGCGAGCGCTACGCCGGTTTGGGGGTCAGTGAAGAACCCAAACCGGTCGACTTCCGCACAGGCGGCAACCAATTCGGCTTCCGTTGCCTGCTCGACAATGCCGTTAGTCGCACGCAGCGCCTTCACTGCTTTCCCGAAACTGACGGGATTTCCAATTCTGATCGCCGTCGCGTAGGTGTTGCCGGCGGTGACGGATTCGAATCGAGCGAACCCCGCGCGGAACGATCGATACAGGGGATTCGCTCGATCGGTTTGCGCACAAACAAGGCGTGGCAAGCGATCGATGAGGCCCATCTCACGCATCAACAGAAATCCGTTTCCAATGGCGGATACGTTGCCGAGATTTCCGCCGGGCACGACCACAAAATCCGGTACCTGCCATCCGAGTTGTTGAACGATC
>Ga0134071_10000754_pt1 | contig 11137 bp, 9 predicted proteins | sample 15_taG_27_FD_94466 | JGI IMG/M metagenome (GOLD analysis project Ga0134071, IMG submission 94466) | Grasslands soil microbial communities from the Angelo Coastal Reserve, California, USA - 15_D_Rain_40cm_5_09082015 | ecosystem: Environmental > Terrestrial > Soil > Grasslands ...
ATTTGCAAGCTCCAGCACGGCTATGACACCGTGGTGGGCGAGCGGGGACACACCTTGTCGGGCGGTGAGCGGCAGCGGGTGTCGATCGCGCGCGCGATCCTCCACGACCCGCGCATTCTGATCCTGGACGAGGCGACGTCCAGTGTGGACACCGAGACGGAGCGGGAGATTCAGGAGGCCTTGGAGCGCTTGATCGCTGGGCGTACGGTGTTCGCCATCGCCCACCGGCTCTCCACGCTGCGCAAGGCGTCCCGCCTGTTCGTGATCACGGACGGTCGCCTGGTGGAGAGCGGCACGCATGCGGAGCTGATGTCGAAGGCAAACGGGAAGTATCGCAGGCTGTACGAGCTGCAAGTGCAGCTGCAGTGAGCGCGGCTGACCCCGGGCCGATGGCCCGGGGTAACCCCAAACGGACTCTGGGTGCTTGACCCCGGGGCGCCGCCCCGGGGTCAGCCGAGCCTTTCAAGGAGGGGTTATGGAACTGACGACGTGGCGCAGACCCGCGACTGCCGTCGCCTCTGCCCTCACGCTCGAGCGACGCGCGGACGGCCGGCTGTGGGCGGTTCGCGGCGGCGCCGAGCGCGCGGTGTGGGTGCGGCGCTGCTTTCCGTGGTCGGAGCCGGCGCGGTTCGTGTCGCTGCGCGACGATGAGGAGCGGGAGTTCGCGCTGGTGCGCGACCCTGCCGAGCTCGACCCCGCCTCGCGGCGGGTGCTCGAAGAGGCGATGGTGGCCGCCGGCTTCGTCTTCGAGATCACCCAGGTGACGGCCATCGAAGAGGAGGTCGAGATCCGGCACTGGCGGGTGGAGACTCGGCAGGGGACGCGCTCGTTCCAGACCCGCCTCGACGCCTGGCCGCGGCTGCTGCCGCACGGCGGCCTCTTGATCCGCGACGTGGCGGGGGACCTCTACCACCTCGGCGAACCCGGAGCGCTCGACCACCACAGCCGGGCGTTGCTGTGGGCGTTCGTGGACTGACGCGAACACCGGGTTCGGTACCCGGTTCCCATCCTGAAGGATGGGCTCGGCGCAGCACTGTGCAGAAGCACACTACGCTTCAGCGTCGTGGCGTGCCGAGCCCACGCTTCAGCGTGGGGACCCCGCCGCCCATGAGGCCCGGAGCCCGCGCTGGCGCTCTGTAGCCTCCGGGATCTCCTCGAGCTGCACGACCGGCCGCGCGTAGCCCGCGACTACTACGCTCACGCGCCACGCGCTGGTGGGGCGTCGCACGCTGACGACCACCGTATCGCCGATCCGCAGCCCGTTCACGAACGAGCGAAAGTCCGCCGTGCTCGGGAGCGTGGTTCCGTTCATGGTGGCGAGCCGGTCACCCGTGTGCAGCCCCGCCCGTCCCCACGCGCTGGCCGGGTTCGTGATCAACAGGCTGAGAGCGCTGTCGCGCGGCGGCTGCCAAGCGTAGATCCGCAAGTCGGCCGCGGGCCGCCCGTCCCGGCCGAGCGCCGGAACCCACGACACCCGGGGGCGCATTCCGATCAGGCGCAAGTAGCGATCGAAGTCGATCGGCCTTGCCCCGCGGACGTGCGTCTCGAAGAACTGCCGCACGTCGCAGCCGCACACCGCCGCCACCGTGCGCTCGATGTCCCGTCCCGCGAACCCCCGCTCACCCGAGAAGCGCTCCAGCATCGCGCGCATGACGTCGTCCATCGAGCGGGCGCCATTCGTCGCGTCGCGCACGATCAGATCGAGCATCGTGCCGAGCAGCTCACCCTGCAGGTGCGTGCTGGCGCTGTAGTCACCGAGGGCGCCCGGTTCAGCGCCGTAGGCGATCACGCTCACGCTCTCGGGAGAGAAGCGGGAGTTCCCCGGGTTCGCGAGGTAGCGCCCGATGAGCCCCTCCAGATGCGCGACGCGGGTGGAGTCGAACACGGGCAGTCCTGCGCGCCGGCGTAGCAGATCGGCGTAGAGCATCGTGAGCCCCTCGCTCCACCATAACCCGCGCGCCCGCGGCGGCGTTCGGTAGCTCACGTCGCCGTACTCCACCGGATGGATGCGCATCAGGTTCCAGGTGTGGAAGTACTCGTGCGCGACCTCTCCGAGCAGCGCCCCGGGATCGCGAGCGAGGTCCGCGCTCGGCGCGCCGAGCGTGACCGAGCTGCGGTGTTCGAGCGCGCCGTAGGCACCATCCTGCAGGAGAAACGAATAGTCGCGATACGGCGCGCGCCCGAACAGCGCGACCGCCTGGCGGGCGAGCCGCTCGATATTGCCCGCGAGCGCCGTCGTATCGAACGGTGCCGCGTCGGGGAGCGGCCAATACACGACGCGGTGCGGTACGCCGTCCACTGCGAAGCGCCAGCTGCGGAGCCGCCCCACCAGCAGGGGCGAGTCCACCAGGACGCCGACGCTCGGCGCGAAAAACGTGCGCGGATCGAGCGTCGGCTCGAGTCCCGTCGCAATCTCCCACTCGGGCGGCAGCTCGAGCGTCACATGCGACGGCGCGAGCGTGGCGCCGACGACGTACATGAACGAATGCGGCCCGCCGACCAACCCACCCGTGGCGGTGAGGAACGGACGCCAGGCGGCGCGGGGCGACTCGGCCGGCGGCAGGTGGATCCGGTAGCGCACCAGCGCCTCGCCACCCGGCGCGACCACACGCCACAGGGCGCTGTCTTCGCGGGTCACCGTCGCCGCGCCGTTCGACGTCGCGACGCGCAGCGCCTCGACGTAGCGCCAATAGCGGTCGTCGTATTCGGGATGCGCAACCATCGCGAGGCGGAACGTGTCGGGGACGTTGCGGAGCCGCAGCTCGACGTCGAACCCGGAAATGTCGCCGGCGACCACACGCAGTGTGTAACCGACGATCGGCTGAGTGCGGGCGAACCGGATCTCCACGCCCTCCGTGTAATCCCGCAGCGGATTCTGGCCCGATGCGGTGCTGCCGCGCACGGCGAGCGTCACAACAGTGAGGAAGCAGCCCGCCATCCTGCACATAGGTAGAACTCGTGGGTTCGGGACTGTCGCCGAGAGCGTGGCTACGATGCCGCGCAGGGGCGGAGGGTTTGTCACCCGCCGTGCGCCGGGTGAGCGAGAACGCCGCCTTGTACCATTCCTATTGACACATTGCGCCGCGCCGATCATTGTTCACTTGCAGTGGTACAAGTGGCACTCCACGTCGGAGGGCTCATGCACGCCCGCAGAGCAGGGTTCACCGATCGCGTCCAGATCGTGCTCCAGATCGCGCGCGAGGAAGCGTCGCGGCTGCACCACGGATACGTGGGAACGGAGCACATGCTGCTGGCATTGCTTCGCGAACGCCGCGGCGTCGCGGCAGCCGTGTTGATGAATCTCGACGCCGACCTCGACGAGATTCGAGTGAAGATCGAACAGACCGTGGAGCGCGGCACGGCGCAGCCGGCCGCCGACCCCAAGCTTCCCTATACCTCTCGAGCCAAGCACGTCATCGAGCTGGCGATGCGCGAGGCCCAGGAGCTGGGTCATGACTTCGTCGGTACTGAGCACGTGCTGCTCGGCGTGTTGCACGAGGAGAAAGGGATCGCCGCACAGGTGTTGCTTGCGGCCGGCGTGACCCTGGAGAACGCACGGGCCGAAACGCTGCGGCTGCTCGCGGGTCTCCCGTCGGCGGTGCCGCGTAAGGCGGAGGGTCCGGCGCGCAAGTTTCGAGTTCGCATCGATGACGCGTCCGACCGGTCGATCTACGAACAGATCGTCGCCCAGGTGCAAGAAGCGGTTGCGACGGTACAGCTCGGACCCGGGGACCGGCTGCCGCCGGTGCGACAACTCGCCGACGAGCTCGACATCGCCCCCGGCACGGTGGCGCGTGCCTACGGCGAGCTGGAGCGGCGCGGCATCGTCGTCACGGACGGAGCGCGGGGCACTCGCGTGGCCGAGCGCTCACCGTCGCCGGTTCCGCCCAGTGAGCGTCCCAAGAACCTGGTGGGGCTGCTGCGCCCGGTCGCGGTCGCAGCTTACCACCTGGGCGCCACGGCGGCAGAGCTCCGGCGCGCCTTGGAGGACGCGATGCGCGACATCTTCGGCGATTCAAAGGAGCCGAACGCGGCGTGATGTCCCCCGTTACCCGCCGTCGCGCAGGCGACGCAGATACGTCTGGGGATCGTTCAGGAACGCCCGCGTCAGGGCCACGTGATCCAGCTCCCCGTACGCGACCGGCTCGATCGGGAGGCGGTCGAAGCTGTAGATGGTCGCGCCAGGAAACGCGAGCAGGATGGGCGAGTGCGTCGCGATGATGAATTGGGCATCGCGCTCGATCACGTCGAGCAGGATCGCTAGCAAACCGAGCTGGTTCTGCGGGGAGAGCGGAGCCTCCGGCTCGTCCAGCAGGTACAAGCCGCCGGGCACGAACCGGCCCTGAAACAGATTGAGGAACGCCTGCCCGTGCGAGCGCGCGTCGGGATCGTGGCCGTAGCGCCGCTCCATGTCGCCCAGCGACGCCCGCACCGGACCGGCCGCGAGGCCTTTCGCCACCGCCGACCGGTCCCGATACTGCTCGTCGATCTCCAACAAGCGCTGCTCGAATTCCTGTCGCTCGGCGGCGAGCCGCCGCTGGAAGCCGAAGAAGTCCTCGGCGCGCAGGAAGAAGCCCCGGTGGGTGCGCTTCGACCAGGTGAGTCGCAGCGCGGCTGCGAGCTGCCGCTGTGCCGCGAGCGTGCCGTCCTGCGCGACTTCCGCCGCCCCCACCGTGGGAAGGCTCGCGGCGGCCGCGATCCCCTCGAGCAGCGTGGACTTCCCTGAGCCGTTCTCGCCCACGAAACAAGTCACGCGCGCCGACAGATCGAGCCGGGGCAAGGTGCGGATCGCGGGCACGGAGAAGGGGAACGCCGCCTCGTCGCCGGCGGGCGAGGCTTTCTTCAGGCTGACAGCCAGGAGGTGGGGCACGCGGCCTATTGATGGCACGGCCCGCGCGAGGAGTCAACGGTGCAGGCGGAGTGTCGCAGCGCGGGGTACAATGTGAGGTGCACATGCCCGCGGGCCGGATCGCCTTACTCGCAACGCTCGCCGTATTCCCCGCCCCCGCGGTGGGCCAAGCCGCCTCCAGCGACTCGGTCGTCTACTGCCTCTCGCCCGCCAGCCGGCTGGACGTTAAGACTGGCAAGGCCGGGCTGTTCGGCTTCGCCGGCCACGAGCATCTGATCCGCGCCCGGGGATTCTCCGGCCGGGTCGTGTATTTCCCCGGTGCGCCTGCGCTGTCCCGCATCGAGATCGTGGTCCGCACCGACAGCCTGGAGGTCCTCACGCCTCCGGACACGGAGGAGATCCGCAAAGTGACCGAGGCGATGCGGACCGACATCCTCAAGGTGGACCAGTACCCTGAGATCACGCTCGCGTCGAAACGCATCACGCCGTCGGACGGCGAGTACCGCATCGACGCTGAGCTGACGATCGTTGGCCAGACGCGCGAGCTGTCGGTCGAGGTGCGGGTCGAGATCGGGCAGGACACGCTGCGCGCCGTGGCCGCATTCGCGGTGAAACAGACCGATTTCGGGATCAAGCCGTTCCGGGGCGGGCCGGCAGGGATGGTGCGGGTAGCCGACCGGGTGACGTTCGACATCGAGGCGGTGGCGGTGCGCGACCGCTAGCCGTCACCGCCCTTCCAGTTCCTTCCTTCCAGTGATCCACAGCCTCGCGTACGGCGACGTCCGCTACTTCCGCATGGCCCGGACGTTCTTGGGCCGGGCGCTGTACTGGACGGGCGTGTATCTCGTAGACGGGCTCCTCGTCGACTCGGGCCCGCCCAACCTTGCGCGCGACGTGCGGCGCCTGGTGAGCGAGCTCGGGGTCCGTCAGTGCGTCACCACCCATTACCACGAGGATCACTCGGGCAACCACGCTCTCCTGGCGGGTGCGCTGCGCATCACCCCACTGGCGCACGCCGTGGCGGCGGGGCGACTCGCGCAGCGCGATGCGGCGCCGCAGCTGTACCGCCGCCTGGCCTGGGGAGTGCGGGAGCCCGCCCGCGTCGCCGCGCTGGGCGAATGGCTCGAGACGCCGCACCATCGGTTTCAGGTGATCCACACTCCCGGGCACGCTCCTGACCATGTGGCCCTGTGGGAGCCGCGGCGCGGCTGGCTGTTCAGCGGCGATCTCTACCTCGCGCCAAAGCTGCGCTATCTGCGGGCCGACGAGGACGTGCACGCGATGATCGAGTCGCTGCGGCGCCTGATCGCGCTCGAGCCGGCGGCGCTGTTCTGCCAGCACCGCGGACAGGTGGAGCACGGTGGCACCCGGCTCCGCCACAAGCTCGAGTTCCTCCTCGAGCTGGGCGAGCGCATCCAGACGTTGCGCCGGCGGGGGCTGGACGAGGCCGAGATCGCGCGGGCCTTGCCCGGGAGCGATCTGTTCTGGCGGCTCTGGACGGGGGGAGACTTCTCGAAGCGAAACTTCGTGACCGCCTTCCTGCGGCCGAGGAGCTAGCTCCCGGCGCGGCTCGCCAGATACTCGCGCGCTGCGCCGAGCACCTGTCGCTGTACGTCGGCGATCGACCCTTCGAGCGACGCTCCCGCCGCCCGCTTGTGTCCCCCGCCGCCGAACCGATGCGCCAGGTCCGCCACGTCCACGTCCCCCATGGAGCGAAAGCTCACCTTGATCCGGCCGTTCGCGATCTGGCGGAACAGCAGGGCGAGACGCACGCCGGCGATCGAGCGGGGATACTCGACGATTCCGTCGAGGTCGTCCGCCGTCGCCCCGTGGCGGTGCAGCGCGTCGGGCGGCACAGTTACCCACGCCAGACCGGCCTCCGGCTCCACCACCAGCGTCTGTAACACCTCCGTCATCAGCCGCACGCGGCCTTCGGGCGCGCTGGCGTACACCGACTCGTAGATCGACTCAGGGTCGACACCACGCTCGAGCAGCGCCCCCGCGACGCGCAGCGCGCGGGGGTTCGTGTTCGCGAACCGGAAGGCACCTGTGTCCGTGAGGAGGCCGACGTACAGCGCCCGCGCCGCGTCGCGTGAGAGCGGCCAACCGACGGCGCACGCGAAGTCGAACACCAGCTCGGCGGTCGCTGCCGCTTCCGGCGCGACGAGCCGTGGTCCCTCCGGGAGCGACCCCTGGCTGACGTGATGGTCGATGCACGCGACGGAGTGGGACTGCTTGATGGCGCGCTGCAGGTCGCCGAGACGGCCGATGTCGGAGATGTCGAGCACGACTACGACATCGGCGGCCTCGATCTCCTTCGCGGCCCGATCGGAGTGGTCCGCCCCGTTCGGAACCAGAAAGCCGAAGCGCTCCGGGATCGGCGTCGGGTTCGCGATCGCCGGCCGATGCCCACGCGCGGCGAGGAGGTGCCACAGCGCCACCTCGCTGCCCACGCCGTCGCCGTCGGCGTTCACGTGCGTTGTCAAGGCGACGCGCGCACCCGGCGCGAGCACGGCCGCGACGCTCTTCGCAGCGACGGCGCGCTCGGGCGGAACCGGCACTCCATTCAGCATCACTACAAGATACGTCGAGCAAGGGCGTAGCACGAAGCCGTCGCGCAAAGGCGTCGCGCAAGGGCGTCACGCGAAGGCGTCCGACGTCTCTGCGTGACGTTGTTGCGTGACGTTGTTGCGTGACGGTGTCGCGTGACGTTTTCGCGCGACGCCTTTGCTAGACGCCTTTCCTCAGTCTCGAATGTTTCCGTCCGTAACTCCAGTAGATCGCGAGTCCGATCGCGAGCCACGCGGCCAGACGGATCCACGTATCGGCGGGCAGCGTCAGCATCAAGCCGAAGCAGCACAGGATGCCCAAGATTGGGACGACCGGAACCCAGGGCGTGCGGAAGGGGCGGTGCAGGTCGGGACGCTTGGACCTGAGGATCCACACGCCGCCGCACACCAGCATGAACGCCAGCAGCGTGCCGATGTTGACCCAGGTCCCGAGCAGCTGCAGCGGCAAGATCCCGGTGGCCAGACAGACCGCAATGCCGGTGTAGATCGTGGAGAGGTAGGGGGTGCGGAAGCGGGGATGGACTCTGCCGGCCCAGGGCCCGAGCAGGCCGTCGCGAGACATCGAGTAGAAGACACGGGATTGTCCCAGCAGCATCACGAGGATCACGGAGCCGATGCCCAGGACCGCGCCGACGTCGATCGCGACACGAATCCACCAGGGGGCGCCGATCCGCTCCATCGCATAGGCCATCGGCGCCGCAATGTTGAGGTCGCCATACGGGACCACGCCGACCAGCACGGCCGACACCACCACGTAGAGCAGCGTGCAGACCGCGAGTGAGCCGAGGATGCCGATGGGCATGTCGCGCTGGGGGTTCTTCGATTCTTGCGCCGCGGTTGAGACCGTGTCAAACCCGATATAGGCGAAGAACACGAGGCCCGCGCCCCGCAGCACGCCCGACCAGCCGTACGTGCCCCACTCACCCGTGTTGGGGGGGATGAACGGCGTCCAGTTGGCCCGATCGATGTGCGACAGGCTGACGAGCACCACGAGCAGGACGATCGCGACCTTGAGGATCACGATGACGCTGTTGACACGCGCCGACTCCCTGATCCCGATCACCAGTACGGCGGACATCAGCGCCACGATGAGAACGGCCGGCAGATTGATGACCGCTCCGGTGAGGTTCAGCGCGGGATGGGCGCATCCCGCGACGTGCGCGGCCGCCTGCGCGGCGGTGCACCATTGCGTGGGCGGGGCCGTGAGGCTCGCGGGAATCTGGACGCCGAACAGCCCCAGCAGGGACACGAAGTGGGCCGACCAGCCGACCCCCACCGTCGCGGCGCCGGCGGCGTACTCGAGCACCAGGTCCCACCCGATGATCCAGGCCGCGAACTCGCCCATGGTGGCATAGGCGTACGTGTACGCGCTGCCTGCGACGGGCACGGCGCTCGCCATTTCGGCGTAACAGAGGCCTGCGAACGCGCAGGCGACGCCGACGACGATCATCGACAGGGGCACCGCGGGGCCGGCGTACAGTGCGGCCACCTGCCCCGTGATCACGAAGATCCCCGCGCCGATGACGGCGCCGATGCCGAGGGTGACGAGATTGAGGGGCCCGAGCGCTCGCACCAAGGCGTGCGCACCGGTCGCCTCTGCTTCGGCGCGAAGGGTCGCGATCGGCTTGGTGGCGAAGAGCGTCATCCCGGCAAGATGGGCGTTCTCCCCGCCGCCGGGCGACGCCGCCGGGACGAGCGGGATCGGACGGGGGACGAGGGGGCTTACGACGCGCTGGGGGCCAGCAGGTTGTGCCGGTAACGCCGGCTCAAGGTGACTCGTGTTCCGGTGTGGAGGATGATGATCGCATCCCCATGGAACCACGGCTGGAGCTCGCGCACGCGGTCGAGATTCACCAGCGCCGACCGGTTGATACGGCGGAACCGCTCCGGATCGAGCCGCTGCTCGAGCGCCGCCAGGGTCGAGCGCAGCAGGTGTGTGCGATCACCGACGTGCAGCCGGACGTAGTTCTTGGCGGCCTCGATCCAGTCGACGTCGGCAGTCCGCACGGAGAAGCTGCGGCCGTCGTCCTCGACCAGCAGGCGGTCGGCCGGCCGTGCGACACGCCGCTGCTCCAGCGCGTGATGGTAATCGTACGCGTGAACGATGGCGACGACTGCCCAGTAGATCAGGACGTCCCAATGAAAGAACAGTGTGAAGTCGTCCACCAGCTGCTGCGCGAACGAGTAGGACTCACCGGCGGCCGTGTGCAGCAAGTCCTGGGTGCCGACGACAGCGACGAGGTGCAACAGGGCGAGATCGAGACTGGCGCCCAGGTGAATGAAGAAGTGCCGGCCGAAGCTCGCCCGGTCCACCTGGAAGCGGCGGGCCAACCGCACGACCAGCAGCGAAAACAGGCCCCACAGGTACCAGTACGGCAGGCTCGTCTCGAGCGCCTGGCGCCACGTGGCGAGCGTATGCGCGAGCCGCTGCTGCGCGAGGTACGCCTGCGCGCTCGAGACGAGTCCCAGCAGCGACCAGAATCCGAACCAGCGGAGCCCGGGCCGTGTCACGCTCACGCCTCTCGGCTCCTCGACGTTACAGCTTTTGCGCCAGCTTCGAGTGCCGGACGCCGTACAGGAAGTAGACGAACATGCCGATCACGAACCAGATGATCAGCCGCTCCCACGTGGTCCGTCCGAGGTGCGCCATCAAGTAGAGCGCCGATAGCGCGCCCAGCGGCGCGACAATCATGTAGGCTGGCGTGGTGAACGCCCGCGGGAGGTTCGGCTCCCGGACCCGCAGCACGATCACACCGATCGACACGATCACGAAGGCGAGCAGCGTGCCGATGGACACGAGACTGGCCGCGTCCCGGATCGGCAGGATCGCCGCGAAGAAGGCGACGATGATCCCTGTGACGATGGATGTGATGTACGGGGTTTGGAACTTCGGGTGGATCTTGTTCACGAACTGCGGGAGGAGCCCGTCCCGGGACATCGACCAGAAGACGCGCGACTGCCCGAGCAACATCACCAGGATGACCGACGACAGTCCCGCGATCGCGCCCAGCTTGATCAGCGTGGCCATCCAGCCGAGCCCGGCCCGGTCGGCCGCCACGGCGATCGGGTCGGGAACGTTTAACTCCCGATAGGGCACGATGCCGGTGGCGATCCCCGACACCAGGATGTACAGCACCGTGCAGACCAGTAAGGATCCGATGATCCCAATCGGCATGTCTTTTTGTGGATTCTTCGCCTCCTGCGCCGCGGTGCTGACCGCATCGAAGCCGATGTAGGCGAAGAACACGATCCCGCCGCCCGCCACCACCCCGTCCCAGCCGAAGTGCCCGGCCCCCTCGGCCGGTGGGATGAACGGATGCCAGTTAGCCGTGTTCACCACGTGCGCGGCGCCGACGATGAACAGCAGCACCACCGCCACCTTCACGAACACGATGACGTTGTTGACGTTCGCCGACTCCTTGATCCCGATGACCAGCAGCGTCGTGACCAGCGCGATGATCACCACGGCCGGCAGGTTGAACACCGCGGTGACGGTCGCGCCGTCGTGGCAGGTGACGACCGTGCCGCGGGCCGCGGACAGGGCGCAGGGCACGTCGATCCCGACGTCGTGGAGGAACGACACGACGTAGCCCGACCAGCCGATCGCGACGGTCACCGCGCCGAGCGCATACTCGAGCACCAAGTCCCATCCGATGATCCAGGCGATCAACTCGCCGAGCGTGGCATAGCCGTAGGTGTAAGCGCTGCCCGCCATGGG
>Ga0134071_10000762_pt1 | contig 11117 bp, 7 predicted proteins | sample 15_taG_27_FD_94466 | JGI IMG/M metagenome (GOLD analysis project Ga0134071, IMG submission 94466) | Grasslands soil microbial communities from the Angelo Coastal Reserve, California, USA - 15_D_Rain_40cm_5_09082015 | ecosystem: Environmental > Terrestrial > Soil > Grasslands ...
CTGTTACAAGGCCCTGTTGAATAAATTGAAGCGCTGGCAAATCGACAACCGGCACAGCCTCGGCGCTCCCGGCCGTTCCCCTGCAGGCCGGGATTTCCAAAGTATTCCGTTTTAAATTCGGGGACAGACACCGAATTCTTCTAGACAATTCTGGGGACAGACACCGAATTCATGAACATAGAAGAATCCGGTGCCTGTCCCCAGAATTGTTCCAGGGTCTGTCCCCGAATTTCTTTCCTCCTCGCACACTCCCCTCATTCACAAGTAGAACAGCCGTTCTCACAGTCTCGTCCCGTAATTTGTTGAAGCGCGCAGACTTTCTTAAGGCAATCTTCTTGCAACTTTTCTTACGAGATGAAAACAGGAGACACGATGCGATTCACCATCTTGGCACTCATAACATTTGTGGGCTTCATCGCATGCGCTTTAGCGCAGCGTCCGGCCACGAATCCTATTGCGCGGGCATACGGCGAAAACGAATTCAAGTTGGGCCCGGACGACGTGGTGGAAGTATTTGTTTATAAGGAGCCGGAGCTTTCGACGACGGTTGTGGTCAGACCCGATGGAAAGATCTCGTTGCCGTTGATCGGGGAATTGTCGGTCAACGGTAAGGCCGCGCTCGAACTCCAGCGGGAGATTACTCAGAAGCTCACCCACTTCATCGCGGAGCCGAACGTGAATGTCATCGTGAAGGAAGTCAATAGCGCCAAAGTATCGGTGCTGGGTGAAGTGAAGACTCCGGGAATGTACAAGATCAAGGATCGTGCCACCGTTCTCGACGCGGTGGCGCTCGCAGGCGGATTCACCGAGTACGCGAGGCGCGACAAGGTGATGCTGATTCGGATTGAGCCTAACGGCCAGCAACACCGGATCCAGATCAATGTCGAGGATCAGATTAAAGGCCGGAAAGGCGACCTGTACTACATCCTGCCTTACGACAAGATCTACGTGCAGTAGACCTCGGCTGGGATCGACGGATTTTGTATCGTATGAAGACACCTGTACTCGTGCTGTTTCTGCTTCTGCTGCCGGGATTCTTGTACGCGCAACAAGGCGCCACCGGCATAGAGGGCGTCTCGCTGGTTGCGCCGCTAAAAGTCTCTGGGGGTTCCGACAACAATTTTCTCGTCGACCGCACACAGCCGGCGGAACGGTTGTTTTTGCTGTCGCTTCCACCGAGCGTCCAACTCCTGGCTCCGGCTGCGATCCCGCAACGGGTCAAAGATGACGTCATGGTGCTGACCGTGCCGAAACTGGCGTTTCAGAATTACGGGCCGCGGCACGAATTGACAATAACGTACGTCCCCGAATTCGAGATGTTCCGGCAGAACAGCGACCTGAATTCGTGGAATCATGATGCCGGCATCGCTTTCGGTTATCACCTTTCCCGGCGCGTCAAAGTCTCCGCAGGAGATTCTTTCATCACATCCAGTGACCCTGCGACCACTTTGCAGAATGTGTTTCTTCTGCTGCCGCGAAGCAATTACCGGGCAAATGCATTTCGCGCCGGGGTCGATTTCCAGACCTCGGGCACGACCGCTTTCGAAGTTCGATACGACAAGACCCGGGCTACCTACGGCCAGAAGACCGATCCCTTTCAAACGAATAATCTGGATTCGATCGGGCAGGGCGTGACTTTCGGGATGACTCACATGCTCAGCCGTACACAAAGACTGCGCGCGCGAGTGTCCTTCTACCGGTTCCAGCCGATCGACCAGGACGATTCTCCGGATCGAGTCATCCGCCGCTATGACGTGCCCCTCACCCGCGCAGTGGATCTGCAATACAGACTGCGTGTGAATCCCACGACGTACATGAATTTGTCAGGCGGAGCAACGGCGACTGCCAGAGGGCTGACATATACCCTTGCGGCGGGAGCCGACCGGCGCATTGGAAGTTTATGGGTGGGCGGGGGATTTGCCCGATACCTCGCATTCACCGCGCTCGGACCCACGCTGTTTGCGAACGGCCTGAACCCCTCCGGTTTTTATGATGCCGTGTACTTGAGTGCGCGGGAGGAGCTGACACGCAGAACTGTCATCCAGTTCCGAGCCTCGGCTGCGAAAAGTTCGAATGATGGATTGATCGTCGGAAGCCGGTCGCTGATTGGGAGCGGACGTTTGGATTACCGCGTCAGTGACCGAACCGTGTGGTTTGCCACATTCGAAACCTTCCAGCAAAACAAAAATGAAGTCGTCAGGAATGCTCTGTCCCGAAACCGTTTCATGGTTGGCATCGAATTTTCATTTTCTGATGAGCGTGACCGCCGGACAAACCGTTTGAACGAAGACGGAAAAAACGTGCCTCTGACGGATCACTCCAGGCGTAGGGACACGTCGCAATAGGAGGTCTAATGGCAACTACTGGCCCCGAAAATTCCATATCAATCTTCGAACTGCTCGAGGCGTTGCGCCGCCGCAAGGCTTACGTCATCGTACCGGCTCTGCTCCTTACCTTAGGGTTCGGTCTGTATGCATACACGCAGCCGAGCCTTTATCGAGCGACTGCCCGGCTTGCCGCCGAACAGACGGCTCCGCCTGATTATCTGAAACACGTCGTGGCGCCAGCCCCCAATATGCAGGACCATCTGTGGACCCTGCGCGAAATCCTGTTCAGTCCTGCTGTATTGCAGGAAGCGGCTAAACAGACGAGGAAATACCGGCAGACATCAGGAAATCTGCCGCCTCAAGTTTTGGATACTTTCAAGCGGGATATCGATATCAAGCTGGACGGAGAGCGCACATTTCAACTGTCATACGAGAGCCGCGACCGGTACGAAGCGATGAATGTCGCGAATAAGCTGGCGGAAATCCTCGCCGAACAGGCTTCGATGAAGCACGAACAGGAGAACGAAGAGACCGAGTCCGTCATCACCAGCCAGATCGAAGCGCTCCGGAAGCATCTGCAAGAGCAAGCGAAACAGCTTGAAACCTATAAATCTCAGGTTGCCCATGCGCTTCCCGAGCAAGTCGACAACAACCTCAGAGTCGCCAACGAGCTCCAGTTTTTGTATCAGGATCGGACGGCAAAAATCGCGGATGAAGAGGCACGACGAACGGCTATTCAAAAGCAGATCCAGGATCTCGAGGCCAAGGGTGTTCTCGATGGACCAGGCATCTATGAGAAGACACCGGCAGAAACGAAGCTGGACGAACTGCGAATAACCCAGAGGGAACTTGAAACCCGTTACACCCCGAATCACCCCGATGTGGTCAAGATCAAGCGGCAGATTCAGGAAACGGAGAACGCGGTTGCTGCGCAACCGAAGAAGGGACGCAGCGAACCCAGCCCGACATATTTGAAATACGTCGAATTGAAATCCGAACTCGAAGGCATCGGGCAGCGCCTTCAGGCGTACAGGCAGGATCAGAAGGACACCGCCGCAAAAATCGCCAGTCTTAGCGGTCTGATTGAATCTACGCCTCAACACGAGAGGGTCATCGGGGACATGAAGCGCGAATATACGGTGGGCGAGCAGCAATTCCGCGTGCTCCTGGACAAACAGTTGGATGCGAAGCTCGCGCGGGGACTGGCCTCTTCCGAGACGGGATTCTCCTTCTCGATCATTGAACGCGCGAGTGTCCCTTTGACTCCGTACAGCCCTCAGCGCGCGCGTCTTCTGCTGATGGGACTCGGCGCGGGACTTGGATTGGGTTTCGTTCTCACTTTCGTCCTGGAGCAGAACGATACGACGTTCGGTACCGTGGATGACCTTCAGTCTTTTACCACATTGCCGGTGCTCGGGACTGTTCCGACCATCGATAAGATCAAGCGCCGCAGGTCGGGACCTTCAAGGCATCCCATAGTGCTTGTGGAGCCTAATTCCGTCGCCGCCGAACAATTTCGACTCATTGCGTTGAAGATCCGCCAGCAATGCGAGGCCGGGAATTTGAAGGTCGTGATGATCACGAGTTCTGCCGGAACGGAGGGAAAATCGCTGACGGCAATCAACCTGGCGGCGGCTCTCGTTTCCACCGTGCAAGGGAAAGTGTTGCTGGTCGACGCAGACATGCGCCGGCCCCGGCTCAACGAATATTTAGGCATCGCGGCGCCGGCAGGCAAGGGCTTGCATAATTTACTGCTGAACCCGGCCGACAACATTGACAAGTACGTGCAGAAGGCAAAGGGAGATTTTTACGTGCTGTCGGGGAGTATACCGTCCTCGAACCCGGTCGCTGTCCTCTCTTCTCCGAAGATGCGGCCGGTCTTCGACAGATTAAGGCAGGAGTTCGCGATCATTATTATTGATGCGCCGCCAACGCTTCCGGTGGCGGATAGCCATATTTTGAGCGGGCTTTCCGATAAGGTCGTATTCGTCATTCGGGCCCGCCAGACCCCGCGAGAACTGTTCCAGCACGCATTGGACAGCTTCGATGCCTCCAACGTCCTTGGAGCCGTTCTTAACGACGTCGACTACCAGCGTACGCGCTACGCCTACGCGTACGACTATTACAAGAAGACCGCATGAGTAAGGTTTGGCTGTATTCCATCGCATCATTTTTCTCACTCGGGGTGTTGATCGCGGCGCGGCACCTCGCCGGCGGACCTGGTCCGCAGTTTATGGGCGAGAGTATCGGTCTGGTCATTGTTCTTCTGTCCTGTCAGATTTGTTTTCATCTCAACGGAGTCGATGAGCTGCTCGTCGACTCCAAGCCTCAGGTATTCATACAGAAAATTCTTAAATCCGCAGGGGCGGGATTGCTCATCGCAGCGTTGCTTTTCTATATCTTCCCGCGGCTGTCTCCCGGTTATGCGGCCGCCGCGGCATCCGCATGCTTTCTGATGTTCGGACTAGTGGTTCTGAGACCGATCGTCCGTTCATTCACTCACCTGGATGATGAGCGAGGAACGGTCGTGGCGGGTTCGGAAGAAATGGCGCGAAAGCTCTATAACGAGATCGTCCGGTCGGATGGACCTGGGAATATTCGTGTGGTTGGGTATCAGGATCTCGACAGATTTGTCCGGCAGCAACACGTTTCCGAAATCGTGGTGGCGGACTCGGAGATTGACCCCGAGGGTTCGGCAGCACAGACGTTGATCGACTTGAAACTGCGCGGTGTGCACATCGAAAGCGCCGTCGATTCTTTCGAGAGAGCAAGCCGGAAGATCTGGATCGAAGGTCTTTCATCTCAGCGGATCATTTTCGGTGGGGGATTTTGTCCATCCAGGATCTACGCAGGCTGCAAAAGGGTTCTGGACCTCCTGCTCGCGTTCGTATTGATGATCATCACGGCACCGTTAATGGCGCTGATTGCCGCGGCCATCAAATTGGAAACACCCGGACCCGCCATTTTCAGCCAGGAGCGCGTCGGCCTCCTGGGAAGGCGATTCACCGTTTATAAATTTCGTTCCATGCGTCAGGACGCGGAGAGGAAGACAGGACCGACCTGGGCAAGAGAGAACGACGATCGAATCACACGGCTGGGAGCGTTTCTTCGAAGGGCTCGCCTGGATGAACTTCCACAAGTCTGGAACGTCATTCGCGGCGATATGAGTTTCATTGGACCGCGCCCCGAGCGCCCCTATTTCGTGGATCTGCTGAAGAGCAAAATCCGCTACTACGATCTCCGCCACTACGTGAAGCCGGGAATCACCGGCTGGGCGCAGGTCATGTATCCCTACGGTGCGTCCGTCGAGGACGCATATCACAAACTTCAGTACGACCTGTATTACGCGAAAAACATTTCGTTACGGCTTGATCTTCTGATTCTGCTGAAGACGATAAAGGTCGTCGCTTCAGGCCGCGGACGATGAAGGTCGTCGGCATCGGTGGTGGGACGGGTCTGCCTGTACTGTTGAGTGGCCTGGCGGAACTCAGCACCAGAGAAACTCCGCTCGATCTGACTGCCATCGTGACGGTATCCGACAGCGGCGGCTCAACCGGTGTTTTGCGGCGCGCCTTCGATATGCCCGCGATGGGCGACATTCGCAATTGCTTAATTTCGCTTGCCGCCAAGGATTCGCTCTTGACATCGGTCTGCCAGCACCGCTTTGAGAATCCCGAAGTATTTGCGGGGCATTCCGTCGGGAACCTGATCTTGTCGGCCTTATATCAAATGTCGGGGAATTTCGCCGCAGCCGTCCATCAGGCCTCGAATCTTCTCGGCCTGAAGGGACGTGTTCTTCCAGCGACGGAAATCCCGGTGACGCTATGCGCACTGTATAAAGATGGCACCACGACCAGAGGCGAATCGAATATCCCCAAACCGGGTGTGCACATCGGTCGCGTCTGGCTGGAACCTGAAGATCCGCCAGCTGCACCGGGTGTACTCGAGGCGTTGCAAGATGCCGACGCGATCGTCATAGGCCCGGGCAGCCTCTATACCAGCATCATTCCCAACCTTCTCGTGGCGGGTGTTGCGGATGCGCTTAAGGTGTCGCGAGCGATGGAGATTTACATCTGCAATCTGATGACGCAACCCGGCGAAACCGAGGGGTTTTCGGCCGCAGATCATTTACGGGTTCTTTTCGATTACTTACTGGAACCCGTCGACATTTGTGTTTTGAACTCCTCCGCCCTCGGCACAGCAGTTGCACAACGGTATGTGGAGTCCGGATCTGAGATCGTCACCGGAAGTCCTGAAGACGATGATCAGATCCGCAGAAGCGGCGTCGTTCCAGTCGCCGCGCCGCTTCTGAGCGGCGGCCAAATGAAAGTCAGACATGACCCTGCGACCCTCGCGCGGCTGGTTGTTTCACTGGCGCACGGCTTTGCCGGCGTGCGAGAGATCATCTGCGGTCAAGGGAACGGGAGGTAACATGTGCGGAATCGTTGGCTATATCGGTAACCGGGAAGTGTCCGGTGTGCTTGTGGACGGCCTGAAAAGGCTCGAATACCGAGGCTACGATTCTTGTGGTGTAGCCATCATCGACGAAGGCCGGCCAAAGGTTATTCGCTCGGTCGGCCGGATCGGCGAGCTAGAAGAAAAGATCCGGCAGACGAATCCAACCGACGGCTCCGTTAAATGCGGCATCGGTCACACCCGCTGGGCGACGCATGGACGGCCGAGCGAAACTAATTCCCATCCCCATCGCGATTGCACGGGCCGCTTCTATGTCGCGCATAACGGGATTATCGAGAACTATCTTTACCTCAAGCACCGCCTCATGGGCGAAGGCCACGCTTTCGCCACCGAAACCGATACGGAAGTCCTGCCGCACTTGATCGAGTCCTATTATGCCGGTGACCTGGAGGAGGCCGTCCGTCGCGCGCTTGCCGATGTGGAAGGCGTGTACGGGATCGTCGTCGTTTCCAGCGAAGGCGATGGCCCCAAGATTGTGGCGGCGCGCAATGGGCCGCCGCTTGTGGTGGGCATGGGATCGGGCGAAAATTTCGTCGCCTCGGATGTTCCAGCGCTGTTGCCCTACACGCGAAATGTCGTTTTTCTACAGGACGGCGAAATGGCCGTTGTGTCCAGCGACAGCGTTCAAGTCAGGAATTCGCATGGCGAGTGCATGTGCCGTCCTGCCGAGACCATCAGCTGGACCGCAGAGATGGCGGAGAAGGAAGGCTATGCGCATTTCATGCTCAAGGAAATCCACGAGCAGCCTCGCGCCGTTCGCGATACCTTACGCGGCCGTATCGGCGCGAACGACACGGTGACCCTGAGCCCGGAGTTACACAATCCCGAAATCCTCGCCGGTGTTGAGCGCTTGCAGATCGTCGGCATGGGAACATCGCTGCATGCCGCGCAGGTAGGGAAGTTCTTGATCGAATCGCTGGCTCGCGTGCCGGTCGAAATCGACAACGCCTCCGAGTTCCGATACCGCGATCCGATCATCGCGCCCAGGAGCCTGCTTATCGGGATCACCCAGTCGGGCGAAACCGCCGATACATTGGCCGCGATGAAAGAAGCCCGCGAGAAAGGCGCATATCTGCTGTCGATCTGCAACGTCGTCGGCAGCCAGGCGGCGCGGCAATCCGACGCGGTGTTGTACACCCATGCGGGCCCGGAAATCGGGGTCGCATCAACCAAAGCATTCACCACGCAATTGACAGCGCTCTACCTGCTTGCGCTCGAGCTGGCCCAATTGCGCGGAACCATGCCGGAGTACGAAATCCAGAGGCATGTACGGCAACTCCGCGACGTGCCGGATCAGATCCAGAAAATTCTTGATCAGGACCAGGCGATCGCCGAACTGGGTGCAGGCTTTTCGCAGTATTCCGACTTCCTGTATTTGGCACGCGGCATCAATTACCCGATTGCCATGGAAGGGGCGCTGAAGCTGAAAGAGATTTCCTACATTCACGCGGAGGGCTACGCGGCCGGCGAAATGAAGCACGGGCCGATTGCGCTGATCGATTCCGAGATGCCGGTGGTCGTATTGGCGCCGCAGGATGCGGTTTATCGAAAAACCATGGGCAATGTGGAAGAAGTGAAAGTGCGGGATGGCATCGTCATCGCAGTCGCAACCGAAGGCGATCGTGAAATCAGTCAGAAAGCCGATTACACGTTTTATATTCCGGACGCCGATCCCCTGGTGAATCCCATTTTATCGACGATTCCTCTCCAACTATTTGCCTATTACATCGCGTCATTGCGCGGCTGCGATGTCGACAAGCCGCGAAATCTGGCGAAGAGTGTGACGGTGGAATAACAGGACAGAAACAGGGAGACCTCATAATGAGCACGATCATTGAAACCGAAGTTCATATCAAAGCCAATGCTTACTTGGAACTTGAAGACCGGATCAAATCCAGACAAGCGCGATTTGGCGTTATCGGCCTGGGCTACGTTGGCCTGCCTCTCGCATTGACGCTGAGTGAAGCGGGATTCGATGTCACCGGAATCGACATTGACACCAACCGGGTCGACGCGATCATCGGCGGCCGATCCTATATCACGGACGTGAGTGACCGGGAATTGCAGAAGGCGACCCTGGAAAAACGGTTTCGCGCAACCACAAATGTATCGGAGATCCGGAATCTCGATGCCGTCAGTATTTGTGTGCCGACGCCTTTGCGGAAGACCAAGGATCCCGACATGTCTTATGTCGTCTCGGCGGCCGATGCCATCGCCAAAGAATTGCGCCCGGCACAGTTGGTGATTCTGGAAAGTACGACTTATCCGGGAACGACGGAAGAACTGGTGTTGCCTGCACTCGAAGCCCGAGGACTGAAGGTCGGTGAAGAATTCTTCCTCGCCTATTCGCCGGAGCGTGTCGATCCCGGCAATGCGAACTTCAGTACAAAGGACATTCCCAAGGTAATCGGAGGCGTCACTCCACAATGTGCCCATCTCGCGGCGCTGCTTTACGGATCGGCGATGAAATCGATTGTCCGGGTTTCATCCACGCGTGTCGCCGAAATGGTCAAGCTTCTGGAGAACACGTTTCGCAGCGTGAATATTGCCCTGGTCAATGAAATTGCATTGATGTGCGCGCACATGAATATCGACGTCTGGGAAGTCATCAAGGGCGCTTCATCGAAGCCGTTTGGCTTCATGCCGTTCTTTCCAGGTCCTGGATTGGGCGGACACTGCATCCCGATCGATCCGCTGTACCTGGAATGGAAATCGAAGATCGATGGCTTCGAATCCCGCTTCATCGGTCTCGCCGACAAGATCAACGGCGGCATGCCTCGCTATGTCGTGACCCGGGCGATGGAGTTGTTGAACGAGCATGGCAAGGCGATGCGCGGTTCCCGAATTCATATTCTCGGCGTTACGTACAAGAAAGATATCAGCGACAGCCGTGAGTCTCCTGCTCTGGAAGTGATCAAGATTCTCATGGCGCTTGGCGCGAACGTGACCTATAGCGATCCCTTCGTCAGGTCCTTGAGCGTGGAAGGCCACAATGTAACAGCGGTCGAGCCACGCCCGGACGTGCTCGCTTCGTGCGACATGGCAATCATTATCACGAACCATACGGCCTTTGATTATTCCGGGATCGTGCGAAACGCACCGCTGGTTTTCGACACCCGGAATGCCACCGAGGGATTGAAGGCAGAGAATCTCACGAGACTTTAGGATTTGGAAGGATAAGCACGGTGTCACCGGCGCAGGAGTCCTTACAAGTAGTAGAACAAGCCGCTTCGGCCGATCTCCAGCTTGAGGTCATCGACGATCTCGCCCGCTTCAACGAGATCGCCAGAGAGTGGGACGAGCTTGTGGATCGCTCGGGCCTGGAGCGGCTGTTCCTGTCTCATGCCTGGCTGCGGACATGGTGGGAAGCATTCTCCGGAGGTCGGGAACTTCATATCGTGACCGTTCGACTGGCCGGCGGTCTCGTCGGCGCGGCACCGATGATGCGGTCGCGCGCGCGCGTTTACGGAGTCGGTATCGATTCAGTCGAGTCCATCTACAACCCTCACACCCAACGTTTCGACTTCATCGTCGCCCGTGGCCTGGGCGACATCGTATATCCGGCGCTATGGAATCATCTCTCGAATCTAAGTTCGTGCCACATGATCGTACTGGCACAGCTTCCGGAAGATTCGCCGACCCTTCCGGCAATGGAACGGCTCGGGCGCGCGGGCGGTTGGCTTTCCGGGCAGTGGATCGCCCGGCGGTCTCCTTACATTCCACTGAATTGCGAGTACAACGAATTTCTCGGCAGACTGAAAGGAGGATACCGTTACAACCTCCGCAAGCGGCACGAGCGGCTGAGCAAACTCGGGACGATCGATGTCGAAGTGATCAGCGAAAATCAGCGCGTCCTGGAAGCCGTCGAGGACGGATTAAGAATTGAGGCGGCAGCATGGAAAGGCAAGCACGGAACTGCCATCATTTCAGATCCCGCTGCCACCGAATTTTATACGCGCCTTGCCGAGCGTGAAGCCAGTCTTGGACAACTTCGGCTCAGCTTTCTGCGGGTGGCCGGAAAGCGCATTTCGTTCAGCTACATCCTTTCGAGCGACAACAAGCTGTACGGCGTCAAAATCGGCTACGATCCGCAATACCACACCTATTCGCCAGGCAACCTGCTTCTGAACCTGATTTTGCAAGACGCTTGTGCTCGTGGGCTCGGGGAATATGACTTCCTGGGAGTCGACGACGAGTGGAAACTGGACTGGACCAAATCTACCCGCGGCTACTGCTGGCTCTTCCTGTTCCGGAACCGATTGCGGCCGCGTCTGCTGCATTACTTGAAATTCGGTCTCGCTCCCGCGATCAAGC
>Ga0134071_10000769_pt1 | contig 11077 bp, 13 predicted proteins | sample 15_taG_27_FD_94466 | JGI IMG/M metagenome (GOLD analysis project Ga0134071, IMG submission 94466) | Grasslands soil microbial communities from the Angelo Coastal Reserve, California, USA - 15_D_Rain_40cm_5_09082015 | ecosystem: Environmental > Terrestrial > Soil > Grasslands ...
GGACCACGATGAAAGAGAAAGTCGAAGACGTAACCCTCGCCGGCTGCATAACTCTACACTTCACAAGGAACGGGCTCTGCAAGGAACTACACGACTACTGGGTCCTACAAACAGGAAAACTCCAAGCCCCACCTAAGTGGGGCCAATGAAGACGATTCAATGGAATATGCAGATCCCGTTACTGGTAGGCCGCGCGCCTACCATAGTTTCAATTATTTCAAAGATGGCTCTAACCTGATTGAGATAAATGCTTCAATCAACAATCTCTGCTCAAATCGGGCCTCTTAGGGAGAGCGATCTTGCGGAGGAGGACAGGATTTTCCGTCTGGCCTTTGGGACCTTTCTCGGCTCTGAAAGAGCCTATGACTTTCAGCGGAGATGCGGACTATGTGCGGACCCGTTGGCTCGCGGACCCTAAAACCGCCCTTGGGGCTGAAATCGACGGAAAACTCGTGGGCTCAAACTTCGCTACTAGGTGGGGTAGCCTGGGCTTTTTCGGACCCTTGTCAGTGGAGCCTCAGTGGTGGGATCGTGGAATCGGCGTACTTTTGATGAAGGAGACACTGAAGATCTTTGAGAAGTGGGGTACGAGGCATGATGGATCGAGAGATTTTCACTGTTGAAAAACAAAAGCTGGGTGAAACACTCCTCCTCTCGAGAGCTGAGAAACTGACGGGGTTTGCAGTATGCCACTGCGGTCAGGGCACTGAAGCTGGAAGCGGGACTTGCTACATCAAATTCGGCGGGGTCCAACCCTCAACTACCGCAGGGAGCGATTTCGACCGACTTCTACATGCATGCGAGGAGCTGGCCGTTCTTAGAGGAATGTCACGCCTTGTTGCGGGTGCCAACATGGGCCGACATGAAGCTTGTCAGACCATGCTCCGGTCGGGTTTCAAAACAGACTTCTTAGGAGTTGCAATGCATAGGCCCAGCGAACCAGGCTACAACGGGCCCAACGCTTACGTCATCGACGATTGGCGTTGACTCCTAGGATCACGAGGAAAAACTACTTGTGTCGTCTGGTCAAAGCCATTTTGGGGTTGTCTATCCCTTGGGCCAGCAATCGCAATTTTCAGGTTGGGCTCCGATGACTAGCCTAGCTTAGCCTTGCCTGGCGAATTCCTCGATAACCTTGGCAATCCACTTGCTTCCTTGAACGAACACGTCGATCCTCTGGTTTTCGTTAGGAGCGTGAGTATTGCTCTTGGTATGGTTACAACCGATAGCCACGGTTGGTAGCCCTAGCGTGTTTGTGAAATAGTGCATGGGACCCGAAGCAGCCGAGGTCACCAGGGTTACAGGTTCTTTGTGAAACACCTCTCTTCCAGCCCTGGCTGCAATCTTCGCGATCAGCGAGTCAATCGGAGTCCGAGCTGCAGGATTCTCCGCCTGAAGATTCAGCTCCACATCCGCGAAACCATGACGCACTAAGTGCTGCTTCAACTTCCCCGCTAGCTTTACCGGGTCCTGGTTCGGCACCAGGCGAAAATCCATCTTCGCTTGGGCGACAGAGGGAAGAACCGTCTTGTGGCCTGGGCCGGTGTAGCCTGACCATATTCCTGCAATGTTCGCCGTGGGATTGCCGTAGAATGCTTTCTTGAACTCGAATCCTGTTAGGCCGAAGAGGAAGTTCTTGACTCCAAGCTCGTCTCGAATGCTATGTTCCTCCAAAGGCATCGCCCTTATCACCTCCAATTCTTCTGAGGTGAACGGTTTGACATCGTCATACCAACCTTCGATTAGTATCCGGCCATCCTCGTCCGTGATCGTGTCCAGCATCCGGACCAAGCGCCATGCGGGATTCTCAACGACCGCCGCACGGGCAGAGTGAGAGTCTTTGAGAGCTGTCTGAACTTTAAACTCGACATAGAGCATTCCCTTCAAGCCTAGAGTGACCAGAGGCCGGTCGTCATAGTCCAGGCCCCCGAATTCCCAGATGGCCGATTCTCCAGTCAGCCTATCCTTGTATCGCGTAATGAATTCCGAAAAGTGCGGGCTGCCGATCTCTTCCTCCCCTTCGATAGCCCATTTGATATTGCAGGGAACGTCTCCGGCCACTTTCAAGAACGCGTTTATCGCCATTAAACGAGAGACGATGTTTCCCTTGTTGTCGCTCGCTCCCCTGGCATAGACTCTGCCATCCTCCACAGTCGCCGAGAACGGAGGATTCTTCCACAGTTCGACCGGTTCGACCGGTTGCACGTCGTAATGATTGTAGAAGACAAGCGTCCTTCTACCAGTTTTTGACGCGAGTTCAGCGAATACTACCCGAGGACCCTTACTCGGAGAGAACTCTTCTACTGTAAAGCCGAACTGCTGGAGAAGTTTGCCAACGAGTTCAGCAGTCTCGTCTAGCCCAAGGTTCTGGGCCGAAACGCTTGGCTGCTTGCATAAGGCGCGGAGCTTTTCAACAAACATGTCAGTGCTAGAATCTATCTCGCGGAAAATCCTGTCTTGCGGGTCGGTGATGGTCTCGCTTGAGGTCTTAGCCACAGGAAATCATCAATCCAAAGAGAGATAGAACCGGATATCTATAGTTTGGTCGTTCCTGATGCTCGATCAGCTTTGGACAAGTCGCGAAAAAATGAGCCTTGCACTTGAGAGTTTGGGGTTGTTAGACTGCTGGTTGGTTTGACGGAGGCAGAAGTTCCTGCATTGAAGCGGCGGTTCCTGGGAGAAATACTACGGCTGCAACGACTGAGGTCCAGAGCCCGCTCTTGTCTCCTATTGCAGACTGTGTTACCTGAGTCGTCTTGATGATCAAGCCGCTGGACATGAAGAGCTGTTTTCTCTCGTCCCATGCTGTTGCTGGATCAAACGCGACCCCCATGGTAGTGGCCAACATGCTAGCGGCGAGGTCTTCTGAGTAGTCTCCCGCGATCTCTTCTGGTTGTCCGAACGAGTGGTGCTCGGAGAGATATCCGTACTGATTTTCCTCGGAAGGAATCGCGATGCCAATGGATGATGCAATCAGCCTATGCGGCTCATCTGTGCAATTCCTCGCGAGCACGACAAAAGTGATCTCGCCCGGATGCAACATCTGAACACCCTTCTCTTTCGGGATGAGTTTGCAGCCTGGTGGAATTATACTCGACACAGGTACGAGGTTGCAGTGTTGAATCCCCGCATCACGGAGGGCCAGTTCGAAACTGGCCAAGTTCTCCTTATGTTTTCCAACGCCTTTCGTCATGAAGAAATATTTCGGGATCATTTCTAGGACGACGTAGACACCTTCGCGCAGCGTATAACCTTGAGGCAAAATGGTGAATCGGCTGGGATAACACGATAACTTCCGAGAAGAGAAAAAGCACGAACTGACAACACCAGCCTAGCCTCGCGGATACAGCAATACTAGAGGAAAGACGGCAAACGTTTTCAGCACTCCAGTCGAGCCTCGGCTCTATGGCGCCTAGAGCGTCAGCCATTCCGCATGTCATCCCGCAGCCCGTAGCGACACCGCTGACCCGAGCCGCAATCTTTCTAGTCGTGACAATCAACCCCGGCACTAGTAATCGAGGGATAATCCGATCCCTCTGCGCTGATCTATCCGCTCTTGTCCGTTCTGTAGGATTTCGAGAACAAGAGGGAACTCTCTCCTGTGTCGTGGGATTTGGCTCCGAGACCTGGGACCGGCTCTTCGGGAAACCACGGCCGGCGGACCTGCACAAGTTCCGCGAGATCCGGGCAGGGGAACGCCACGCCGTCTCAACACCGGGAGACATGCTTTTCCACATTCGAGCGCAACGCATGGACTTGTGCTTCGAGCTGGAGACGCAGATCATGGCTCGGCTTGGACCCGCAATCAGTCCGGTTGACGAGGTGCAAGGATTTCGTTATTTTGACAGCCGCGACCTCATCGGCTTCGTCGACGGAACAGAGAATCCTAAGGGTCAGGGCGCGGTTGATGCCACCCTGATAGCTGACGAGGACCCTATGTTTGTCGCAGGCAGCTATGTGATCATCCAGAAATATCTTCATGATCTAGCCGGCTGGAATATGTTACCGACCGAGAAACAGGAAAAGATCGTCGGCCGCACGAAACTGAACGATGTGGAGCTGGACGACAAGGTCAAGCCCACCTACGCGCACAACGCGCTGACCAAAATAATCAAGAATGGAAAGGAGATCAAGATTCTCCGGGACAATATGGCCTTTGGGCATGCTGGCCAGAAAGAGTTCGGGACGTACTTCATCGGCTACAGCCGTTCCCCGCGGACGATCGAAGAGATGCTTCAGAACATGTTCGTGGGCAAGCCACCCGGCAATTATGACCGGCTGCTGGATTTCAGCCGCGCGGTTACAGGGAACCTTTTCTTCGTCCCATCCGCAACGTTCCTGGAAGACGTCAAAGCCGACTAGGCGGACACGCTAGCGCGAAACCTCTCTGCAGACCGGGCTTTCGCCTTCGCAGCTTCTTGCTCTCGATTCTTTGGTTGCGCGTTCGTTTCCAGGGAGCGAAGTAGATTCGTTGAGACTTGGGTTATTTGATCAACTGCAGCTGAGAACGAGTGTTCGTTTGCTTTCGACGGCCGGCTGAACCCGCTGATCTTTCGGACGAACTGTATGGAAGCATCCCGCATCTCTTTCTCGGTCGCGGGCGGGTCGAAGTTGAAGAGAGTTCTGATATTCCTGCACATACTTAGAGCCCTAATGATCGTAACTGAAAGCTGGTTCTAATGTAGCTATCTGAAAGCACCAGACTCGTGTATTTCCCTACGACACTGTGGTGTCCGCAATTTGGGCAGACAGGCGCTTCACTCAGGGTTCTCGATCCAACGACAACTTGCGAGGGCGCGAAATAAGAGAGCTGACAAGCCGCAAGACCATCTCCAGAGCGTCCGCGTCTAGTGAGGTGCCCACAAGGTTGATATTAACAGAATAGTTATATAGCCATATGGTTATCTAAGAACTATGAAAGCTTCTCAATCCGTCTCGAAACCCGCCGTAATCACAACCCCTAACGATACAGAGATCCGAATAATGCGGACTTTCGAGGCGCCCCGCGACCTAGTCTTCCGCGCATACACCGACGCCAAACTCCTTTCCCAGTGGATGGGCCCCAGAAAATACAAGATGACAATCGAACAGATGGATGTCCGCCCCGGCGGTAGATGGCACTTCACCCACATCGACACTGATGGCACCAAATACGGCTTCCACGGTGAATTCCGCGAGATCGTGCGCCCTGAGCGGATAGTGCAGACCTGGAACTTTGAAGGCATGCCAGGCGAGTCCCTTCAAACAGCCCTCTTCCAAGAACATGATGGCCGAACCACGGTCACATCTATCGTCAAGTTCGAGCGCAAGGAGCACCGCGACGGTATGCTAGCCAGCGACATGGAAAGCGGCATGAACGAGGGCTACGACCGCCTCGACGAGCTCCTGCGGACTATGCATTGAACAACGACAACCTCTCCACGACCTTTCAAGCCGTAGCCGACCCGACACGCCGCATCATCCTCGCCCGGCTCGCGCACGGCGAGGCCACCGTTCAAGAACTAGCGAGGCCCCTGCCAATGAGCCAACCCGCTGTATCCAAGCACCTCAAGGTTCTAGAGAGAGCCGGCCTGATCGAGCGCCGACGCGAAGCACAGAGGATTTGGTGCCGCCTACAAGCCAGACCCTTGCACGACGTAGCCGTATGGGCCACGGAGTTTCAGCAGTACTGGGACGAGAGCTTCGAACGATTAGACTCATTGCTGGAGAAAGAGAAAGCGCGGAACGGTGATGACAAGCGACACTGAAGACCGCGTCGGCAATTAGCGAAGGGCGCGAGGCGTCACTAGGAACGAACCTGCCCTGATCACAAGTCCTTCTCTCAGCAATTCTTCCTTGACATCCTCCATGTCTGCATTCCACTGGAACCATTTGCGGACTTGATCTTCACGGGCAAGAACGCAGGCGTCAATAGTTTTCTCTAGGAGTTTCGCCAGCGCTTTCTCATAGAAGAGGCCACTACGATCAATTCCACTGCGCGTTCTCGTTTCCCATGTCTGCCAGATGTTAGCGTGCAGATGTGTCTCCGGATGGGGATCCTCAACACCGATTATCAACGCGTAACTCTCCAGATTCGTCAGCGCTCGATGAAACCTGGAATTGTTCTCTTTCCCATCCAGCGCTAGCTTCTTTCTGAGCCGGTCAGTCCGAATTGAACTCTCACCGCCGATGGTCTTGAGCAATTGCTGTTCGATGTCAGAGAGTATCTCTCCTTTCTGGACGAGTCTTCTGTGGTGCTTCACGACAGGGTCGAGTATCGGCCAGAGTCTGCTAGATACGAAGGTCTTAGTCCGTCTGAATAGCCTGGTGGCAAGAATGTCCTCTTTGCCTTCGACCTCCCTAGAGATTTGTGCCACTGGCTGGCCGGAGATCTTGACCGACCACCAGTCCATCCATCCGGTGAAGCCTTTAGCAGATGGTTTCCATGATCTTCCGAGTATCGCGCTGATGAAGCTTGGGAGTTCATTTCCTCCCAGGAATGAGACGAGGCCCTCATCATTGATGAATCTGTAGATTTCCTCCTTCGTCCTGAGCCGGAGGCTTAGCTTCAGCTTGTGTTCTCTGACCCGGATTTCCTCTGCTTTCTCTATCAAGTGTTTAGCTTTCAAGTTAGAATTGAAGGCAATAGTCCTCCTTGTGACAACTGAATATGGGTTGGGGAGGTCAGCTCAACTAGGGAACAAATATTGTGTAGAGGAGGAAGCTGTTGAAAGCAATGATCAAGGCGACAGTAATAATGGCAAGAATTATAGTGATCCTTCTGTTAACGAAGCCTGCCATGAACTTCTTCTTTGAAGTATAGTAGACGATAGGAATCATTGGGAGGGGAATCATGAGACTCAAAATTACCTGACTGTAAACGAGCAGACTGAGCGGATTGAGTCCAAGTAGTATTGCGAACGTGGTCGGAAACACGTTGATAAATCTCGTCACTATTCGTCTCGCCCACACGTTCCAGTGCTTTCCTATCAGACCCTCCATTATGACCTGCCCAGCTATTGTCCCAAGCGCCGACGAGGAAAGCCCTGACATGAGCAGAGTCAGAACAAAGACGACGGCAATCGCCGGCCCGAATAGCAGGCCTATTCCGCCAACAAAATCGCTGACCGTGACGTTCGCGTTCGGATAGAGCGGTACGGCGATGAGGATTATTCCCGCATTGACCACAGACGCAATCGTCAGAGCAATCACGGTTTCCTTGAGATGGAATTTCCTCGTCCTCTCTATCTCCCCGATCGAGAATCGGTGGTGAGATGCTAGTTTCATCGATTCGGTGACTGAACTGCCTAGGTTTCCCCCATTGATCCTTCGTCCCAAGAGGTCCATCTTGTTTTTCGAGAGCCAAGAGTGAACAAACAAGGCGTGCGGCATCACGGTTGCACCGATGATCCCAACTACGATCAAGAGGGCAGCGTTAGTCGACGCAAGGGGCACTACGGAGTGATAGGCGATCTGTGTCAAGTCGGGTTTGATCACTACCAGATTGTAGAGAATGCCAATGACGAGAATGCTAATCAACATCGCGAAGTATTGCTCAATGAGACGGAATCTTCTTCCCATCATCATTAGAAGGAGGATTACGTCAAGGGCTCCGAATATTGCGGCATATAGAAGTGGGACCCCAAAGAGCAGGTTGAGACCCAGTACCGTCCCCAGGTATTCCGCGAGATCAGTTGCTGCTACGGCAGCCTCGGCAGCGAGCCAGTAGGGAATAACATATCTGCGCTTTACAAGCGACTTCCTGAGCAGTTCTGGTAGCGAATAGCCGGAGGCGATTCCGAGTTTACCGGAGAGATATTGCAACAGCATGGCCATTCCTCCGGCAAACCAGGCGGCCCAGAGTAGATCGTACTTGAAGCCGGCACCAGCTGCGATATCGGTGCCATAGTTGCCAGGATCCATGTATGCTATGGACACCATGAGTGCAGGTCCTAGCCAGAGCATGAAACTGCGCAGAGAAGCGCTAGTTTCTGCTGGTTGAACCGTGGTCTCCACGGAGACCTCGCGTTGTGTAGTCCTCCTGTTCCAGGGGAACCATGCACCCAAAGAAATACGTCCGTTAGGCGAGTGTTTGGGTGACTATATAAAGTTCGGGTGACCGAACAAAGTTCGGAACCACTAAGAATCGAGAGACCGCGTTCTTCACCCTTTCGTCTCGTCCATGTCTGCTACTTCTTGGGTCCTCTCAGCCAGCCTTTGACTCCTAGCTCCTTTTCTTTCGAAGACTGTTCAGGTCCTGTCTCTTTCACTCCCAGGAAACGCCGCGTCTCGACCAGAAAATCCTTCCACGCTGGCTCGTCTTCTAGTAGAATATGGTTCCTGCTTTCCAGCGGGATGAAGTGGGCTCCAGGGATCAGGGTTGCCAGATCCCTTCCGTCCTCGAACCGGTTCACTAGGTCGCCTCGGGTATGGATGACGAGTGTTGGCGCTGATACTTTTGCGAGTTGATCGAGGACATCGATTTGTGCAAACTCCATCAAGTAGCGTACAGCGGTTTCTGGCGATGTAGATTTTCGCTGCAGCTCGTTAAACCAGTTGGCCTGTTCGGCGGTCCCACCTGGGACGAATATGGACGTGAAGAGTTGGCGATACTGCGGGTTGTCTTTTCCCCATCCTGCCTTCGTCAGAGTCAGAATAGCCATTCCCTCTTGTAGATCCTCGGGCGAAGTGTGGATCTTCGACCAGCCTAACGCGCTCGTGCCGTATAGAATTAGATGACTTACCCTGCCAGGATGGCGAGCAGCGTAGGCGATGCAGACCGCGCCTCCCTGAGACATTCCCAACAATGCAAACTTCTCAAGACCAGCTGCATCAACAACGGTTTCTAGATCGTGCACCCAATCATGAAAGGTAGAGCTGGTTACATCGCGGTCCGATAAGCCGCATCCACGGTCGTCATAACGTATGTACTGGTGGTATCTTGATAGCTCTCGGGTCCAGTGACGAAAGATCGGACTGTCTAGATCGAACTGCAAATGCCCAAGCCAGTTCGCAGCCTTGACAAGAGGTGGTCCATGGCCCAGTGTGGAATAGGCCAGTCTGACGCCGTCTTTTGTAGTGCAGAATCTGATCTTCTGGTCCAGACGAACTATCCCACTTTACCGTCATTTACGCGTGGTTTAAGATTACTGAGCAAATGCTCAATGCTATTTCTTGAGGTGGCGAAGCTCCAGACTCATGTCAATGGCTTTGGCCGAGTGAGTTATCGATCCGACGGAGATCACGTCCACGCCCGTCTGGACGTAGTCTGCAAGATTTTCTCGTGTAATACCGCCGGACACCTCGATCAGAAGACGGTCTCGAAGCTTTCTTGCCTCCAGTAATCTCACTGACTTCTTCGCTTCCTGTGGCGTCATGTTGTCCAGCAGGACGATATCAGCCCCAGCGAGCGCTGCTTCCACTGCGTGGTCCGGGGTTGTAGCTTCAACTTCGATCTTCCTCGTGAAGCTTACCTTGCTCTTCGCTTTTCGAACTGATTCGGTTATGGAGCCGGCTAGCGCTAGGTGATTGTCTTTGATCAAGACAGCGTCATCAAGCCTTAGACGATGCGTATCGCCACCGCCCAGCTCGACCGCTCTCTTCTCGAAATACCTGAGACCGGGAAGAGTCTTCCTCGTACATGCTATTCTCGTCGAGCTCCCGTTCTTCTTGGCAATGTTGACAAGTTCAGCGGTCGCGGTTGCTACACCTGACATGTGAGATAACAAGTTCAACAACACTCGCTCCACTTTGAGGAGAGAACTCCCCGAACCACTTGCGTCGAGAATGATTGTACCGGCCGGGACCTTTTGTCCGTCCCGGACCTTGGGTTTTCCCTCGCAGCCTAGGAGCTTGAGGAGAATAATAGACTCAGATAGGCCAGCAACAACGGCTCGTTCTTTGCAGATCACAGTCCCAGTCGCCTTTGCTTTCGGATCAACAAGCGCATCCGTAGTAATGTCTCCATGACCGATGTCCTCGTCCAGAAATCCTCTCAACGCGTCTTCGATCAACATTCTACACGTCACTTCACAAGAGGAAATGATTCGCTCATCAATAATGAGCTATGCTTCTGTCTCGATTTCTCCGCGGTGGACCTCGTGGCCGCATGAGCCTAGAAAAATGTCCAGTCCGTCCGGGACTGCATCCCTTCGATAGGGACTTACGTGGACGAACACTCCTTCGCGGTGATCGATAGGACACTCTGCTTTGATGAGATTCTTCGCCTTGGTTCTGGGACGCTGTCTGGAAACCGGATCCAACCTCGCGGACAGTTTCTCAATCTTGAGCCCTAGAAGTCCCGCATATAGGCCTCCGATGCAGAAAATTCCGCTTCCCGCTAATAGTCCTATTACACCTGTCTGACCAAGAGCGTCGCTAGATGTCATTGCAAAGTAGAGAGTCACTAGAGGGGTGATTACGGCTACTCCGATAATTATCTTGCCCATGATGGAGAGAAAGCCCATGTTTTTCCAGCTCCCAGCGACGATATCTCTAGATAGAAATGTCTTGGTTCCTATCGCTTCTTCTTAGAGTCTCTCTCGTTTACAACCATCTCAACGTGTTCAATGATTGTTTTGAGAGTGGTGCCAGGGCCGAAATTGCCAGTGATACCCTGCTTCTCCAAGAGCGGCTTATCCTCATCTGGAATAATTCCGCCGCCCACCAGCAAGATATCGTTTCCACCTTTCTCCCTGATGAGCTTGGCAACCTTAGGAAAGGCGGTCATGTGAGCGCCGTTGAGAAGACTCATAGCTACAACGTCAACATCCTCGTCGATAGCCATCTGCGCAACCTGCTCGGGCGTCGCCAGAAACCCGGTGTATATTACTTCCATGCCTGCGTCCCGGAAGGCCCGTGTCAGAACTAGAGCACCTCTATCATGGCCGTCCAGTCCAGGCTTCGCCACAAGGATTCGAATCCTCTTGGAGGGTTTGATGGTCGGCTTCCTTTGCGAGGGCATTGGAGCGTTCTGATCTTCGGATGAACCTTTCCGCTAATAAGGACTATCGGGTTTGCTAGTTGTACAGTTCGTCATATCGCTTGTATTTCCAGTATGCTATTGATGCAATCCATGATACTACAAATATGCCGATTA
>Ga0134071_10000772_pt1 | contig 11070 bp, 14 predicted proteins | sample 15_taG_27_FD_94466 | JGI IMG/M metagenome (GOLD analysis project Ga0134071, IMG submission 94466) | Grasslands soil microbial communities from the Angelo Coastal Reserve, California, USA - 15_D_Rain_40cm_5_09082015 | ecosystem: Environmental > Terrestrial > Soil > Grasslands ...
ACCGACGAGGAGTTCCGCACACTGACCGCGCCGTTCACCGTCCAGGTTCCGCAGTAGGAGAAGGAGACCGCCATGGCGCGAGCCTACGACCGCGACCTCGTCGGCTACGGACCGACGCCGCCGAATCCCAAGTGGCCGAACGGCGCCCGGCTGGCCGTGAATTTCGTCATGAACTACGAGGAGGGCTCGGAGCCGTCGGTGCAGGACGGCGAAGGGCACTCGGAGAGCGGGCTCACGGAGGCGCATGGGCTGAACCAGGGCGTGAAGGGCCGGGACCTCGCGGCGGAGACGATGTTCGAGTACGGCAGCCGTGTCGGCTTCTGGCGGCTGATGCGCCTCTTCCAGGAGCGAGGGCTCCCGCTGACCATCTTCGGCTGCGCGCTCGCCATCGAGCGCAATCCGCTCGCCGCCGACGCCATCCGCAAGTCCGGCTTCGACGTATGCAGCCACGGTTGGCGCTGGATCAAGCACTTCGAGCTCTCCCGCGCGGTGGAACGCGAGCACATCCGCAAAGCGGTCGCGTCGTTCGAGAAGACGGTCGGCGAGCGACCGCTCGGCTGGTACTGCCGCTACGGGCCGAGCGTCAACACGCGCGAGCTGATCGTGGAGGAGGGCGGCTTCCTCTATGACTCCGACGCCTACAACGACGAGCTGCCCTACTGGACGACGGTGAAAGGCCGCGGCCACCTCGTGGTTCCGTACTCGTTGACCAACAACGACGGCAAGTACGCGGGCTGGACGGGCACCTCCGAGCAGTGGTTCTCGTTCGTCAAGGACGCTCTCGACATGCTCTATCGCGAGGGCGCGCGGCACCCGAAGATGATGTCCGTCGGCCTGCACATGCGCCTGATCGGACATCCCGCGCGCGCGGCCGGGCTCGAGCGGCTGCTGGATTACATCGGCAAGCAGGACGGCATCTGGGTCACACGCCGGATCGACATCGCTCGCCACTGGATCGCCACCCATCCGTACTCCGGGCAGGGCGCGGCGAGACCACGAGAACGCCGGCGATGAGCGCCACGCCAGAAGGACTGGACCCGAGCATCACCCGCCGCGAGATCGTCTTCGAAGCCGACGTCACGTCGGTCACACCGTTCCTGAAGGTGGCGACGGTCAGCCGCGCCGGCACCGGCCACATGACCTTCGCCTGCGACGAGGGTCCGAACCTGGGCGGACTCGGCTCCGCTCCCACGCCGCTCATGTATTTCAGTGCGGCGCTCGCGTTCTGACTCATGACCCAGGTGTCCCGGTACGGGCACATGCTCAACGTGACGGTCACAGGAATGCGGATGCGGGTGTCCGCGCGCTATCGCGTCACGGGCTCGGTGATCAACGACACCATCGAGGGCGAGATGCTCGGCGCCGACACGGTCCTCGAGATCGAGTCGCCCGATCCCGCCGACCGTGTGGCTCGGCTCGTCCGCAACGCCGAGCGCGGCTGCTTCGTCATGCAGGCACTGCTGCGGCCCGTCGCGATCTCTTCGGTGACCACGCTCAACGGGACCCGACTCGAGCGCGCCTGAGGCTACTTCTTGGGCGCGCACGGGTTCCTGGCGGCGCAGGGATTCTTGGCCGCGCAGGGGTTGGCCGCTGGTTGCATCGCGACCGGCCTCACCTTCATGGTGGTGCCCCGGCCGAAGACATAGTCGTTCGCCTTCGCTCGCTGGTGGCACGCCGCGCAGAAACCCGTCGGGCTCTTCTCCATCCCGCTGCCACTCATCGTCACGGTGCCATCCGGATCCACGATCGCGTAGTGCCAGTCGCCGTGGGCGCGGTCGTAACCGCTCTTGCGCTTCTCCATGATGAAGAGTGGCCCCTTCGATCCGGGCTGGCCTGCCTGCCCCTCGAACGACTCCTTCGCCAGCACCGCGCCCGCGGGGAACGGGAACCTGCCCTCGAGCCCCGCCGGCTCGGCCGTCGTGTTCAGGTATGTGAAGACGTAGCGATTGCCGTGGGTCGCGCTGAGCACGGGCTCCGTGTTGACCTTCTTCCAGCTCTTGTATTGCTTCGCCACGCTCTCCGCGACCGGGTCCTTGACCGACGCCTGCTTCGCACCGCCGAGGTTCTTGGCCGCGCACGGGTTCTTCGCCGCGCACGGGTTGGCCTGGGCGTGGGCGATGCCCGCCACGCCACCGGCGCCGACCGAAAGAGCGGTGCCCAGCAGTACCGCTCGCGTGATCGACACAGTCATCGGCTCACCTCGCGAATGACGACCGGGGCCGCCATCCGGCGGTCCCGGCCGACGGGATGGCGACCTCTACTTCTTGGCGGCACACGGATTCTTGGCGGCACACGGATTCTTGGCGGCGCAAGGGTTCTTCGCCGCGCACGGGTTCTTGGCGGCGCACGGATTCTTCGCGGCACACGGATTCTTGGCCGCGCACGGGTTCTTGGCGGTGCAGGGGTTGGCCGACTTGGCCGCGCACGGATTCTTCGCCGCGCATGGGTTGCTCCTCTGGGCGAGCGCGTGTGTGCCTGGCGCGAACGTCACAGCGCCGACGACCGCCACGCCGGTGACGACTCGTCGAATCATGCCTCTCCACCTCCCTTCACGACGCGTCCTGATGCCTGTAACCCGGTCCGCGCTGGGCTTATTCCGGGGTGACCCGCCGCTGTGATCGGCGACTTCAGGAATAGGACGCCACCCTCGCGGGTTACGCTTGGTGATCGGAGGACAGCCACTGTTTCGCTGGACGGCGGCCGGCCGGGACCCGCGCGAGTTCGAGCAGGTGGCGCTCGTGCACCTGGACGCGCTCTATCAGACTGCCCTCCGGTTGACGCGCAGCCGCGCGGAGGCCGAGGACGTCGTGCAGGAGACGTTTCTGCGCGCGTTCCGCGCATTCGACCGGTTCAATCCCGGCACCAACTGCCGCGCCTGGCTCTACACGATCTTGAGGAATGTGTTCCTCAACCGGAGGCGACAGGAGGGTCGCGAGGTCCTCGATCCGCAGGGCATGGCACTCGCCGAGGCCGCGGAGAGCGCGACGGCGTGCAGCTTCACCGGCGACAATCCCGAAGAGGAGTTCTTTCAGAGCGTCCTGCACGGCGACGTGGATCGGGCGCTCAAAGCCATTCCCCTCGTGTATCGCGAGGCGGTGATCCTCGCCGATCTCGAGGGCCTGAGCTACAAGGAGGTCGCCGAGGTGCTCGGCTGCCCCATCGGCACGGTGATGTCGCGGCTCGCGCGCGGGCGCCAACAGCTGCGTCGTGCGCTGAGCGGATTCGCCCGGGAGCACGGCTATCTGAGGAAGACGGAATGACCTGTCTCGAGGTCGAGGCCCGCCTGCATCCCTACGTCGACGGCGAGCTGCCGGTCGAGGAGACGGCGGCGGCCGACGCGCATGTCGTCGGGTGCGCGGCGTGCGCGGCGCTCGTCCGGCGCGAGCGCGCCTTCCGTCGATTGCTCCGCCAGCAGCCGCGCGAGAGCGCGCCACCGGAGCTGCGGACGCGCGTCGCCGGCGCCGTACGCCAGGAAGCGCGCCGCGGTGGCCGTCGCGTGTCGTGGCTGGCCGCGCCCGCGCTGGCGGCGGCGGCCGCCCTCGTCGTTGCCGTCGCCGTCTCCGCGTGGCGACCGTCCGAGCCCCTCGTCAACGATCTCGTGGACAAGCACATCGCCTACGCACAGCTGGAGCGGCCGGCCGAGCTGGCATCCACCGACCCCGGCGAGGTCGCGGAGTGGTTTCGCCAGCGGGCCGGCATGCGAGTGACGGTGCCCGACTACTCGCCGTCGGGCATCCGCCTCGTCGGCGCGCGCCTCGCCGAGGCGCACGAGCGCCGCGCCGCGTACCTGCTCTACGAGAAGGGGCGAACGCTCTTGTCGGTCTTCATGCTGCCCCTGCCCGACGACGCCGCACGGCTCGGTGGCACGCCCGTGTCGTACCGTGGCCACGAATACCGCCGCGACGAGCGCAAGGGCTATCACACCGTGACATGGCTGGACGGGCGCGCGGTCTTCGGGCTGGTCTCCTCGCTCGACTACGAGGCGCTGCTCGAGTGCGCCGACCGCCTGCGGCTCGAGCGGGCCCGGACGACGAGCCTGTGAGCGTGACACCGTGCGGGCAGCTCGTCCGGCTGCTCGAGGCTCTCGAGCGCGAGGGGACGAGCATCGTCGAGCTGATCTGCGGGACGGCTACGCCGGAGCCGTGGCGACTCTACCCCGGCGAGTACGGCGTCTTCGATCGGACCACGTCGAGTCAGTTCTACTTCCACGCGCACGCCGGTGCGGCGCACGAGGCCGGCCACTTCCACACCCTCCGGCTCTTCCCCGACCACACCGCGCACCTGGTCGGAATCTCGTTGGCGGCCGACGGCTGGCCGCAGGCGTTGTTCACGCTGAATCTGTGGGCGAGCGGGGACGCCGAGGCCACGGCCGTCGAGCTGAAGCGTTACGTGCGGCGCTTCCGCATCGACCCCGGTCGCGAGGCGCCGCGCGTCGTACACTTCGTCAATCTGATCTTTCGCGCGTTCGCGGCCGAGATCGAACGGCTGCAGGACGCGAAGGTCGCCGCGCTCGCCGCGTACCGGCGCGCGCATCCCGGCGCCGATCCGCTCGAAGACCGGAGCCTGGAAGTCCTCAGCCGTGTCGAGCTCGCCAGGGAGCTCATCGCCTGAAGGCACCGTTCAGACGTCCCGGCCCATGCGGTTGACATAGACAAGCTAATTAGTTGACTATAGTCAACCATCAGCCGGGAGGGCACCATGGCGGCGAAGGCCGAGCTCGAGCGGCGCGTGGCGGCGGTGCGGCGCTTCAACCGCTTCTACACGTCGAGGATCGGGGTCCTCCACTACCTCGGCAGCGACTTTTCGCTCGGTGAGGTGCGCGTCCTCTACGAGCTGGCCCACCGCCCGGACCCGCCGACGGCGACCGAGCTCTGCGGGGTGCTGGGCGTCGATGCGGGCTATCTGAGCCGGCTGCTGCGCGGCTTCGAGCGCCGCCGGCTCATCACGCGCACCCGGTCGGACGTCGACGGGCGCCGCAGCCACCTCGCGCTGACCGCCGCCGGCCGCGCGGCCTTCGCACCGCTGGGCGCGCGCTCGCACGACGAGATCGCCGCGCTGCTCGCTCCGCTCGCGGAGCCCGACCGCGTCCGGCTCGTCGAGGCCATGGCGACGATCGAAGGCATCCTCGGCGGCGCCGACCGCACACCGCCGTTCACGCTGCGTCCGCACCGTCCCGGCGACATGGGCTGGGTCGTGCAGCGCCACGGCGCGCTGTACGCGGAGGAGTTCGGCTGGGACGAGCGCTTCGAGGCGCTCGTGGCCACCATCGTGGCGCGGTTCATCGAGCGCTACGATCCGGCGTGCGAGCGCTGCTGGATCGCCGAGAAGGACGGCGCGCGTATCGGCAGCGTCTTCCTCGTTCGGCGCAGCCGCACCGCGGCGCAGTTGCGCCTGCTGCTGGTCGAGCCGAAGGCGCGCGGGCTCGGCGTCGGCACGCGCCTCGTCGCCGAGTGCGAGCGCTTCGGCCGCGAGCGCGGGTACCGCACCATCGTGCTGTGGACGCAGAGCGTGCTGCTCGCGGCGCGCCACATCTACGAGGCCGCGGGCTATCGGCTCACCCGCAAGGAGCGCCACACCAGCTTCGGCCACGACCTCGTGGGCGAGACCTGGGAGAAGCGGCTCTGACCCGCCGAGCACTGGCGACGGCGGCGGCCGCCGCCACCGGCGTCCAGGTGGGCTCGGCCATGGTCGCCACCCGCTTCGTCGTCGACCAGACGGGACCGGCCTCGCTCGCGCTGCTGCGCTACGCCATCGGCGTGCTCGTCCTGCTGCCGGCCGTGCTCGTCGCCGCGCGACCGCGCTTCGCCGCGCGCGACCTGGCGCCGATCGCGCTGCTCGGCATCGTGCAGTTCGGCGTCCTCATCGCGCTGCTGAATTACGGCTTGCGCTTCATTCCCGCGGCGCGCGCGGCGCTGATCTTCGCCACCGTGCCGCTGCTGGCGATGCTCCTGGCCGTCGCCCTCGGCCACGAGCGGCTCGGCGCCGCCAGGGCCGCCGGCGTGCTGCTCACGCTCGCCGGCGTCGCGGCGGCGCTCGGCGAGAAGGCGCTGCGACGCGGCGACGACCCGCACGGCTGGCTCGGCGAGGCCGCGGTCCTCGGCGCCGCGCTCAGCGGCGCGGCCTGCAGCGTGCTGTACCGTCCCTACGTCCGCCGGTACCCGACGGTGCCGGTGAGCGCGCTGGCGATGCTGGCCTCGGTGGCGTTTCTCGCGGCGCTCGCCGCGGGCGAGGGATTCTTCGCGGGCTGGCCTCGCTTCACCGGCGGCGGCTGGGCCGCCATCGTCTTCATCGGCGTCGGCAGCGGCGTCGGCTACTTCCTCTGGCTCTGGGCGCTCGGCAACGCGCCCGCGACCGAGGTCACGGTCTTCCTCGCGCTGAGCCCGTTCACCGCGGCCCTGCTCGGCGCGCTGTTTCTCGCCGAGTCGATCACGCCGCCCGCCGCCGCCGGGCTCGTCTGCGTCGGTCTCGGCCTGTGGCTCGCGCACCGCGAAGCGCCGGGATAGGATCGGCGCCATGGAACCGCTCGTCGCCTACCTGCACTACCTCGCCATCGTGCTCATCGCGGGCTTCCTCGTCGCCGAGATGGTCGTCTGCCGGCCCTCGCTGGACGCCGAGCGCGTGCGGCTGCTGCCGCGCCTGGACGTCGTCTTCTTCGGCGGCGCGCTGCTGGCGCTGACCACCGGGCTGCTGCGGCTCTTCTACTACGCCAAGGGCGTCGGCTTCTACCTGCCGAACCCGTTCTTCCTCGCGAAGATGGCGCTCTACGTGACCATCGCGGTCCTCTCCATCAAGCCGACGGTCTCCTTCCTGCGCTGGCGCCGGCAGCTGCTCGAGACCGGCGCGCTGCCGCCGCCGGCGGAGGTCGCGGCCGCGCGCCGGCTCATCCACGTGGAGGTGGCGCTGCTGGCGCTCTTGCCGCTGATGGCCGTGCTGATGGCGCGCGGCATCGGGCGTTAGCCGCAGCCGCCGTCGCGCCGGCCGCCGGGAGCGGGTATCATCGCCACGGCGCCCACCGCGCGCGCGATGATCGCTCTTCGGCACGTCACCAAGCGCTTCGGAAACCGCGTCGCCCTCGACGACATCTCGCTCACCGTCGAGCCGGGGCGCACCCACGTGCTGCTCGGCTCCAGCGGGTCGGGCAAATCAACGATCCTGAGAATCGTGCTCGGTCTCCTCCGGCCCGATGCCGGCGATGTCACCGTCGACACGGACAGCGCGGCCGGCCCGCCCACGCGACACATCGGCTACGTCGTCCAGGAAGGCGCGCTCTATCCGCACCTCACCGCGGCGCGCAACGTGATGCTGCCGGCGCGGGCGGCGGGCTGGAGCGTGGAGCGCCAGACGGCGCGCCTCGAGGCGCTCGCCGCGCTGGTGGAGCTCGAGCCCGAGCTGATCCGACGCTACCCGCACGAGCTGAGCGGTGGACAGGCGCAGCGCGTGAGCCTCATGCGAGCGCTGATGCTGGATCCGCCGGTGCTCCTGCTCGACGAGCCGCTGGGCGCGCTCGACCCCATCACGCGCGCCAGCCTCCAGGCGCAGCTCGTGCGGATCTTCGGCGAGCTGCGCAAGACCGTCGTTCTCGTCACCCACGACGTCCGCGAAGCCTTCGTCTTCGGCTCGGTGATCACGCTGCTGAGCCACGGCCGCGTCGTGCAGCAGGGAACGCTGGCCGATCTCGCCCAGCGTCCCGCCGATCCGTTCGTGTCCGAATTCCTGAGCGCCCAGGCGCCGCCCCTCGCGATGACGCGGGAGCTCCGACGGTGACGCGCCGGGCCTCGCTCGCCCTCGCGATGCTCGCGCTGCTGCTCGCCGCCGGCGCGACGCGGGCGGAGCGGCCGAGCCTCCGCGTCGGCTCGAAGTCGTTCACCGAGAGCTACATCCTGGCGGAGATCGTCGCGCAGATCATCGACGAGACCGGCGAGGCCCGCGCCGAGCGACGGCTCGGCCTTGGCGGCACGGGCCTCGCCTGGGGCGCGCTCGCCGGCGGAGCCATCGACATCTATCCGGAGTACACGGGCACGATCGCGCAGGCGATCCTCAAAGAGCCCGCGCTCACGTCGGTCGGCGCCATGCGCGCCGCGCTCGACGCGCAGGGCGTCGTCGTCAGCGTGCCGCTCGGCTTCGACAACACGTACGCGCTCGCCGTCCGTCGCGACGAGGCGACGCGGCTGGGCCTGCGTACCATCGGCGATCTCGCCCGCCACCCCGGCCTGCGCGCGGCCTTCGACGCCGGGTTCCTCGAGCGCGCGGACGGGTGGGCGGGGCTCCGGCGCCACTACGGCCTGCGCCTCACCGACGTGCGCATCATGGAGCACGCGCTGACGTACCCGGCGCTCGCCGCCGGCCGCGTGGACGTCATCGACGTCTTCTCCACCGACGGCCGGCTCGCGCGGCTCGATCTCGTCCTGCTCGCCGACGACCGGCGCTTCTTTCCCGACTACACGGCCGTTCTGCTCGCACGGCGCGCGCTCGCCGAGAATTTTCCGCGGACGTGGGCGGCCCTCCAGCGCCGGCTGGGCGGCCGCATCGACAACGCGACGATGGCGCGCCTCAATGCGCTGGCCGACCTCGAGCGCCGATCGTTCGCCGAGGCGGCCGCGACCTTTCTCGGCCGGACGAGCGCGCCGCCGCCGCGGCGGCGCGTCGGCGAGCTCGCGACGCTGACGCTCGAGCATCTGGAGCTGGTCGCCGTCTCGCTCGCCGCCGCGGTCCTGCTCGGGCTGCCGCTCGGGATCCTCGCCGCGCGCCGCCGGCGGTTGGCGCAGGCGGAGCTGATGGGCGTCGGCGTGCTCCAGACGATTCCCGCGCTCGCCCTGCTCTCGTTCATGATCCCGCTGTTCGGCATCGGCCAGGCGCCCGCGCTCGTCGCGCTCTCGCTCTACGCGCTGCTGCCGATCGTCCGCACCACGCACGCCGGGATCAGCAGCCTGGACCCGCGGCTCACCGAGATGACGACGGTGCTGGGACTGCGGGGCTGGCGGCGGCTGGCCTGGATCGAGCTGCCGCTGGCGTCGGTGACCATCATGGCGGGGATCAAGACGTCCGCGGTTCTCACCGTCGGCACGGCCACGCTCGCGGCGTTCGTCGGCGGCGGCGGCTACGGCACGCTCATCGTGACGGGGCTCGCCCTGAACGACGTCGGGACCATCCTCGCCGGCGCGATCCCCGCCGCTATGATGGCCCTCCTCATCCACGCCGCGTTCGAAGCTCTCGACCGCGTGGTCGTCCCACGCGCGTTGCGCGCCGCGGCCTCGGCGGCACGCTAATCCGTCAGCGCGCCGCCGTCCGGAAGCCGGCGAAGACGTTGCGTCGCTGACGCTTGAAGAAGTTGCGCCACGTGGCGCGGATCAGGCGCGAGCGTGTGGTCCAGCATCCGCCCTTGAGCACGTTCTTGCCGCTGAAGTGCGGCTCCGAGTACTCCTTGTACGGGTCGCACACGAACCCCGGATACGGCTCGAAGGTGTCCGCCACCCACTCCCACACGTTGCCGATCATCTGCCGACAGCCGACGGGACTGTCGCCGGCCGGCAGCGCGCGCACGTCGAGCGTGCCGCCGGCGCGGTAGTCGAGATTGGCGCGCTCGGGCGTCGGCGGCGCATCGCCCCAGGGGAACCGACGCTTGCATCCCGTGGCGGGATCGAGCGTGGCCGCCAGCTCCCACTCCGCCTCGGTGGGCAGCCTCCGCCCCGCCCAGCGACAGAACGCCTCCGCCTCGTACCAGTTGACGTGCACGACCGGGTGCCACGGCTCGAGCGGCACGAGCAGCTCGAACCGCCGCTCGAACCAGCGGCCGCCGTCGCGCTGCCAGAACAACGGATGCTCGGCGCGCTCGCGCCGGCGCCAGTCCCAGCCGCGCCGTCCCCAGCACTCGCGGCGCCGATAACCGCCGTCCTCGACGAAGGCCTGGAACTCCGCGTTCGTGACGGGCGTCGCGGCGATGCGGAACGGCGCGACCTCGACGGGATGCGCCCACTTCTCGTTGTCGAAGACGAACGGCTCGGCGGGATCGGCACCGAGCATGAACGTGCCGCCCGGCACCGCGACGTCGACCGCACGAAACTCCTGATCGACGGCCGGCGGCGCCGACGCGGGAGGCAGGCTCGCCGGCCGCGCGTAGCCGAGGGTCTGGAGGATGGCCGTCAGGTTCTCCGCGTGCATGTCCTCGTGCTGCGCGGCCAGCGTGTAGAAGTACGCCTCGTCGTCGCGCGGCTCGCGCGATTCGAGACGCCCCACGCTGCGTCGCAGCACCTCCGTGATGTACGCGAGCGTCGCCGCGCGCGACGGAAAGCGATGATCCCAGCGTCGGGTGTAGGAGACGCTGAACGAGTCGTAGATGTCGTCCGCGCCGGGCAGCATCGGGTCGGCGCCATCGAGCCGGCGGAACAGCCAGTACTCCTGGAACCAGCCGACGTGGCCCATCTCCCAGATCGGCGGCTCCAGGAAGTGGGCGCGCGTGCCGAGCATCTGTGTGTCGGTCAGATCGTCGAGCAGCGCGAGCTCGACGCGGCGGGCGTCGAGCAGCGCGCCGAGCAATGCCTCCGACGTCGAAAGACCCCCGGGCGTGATCATCGACGCCCAAGCCTAGCGCGGCGGCTTCGTCCCGCAACTCCCGATAGCGCGGCTCGTGCTCTGCCTATACCTCCGCCGGCCGCGACGTCGAGGTCAGCGCCGCAGCGCGCCCACGATCGCGTCGACGTCGTAGACGCAGCCGCCCCACGTCCCACCGCCCGCCTGCTGCAGCGCCGCCCACAGCCGCGTGTCGTCGGCGATCTCCGGATCCGGCGAGAGATCCGGCCGGGGCGCGCGTGCGGCGAGCACGCGCGCGCCTTCCTCGGACGAGAGCGCGCGGCCCGCGTCGCCGACCAGGTCGATCGAGCCCTCGAGCCGGTTGCGATCGATGACGATGCGGATCGTGTCGCCGTCGCGCAGCGTGCCGATCGGGCCGCCCGCGAGCGCCTCGGGACCCACGTGCCCGATGCACGCGCCGGTCGAGACGCCGGAGAAGCGCGCGTCGGTGATGACGGCCACGTGCTTGCCGAACGACAGGTGCTTGAGCGCGGCGGTGATCTG
>Ga0134071_10000778_pt1 | contig 11026 bp, 5 predicted proteins | sample 15_taG_27_FD_94466 | JGI IMG/M metagenome (GOLD analysis project Ga0134071, IMG submission 94466) | Grasslands soil microbial communities from the Angelo Coastal Reserve, California, USA - 15_D_Rain_40cm_5_09082015 | ecosystem: Environmental > Terrestrial > Soil > Grasslands ...
CACGAACGCCGATATATTCGCCTTCGACACTGCCGGCTGGATGACATTCAGCAGATCTTCGACGCGCCGGCGAGAATCTGCCGAAAGCTGCTCGTTTTCGTACAAACCTTCGCTCAAGGCGAGAAGACGGGAACTGTCTCCTGATAAAGGTACCCGGTAGATGACTGTGACCCCGCCGAAATCGTAGACCACCAGATCGACCTGCGTATCGGTGGCGAATGCTTCATTAATACGGATCGAGGTGGCAGCCTGGCTGATTCCCAATGGCGCCGGCCTGTACTCAAAGTATTGCGGCGCCCGCCGCTTATGTTTGATGGCTTCGCGCTTCGCGGAACTGATCCGTTCTGCTTCATTCAGGTCGATGGAGAATGCGATGTCGTAGACAAAGATGCTGTAACAGGTCCCGCGGGTAATTGAAGGCATATCGAATCATTTCATCTACAACGCCGGATGGTCCAGACCTGTCATGTTAGTCTGAACGGTAGGGGAAATGCACGAGTCTGAACTCATTTTGACGCTCACGGGCAGTCTGGCGGCGGCTTTGACCTTGGGATTTATAACGCACCGGCTCGGTTTGTCGCCGATCGTGGGTTATCTGCTCGCGGGCTTCATCGTAGGACCGTACACGCCGGGTTTTGTCGCCGACCGCGCGCTGGCCAACGAGTTCGCTGAAATCGGCGTCATTCTGCTGATGTTCGGAGTGGGGCTGCATTTCCACGTCAAGGATCTGCTTGCTGTTCGCGGCATCGCAATCGCGGGAGCGCTCGGCCAGATCGCGATGGCGACTCTCCTGGGTGCGCTCGCCGGACACGCGTTCGGCTGGTCCTGGACAGGCAGCGTTGTGTTCGGGATGGCTCTATCGGTCGCGAGTACCGTGATGCTGACGCGGGTACTCATTGACAATCGGGATTTGCAGACACGGACGGGACGGATCGCGGTCGGCTGGCTTGTGGTGGAAGATATCTTTACCGTTGCCGTGCTCGTCATGCTGCCCGCAATCTCTACGGGCGCCGGCGGAGCTGCAGCCCTGATCGAAATTGTGGCATGGACCATTCTCAAACTGGCGCTGCTTGGCGTCTTTGCCTTTGTCGTGGGCGGCCGGACGATTCCTCGCCTGCTGAATGTTGTGGCGACGACCCAGTCTCGAGAATTGTTCACGCTAACCGTCCTTGTGCTGGCGCTCGGTATAGCCGTCGGGTCGGCCATGGCCTTCGGGGTATCCATGGCGCTCGGAGCATTTCTGGCGGGAATGATCGTGGGACAATCCGAATTCAGTCTTCGTGCGGCGTCCGATGCCTTGCCCATGCGTGACGCATTTGCGGTTCTGTTTTTCGTCTCGATTGGAATGGTTCTGGATCCTGCGGCGCTCGCGAAGGCGCCGGGCCTGTTGCTGACAACGCTGGCAATCGTCCTTCTGGCAAAACCCATCGCTGCCTTGTTGATCGTGAGGTTGCTGGGGTATGGCTCAAAGATCGGAATCCCTGTTGCAGTGGCACTTTCTCAAATCGGGGAGTTCTCGCTGATCCTTGCCACGGTCGGCGATCAATTGAACGTTCTCGCTTCGGGAGCCGCGAATCTCATTATCGCGGCATCCATTATCTCGCTGGCGTTGAATCCGATCCTGTATCGTTCAGCGCGGCGAATTGCTAACCGCAAAACGGAAGCTCCCGATCCTGGCACTTCCCCGGCAAACGCCACGCCTTCACATCGAGCAGTCGTCGTGGGTTACGGTCCGACCGGGCAGACCGTCGCTCGCCTGCTCCATGACGGCGGGATTGAACCGATCATCATCGAGATGAATGTTGAAACCACGCGCCGGGTTCGTCAGGAAGGACATCGCGTGGTTTATGGCGATGCGACACGCTCTGAAGTGCTCGAAGCTGCCGGCATCCGCACTGCAGTTGCGCTGATCGTTGCCGGCCCGGGCACTGAGGAGGCGCCTGAGATTATTCGCGTTGCGCGAAGGATGAATATCAATCTTCGCGTTCTCGCCAGATCCCACTATTTAAGAGAAAGCGCTGTCATGCGCCGCGCGGGTGCCGATGAAGTGTTTTCCGGCGAAGGCGAGGTGGCTCTTGCGATGGCCGGATATGTTCTAGGCTTCCTGGGAGCAACGCCCGAGCAGATGGACCGCGAACGGCAGCGCGTTCATGAAGAAGTCTTCCGGCAGGCGGGTCAGTTCTGATGCTGACTGATCTGGCTGATGCGGCTCTCGATAAAAATTTTCAGAGAAGGTCTCACGGCGATCGATCGCGCAAAATCGCGCTCGGCTTCGGCTTTCATTCCCTGCTGCAATCGTAGAAGCCCACGGTTCACATAGGCTTCGGGATGGTGTGGATCGATCTTGATGGCTTCATTGAAATCGGCCATAGCGCCATCCTGGTCGCCCTTAGCGATTTTTGCAATTCCGCGATTGTTATACGCCATAACGTAACGGGGATCGCTTTCCACCGCTTTGTTGAAGTCAGACAAGGCGCCATCGAGATCGCCTTCGTTGAGCAGGAGACTTCCTCTGTTGTACAACGCAGGAGTCAGGCCTGGAACAATCTCGAGCGCATTCGTGTAGTCCGCGATCGCTTTTGAAGCGTTGCCGCGGGCCTCATATGCGAGTGCGCGATGAAAAAACGCCGGAACGAAGTCAGGCGCGAACTGAAGCGCGATGTTGTATGCCCCGATAGCGCGATCAAAGTCTCCGGCATCTGCGAACTTATTTCCAAGTTCCAGGTAAGACAGTGCCGTCTGCCGGCGTGTTTCGGCATTTAGATTTACAAAGCTTGCGAAAAGCAAAAATAGGACGCAACCTGTCCTCGTCAGTCTCATTAGAAAACGTTTTAATGCATAGACAGATTTTTCGGTAGAGTTTTTTTCATCGTGTATTAACAAGTTTGTAATCTTTTTGTAACAATTACTCCGATTAAAAACAGAAAAAGGACCGGCGCCGAAGCGCCGGCCCTATGCGGGGAAGGAGGGCGGTTAAAAATTCAATCGAAGAGCGAACTGGATCTGCCGGTTCGTTCCGAGGCCTACACTGCGCTCGACTGTCGAGGTCATCGTGCCGAAAGCCGAACTACCCGCGAAAGAAAGCGGCTGACCCGGCTGGAATTGCCCGGCGGCAGTCCCCAGAGCAGGGCTTAGCGTTCCCGGAGGCGCCGCGAAGTTCGTCAGGTTGAAGATGTTGAAGAATTCTGCGCGGAATTCAAGATTTCGCGTTTCCGCGAACGGAAATCGGCGATTGAGAATCAAATCGATCTGACGGAAATTCGGCCCGCGCAGAAAGTTTCGGGGCAGGTTGCCGAAAGTGCCGGGCTTTGGTATGGCGAAGGCCGCGGGATTGAACAGCGTCCGATCCTGATTCAAATACGGATCCACTCCGGGAACAAGATCGGGCCGGCGCGTCGCGCGGGTTGAACCGCCATACGGCGTGTTGATCACAGCATTGCGGCCTGCCGCAGGCGAAGTGAAGACCGTACCCGCCGCGTCGGTGTAAACGATGTCGGGCCGCGTAAGGAACACGTTCACGGGGAGTCCGCTGCGAGCATTGGCAATGCCACCTACTTCCCAATTCTCGAGTATCATTTTCGCTGCGCCCGAAAGCCCGTTGGTCGGAATAGCGTAGACCAGACTGGCATTGAAATTGTGCCGGACGTCGAATTTGTTATAGCTCTCATCGTAGGCGAAGTCGGCCACGTTCCTTGCGTTGTTGCCTACGGTATCCGCCTCATTGGAGCCGGTGCTGGTCCCGAAACTACGGCCAAGCGTGTACTGCGCATTCATGGTGAGCCCTCTGCCGGAACGCCTCATGAGCGAAATCTGCAGAGCGTTGTAGCTGTCACGGCCACCGCTGGTCTTGAAATCGACTTCGCCGAACGGGCGCAGGACGTTCGTGCCGCCATTGTCGATGTCGAATTCACGAATGATGATTCCGGCCAGCGTCGGATCCGGATTCGTGCGGACGCCGATAATCCGATTTGCAATGCTTCGCAGGAACAGATTCCGCCCCTGACTTCCGACATAAGCCGCAGTTGCGACAAACCTGCCCGGGAATTCCCGTTGAACCGAAAGGTTGTACTGATAGATCCTTTCGGGAACCTGGTAATCCGGCGCGTAAGCCCGAGGTCCAAAAGATCTGTTGCTCGGATTGTTGATGAAGTTCGCACGCACCGCATTCACATCGATCGGATAGGTCCCGCCGCTGACGACGGTGTTGATCAAATCGCTTTCGATGGGCTGCAACAGATCTTCCGTCTGTCCAGGACCATAGAACATGCCGAATCCGCCGCGAATCGCCACCTTGCTGGTGGGTGAATAGGACAAACCGATCCGTGGGCCAAAGTTCGTTTTCACACTTTTGTAAAACGCGTGGTTCGCGGGAAGGATACAGTTCGGAGTGGTCGTGCAATTGATGTCGAACTGGACGTTGAGATTGTTCACTTCGCGGAGCGGCGCATAGTATTCGTACCTCACTCCGTAGTTCAAAACCACATTCGACGTCATCCGCCACTCGTCCTGAGCGTAAAAAATATAGTATTCCTGAGCGCCTTCGCGCAGTCCTGTGGCTCCATTGTTGAAGACGCTGGGACTTGAAAGGTCTCCGACATACCGGAAGCTCGCCAGACGGTTCGCAAGAAAATCCGAAACGTTGTTGTAGGTGTATTGCGTTCCACCATTACGATCCGTATAAAACCGAACCGTGCGAACCTCACCCCCGAACTTCATGCTGTGCCGTCCTGAAACGCGGCTCAAATTGTCGATGAACGACAGCGTCCAGGGCGTATAGGGAGCGCCCCGGCCGTTAGCCTGACTGTTCAACCGGACCAATCCGCCGGCAACCGCAATTCCGGTGGTGGCGCCCTGGCCGGGAATACCATTGTTCGAAGCGCTGCCGGTAATGTTGATGCTGATGGGACTCGTATCGATGCCGTTCACTGTGATACCGCGGCCAAACCCGCGCGTCAGTGCGCCGTTATAACCAAACTTCAATTCGTTGACCATCGACGCCGAAAGCGTGGATTGCAGCGCCATGACGCCATTCTGTGGCCAGCTTCTGACCTCGAGCACACGTCCGCTGATGCTTTGCGGCTGAAAATTGCGTGCCAGATCACGAAAGAAGCGAGTGTACAGGGAGTGCTTCGCATTCAATTTGAAATCCAGCCGCGCGCCGACAGAGTCCTCATTCACCTCGTTATTGGCTTGAAGCTGGTAGATATCAAAATTGGGATCTGCCGAAGCTCCGGGCAGGATGAAGGCCTTCGGAGCATGGAAGGCATCGATGATCTGGGCAACGGACGGTACCGCCTGGCTCTTGGCCAGCACGCTGGGAGCCGATTCGATGAGATTGACACCGTTGCGAAGCCTGTAGCCCTCGTAGCTACCGAAAAAGAAAACTTTATCCTTCACAATGGGACCACCGGCGGAGCCTCCGAACTGGTTCATACGCAGCGGCAGTTTCGTTTTGCCGCCGGGTCGCTCGCGGTCGAAGAAATTGCGCGCATCCAACGCGTCGTTTCGTAAGAACTCGAAGGCAGAACCGTGTAAAGCATTGCTTCCCGACTTGGTCACAATACTGATCTGGCCTCCGCTTCCCGTTCCGAATTCGGCGGAGTAAGCGTTGGATTCCACACGGAACTCCTGGACATTTTCCAGACTGCTTTGCAGCTTGAACGGCGATGCCAGCTCTCCGCCGACGACTCCCGGCTCCGCATCAACAATTCCGGAAGCCTCAATTCCGTCGTAGCGAATCGCGTTTTGTTCGGTCGCGCGGCCATTGAACCGGATATCGCCATACTGGCCGTTACCGGTGTTCTGCGCGCCAGGCGCCTGCAGGTACAACTGCGATAACTGACGCCCATTGATGGGAAGCGACCCGACTTCGCGCGTATCCACGTTCGCGCCGAGGCTTGCTGTGCTGGTTTCAATTCGAACTTCCGCGGCATCGGCGGCGACCGTAACTTCCTGCGAAATACCGGCGGTTTTGAGCGTGAAATCGAGTGTGAGCGTTTGCCCCACCACCAATTGAACACCGGGCACTTCGGCTTTAGCGAAACCGGCAAGCGCCGCAGACACCGTGTATTGCGACGGTTTCAACGCAACGGCGAGATAATCACCCTTGTCGCCTGATACGACCATCCGCTCTTCACCTGTTCGATCGTTCTTGATTGTGATTTCGACACCCGGGATGACGGCACCCGTCTGGTCCTTTACGGTGCCGGCAATCCGGCCCTGGTCGACTTGCGCTAACGCCGGCGTAGCCATCAGGCAAATAAAGATAAGTATGCAGATGTAGCCTCTCCTTTGTCCCAAGCTCAAGGTTCCTCCTTTTGTGAACGAATCCACGTTAAGCCGCCGCTTTCAACCATTTGTGAACGGATGATTAAAAGATTGTTACAAGCGAGCAGGTGCTCGGGTGCAGGCGAGACAGTGATATTCCGTTCCTAAGATGTGCACTTTTGCAGGGCACATTGGTCGGGGGATGCCAGGGTCATGATTCAGGTCCCACCGATAAACCATTGAAAATGCGTTCGGAGACGGTTTGGAGCTACGCGCGCGCAGGCGAAGAGATTGTGTTTGCAGGAGGCTGAAACCATCGTGCCTCAGAACGGTGAGACAAACATCAGCTTTGGGATCTATAAAACTCTCTGCTGTGAAGCCGAAATTGTCATTCGCGCAGGCGCCCTCTTTCCGGATTGTCCAAACCATCCGAAACTTACAACGATCTGGAAACCGGTGGTCGACGACGCCTCAACCGAAAAGTCTGGATCATCAACCAACGCGGCCTGATCTTGCTCATGCGCTTTTTCTGAGTTCGGCTGCGTCTACAAGCTGAATGTCGTAAAACTCGGTTTGATCTCCATCCTCGAAACGCACCACATATTTGTCGAGTGTGGTTACGCCGGGTCGCGCGTGCCTGCTCGGCCGGACGTTGATGACGGTGGCTTCGCGATCCCGATGTCTTGTAATGATTGATCCTGCAATTATGACTTTCTGGCCAAGCTGAAAACGGGGCACAAAGAACCTCCTTCAACAATAACTGCGTGGTTCGCAAGAAAAAGCTTCTACAGGCTTCGTGCGTCAAAGTTCGCAATCTACTGGCCAGGCCAGTGCGCCTGGAATACCACCATGGATTGCATTGAGGGACGCTGGTTTAGAGAAGAGGCATGCGCAATGCTTATACTTGGGAGAAGTCAGGGGGCGTGAAAAAAGTAAATATTTTCCTCGTCGTCAATCCTGCCGACTCACGTCCGGCCAAACGCCGGGACCGGAGCCGAAATGTCAGGGCCGGGATGGCGGTAGCCAACCTGCGGGAGCTTCGGGCCAGATTTCGTCTGGACTGACGGGCGCAGCCTGATTACGCCCTAGCCTTTCCGGATCAATCGCTGCCAGAACAAAATTCTCCGGGGGTACCGGGTATCCTGCCAAGCGCCTCAATAGAGCGAGCTTTTCAGATGGTGTGTACTCCGAAAACTGTCCCCAGGCAGGGGTGGTGTTGGGCGTGCTTCGTAAATGATGGGCGACTTTTCCTCACCTATCTGAATATTCCTCCGGAAGCATTTTTCCGAGAAGCCTTGTATCATCCCAGTTTACTCAGATTCCAGAAAGCAGCGTGGGCGGCTCTCCGCGTCCTCAAGTAGGTTTGACGTCCCGCTTCCTGAATCGCGACTTTACCGACAAGCATCCGCAGCATGTTGGGCCAGGTGAAGTTAGCACTTTAAAAAAGAGGAGGAATATGCGCAAGCTTGGTGTGCTCCCGTTGTTGATCACTCTGCCTTTTGCCATCGTCGCGACCAGCCGATCGGTCGACTTCGGCTCAGACGATGACGCCGATATCGTCAGGGCAGATGTCGTGGCGATCGGCATTCCTGGGGCCGGTGCCCTTGCCCAGGTCGGCACTTTCCACAAAGGTGGTCCGTTCCATGACAGAGCCGATTTTGCCGCTTTTACTCAGCCTGGCCAGGTCCTCGATCGCACGCGGCTATTCGTCGCGAGCACCTCGAACTTTGGCGCGCCGGTCGCCCGACCGGCAGAAGCGGCTGGTTCTATCGTTTCAATCGACGTGAGTGCTGGGCTCGTCGCCGTCCCGCCAACCTTCGCCGCCGGTGGTGGGCAGGCCAGCGCAGTTGGAGGGAAGGTCATTTTGTACGCGGCGCAGAGTCCGGACTTCCTGAATGGCCTCAAGAATCCCGCCGCCGTCACCGCGGACCGGCCATCGGTCAGCCTGCCATTGGGTATTTCGTTCAACAACGGTTTCGGCCGGCCCTGGTTCGCGAACGCTCCGAATGGCAGCGCAGGCGAGGGCACAATCACGGTCATCGATCCGCAAGGCTTTCCTCTCGCAGGCGCGCCCGACTTGACGGCGGGTGGCGTTTTCGCCGGTAATCTGACAAACCGCACTCCCAATTCACCAGGCGGTCTGACCACAGCAGCCATGGCAACCGCGCTGGCGACCAAATCTCCTGATTTGGGCATCAGGGCCGTGTTCTTTGCGGCGCTTGCAGACGGGAGCATCGCTCAGGTGCATGTACAGAAGGGCGTCGATCCTCTCGTGCCGCCTGGCTCGTTCACTCCGATTTCGGGAATAAGTATGGAAGCTGCCGAATCGTCCAATCCACGGGTCGTTACACGTGTGGGAATGGTCTTTAACTGGGTGCCCACCCGCATCCTGTACGTCACGGATCCGCTGGCCAACCGAATCCTCGCACTCGATATCAACAATGAAGACACGACGGCGCAGACGCTCTTTACAGCGACGAACGCACGTTATCTCAGCGCGCGGCATCTCAACGAGCCGATCGACATCGCCGCGGCCATGCCGGAAGTGGCCGCGCGGAACTTCGCGAGCAATACCACGTTGGGCGGGGGGTCAGATTTCTATGTCCTCAACCGGGGCACCAACAGCATCGTGAGGATCAGGCAGGATGGCAAGGAGATCGCCATGCGGAAACTCCATGCAGAGGTACCCGGCTTCAGAGTGCAGGGACTTGCCGTTTCGGAGGACGCGCGGGTGATCTGGGTGACCGCAACGGCGCCAGGCCGGCAGGGTGTCGTTCTTCGGATGCCGGCATTCGGCGCTGGGCCGGTCACCAGCAGCCTGGTCGATCACGCGGAGGACCGCGGGCAGAATGGCGCGGTGGCCCAGGGTGCTGATATTTTCAATAACGAGTTGCAACCCCTCCAGGGCCTCGGTCCACTGTTCAACGGCCGGGCGTGCAACAACTGTCATAACACCGTTGTCGACAACAACGGTTTGGTTCCATTTCCAGGCGGTATGGGTGTCTCCCCGGGAAGTTTCGTGTTTCGCGTCGCCCACATCGAGAACGGAATATTCGATCCGCTACTCGGCCGGGGTGGGCCGATCGCCCGCCAGCACTCGATCGCTGAGTTGGGCGTTCCATGCACTCTGCCCACGGGCATACCCCCTCAAGCGAACGCGATCTCGAAGCGTAGCGCCATGACGTTGCGCGGCACGTCACTGCTGGACAATATCCGAGTGACCCATCTAGAGCTGGTTCGGCTGAGTCAGCCCGCTGATCTCCGAGGTCGGCTGAACCGGCTGGCGGACGGCCGCGTTGGGCGATTCGGCTGGAAGGCTCAGACAGCGACGCTGGTCGAGTTCATGGGGGAAGCGTTCCGGGATGAGATCGGCCTGACGAATCCGCTGGCGCCAACGGATCTAGTCAATGGCTGCGGCGCATCGACTCTGCATCCCGAAACGGATGCCGTGCCGCTCACATCGCTCGTGGCTTTCCTTAACACCCTCGATCCTCCGGTCCCGACTGACGCGTGCCTGGCGTCGCCTGGCGCCGCCATCTTCGCCGAGCAAGCTAGTGGCGGTATAGGCTGCGCAACCTGCCATAGACCGACGATGTTCGGACCCGGAAACTCCGGCCCGAACCCTACGATGATCCAACCCTACACGGACTTGCTGCTTCACGATATGGGGCCTGGTTTGGCGGACGGTTTCCTGCAGGGTTCGGCAGCAGGAAGCGAGTTTCGGACGCCACCTCTGTGGCGAGTATCTGATCGACAGCACTTCCTCCACGATGGCCGCGCCAACTCGATCGGCGAGGCGATCGAGGCGCATGGGGGTCAAGCCGCTGGTGCGGCCGACCGATTCCGCGCGCTGGGGTCGAGTGACCGGCAAGCGTTACTCGCGTTCTTGAGTTGCATTTAGCTAGATGTAGCGATTTGTGTCGTCGGCTTTCGTAGGAGGGCGAGGAGGTCGTTCAAGTCTATATTTGAGCTCGCAGTTCAAAGGCCGATCGAGCGCGGAAAGAATTGAAAGCTTTCACAAAGGTCTGGTGCTGGGCGAGAAGCACGTGGTCCGCTTCGCCATACCGGCTGCCGACCTCGCCTACTATGACGCGAGAAGCCGGCAATACAGCCATTAAGTCCACAATTTCAGCGCTCACCCGAAAGTTCACGAAAACTGAACCCGCAGCCGTACGGCTGGAAATCAGAACATCTTCGGATAGCGTCGTTTTTTTCTTCCAATCATCATCGTTGATGGCACTTGGGGGACAAAAAAATTGAAGAAGCGGATTGAACGCAATCGAGAAAGATCAATGACTGAGGCTACACAACAGACGGGCAGTGATAAGACCGCTATTCGTCCGTTTCAAGTGAATGTTCCGGAAGCGGAACTTAGGGAATTGCGGCGGCGCATCAACGCGACCAAGTGGCCCGAACGGGAAACGGTCACCGATGCATCGCAAGGCGTACAGCTCGCGACGATTCAGGCGCTGGCGCGCTATTGGGCGACAGATTATGACTGGCGCAAGATCGAGGCAAAAATGAACGCCGTGCCGCAGTTCATGACCGAGATCGATGGACTGGACATTCATTTCATTCACGTCCGTTCAAAACACGAAAATGCGTTGCCGCTGATCGTTACGCACGGATGGCCCGGCTCGATCATCGAACAGATGAAGATCATCGATCCGCTGACCAATCCCACCGCACATGGCGCGAGCGCATCGGACGCTTTCCACCTGGTGATTCCGTCGATACCAGGCTACGGGTATTCAGGCAA
>Ga0134071_10000781_pt1 | contig 11012 bp, 9 predicted proteins | sample 15_taG_27_FD_94466 | JGI IMG/M metagenome (GOLD analysis project Ga0134071, IMG submission 94466) | Grasslands soil microbial communities from the Angelo Coastal Reserve, California, USA - 15_D_Rain_40cm_5_09082015 | ecosystem: Environmental > Terrestrial > Soil > Grasslands ...
GGAGCAGGGGGGACAGGGGGAGCGGTGGGGCAGGAGGTGGGGGCCGGGGCGCACGGGCATCCGGCGCGCGAACGCCGGGCGACAGTTTGGTCCGCCTGATGCGGCGGCTGGCGCGTTGAGGCTTGCCTCCACCCTTCCAAGACCGATACCTTTCCTCCCGGGTGGCGGTAGGGCGTGATGGTCGCGGTGCGCCGGTCGGAGTGGCGCGCTGAGGAAAGTCCGAGCTCCATAGGGCAGACTGCCAGGTAACCCCTGGGCGCCGTAAGGCGACGGAACGGGCCACAGAAAACAGACCGCCCTTTATCCAAGGGTAAGGGTGAAAAGGTGGGGTAAGAGCCCACCGCGCGCCTGGCGACAGGCGTGGCACGGTAACCCCCAGTCGGAGCAAGGCCAAGTAAGCAGCGAGACCCGGCCCGGGTCGTCGGAGCTGCGGGTAGGCCGCGTGAGGTGGCTGGCAACAGCCATCCCAGAGAGATGACCATCTGTCCGCCAACAGCGGATAAACAGAACTCGGCTTATGGCCCTACCCTCCACCTCCCCATGACCTCGCCGTCGAGACCGTATCCCCCCCAATGGGAGCAGGTGGCGGACCTGCGGGTGTTCCGCACGACCACGAAGGAGTGGGAGAAGCTCATCGGGTGGCGCGCCGACATGCGGAAGCGCGGCTGGAAGCTGCTGCGCGTTTCGAGCGAGGGAACCGAGATGGTCGCCATCTTCGGCCGGACGAAGGCCGAGCGCGCCCAAGCGGTATGACCCGCCGGCGGCTGGTGATGGGCGTGGCGTTCGCCGCCGGGTGTGCCTCGCGCAGCGGCGGCCCCGTGGCGGCCTCCGCTCCGGTCACCCCCGCCGCGACGGCGCCCTCCCCCCCAGCGCCGGGCGATCAGCCGGCGGCGCGCCGCTTCGACGCCGTCCGCTACGGGCCGAGCGCGCTGCGGTACCTGGTGCACCGGCGGGTGCACATCGAGCAGGCGCTCGGGGGGCAGACGCAGGTGCAGGACTTGGGGGTACGGGTCTACGTTGCCGCGACGATCAGCGGCCCGGCCGACAGCGTCGGCTACCCCGCAACGTTCACCGTGGATTCGATGGTAGCCGATTCGGGCGCGCCGCTGCCGCCGCCCATCGCAGACAATGTAAGCCGGGCGCGGCGGCTCATTTTCAGCGGCCGGCTCGTTGCGCGCGGTGAATTCGTCAAGGCCATGCCGTCGGACAGCGCGCTCGCCCAGTCGCTCGTTCAGCTGCTCGCCAACTTTCGCGACTTTCTGCCGCGCATCCCCAGTGACGGGCTCAAGCCCGGCGTCGCCTGGACGGACACGCTGGAGTCGACCCAGAAAGGGAGCAGCTCCGAGATCTCACGGCGGGCGATCCTCCGCTCTGCCGCCGCCGCGTGGGAAGACCATGCCGGCGCGCGCAGCCTGCGGCTTGAGGCGAGCTCGACCTACCAGGTCGCCGGCGCTGGCCAGAACGCAGGCCAGCCCTTCGATCTCTCGGGGTCCGGCAGCGCGACGGCGGTCTCCTTCATCACCGCGGACGGACGCTATCTCGGCGGGGAGTCGCGCGACTCGACGACGCTGACCGTCCGCTTGACGGTGCAGGGCGTCGCCATCCCCGTGACCCAGGTGACCCATACGACTGTGGCGGTGCTGCCGTAGTGGCCGGACGGCCGGACAGTCGGACGGTCGGACTGTCTGTTCCGCTCTGGCTCATCGCGACGGGGGCGTTCGCGCAGGTCGCCCCGAATCGCGCCGCGCTCTACCTCTACCCCACCGACGTCACGGACGCGCGCGCCTTGTGGGTCAACCCTGCGGGGCTCGGCCGGGCCGAGCAGGCTTCGGTCCACATCGACGTGACGGTGGGCGATCCGGGCTCCGGCGGCCGGCTGCGCCAACTGACCACCGGGTTGAGCTCGCGCGGCTTCGCGCTGGGCTATCAACGGGATCTGTTCGACGGCGGCGTCCGCGGGCATACCTATCGCCTCGGGTTCGCGGGCGGCGAACGGCGCCTCGCCGCGGGCGTCGCGGCGGCGTTGTACCGCGGTGGGACGTCCGGCACCGGGTGGGACGTCGGAGCGGTGTACGATCTCACCCCCTCACTCACAATCGGCGCCACGGTGGCGAACGTCGGCCGCCCGGTGGTGCGCGACTCGATCCTGCCCGTCACCTACACCCCGGGGGCGACGTTTCGCCTGTCCGGCGCGCGGGCAGCGTTCTCGGCCGACGCGCAGATGACTTCGGACGGGGTGACAGGATACGCGTTCGGGGCGACGGCGGGCCTGCGGCAGGGGACGCCGCTCCCACTCGGCATCCTGCTGCGCGTCGACACGGACCGCTCCCTCCGGCGGGCCGCGTTTGCATTCGGTCTCTCCGTGGGCAAGCAAGACCTGGTGGGCGCCGTCGCTACGACGCCGGGCGATCTCGGGCGCCTCGACGCCGTCAGCCTCTACGGCGTATCCACGCGGCGCCTGACCCGTCGCTAGTCAGGGGCGACGGACCGGGCCGGCGGAGCTCCCCGCGTCCTTGCCCAACAGGTTTTGCAGCCGCGGTACCACGGCGTACAGGTCACGAAACGAGAGCCTCCGAAATACCGTGTCCTGCCGCCCCCGCGGCAAACCCAGTACTAAACGGAACCGGAGCCCGCCGCGCACCGCGGGGCTGAAACCGACCTGCACGGCGTCGCGGGGGTAGGCACGCACGCGGTGCGGCGTCACGACCGCCACGGTCCAGCGCGCCACGACGAGCAGCGTGGTATCCTCCGCTCCTGCGGGCGCGAAGACATACTGGGCCACGTCGCCGGTCGCTAGGGCCCCCCGGTGCCGGAGCGCCTGGGCCACGCTGTCGGGGATCGGGGCGTTGACCGAAAGCGGGGGCGGCGCGCCGAGCAGCGTGAACGCCACCAGGCCTGCGCCGGCGAGGAAGACGAGCGCCATGAGGGACTTGATCAGGCGCGACGGGAAGCTGCCGCGCACCTGCACCGTCTCTCCGGCGGCCGCGGGAACCGCCTCGACGAGGGCCGCGCTCGCCTCCGCCGCCGTCTGATACCGCTCCGCTCGGTCCTTCGTGAGCATGCGAGCGACCACCGTGGCGAGCGGCGCGGGCACGTCGCTCCGGTGCTCCCTGACGGGCGTGGGATCCGCGGTTGCCTGCTTCATGAGGATGGCCTGCGCGGAGTCGCCGTCGAACGGCGGCTCTCCGGCGAGCATCTGGTAGAGCAGGATGCCGAGCGAATAGATGTCGGAGCGGGCGTCGAGCTTGTCGCCAGTGGCCTGCTCGGGGCTCATGTACTGCGGTGTCCCGACCACCATCCCCTCGGTGGTGAGCTGCGTGCCGGAGGCCTCCTGAGCGGCCTGGGCAATTCCGAAGTCGGTGACCAGCACGTGGCCGCCCGCATCGAGCAGAATGTTGTCGGGCTTCACATCCCGGTGCACCACGCCGTAGTGATGCGCGTAGCCGAGCGCATCAGCTACCTGGCGTGCAATGGTGGCGGACTTGCGCACCGAGAGCCGCCGCTTCTTCTCGAGCAGCTGCCGCAGCGACGGGCCGTCGACGCACCGCATGACGATGTACAGCACTTCGTTCTGGTAGCCGCCGACCTTGTAGATCGGCACGATGTGGGGATGCTCGAGCCGGGCGACCGTGCGCGCCTCGCGCACGAAGCGGACGGCGAGCGACGGGGACGGCGTGAGCCCGAGGTCCACGACCTTCACCGCGACGTCGCGGCGCGGCCGCTGCTCCCGCGCGCGAAACACCGCAGCGAACCCGCCTTCGCCCAGCAGGTCGCCGACGGTAAATTCATCTCCCAGGGCTTGTTGCAGGCGTTGGCGCAACGTGGAGATATCGAGGGACATGACGGACGCGAAACCTAGGAAGGCACCTGCGGCGGCGCTAGGGACGGCGGCGCTCGCGCTCGCGTGGTTGCTGGGCGTGTGGCCGCCGCCGGTGTGGTGGCGGGATCATTGGCCGCGAGAAACCGCGATGATGCGGGAGGCGCAACGCGGGACCGATGGAACCGTGGAACGTTCCAACGCGCCATCGTTCCATCCTACCGCCCTGAAGGACGTGTCGCCCCTGCTGCAGCGCATGGTCATCATCGGTGAGGACTCGCGGTTTCGCAGCCACCACGGCATCGACCCCGCGGAGATCGCGGACGCGCTCGGCACGGACCGGGGCAAAGGCCTGTGGGGTGCGCTCGCGACCGCGTGGCGGAACCGCGATCGGTTGCGCGGCGCGAGCACGATCACCCAACAGCTCGCGAAGAACCTCTACCCGTCTCCCTCGCGCAACCCGCTGCGGAAGGTGAAGGAGGGGGTGACCGCGCTACGCCTCGAACTGGCGCTCCCGAAGGACCGCATCTTCCAGCTGTACCTCGACGTCGTCGAATGGGGGCCCGGTCTGTGGGGGGCGGACGCGGCGAGCCGCGCGTACTTCGGGGTGCCGGCCTCGCAGCTCAACGAGAGCCAGGCCGCCGCGCTGGCCGCCACCCTGCCCCACCCGCGCACGTCGAATCCGACGTTTCAGCCGGACCGCATGCTCGCGCGACGCGATCTCATTCTGGCCCGGTACCACGGCGTGGAGGTGTACATCCCGCCTGCAGAGGAAACGGACACGCTTCAGCTGCCGGCGATCACCGTGCCACCGGTCGAGTCGCTGCAGGTCGAGGTGCCGACGCCGGGCGACACTGCGAGCGATACGACGGCGGCGCGCAAAGACAGCCTCTAGTCGACTAGGCGCAGCGGCATCACGAGCGCCATGTAGCTCGCCGGATCATCCCAACCCACCGGCTCCACCGTTGAGGCGCGCTCCGGCGCCTTGAAGGTGAGGCGGACCTCATCCGTCGGCATGTACTTGAGAATCTCGAGCAGATACATCGCGTTGAAGCCGATCTCGAGCGGCTCGCCTTCGTACGTGACCGGGAGCTCGTCTTGCGCCTCCCCGAGGTCGGGCGTTTGAACCGAGAACTTCACCGCGCCGCCGGCGAATGCGAGCCGGATCCGATGAGTCTGGTCGCTCGCCACCACGCTCATGCGGCGCAGCGCGGCCGCCATCGCGGCCTTATCCACCGTCGCCGCCTTGTCGTTTTCGCGCGGGATGACCTGCTCATAATTCGGGTACGGCCCCTCGATCAGCCGCGAGAACACCAGGGTGCCGCCGGCCCGGAATCCGATGTGATTGTCGCTCTTGGCGACCTCGATCGCGTCCTCGGCGGCGAACAGGCGGCGGACCTGCTCCAGTGCCTTGGGCGGGACGATCAGATCGGCGGTCGAGCCCCCCTCCGCCGGCACGTCCATCTTGGCCAACCGGTGGCCGTTCGTCGCCACCATGCGCATCCGGTCGGGGCGCAGCTCCCACAACACGCCGTTCAGGATCGGGCGGCTCTCCTCCGTGGACGCCGCGAACGCGACGTGCCCAACCAGCTTGTGCACGACGCCCGCCGCCGCGTTCCACGCGCCGTCGAACTTCACAGCGGGGAATGACGGAAACTCCTCACGCGGCAGGCCGAGCAGCTTGAACTTCGACCGGCCGCATTCGATCCCGACCCGGGCCTCCCCGGCGGCCGTGACGCGCACCGGCCCAGCGGGCAGCTCGCGGGCGATGTCCACGAGCTTCTTGGCCGGCAGCGTCACCGCTCCATCCGTGTCCACCTCCGCCGGCACCGTGGTACTGACCGCGATGTCGAGGTCCGTGCCCGAGAGGCGGATGCCTTGCTTGGTCGCCTCGAGCAGGACATTGGCGAGGACCGGCAGCGTTGTCTTGGCCGGGATGGCCGCGGCCACCGCGCTCAAGCCTTCCTGCAGCTGCTCCCGAGTGATCGTGAACTTCATCCGTCCTGTCGCCTCGTCCTAGTTGTCGGTAAAGACTCTCCTACTGTGTCCTAAGATAGAACTACTAGTAGTAATAGTAGAAGGCGGGGAAATGTTGGGGAATCGCCTAAGCCGCACATGCTGCGTCCGGGTGCTGGTGCTCGGTGCATCTGACCCGAATGTTTGGAGTGTTGGCATCCGGGGGCTTCCCCACGCCGCGCCCGCCTTCCCACACCGGCCAACACGTCGCTTCCCCACATGTGGGCTAGAGTGCGGACAACTCCTGGCGAGCCATTTCGACGCGCTCCTTAAAGGTGCGATCCCGCACCATCTGTCGCTCCACCTTGTCAACCGAGTGGATCACGGTCGAGTGGTCCCGTCCGCCGAACGCCTGCCCGATCTCCACCAGCTGCATGCCGAGCATGTCGCGGGCGAGGTACATCGCGACCTGCCGCGGAATCGTCAGCGTCTTGGTGCGGGCTTTGGAGCGCAGCCCTTCGGGCGTCACGCCCCACCGCCGGGCCACCACTTCCTGGACGCGATCGATGCTCGGTGTCGGCTGCGCGCCGTAGCTCGCGGCGTCCTCTCCCTGACGGATCTTGTCCGAGAGCGCCTCGCGGGCGAGCTCGATCGTCACCTCGCGGTTTTTGAGCGAGGCGAACAGCAGCAGCTTGATGATGCAGCCCTCGAGCTCTCGCACGCTGGTGCGCACGTGCTCCGCGATGAAGCGCAGCACGTCGTCGGGGATGGTGAGCTCGAGATGGTCCTGCTCCGCCTTCTTGCGCAGGATGGCGATGCGGTGCTCGAGGTCCGGGTGCCCGATGTCCGCGACCAGCCCCCACTCGAAGCGCGAGATCAGCCGATCTTCGAGCCCGGGGATCTCCTTGGGCGGCCGATCGGACGTCAGCACGATCTGCTTGTGCCCCTCGAACAGGGCGTTGAAGGTGTGGAAGAATTCCTCCTGCGTCATTTCCTTGCCTTCGAGGAAATGCACGTCGTCGACCAGGAAAAGGTCCACGTCATTCCGGTAGCGGCGCCGGAATTCGGACATCGTGCGCGCGTGGATCGACTCGATGACCTCGTTGATAAACTGCTCGGCGCCGAAGTAGTGCACGCGCGTTCCGGGGTACTTGACGAGCACGGCGTGCGCGATCGCCTGCATCAAATGCGTCTTGCCCAGACCCGTCGCCCCGTAGATGAACAGCGGGTTATAGGTCTTGCCGGGCGCTTCCGCCACCGCGTGCGCCGCGGCGGCCGCGAGCTCGTTCGACTTCCCGATGACGAACGTCTGAAAGGTGTAGCGCTCGTTGAGCGGGGTCGTGGGCACGCCGGTCTTGTCGCCGGCCCCGGCCGCAGGCTCCCGCGGCGCGACGAAGAAGTCCATCTGCGGGCGCTGCTGGCGGTCCTCCTGCACGCGAAACACGACGGCCGTGGGACGGCCGAAGACGCGCTCGGCGGCGCGCGCCAACACGGTCGCGTGCTTCTGCTCATTCCATTCGACCGCGAATTGGTCCGGCGCTCCGACGATCAGGCGATCGTCGTCGAGCGCGATCGGGACCGCGGGCTCGAGCCAGGTGCGGACGGTCGCGTCGGGAAGTTCGCGCCGTGCCTCGTCGAGGAGGCGCCTCCAGGCTTCTCTTGTAGACTGCTCCATCCGCGAATGACGAGAGGTGGGACGTCCAGCAAGGGCGGCCCGAAACTACGGCCCGTGTGTGGAAAAGTCAACCTTGACCGGTCCGGCAAAACCGGTGTAGGTTTCCCGGCCTTACGAGAGGATTCCATGGGCCCGTCGTACCGGCCGCGCAATCGGCGGCGCATCAACAAGCATGGCTTTCGGGCGCGGATGAAGACCGTGTGGGGCCGCGCCGTTCTGTCCCGTCGGCGCAAGAAGGGACGCAAGCGCCTCGTCGTCCGCCTGCCGTCCAAGCACCGGAGTCGCTAACGCGCGAGCGGTTTCCGCGCCGCGTGCGCCTCGCGCGTGGCTCGGACCTCACCGCCTGCTGGGATCAGGGGCGCCGCTTGCGCACCCCGCACCTCGATCTCGCCTGGCGTCCGAATCGAGCGGGCCATCTGCGGACGGGGATCGTCGTCCCCCGCTTCCAGTTCACCGCGGTGGCCCGCAACCGTCTGCGGCGTCGCGTGAGAGAGATCCTGAGACGCCACGCGCCCGCCTCACTGCCTCCGGTCGACCTCGTCGTGCGCGCGAAGCGCGTCGCGTACACCGCCCCATTTGCAGTCCTGCGCGCCGAATTAGTCGACGTGGTGAGGCGGATCACGTGAGCGTAGGGCGTTGGCCGCGGCGCGCCGCCGTCACGCTGATCCGCGGATACCAGATGACCTTGTCGCATCTGGTCCTCACCCAGTGTCGGTTTACGCCGTCCTGCTCGCAGTACACGCTTGAAGCGGTCGAACGCTACGGCGCACTGAGGGGAAGCTGGCTCGGCATGAAACGCATTCTCCGCTGTCACCCGCTACACCCCGGTGGCTACGATCCGGTGCCCTAAAGGCTAGACGCGCAGACGCACAGACGCACAGACGATACGAGGTCCCGTGGAACGACGCGTCATTCTGGCGTTCATTCTGATGCTCATCGTGCTGGTGCTGCCGGGCATCTTGTTTCCTCCCAAGAAGACGGCGGACCGGCGGACGGGCGGTCAGGCGGTCGGTGACAGCGCGCGCGCCGCGAACGCGCCACCCGCGGCCCCGCTGGTGGCCGAGCCCGCGGCTGCGCCCTCCGTCTGTCCGCCGGTCCGCTCGTCCGCCCTGGGCGCTGCCGCCGCGCCCGCGGAGACCGTGTGGGTCTCCTCGCCGCGCGCCCGGTTTGGCTTCAGCACCGCCGGGGCGCAGCTGCTACACGCGGAACTGCTTGATTACAAGTCATTTGCGCCGGGTGACTCAGGGGACGCGGTCCGGCTCGTGCCGGCGGGCCGGCCGCTGCTCGCCCATTGCCTCCTCGTGGGCGCCGATACGATCTCGCTCGCCGATTGGCGCTTCGCGCCGAATGTCGCGGCGCTCAGCGTCCAGCGCGACAGCATGCCGTTGACGTTCACGGCCGAGCGCCGCGGCGCCCGGGTGACGCTCGCGTACGTGTTCTTCCCCGACGAATATCGTTTCCAGGTACGGGGCCAGGTCACGGGCCTGGGCCCAGCGGGCGCCGTGCTGCTCGTCGGGATGGGAGACGGACTGCGCTCGGTCGAGGCGGACACGCTGGACGATTTCCGCCACTTTGCGGTGGTGACCAAGGCCGCGAAAACGCAGAGCATCGCGTTCCAATCGCTCAAGCCGGGCACGGTGCAACTGCTCGACGGCCCGTTCGAGTGGGCCGGCTTCAAGTCAAAGTATTTCCTGACGGCGGCGCTCGCGGTCGAGGAGAACCAGCCGCGCTTCGGTGGCGGCATTGCGGTCGGTGGGCCGGTGACGGTGACCACGTCGTCGTTCTTCAGCGGTCGCGCGGCGGTAGCGACGCGCACGACGCTGGCCCTCACCCTCCCCGTCCCGCCCTCGGGAGATTTCCGCTACGACGTGTACACGGGACCGCTCGAGTACCGGCGGCTCGCGCGCCTGGGCCACGACCTGGACGATGCGAACCCGTACGGCGGCGTGCTCCGGCCGATGATTCAGCCGGTGTCGATCCTCGTGGTCAATATCCTGATCTGGATGCACGACCGCCTCTCGCTCGCGTACGGGTGGGTGCTGGTCATCTTCGGCATTCTCGTCCGGGCGCTACTGTGGCCGCTGAACCAGAAGGCGATGGAATCGAGCATCCGGATGCAAGCCGTGGCCCCGCTCATCAAGGAGACGCAGGAGCGCCACAAGAACGATCCGGAACGGCTGCAGCGCGAGATGTTGCGGCTGTACAAGGAGCACCACGTCAACCCGTTCGGCGGCTGTCTGCCGATGCTGATTCCGATGCCGGTGCTGTTCGCGCTGTTCTTCGTGTTCGCGAACACGATCGAGTTCCGTGGCGTCGCGTTCCTGTGGCTCCCCGACCTGTCGCGCGCCGATCCGTACTACATCATCCCGGTGGTGATGGGCCTGTCGATGTTCGTGCTGTCCAAGGTGGGCCAGATCGGTGTGCCCCCGAACCCGCAGACGAAGACGATGCTGTACTTCATGCCGGTCTTCATGACGCTCTTGCTGCTGCGGTTCGCGTCCGGCCTGAACCTCTACTACGCCGTGAGCAACATCTTCAGCATCCCGCAGCAGTACCTCATCGCCCGGCGGCGGCTGCGCGAGCAGGGGAAGCGAACGTAGAGGAAGGGGGAAGAGGGAAGGAGGAAGGGTGCTCTCCGATCCGATCGTGGCCCTCGCGACTCCTCCCGGCCGATCCGCGCTCGCGGTGATCCGCCTGTCGGGCGTGGGCGCTTTCGCTATAACGCGACGGTGTCTTCGGCCATTCCATCCGGATCGCCCCCGCGCCGCGTGGCGCGCTCAGCTGCGCCACCCCGCGTCCGGAGAGTTGATCGACGAGGTGCTCGCCGCCTGCTTTCCGGCGCCACACTCCTACACCGGGCACGACCTGGTCGAGATCTCGACCCACGGCGGCCTGCTGGTTCCCGCGGAAGCCGTGGCGGCGCTGGTAGCGGCGGGGGCCCGGCCGGCGCGTCCCGGAGAGTTCACGCGCCGGGCGGTGCTCAACGGCAAGCTCGATCTGCTGCAGGCGGAGGCGACCGCGGACCTGATCGACGCCGGGTCGCCCGCGCAGCGCCGGCGCGCGCTGCAGCAGCTCGACCGCGGTCTCTCGGGGCGGCTCGCGGCGCTGCGCGCGGAGCTACTCGAGCTCGAGGCGCTGATCGCGTACGAGATCGATTTCCCGGAGGAGGATGAGGGTCCGGTGAGCCCGGCGCGCGTGACGGCGGCGTGGCGAGCGGTGCGGGAGCGCATCGCGGGGCTCCTCGCCACAGCGCCCGAAGGGGAGCGGCTGCGGGAGGGTGCGCTGCTGGTGATCGCGGGTCGCCCCAACGCGGGCAAGTCCTCACTGTTCAATGCCCTGCTCGGCCGCGAGCGGGCGATCGTCACGGAGGTGCCCGGCACGACGCGCGATGCGATCGAGGCCTACGCCGTGATCGCGGGGTTCCCGTTCCGGCTGGTGGACACGGCGGGCCTGCGCGCCAGCGACGATCGGGTCGAGAAGATCGGCATCGAAGTGGCTCGACAATACCTCGGCGCGGCGGATCTGGTGCTGTTTTGCCGGGATGCCGGATGCGAGATGGGGGAC
>Ga0134071_10000782_pt1 | contig 11009 bp, 7 predicted proteins | sample 15_taG_27_FD_94466 | JGI IMG/M metagenome (GOLD analysis project Ga0134071, IMG submission 94466) | Grasslands soil microbial communities from the Angelo Coastal Reserve, California, USA - 15_D_Rain_40cm_5_09082015 | ecosystem: Environmental > Terrestrial > Soil > Grasslands ...
GGCTTCAAGCGGCGCGTCGTACCTAGCCAACGCGACGGCGCATGTGGAGTTCAACCTCGATATCGATCCGGCGAGCGAAACCGGTTCTGTGACGTTGGCGCTAAGTACCGCGCAGCTCATCGGGCAAGGCAACGTGCCGAATGCCAATGTGCAGTTGCATATACATTTCACAGTGAATGCGAATGGAACTGTTACCGCATTTATTGACAGCGTGCGGCTCACCTGCAACTAAAATCGATTTGGCTGCGCGGCGCGCTATGCGAGGTGTAGTCAGCGCGGCGCCTGCGGCAGTCTTCACAACTGGGACGCGGCTCGCTACAGATTCAAGAAGGAAGAACTCGCCGCTTTAAAGATGTCCGTGGTCTGCTTTCTGGTCGTGCATCCAGGGGGGACGTTGGATTTGGCGATCAATGATCCTGAAAGCCAAATCATGATCATCATCGCCACATCATGACCTTGAAAGCGGGATCATGGTCATGATTGGCGGAGCACGCCCATGAAAGTCAGATCATGATCGTGATCGCCGGATCATGACCACGAAAGCCAGAACATGATTATGATTGCCGAATCATCGCCATGAAAATCGAATCAAGACCATGATTGGCGGATCATGGCTATGAAAGTCAGATCAGGATCGTGATCGGCGAATCGCGCCTATGAAAGCTGGATCGTGACCATGATCGGCAGATCACGACGATGAAAGTCGGGATCACGATCATGATCGCTGCGTCATGGCGGTGAAGGCTGGATCACGACCATGATTCGCGGCATCATCATCTCCAGCGGGAAAATATTTGTTACCTCTAGCTAACCTCTCGGTTTTGTTCAGCTTCACTCAATCGAACGCCGCTCGTATGGACGTCCGCACCGGCTCTTCGGTAAAAGCACCCCTTGTTCTGACCGGTCTCACGCCGGCAACGACGTATCTGTTGCAGGTGCGTGCTCTGATCAAGAACACATACACCGACTGGAGCGACTCGCACGTTCATCTGCACCTAGAGGAAAGACGAGTGGGTGCATCTGGTGACGAAGACGTTACTGCTGGCGTTAACCCCACAGGTAAATCAACAATTTCCAGGGGTAACATTGAAGTTCCTGCGACGCCTGGTCTTCTAACCCCATTAACGTTGACCGAACCCCTGAAATGGTCGAGCATGACGCCATCGGGAAGCAACCAGCGGAGACAAGTGCGCCAGTAGCGGCGCGCGAGCACCGGCGAAGCTCTATTCGAACTGCTTCCCTGGAGGCTGTACAATGCGCGACTTCGGACTGATCATGACACTGATTGCTGGCGCTCTGCTTCTGTGCGGGACGACCGCGTCCGCGCAGCAGTCGTTCGGTTCCATCGGCGGCGTTGTTCAGGACGGCCAGGGAGCCGTCATCCCCAACGCGAAGGTGGAATTGACAAACACTGCTCAGGGCGCCGTTGTCCGCGAACTGGCCACCAGCAGCGAAGGCACCTTCGTCATCACCCCATTACCACCGGCAGTCTATTCCCTGGCAGTGGATGCGCCGGGTTTCAAGAAATACGTCAAAAGTGAGATCAAGCTCTTCGCGCAAGACCGCATCGGGTTGCCGCCGATTGTTCTGGAGATCGGCGCGACTGGTGAAGCCGTCACCGTGGAAGCCAGTGTGGCTCAGTTACAGACCATCAGCGCGGAGCGTTCCGGCGTTCTCACGGGCAACCAGATGGTGGATCTCGCCTCCAATACCCGGAACTTCGCCGATCTGTTGAAAACTGTGCCCGGATTCAACGCGGATACCAATAACGCCAACGGGTTGCGCACAGACCAGAACGCGATCGCAGTCGACGGCACGTCCGTAATGGACGTCGGCAACAACAGCGCCGGTGGATGGCGCATGAACTCCGACATCATTGCCGAATTCAAAGTCTTAACCAACGGCCAGCAGGCCGAATTCGGAAGAGCGTCCGGTGCCAATATTACAGTTGTGACCAAGAGCGGCGCCAAAGACTTCCACGGAGTCGGCTATGAGTTCTACCGCAACGAGTGGTTGAACGCCAATACATTCACCAACAACTACGCGGGCCTGCCGCGCCCCCGCAATCGCAACAGCACGTTTGGATTCAATCTCGGTGGGCCAGTCTACATTCCGGGCAAACTGAACTCCAGCAAGGATAAGCTGTTCTTTTTCACCAACTGGGAATTCCAACGTCCGCGCCTCTTCGACAACCTCGTGCGGCTGACGGTTCCAACTCTGGAGGAGCGCAAGGGCGATTTCTCCAAATCAGCCTCTAACGGCCGGCCGGTGACTATCCGGGACCCGCTGACCAACGCTCCATTTCCAGGCAATCAGATTCCTCAGGATCGCTGGAACCAGTATGGAGTGCAATTCAAACATGTTGCTCGGCAATTACCAGGCCTTCGACCAGTCCAACACGTACCGCAAGGGCCTTTACGCCTACCAAAGCTATGAATGGTACGTGCAAGACAACTGGAAAGTCCGGCCGAATCTGACTCTGGACTACGGAATACGCTTTTCGCTGCTCAAACCCTGGTACGAGAAGCAGGATCAGATCTCCAGCTTCGTACCCGCGGTGTTTGATCCTAAACAGGAAGTGACGCTATACCGTCCTACCCTGGTCAACGGCGTCCGGCTGGCCGTGAATCCACTCACCGGACAGACTGCCCCGGCAGCACTGATCGGCGCCATCGTGCCGGGGTCCGGCAATGTCTCCAATGGAATGGTCACTCCCGCAAACAGCGGCTCGTTCGGCCTTACGCGCGGTCTGATCCGGGATCGTGGTGTGCAGTATGGTCCACGGTTCGGACTGGCCTGGACGCCGGCAGGCCCCGCGGGCAATACCGTGGTCCGCATGGGAGGCGGCGTCTTCTACGAACGTATTCAGGGCAACATGATCTTCAACCAGATCAACTTCCCGCCCGGATTGTTGACGCCCAAGATTTATTACGGCAATCTCAACGACATCGCCAGATCACCCGGCACGCTATTCCCGCTCGCTGCCGGCGGGCTCTCTACCGAGGGAAAGCTACCCACCGTCTACAACTTCAACTTCACCGTACAGCGGCAGTTGCCCGGCAACATGCTGCTCGACGTCGGATATGTCGGTACGCAAACCCGTCACGGGTTGGCGCGTGAGCCGTTCAACGAGCCTGGCTTCGGCGCCGCATGGCTGCCGCAGAATCAGGATCCGACGCGCTCCGTCACGGCCACCACTGTTCTGGGCGATAACGCTTTACCCGTCGATCTGTACCGGCCGGATCCGGGCTACGTGGGAGTCGGCGTCGCTGTCGCACAGTCGGGTCTCGGCGCGGGAGGTTTCCTCTCCACCTACGGGTCCAGCGCCAACTACAACGCCCTTCAGGTGGGCCTCAACCGGCGTGTTGCACGAAGCCTTATGTTCGGCCTGACCTACACCTGGTCCAAGGCCATGGGCACGGACACGGATTACCAGTTCGTGGGCAACCCGCTCAATCACCGCAGAGCCGACTATGGCCTGCTGACCCTCGACCGCACACAGGATTTCGTGTTCAACTACAGCTACAATCTGCCGAACGTTTCGAAGAAAGTCGCGGCCCTCGACAACCCGGCCGCCAGATTGATCCTGGATCATTGGCAGGTGACCGGCATAACCAGCTTTATGTCCGGTGCGCCGATTGCTGTGGGCAGCACTGCAGGAAGCCAGCTGTCCGCCATTGGCGGCTATGCTGTGCAGGGCGTCAGCGGAGCCACGCTGAACCGGCGCATCACAGGAAACGAAGGCTGGTCGCCTCGGCCAGTGCTGAGTTGCAACCCCAACCTGGACAGGGGAGACCGGAAGCTGTCCGCCTTTATCAACACGTCCTGCTTCCACCCCGCAGCCGTTGGGAGCACGGGCATGGATTCGGTTGTCCGCCCGATTCGCGGCCCTGGGATCGAAAACTGGGATATGTCGATTTTCAAAAATGTTCCCTTCGGCGAGGGCGAAGCGCGCTACCTTCAACTACGGCTCGAGTTCTATAATGTCTGGAATCACACCCAGTGGAGTTTCCTGAATGTGACGCCGACATTCGATGCCGCAGGTAACATAACCAATCTCGCCGGCACTCCGGGCGGTGGCCGTTTCGGCTTCGGCGCTCTCAACACGGTCCGCACCACTGCCGGGGCAGGCGGGCCAAGACAGATCCAACTGGCCGTCAAGTTCTACTTCTGAGTGTGGTCAATTCAAGAATGGAGTTGTACGATGCATTGCAGGCGCTCATAGAGCGCCCCTGCAGTCACGAGCCAATCTGTAGGGGTCTATGACCTCCCGCGATTTTGTGCAACAGCCTATGATGTCAGGAGGAACTGTGACAAACAAAGTGAGGATTGCACTTGGCGTGTTGTTAGCCGTGAGTTTTCTGGCACCACTTTATTCCCAGGGTGGCGGACAGACATGGTGGGTCAACAAAACGAAAGGTGGCGTTTATCAGGCGCCGATGCGCCCGCTCTGGAAGCTGTCTGAGTTGAAAGCGAGGTATGCCGGCAAGAACAATTGGAGCGAGCAGATTATTAAGGATCCCGAACAGGACGCGACCTACAACTCGGCGGCGCCAGGTACGAAGTTCCCTCGCCGCCTGCATCCGGACACCCACACTCTTTTCGTTGTGATTGTCGGAGAAATGCATTTCACTATCGAAGGCCAGCAGCCGGTCGTCGGGACGCGCGGGTCGATCGTGAATATTCTCAAGAGCACCGTGTTTTCATATGAGATTGGCGGCACGCAAAACGCTCTTTGGGTGGAAGTCAACCCCAACAACTACAAGACCGTCTACCCCTCCGACGACGCGCCGCCACCAGCGGCACCTGGAGCAGAAGTGGTGAAAGTCGCATTCAATCACACTCCAGCATCCTACACGCCACCGAACCAGGTTCACTGGAACTTGTTTGTGGCTGCGGCCAAATGTGACCAGGCTGGCGCCAAGGTGAATGAAGACCATCTGTTTGCCAACCCTCTTTATGGGTTCGCAGAGCCCAACGATCCGCTCAATACATGCGGCGGTGGGGGAGGTGGCGGGGGCGGCCGAGGGGGCCGCGGCGGAGGAGCGGCGCCACGCGCATTCAATCCGAACTCGGTCTTTGGCCACATGCACGCCGGACCGGCGGAGTGGTGGATCGTGCAAGTGGGTCACATCAAAGCTCAATTTGAGAACACCGGGGAGTTCATTGCCGAAGAAGGTGATGTACTCTATGCCGCACCCATGACGTGGCATCAAATGGGCTTCGAAGGGCCCGGGCCATCATGCCGTCTGGCAATGGGCGGCTATCAATTGATCAACATGAACAACACCGCGGGACAATGAAAAATTGAAAAGAAATAGCCACAAAGAGGCAAAAAAAATCACAAAGATATTTCCGCAGTTTACTCTTTTGTATTTTTTGTGCCTCTTTGTGGCTATTTCTCTCGTGGCTCAAGAAAGTGACGTCGTTACCTACGAACGTCTGCTGAATTCGGACCTGGAACCGCAGAATTGGATGCATTACTGGGGCAATTATCAGGGAACGCACTATTCGGCGCTGAAGCAGATTACGAAAACCAATGTCGCGAATCTGCAGTTGCAGTGGTCGATCGAACTACCCGGGGCTTCGGCACTTGAAACCGAACCGCTGGTCATCGACGGCATCATGTATACCAGCGGCCAACCCGGAACGGTTCTGGCAGTGGATGCAAAGACCGGTAAGCAGCTCTGGCAGTTCACGCGGCAACGGAAGACCAAAAATCCGAATGAGATCAATCCATACAACCGCGGCGTCGCTGTACTGGGAAATCGCGTGTTTGTCGGTACGCTCGACGCGGCGATCGTCGCCATCGATGCCCGCACAGGCATGTCTCTATGGGAAACACAAGTGGCAGACTCGCTGCTTGGATACAGCATTACGAGTTCCCCTCTCGCTGTAAAAAATAAAGTGATCGTTGGCGTCAGCGGCGGTGAGTTTGGCGCGCCGGGTTTTCTCGATGCTTATGACGCGGCAACGGGAAAGCGGGTGTGGCGATGGCATTCGATTCCAGGTCCCGGCGAGTTCGGCAACGATACGTGGTCGGGGGACAGTTGGAAGTACGGCGCTGGGCCGATGTGGCTGACCGGCTCGTTCGACGCCGACCTCAACACACTGTATTGGACCGTCGGGAATCCCGGAGCTCAGATCGACAGATCTATCCGCGGAGACGGAGACAACCTGTTCACCGACTCTGTGGTTGCACTGGACCCAGACAACGGCGAGCGAAAATGGCATTTCCAGTTCACACCCAACGATGGCCACGATTGGGATTCGACCGAAGACGTCCTCCTGGTCGACCGGATGTGGCGTGGCGAAAATCGCAAACTGTTGCTCCATGCAGATCGTAATGGAACTTTCTACGTGCTCGACCGGAGAAACGGAACATTCTTATCCGGCACGCCGTTCGTGTACCAAAACTGGAATACGGGCTTCGAGACGAATGGGCGGCCAATTCAGGTGAAGGGATCGAATTCCAGTCCGGAAGGCAGTTTCTTCGTTTATCCCTCAATCGGAGGCGCCACGAATTTTCAGGCGCCGTCGTACAGTCCGATCACGGGTTGGTTCTATCTTGCGTATTCGGAAAGCGGACAACAGTACCTCAGCGCGCCAGCGCCATTTGAAGCAGGCCGCCAATACATCGGACGCGGACGAACCACTGCTCCTGCGGCTCCGCGAGCCGGCGAACCCCAGCCATCGGCGGGGATCAAAGCGCTCGATCCCGAGACAGGCAGGACGATGTGGGACTTCAAGCTCGCTCGACCATCACTCCAAAACGGCGTTATCGCTACTGCAGGTGGCGTGGTGTTAGCGGCATCACGTGACGGTAACCTCATCGCACTGGACGCGCAGACGGGCAGCTCACTGTGGCAATACCAAACCGGTGGCAACATGAGGGCATCGCCTATGAGCTTTGCTGTTGATGGCAGACAGTATGTCGCCATCGCATCCGGCGAAACGATCTACTGCTTCGCGCTTGCGAAATGACAGCCATCATGTGCCGGCGCCTCTTTGCCTTATCATCTTTATTCTTCTCGTCGACCTTCGCCGCTGCCCAGCAATACGCGGTTCACCGCAATGACGACATCGTCGTCATCGAAGACACGAAAAATCAGGTCGCCGTATCGATCCTTCCCTCTGTTGGCAATATTGCCTTTTCTATGAAAGTCAAAGGTCAGGAGGTCCTTCGCTGGCCTTATGCGTCCGTTGAAGAATTCAAGTCGCGGCCGGCGCTCAGTGGCATTCCGTTCGTTGGGCCGTGGGCGAACCGGCTCGATGAGCAGGCGTTTTACGCGAATGGAAAAAGATACGCGTTCGACATGACACTCGGGAATGTGCGCGGCGCAATCCCGATTCATGGTTTTCTTTCCACAACAGATCGATGGCGCGTCATCGAGGCCAAAGCGGACCGGAATTCAGCGTGGCTGACAGGCAGGCTGGAATTTTTCAAAGAGCCGGACTGGATGAAACAATTTCCGTTCGCTCACACCATCGATATCACTTACCGCCTCGAGGAGGGTGTACTGGAGGTGCGGACTAAAATTACGAACATGAGCGCGGAAGCCATGCCCGTCTCTGTCGGGTTTCATCCTTACTATAAGTTGACCGATTCAACCCGAGGGGAGTGGACGATCTCGGTCGGGGCGGCAAAACACTGGATTCTCTCTCCAGCAAAGATCCCGACGGGAGAGACTGAAGCGGTCGAGAAGGTGTTTCCGAATCCGAATTCAGCCGCCCTCAAGGACTATGACCTCGATGATGTCTTCAGCGATCTCATCCGCGATGCGCAAAGCCGCGCACACATGATGCTGAAAGGAAAACGGCAGCAGCTCGAGATCATGCTCGATCCGAATTGGCGTTCAATCGTGATATGGTCACCGGTCGCAGGCGCGCAAGGCGATCGGAATTTCATTGCTTTCGAACCCATGGCCGGCATCACTGATGCCATGAACCTCGCTCAGAAGGGCCTCTACAAAGAACTTCAGTCCATTTCGCCGGGCGGCAACTGGGAAGCAAGCTTCTGGGTCAAGCCGGGGGGATTCTAAAATGTGTCCTGACTACGTGTTCAAATCGATAATGACTGCGTTCTGCTCTGCTCAGCGCCGGTTTCATCTCCGGCACAGTGGGTAAACCACCGCGATCCTCTGACTCCGCGAACGGCGGACGGAGATCGGCATCACTATCGACGATCCGAAGGCGTACACCAAACCCTGGTCGGCGAACCTGAAAGTGCACCTCCTTCCGGACAAAATTATTTCTGTTGACTCCTTTGCAGCGCGCGCTGACGGCGCTCTTCTTCGATAGCTTTGAGACGCTGAGGTCCAGCAGGCAGAAGCTCCGAGCCATCGGCCCGAACCAGTTTGCGAAAGAACACCCGCTGGGAACCGGTATGGGTAGGGTTGCCCGTAACCGTGATTCGCTCACCGGCTTTGACAGACTCGGCAGTCCAACCGGCTTCGGAGAGATTCAGCCTGCCGGCAAACTCCACGGTCCACTTCGCCACCTTTCCGGTTTCATCGGTGACATTCATGAGCATGAGGGCGTGTGGATTGATGAATCGGAACTCGGTCACGACGCCAACAACCGTAATCAACCGCTTTTCATCGTAGACTGGCGAAAAGGCATGATGCGAAGTCGCCGGGGCTGCCGACAGCATCAGTATGGGAACCACGCATAACCACGCGCGCATAAATCTCATGGCTTCACCCCTTTCTTAAATTCGGTCGGAGGTTGGCAGCTTTCATACGGCGTTATCTTACTTTCTGGAGCCCAGCGCCAGATCTTTTTGAATACCACCGGCTCCCGCAGAGTGGAGGGATCCTCGATAGTCGCCGTAAGGTGCAGTGTCTCTCCTTCCTTCGAGCGCGAATAGCGTTCCACGATGCGCAGTTGATCGCTGTGACGGACGGTGGTGGACAAGTCGGGCAAGATCGCTATGTTCGCGGCGACATCAGAAGTTTCCACAACGAAAGTATCGCCGTCCCACCGCCCCAGTGAATGCCCCATTGCGCTCGGCCCCTCACTGGCCGGGTGCTTGCGGCCATCCAGATAAATGGTCCGCCTTGCATCCCATTCTCCGTAACGGAATTCCATTCGGTCACTTCCCACTTGCTGAATTTCAAACTGGTGAGGCGCAAACATCTGCCGGGCCAGGCCCCACGGCTCACAACGGAGAAAGCCCGGATCGTCCGCGGGGTCGAGAGGATAATTCTTCAGCGCGGCATCCGTCAGCCGGGACCGGAGGTACTCTCGCTCGTATTTTTTGGCTTCGTCTTGAAGTTGCTGGAACGGACGAGCATCGTTAGCCGGATTGTCCAATAACGCATTCAGATGCTCCATCCCTGCGTCAGTACAGGCGAAGCTGCAAAATGCGCCCTCTATCGTGGCCGGCGGGTCGCTCCACATGCCTTCTATCTTCGGGCGAGGAGATGGATGCGCTGCACACGACACTGTAAGCCATGCCAGTAGATTGAGAGCCAGTAATGGATAGGTCGGATGATTTCTCGTCATCGTACGCTCCTTTCGGCAGGGCTTTAACCCGGACTCGGGTTCTCAAAATACTCGAATCATACCGCTCTCGCTTGCTTGCATCGATATTTAAGGTGCAGTGTTGTCCGAAAGTTGAAACCGGAAGACCGCTCACCCAGCAACCGAGTGCTACAAACGCTACGGAACGGCGCAGACATTCTCCTGCCTGGCGTCGATTATCGTTGCTGTCTTAAACCCGGCGGGATTATAGCTGGAGCGCGTTACCAAATCTTACAGATCTGATCTGCGGGCTTTACCATCGGCTGTCCCGGTTTGCACGAAAATGCTTTCGCGAACTCCGGCATGTTCACCACCACGCCGTTGATTCGGTATTTTGCGGGCGAGTGTGGATCCGTGATGGCGCGAAGACGGAGGTCTTCGGGACGCTCATTGGTGCATGCCCATTGGGCAAAGCCGACGAAGAATCGCTGGTCGGGAGTGAGGCCATCGATGGGATGAAGCTGTTTATCGTTCGTCGCATCTTTCCATGCAACATAAGCCAGGATCTCGCCACCCAGGTCCGCCACATCTTCACCCAGCGTGAGCTTACTGTTGATGTGGACGTCGTCGACGACGACATACCTGGCGTACTGATCTTCAACGCACTGCGTTCTCGCCTCAAACTTCTCCCGATCGGTTTTTGTCCACCAGTTTTTCAGGTTGCCTTTCGCGTCGAACTGGCTGCCCTCATCATCGAAGCCGTGCGTGAGTTCGTGGCCGATGGTTCCTCCGGTGTCACCATAGTTCGGCGCGTCGTCGAGTTTCGCGTCGAACAGGGGCGGCTGAAGCACGCCAGCAGGAAAGTTGATGTCGTTCATTTGAGGGTCATAGTAGGCATTCACCGTCGGCGGAGTCATGTGCCATTCCCCGCGATCGACCGGCTTGCCGACTTTACTGATCTGGCGGTGGCGTTCGAATGACGAAGCGTTTGCAATGTTTCCCCGGAAATCATCGCGTGTGATGCGAACCGAGCTGTAATCGCGCCACTTCTCCGGATGACCGATTTTGTTTCGGATGCCGGTCAGCTTTTCAAGGGCCTGCCGTTTCGTTTCCGGGCTCATCCAGTCCAGATCCCGGATGCGTTTGGCCATCGCATCTTCAATCCGCCGTACCATATCGAGGGTGCGTGCCTCGGCTTCCGGAGGGAACGTTTTGCGCACGTAGATCTGCCCCAGGGCTTCGCCAAGATTGCTGTCGGTATACTGGACGCAACGTTTCCATCGAGGCTGCATGTCTTCGACTCCACGCAGGAACTTGCGGTAGAAGTCGAAATTCTCCTGTACGAACTGGGACGAGAGATACGGCGCCGCGGAATCCACAATGTGGTATCGAAGATACGTCTTCCAGTTTGAAACCGGGCTGCGTGCCAATCGCTCATTCACTTCGCGGAAAAAATCCGGAGGCGCTACATTGACGATTTCGAAACTGGGATATCGCAGTTCTTTGTAGTAAACAGGCCAGTCGAAGTTCGGCGCCAACTTTGA
>Ga0134071_10000786_pt1 | contig 10986 bp, 12 predicted proteins | sample 15_taG_27_FD_94466 | JGI IMG/M metagenome (GOLD analysis project Ga0134071, IMG submission 94466) | Grasslands soil microbial communities from the Angelo Coastal Reserve, California, USA - 15_D_Rain_40cm_5_09082015 | ecosystem: Environmental > Terrestrial > Soil > Grasslands ...
CGCCTACTGGGACTTCGACGACCCGAAGATCCCGAACACCTTCCGTGACACGTCGGCGACCGCGATCGTCACCGCGAGCCTGCTGACGCTGGCGCCACGCGCCTCGACGCCGCAGCGGGCGCGTGCGTATCGCGAGGCCGCCGAGAGCACCGCCGCCGCGCTCGTCGAGCGTCACCTGAGGCCGGACGGCATGCTCACCGACGGCTGTTACAGCCCCCGCATCGGCCTGGCCACGCGCCACGAGCTCGTGTGGGGCAGCTACTTTCTGTGCGAGGCGCTGCACACGCTGGCCGGGCTGTACGACCCCGCGAAGATCGTCTAGGAGGACGGATGGCGCGACTCAAGATCGGTTTCATTCCCATCGAGGGCGGGCACTACTACAAGGACGCGCTCGAGGAGGTCACCCGGGCCGAGGAGCTGGGCTTCGACTCCGTGTGGATGGAAGAGCACCACGCCGTGACCAACCATTACTGGCCCTCGCCGTTCCCGGTGCTGGCCGGATTCGCGACGCGCACGTCGAAGATGATGCTCGGCACCGACATCGCCGTCGCGGCCTTCTATCATCCGGTGCGGCTCGCCGAGGACGTCGCGATGCTGGACGTGATGTCGAACGGCCGTGTCACGCTCGGCATTGCGATCGGCTACAAGCCGGACGAGTTCGCGCTGTACGGCGTCAATCTGGAGAAGCGCGGCGCGCGGTTCGAGGAGCAGCTGGCGATCATGAAGGGCCTGTGGACGCAGGAGCGCGTGTCGTTCAAGGGAACGTACTACACGGTCGACGGCCGCATCGAGCCGAAGCCGATCACGAAGCCGCACCCGCCGGTCTGGATCGGCGGCTGGGGCGACATCACGCTGCGGCGCGCGGCGACGCTCGCCGACAACTGGATTCCCGGCCCGACGGCCGATCTGCCGCGATTGCTGCGCGGCAAGGAGCAGTTTCTCGCCAACCGCCGCGCGGCGGGACGCACGCAGCCGATCACCGAGTGGCCCCTCACGCGCGATCTGATCATCGCGGAGACCGACAAGAAGGCGCGCGAGCTGGCCGAGGAGCACATCATGGTCGCCTACCGTCGCGAGTACGCCGGCGGCTGGCGTCACCCGTTCATCGACGCCGCGATCGCGACCGATCTCGACAAGCTGATGGCCGACCGCTTTCTCATCGGCGGCCCCGAACAGGTGATCCCGATGATCCGAACGCTCGTCGAGGCCTACGGCATGACCCATCTGATCTGCCGCACGTTCTTTCCGGGCATGCCGCACGCGCACATCATGAAGGAGCTCGACCTGCTCGCACGCGAGGTGCTGCCCGCGTTCAAATAGGCGCCATTACGAGCGAATTTTAGGTCGGACCAAAAACAGGCATGCGGCGTAACTATTTGATATACTGGCGGTTGCCGCTGACTTCTTCTGTAGGGAGTGAGGGTCATCGCGCAGCCCGTCTATCGCGTCGACCGGTCGTACTCGTGGAATTACAGCCACTCGCCTACCTTGCCGCGCGTCCGCCGCGTCCCTTCGGGCCCCGGCGGCAAGCTTCTCGACCACCACCTGAACTCGCCCATCGGCATCGCCGCCGGGCCGCTGCTCAATAGCAAGTGGATCGAGGCGTACTCGCGCGTGGGCTTCGACGTGCTCACGTACAAGACGGTGCGGTCGATGGCGATGCCCGCGCACGGGCTGCCCAACATCCGGGCCGTCGAGAACCGCGAGCATGCGGCGATCGCCACGAAGCGGACGTCGATGGATGGTCAGCCGACGCTCGCCGTCTCGCTCGGCATCCCGTCCGCGGAGCCCGAGGTGTGGCGCAAGGACGTGCGCCGCGCGAAGGATCGCATCGGCTCCGGCCAGGTGCTGATCGTCAGCGTGGTGGGCACCTGGGCGCCGGGCATGGACGCCGAGCAGCTCGTGCAGGACTACGCGCGCTGCGCGGCGTGGGCGGCCGAGGCGGGCGCCGACGCGATCGAGGTGCATCTGGCCGTCCCCGATCCGTTCGCCGAGCAGCCACAGCTCATCTACGAGAACATCCCGCTGTCCGCGCAGATCCTCTATCGCGCACGGACGACGATGCCCAAGCCGGTGCTGGCCAAGCTCGGCGTGTTTCGCACGCCGCGGCTGCTCCACGAGACGGCCACCAAGCTGGCCTCGTGGGCGAGCGGCTTCGTCATGACGCACGGCGTGCGCCGGCGCGTGGTCGACGAGGAGGGCAACGCCGCGTTCGAGGGCGCCGGCCGCGATCGCGCGACGATCGTCGGCGCCGACACGTGGCCGCTCGCCTCGCGGCAGATCGAGGAAATGCTCTCGTGGCGGAAGGCCGGCGCCTGGGATCGCGCGATCCTCGGCGTGGGCGGCATCACGACCGTCGAGCGCGCCGATCACCTGCTGCGCGAGGGGGCCGACGCGGCGCTGATCGCCACCACCGCGCTGTTCGATCCGCTGTTCGCCGTACGTTTTCGTCAGCTCCGCGCGACCGCTGTCGCTTGAGTACATTGGGGGGCTCCGAGCGCCCCCCAAGCCCCCCGACGCTCGCCGCGGCCCGACAAAGCCGTGCCGCGTCTCGGGGTCGGTCCTACCGGGGGCCCCGAAATGGCCCTCACACCCCCAACGTTCGGAGCGGCCCGGCGTAGCCGTGCCGCTCCTCTATTTCGCGTTAGCCAGCGTTTCGTGGATTTCGAGCGTGAGCGCGCCGAAGGTCGGCGCGGCGCGCGTGGCCGGCGTGCGCGGGCGCGGCAGCGGCACCTCCACGATGCGGGCGACGCGGCCGGGCCGCGGCGACATCACCACCACGCGATCGGCCAGGAACACCGCCTCGGGGATCGAGTGCGTGACGAACAGCACCGTCTTGCGCGCGGTGGCCGGCTCACCCCACACGCGCAGCAGCTCCACGTTCATCTCGTCGCGCGTCATCGCGTCGAGCGCGCCGAACGGCTCGTCCATGAGAAGCAGCGGTGGATCCAGGAGCAGCGCGCGGCAGATCGCCGCGCGCTGCTGCATCCCGCCCGAGAGCTCGCGCGGCAAGCGCTCGGCGAAGCCATCGAGCCCGACCAGCCGCAGCAACTGGTCGGCGCGCTCGCGATAGCGGGCGCGGCCGAGGCCCGCCAGCTCCGCCGGCAGCAACACATTGTCGCGGATCGTGCGCCACTTGAGGAGCACCGGCGCCTGAAAGACCATACCCACCGAGGCAATCGGTCCCGTCACCGCGCGGCCGTCGACCGCGACGGCGCCCCGCGACGGCGGCCGCAGCCCGGCCACGACGCGCAACAGCGTGGACTTGCCGCAGCCCGAGGGACCGACCAGCGCGACCAGCTCCCCGCGCCCGACCGAGAAGCCGACGTCGCGCAGGGCCTCGACCGGGCCGGCGTCGGTCCGGTAGGTCATTCCGACCCGGTCGAGGACGATCACCTGCGCGGCGGCTCGATCTTCGTCAGAAAGTCGTTGGTGAAGACCTCGTCGCAGCCGACCTTGCGGGGCATGTCCGGCATGTAGGTGTTGATGAACTCGACGGTGCCGCACATCTTGCCGCGGTCCATCCAGCCGATGCCATTCTTCGCATAGCGCTCCGTGCGCATGAGCTCGAGGCCCAGCATGAGATTCGGCTCGATCAGCGTGACGTCGATGTCGGGCACGCGCCGCTTGAAGATCTCCAGCGCGGCCTTGGGATCGGCCATCACGTCGCGCCAGCCGGTGTACGAGGCGGCGAGAAAGTCGCGCAGCGCCTTCGGCCGCTCGGCCAGCGTCTTCTCGCTCGCCATGATCGACATCGAGTACGTGTCGAAGCCGTACTGGTGCCACGGCATGCGGACGAGATTGTCCTTGCCAACGGCCTTCTCCCAGAACGGCTGGCCCGTCGTGTAGTCGGGCACGGCGTCCGCGCGCTTCTCGGCGAGGGCCACGAACTTGGCCGCGGGCTCGATGGTCAGCCACGTGATCTTCGACGCGTCGACGCCGTTGACCTTGGCGAAGGCGGGGAACAGCTGCCGCTGCGAGTCGCCGGGCGGCGCCGCCAGTGTCTTGCCCTCGAGATCTTTCGGCTTCGTGATGCCCGTGTCCTTGCGCGTCCAGATGTTGAGCGGCGTGTTGTCGAACACGGCGCCGACGATCTTGATCTTCGCCCCCTGGGCCACGCGCGGGATCACCACGACCGCATCCGCGAGGCCGATATCCGCGCGGCCGGTATCGACTTTCGCGATGGAATCACCCGACCCCTTCGAATTCTGGAGCTCGACCTCGAGGCCGCGCGATTTGTAATAGCCCTTGTCGAGCGCCACCCAGTACGCGGCGTGATCGCCGACGGCGAACCAGTTCAGGGCGAAGACCAGCTTCTGCGCGGGCTGCGCGACGGGAGCGCCCGCGCTGGCGAGGACGAGCACGGCCGCAACGGCGGCGGCGAAGCGCTTCATGGCAACCTCCTCACGTGGTGTCGGCCCAGGGCGCCCAGCGGCGTGCGGCGAGGCCCACCGCTCCGTAGAGCAGCAGGCCGACGACGGAGATCCACACGAGCGCGGCGAAGGCGACCGGGGTGTTGAGATTCGTCTGCGCGTTCACGATGACCATGCCGAGGCCCGCCTGCGAGGCGACGAACTCGCCGACGATGGCGCCGACGACGGCGGCGGTGGCGGTGACCTTCAGCGCCGAGAGCACGTAGGGCAGCGCGTTCGGCAGCCGGATGGTGAGGAACACCTTCCACGTCGGCGCGCCGAAGGCGCGGCCGAGGTCGAGGAGCTCCTCGTCCACCTGCGTGAGACCGACCGCGGTGTTGATCACGACGGGGAAAAATCCGATCAGCGCCGCGATGAGCACGTTGGGCAGGATCCCGTAGCCCAGCCATAACAGGAACAACGGCGCCACCGCGACTTTCGGCAGCGTGTTGACGAAGACCAGGAACGGCAGCAGCGCGCGCGCGGCCAGCGGCGACCACGCCACCGCGATGCCGAGGGCCACGCCGGCCGCGCCGGCGAGCGCGAAGCCGCCGAGGATCTCCAGCGTCGTCACCCACAGATGGCGGTGCCACGGCACGGAGAAGTTGGCGAGCGCGCCCGCGACGGCGAGGGGGCCGGGCAGCAGGTATTCGCGCACGCCGAAGAGCGTGCCGGCCGCCTGCCACGCGACGAGCACGGCCGCGAAGACGATCAGCGACGGAAGCAGCCGTGAGAGTCCGCGTCCGGCCATGGGGCGCCCATCGTACCGCCACGCACGTGTGCTAGGCTACGGCCCGTGCGTTGGCTCGTCGTGCTTCCATTCAATCGCGCCGGGCTCATGGGCGTGGATTTCGGCGAGGAGCTCGCGGCGCGCGGTCACACGGTGCGGCTGTTCGAGTACCGGCGCGACAACGCGCTCTACAAGAACAAGTCGACGAAGGCCGCGTACCAGCTGTGGATCCTGCGCCTGCTCGAGCGCGCGTGCGCGTCGTGGCGTCCCGACGTCGTGCTCGTGATCAAGGGCGGGCCCATCACGCCCAATCTCGTCCGTCGCGTGAAGGCGCGCGGCGACACGTTGTTCGTGAACTTCTTCCCCGACAACCCGCTGTGGATGATCCCGTTCGGCTGCATCGAGGCCTACGACGCGTTTTTCACCAAGGAGCGCTACGCGATGCGCAGCCTGCAGCAGGCCGGGCTGGGCAACCTGCACTACCTGCCGATGTACTGCGTGCCCGCGCAGCATCACCCCGTGGTCCTGTCGCCCGAGGAGACGCGGCGCTTCGCGGCCGCGGTGTCCTTCGTGGGCAGCCGCTACGACTACCGTGAGCGCTTCGTGCGCGAGCTCGCCGATGCGCCGCTGCGCCTCTGGGGCGCGGGCTGGAGCCGCAGCCCCGATCCGGTCGTGCGCGGCCTCGTCGCGGGCGGGCCCGTCTTCGGCCGCGACAAGCTCTGTATCTACTCCGGGTCGACGCTCTCGCTGAACCATCACCACCCGATGAACGACATCGTCGGCGTCAACACGCGGGCGTTCGAGCTGGCCGCCGCGGGCGCCTGCCAGCTGGTGGACGCGAAGGACGAGCTCTCGCCGCTCTTCAAGCCCGGCGACGAGGTGCTCGTGTACCGCGACCTCGCCGAGCTGCGCCGGCTGCTCGATCACTTCCTCGCGCGGCCCGACGAGGCGCGCGCCATCGGCGAGAACGCGCGACGCCGGGCGCTGGCCGAGCACACGCTCGGCCACCGCGTCGACGAGATGCTGCACGTGCTGCAGACTCGCTTCGCGATCGATGCCCGACCGTCGGGCCCCGGAGCCCTGCGTTGAGTGCGCCAGCCTCGCTGGCGCGCGAGCTGGCCTGCATCGACTGCGGCACCGTCCATCCGCTCGGCTACCGCCTCGAGTGCGAGAAGTGCCGCGGTCTGCTGGAGCTTCGCTACGATCTCGAGCCCCTGCGCCGGCACGGTCCGCCGCTGCTCTCGGGAGGCGGCCTGTGGCGCTACGCGCCCGTGCTGCCGATCGCCGATCCCGCGCATCGCGTGACTCTCGGCGAGGGCGGCACGCCGCTGCTGGATTGCCCCCGCCTGGCGAAGACGCTTGGCGTGCGCAGCCTCGTCGTCAAGTTCGAGGGCGCCAACCCCACGGGCACCGTGAAGGACCGCTCGTCGGCCACCGGCGTGGCCGCCGCGCTGCAGTTCGGCTTCACGGCGACCTCGGTCGTGTCGAGCGGCAACGCCGGATCCTCGATCGCCGCGTACTCGGCGCGCGCCGGCCTGCGCTCGCTGATCTTCGCGTACGAGCGCGCGTCCGCACCGAAGCTCTTGCACATGGCCGCCACCACCGCCGATCTCGTGCTCTACAAGGGCGTCTACGACGACCTCATCACGCACTGGGACCGGCTCGTGGAGTCGCGGCTGTTCTTCGACTGCGGCGCCTCGCGCAACGCCTACAAGCACGAAGGCAAGAAGACGATCGGCTACGAGATCGCCGAGCAGAGCGGCTGGCGGCCGCCGGACGTCGTGGTGGCTCCGGTCGCCGTCGGGGAGACGTTCATCGCGGCCGCGCGCGGCTTCCGCGAGCTCCACGACGCGGGCTGGATCCCGCGCGTGCCCCGCATGGTCGCCGCGCAGGCGACGCGCGCCAACGCGATCGCGCGCGCGTTCCGCTCGGGGCACGCGCTCGAGCCGCTGAAGATCGGCTACACGGTGGCCGAAGGCCTGGCCGCCGGCAATCCGGCGCGGAAGGGCGACTGGGTGCTACGGCTGCTGCGCGAAGGCCGCGGCGCCGCGGGCGACGCCGAGGACGAGCAGATTCTCGAGGCCCAGCGCCTGCTGGCGCGCACCGAGGGGATCTGGGCGGGACCGACCGGCGTGGCGACGCTCGCGGTGCTGTCGCGGATGCTGGCGGCCAAGGAGCTCGATCCGGCGCAGTCCTACTGCGCGATCGTGAGCGAGACGGGACTCAAGACCGAGGCGGCGCCGCCGAGCCGGACCGCCACGGCGTTCGACTACGAGTCGCTCGAGCGCCTCGTGGAGGAGCGGCTCGCCAGCGCCTAGGCCGCTGCCGCGCGCGTTCTATCTCCGTCCCGCGCCCGCCGTCGCGCGTGACCTCCTGGGCTGCATCGTCCTCTCGCGGCGCGGCGGCGCGACGACCTCGGGCCGCATCGTCGAGGTGGAGGCCTACCTCGGTCCCGAGGACGAAGCCTCGCACGCCGCCTTCCGTCCGGGCAGCCACCATCTTTTCTACGGCGCCGGCGGGCACGCCTACGTCTATCTGAACTACGGCGTCCATCACTGCCTGAACGCGATCACCAACCCCGCGGGCCGGCCCGGCTGCGTGCTGATCCGCGCGCTCGAGCCGCGCGCAGGCGTGCCGACGATGGCCCGCCGCCGCGGCGTCGCCGCCGACGCCCGGCGGCTCGCCACCGGGCCCGGCAACCTCACGCGCGCGCTCGGACTCTCGCTGCGCGACAACGGCGCCGATCTCACGCGCGGCCCGCTCGTCATCCTGCCACCCGACCGGCCGCGCGACTTCGCGACCGCACGCGGCCCGCGGGTGGGGATCACGCGCTCGATCGACCTGCCGCTGCGCTTCTGGATCGCCGGCCACCCGAGCGTCTCCGCGGGACCGCGGTCTCGAAGTGCCACACGACGGACGTGAGCTCGCCCTGACGGCGGGATCGTGCGACGGCCCGGCCCACCGCGAGGCGCCGGATCACGCCGCGCCAGAACGGCCGCGCGATGACGTTCCACGTGAGCACCGAGAGCTCCCAGCGGCCGGGGAAGCGCGCGAAGAGCGCACGGGCCACTCGCGTCCCGACGCCGCGCCGCCGGTACGTCCGCAGCACGAAGAACTCGGCCAGCTCGCGCGTGGGCACGCCGGCGGCGGCCGGCAGCTCGCGGACGAGCGCAAAGCCCGCGGGCCGGCCGTCGACACGCACGATGAAGTGATGGCGACCGTCGCGCAGCCAGAACCGCCGGTGCCAGCGGGGCGGCGCGTACGTGCCGTCCGCCTCGACGCCCCAGCGCTCGCCGACGAGATCATAGATGTAGAGCTGGACGAGGCGACGCACGATCGGGACGTCGGGCGCTCGGAGGGGGCGAAGCGTGACGCGCGCCACGTCCTTCAGCGGCCGCGACGGAGCGCGTCGGGATCGAAGAGCGCGTCGGCGAGGCCCGTGTTGACGGTGGCCGAGCGCACGAGCACGCGCACGACCAGCTTGCCGTCGACGAACGCCTCCTGCCGGTAGGGCAGCGCGAAGCCGCCGACGAGCGGCCGGTGCTCGCTCAGCGCGAGGTCCACGACGCCCTCACCCGTCGGCAGCTTCTCGCGCGTGATGAAGCGCACCACACCGCGCTCGGGGTCGAGCCAGATTTGCGGCACGGCGCGCTCGCCGGGCTTGGCGCCGATGACGGTGACCGTGCGATCGCCGGAGCGGGTCACGTAGCTCACGTCGTCGCGCACGCCGAGCACCTTCCATTCCGCCAGCAGGTCGGCGCCGGTGCGGCGCAGCGGAACGAGCAGCTGCGTGGCGTCGCGCGTGCCGGCCGGCGGCGCCTCGAAGGTCTTGCCGCCGGGGGCGCGCACCCAGACGCGATCGCCGACAGTCAGGCGCACCTCGGTCTGGCCGTCGATGGTCTGCTCCACGCGCTGGCGTCGAGGCAGCTTGACGTAGACGCGCTGCTCGCCGCTCGACTGCGGGTGGCGACCACCCGGATCGAACATCGTGAGCGTCTGCTCGACGACGAGGTCGCCGACGTTGACGTCGCCCACGCGCGCCAGGAACGCGTCCACGGCCGCGCGCGCGTCCCCGCCGGACACGACCGCCGCGGGGATCTGTACCGCCAGCAGGGCGATGCCGATGACGGCCCTGACCACGAATCGGTTATACGGGCGAGATACGCGAGAAGTCAATGAAAAGCCTGCATTTTTCGGTCGTAAATGTTGACACTCCCGCGCGGGGTCCGTATCATCGAAGCAACCTAAGGAGCGCGCGTGCCTACCTCCCCCGATACCCTGACCGGCGGCATCCTGGATTTGATCCTGAGCGCCGGCCCGATCGCGAAGGCCGTCCTCGCGGTGCTCGCCATCTTCTCGATCATCAGCTGGGCACTCATCGTCGAAAAGTGGTGGCAGTTCCGCCGCCTGCGGCGGCATACGCTCAACTTCGTCAGAGTCTTCCGTGAGGGGCGCCGGGCCAACATGGTGGCCGCCGCCGCCAAGAAGTTCCGCGAGAGCCCGCTGGCTCAGCTCTACGTCGCCGCGTACGACGAGATGGGGGGCGGTCACGACCTCGACTCGCTCGCGGACGATGACGAGGCCAGCCGCGATCGGCTCGAGGCGGCCGAGCGCGCCATGCGCCGGGCGGCGGGGCTGGAGGTCGCGAAGCTCGAGCGCTATCTGCCGTTCCTCGCCACGACCGCGAGCGCGTGCCCGTTCATCGGCTTGTTCGGCACCGTGATCGGCGTCATGAACTCGTTCCACGGCATCGGGGCACAGGGGTCGGCGAGCCTCGCGGTGGTGGCGCCCGGTATCTCCGAGGCCCTGGTCGCCACGGCGGCCGGTCTCGGCGCCGCGATCCCGGCCGTCATCGGCTACAACTATTTCGTCAACCGCGTGAAGCACTGGGCCACCGAAATGGAGGGCTTCGCTCTCGACATGCTCAACGTCCTGAGCCGGCCGGCGCCCAAGCTGGCCCGGCCCGTGAAAAAAGATGGCGTTTAGCGCCGGGCCGCCCGAGGGATCGCGCCGTATCGGGACGACCCTCGCCGAGATCAACATCATCCCGCTCGTCGACGTGGTCCTCGTGCTGCTGCTGATCTTCATGCTCACGGCGCCGATGATGTACCGCGGCATCGACGTGAACCTGCCGCGCGCGGCCGCCAAGCCGACCGCGGTCGAGGAGCGCATGGTGCTCACCGTGACGAAGGATCGCGCCCTCTATCTGAACGACAAGCGCGTTCCGCCCGGCGGCCTCGAGGGCATGCTGCGCGGGGCGTTTCGCAATCGCAACGACAAGACGCTCTACCTCAAGGCCGACGCCGGCCTTGCCTACGGCGCGGTGATCGAGACGATGGACATGGTGCGGCGCGCCGGCATCGAGCGCCTCGGCATGGTGACCGAGCCGATCCGCGAGCGTTGACATGAGCATCGCCGCCGCCACGATCCGGATGCGTCCGGCGCGCGGCCCCGCCCTCGGGAAGGCGCCGCTGCCGTTCACGGCGGCGGTCGTCTCCGCGTTCCTGCACATCGTCCTCGCCGTCGCCTTCGTGCTGGCGGCGCGCGCGTGGACGCACTCGCAGCCCAAGATCTACGTCGTCAACCTCGTGCCGGCCGTCGCCGCCGTCGGCGCGCCGCAAGCGCAGACGCCGCCCGCGCTGCCTCCGCGTGCGGAAGACGTCCCGCGCCCCGAGCCGACGCGTCCCGCCGAGCTGCCGCAGCGCGACGCCGCGGCGCCGGAGATGCCGGCGCGCGCGCGCGAGCTGCCGTCCCTGCCCGATCGCGCGAGCACGCCGCGGCCGTCGGCGACGCCGCGCGCGGGCGACAAGGAGCTGCCGTCGATGGCGGCCTCCACACCGAAGC
>Ga0134071_10000788_pt1 | contig 10977 bp, 7 predicted proteins | sample 15_taG_27_FD_94466 | JGI IMG/M metagenome (GOLD analysis project Ga0134071, IMG submission 94466) | Grasslands soil microbial communities from the Angelo Coastal Reserve, California, USA - 15_D_Rain_40cm_5_09082015 | ecosystem: Environmental > Terrestrial > Soil > Grasslands ...
CTTGTATTCGCGCTTGCGCTCGGTGTCGTTGAAATAGAGCTCGCGACTCACCGCGGCCAGCCGGTTGACGGCGGCGCGCACGGTGTCGACGAGTCGGTGGCCGCCCGAGTCCTCGTCGTCGTCGAGGTCGCCCTCGGCGCGCTCGCCCTCCGGACCGGGGTTGAGCGCGTTGATGAACATCGAGGTGATCGAGCATGGTCCGGAGATCTCGATGCCCGGCTTCTTGAGCTCGTCGGGAACGGGCGGCACCTTCCAGTCGCCGGTGGTCGCCTCGCTCGGCGGCAGCGGCGCCGGGCGGCGGCCCGCGTGCGCGTCGGCGAGCAGCCGCGCGCGGTCGGCGCGCAGCTTCAGCGCGCGCGCGTTCAGGCGATCGTGGAGCGCGGCCAGGAACTCGTTGAAGGCCGGCGTGAACAGCCGCTCGGCGCCCTCGACCGGCTCGAATCGTACGCGTGACGTCGGCGTCATCGGTTCGCGTTCTCCTGCGCCGGAAGGTCGGCGAATTGAGGCCGTTTTCGCATGGCGGCCCCGTGGTGTCAATGGAGATGGGGGGCCCCGAAATGGCCCCCCACCCCCCAAACGCTCGGGGCGCCCCGGCGGAGCCGTGACGCCCCTCGAATGGCGGCGTCGTGGTGTCAATGGCAGAATGGCGCTCCGCCATGGCCCCGCCTCGACGCTTCCGCGGTCTCGGTAAAGGACGCAAGACGCGCCGCGCCCTGGAGCGCGGCGGCCTCGGACCGGCGGCGCGGCTCAACCGTACGCTCGGCGCGTGGGACGGCGTGCGCATCACGCCGATGTTCGGGCGCTGGGGCTACTTCGTCGGCGCGCGCCTCTTCGCGTGCTTTCCGCTGGCGCGCAAGGAGACGGATCTCTGGATCCGGCTCTCGCCCGGAGACCAGGGCAGGGCGCTCCGTGAGCCGGGCGTGCGGCCGCATCGCCGCTTCGCGCGGCGCGGCTGGATCGAGCTCGACCTCACCGACGACGCCGACGTGCCGCGCGCGCTCCGCTGGCTTCGGCGCGCCCATGCGGCCGATCTCCCCGCCGAGGAGGGCGACTGAGGGTGGGCGCCGTGCTCGAGCTGGCGGAGCGATTCTGGCGCGGCGAGGTGCGGGGGCCGGACCTCGTGCGGGCCACGGGCGCCGTGGAGGAGATCGCGCCCGGGGTGCTGTTCGTCCACGCCTTCGCCAACGTGACGGCGCTCCGCACGGACGCCGGGCTCGTGCTGGTGGACACGGGCAACTACCGCGCGCGCGACAAGACCTTCGCCGCCGTGCGCGGCTGGGACGGCGCCCCGCTCGCCGCCGCCGTCTACACGCACGGTCACGTCGATCACGCGTGCGGCCTGCCGCCGTTCCTCGAGGAGGCCCGGACGCGCAGCTGGCCACGCCCGCGCATCGTGGGTCACCGCGACGTCGCGCGGCGCTTCGATCGCTATCGCGCGACCGCGCCGTGGAACGGGCTGATCAACGCGCGGCAGTTCTCGATCGCGCCGTGGTGGCCGACGGCGTACGACTACCCCGACACGACGTACGCCGACACGCACCGGCTCGAGATCGGCGGCGTGGCGCTCGAGCTGACGCACGCGCGCGGCGAGACCGACGACCACACGTGGCTCTGGTGGCCCGCGCGGCGGATGCTCTTCACCGGCGACCTCTTCTTCTGGGTCGCGCCCAACGCCGGCAATCCGCAGAAGGTGCAGCGGTACGCGGCGGAGTGGGCGGCCGCGCTGCGCGCGATGGCGGCGCGCGGCGCCGAGCTGCTCGTGCCCGGTCACGGCGTGCCCGTCGTCGGTGCCGGCCGCGTGCGGCAGGTGCTGGAGGACACGGCGGAGTGGCTGGAGACACTCGAGCGCGAGACGGTCGCCCGCATGAACGCCGGCGCCACGCTGGAGCAGATCCTCGCGGAGGTGCGGCCGCCGGCGCATCTGGCCGACCGGCCGTACCTCCAACCCGTCTACGACGAGCCGGAGTTCGTCGTGCGCAACGTGTGGCGCCTCTACGGTGGCTGGTGGGACGGGGTGCCCGCGCACCTCAAGCCGGCGCCGGAGGCGACGCTGGGCCGCGAGGTGGCCGCGCTGGCCGGCGGCGTCGGCGCGCTCGTGGCGCGGGCGACGGCGCTCGCCGCGAGCGGTGATCTCGCCCTGGCGTCGCATCTCGCCGACTGGGCCGTCGCCGCCGCCCCCGACGATCGCGCCGCCCACGCCGCGCGCGCGGCGATCTACGAGGCGCGGGCGAAGGCGTCGGCGGCGCTCATGACCCGCGGGATCTTCGCCGCCGTCGCGCGCGAGTCGGCCGAGAAAGCCCGCGGTCGCTGAGCGGATGGCCGAGGACCGCCCCGGGTTTCCCGGGGCGGTTCCGAGCGGTGGGGGGTATGGGGGGCCATTTCGGGGCCCCCCATCTCACGTTCAACGAATCTCCGGCGGCGGGCCCGCCGCCCGCGCGCGGCGCTCGATCGCGGGGATGTCGACAAGTGGCAGCAGGAAGTAGGCGGCCGCCGTCATCGCCGCCGAGATCCAGACGAGCGTGCTGTAGCTGGTCCACTCGTAGAGGTAGCCGCCGAAGACCTGCGAGCCCTGCACACCCAGGTTGTAGACCGACATCAGCAGTGCGAAGAACGTGCCCTCCGCGTGCCGGGGACACGCCTTGGCCGCGAGGTCGAGGAAGGCGAGCTGGGTGATCATTCCGATGCCGCCGAACACCGTGTCGATCGCGATCGCGGATCGCCGGTCGTTGTAGAAGAGGTAGGCGAGCGTCCCGACGGTGCTGACGGCGATGGCCAAGACGATGATGCGGTGCAGCGACACCCGGCGCGACAGGGGCGCGTAGGCGGCAGCGCCCACGATGGCGGCGCCGGCGGTCAGCGACCCGAGGAGGCCGATGAACTGCTGGCTGAACTTCAGCGTGTCGGTCTGGAAGTAAAAGAGCGGGATGCCGATCGAGGGACTGAAGGTCCAGAAGAAGATGAAGCCGGCGACCACCCACATCGTGCGGTCCCGGACCGCGCTCCGGATGCCCCGCCACGCCTCGCGAAACTCCTCGCGCTGCGACTTCGCCGGCGCCTCGTGGATGAAGGCGACGCCCATGACGAGCGCCAGGAGGGGAAAACAGGCGGCGATGAGGAAGCCCGCCTGCAAGAGACGGTGCTGCGCCAGGTAGCCGCCCACGATGCCGACCAGGAGGATCGCGACGTTGATGGCCGTCCACTGGACCGACTGGAACGCGCCCGTGAGGCCGAGCGGCTTGCCGTTCTCGACCATCATCGCGTCCGTGAGGACGTCGGTGAACGCGATGCCGAGGCCCATGATCAGCATGAAGACGGCGAGCTTCGAGTACGTCGGCTCGCCCACCAACCCCAGCGCGATGCCCGCCAGCGTGGCCAGGGCCGAGGTGAGGAGGAAGTAGCTCTTTCGCCGGGTCCCGAAGAGCGGAAAGGAGTCGGAAATCATGCCGTAGAGGGGCTTGATGACCCACGGGAGGAGGATGATCGTTCCGAACTTGCCGACCTGGGACGGCGACATCCCGAGGCGCTCCTTCAGCGTGAGGGTCAGGACCTGGTCGGCGACGTGGTACATGCCCTGCGAGAAGTAGACGACGGCGAAGAGGATCGCAAGCCGGCGCGCGTCGGCCGACTTGAACGGATTCAGGCGGTCGAGCGGACCGGGCATCGGCGGCCATCATAGTCTAGAATCCGCTCATGCACTCGGTGTGTCCGCACGATTGTCCGTCCTGCTGCAGTCTCGAGGTCGACGTCGTCGATGGCCGGATCGCGGACGTCACCGGCACGCCCGGGCACCCCTTCACGCAGGGCGTGATCTGCGGCAAGGTGCGCGAGTACGCCGAGCGCGTTCACTCGCCGCTGCGCGTGCTCACGCCGCTGCGCCGGGTCGGCGCCAAGGGCGAGGGGCGCTTCGAGCGGATCTCGTGGGACGACGCGGTTGCGGAGATCGCGCGGCGCTGGCGCGGCATCATCGCGGAGCACGGGGGCGAGGCGATCCTGCCGTTCTCGTACGCGGGCTCGATGGGCCAGGTGCAGTTCTACGCGGGCCACCCGCTCTTCCACGCGCTCGGCGCCAGCCGGCTCGACCGCTCGATCTGCGTGTCCACGGCCTACACGGGCTGGCGGGCCACGGTGGGGCAGGTGACGGGCAACGACTCCGAGCAGATGGTCGGCGCCGACCTCGTCGTGCTGTGGGGCGTCAACGCCGCGTACTCGACGATCAACGTGATGACGCTCGTGAAGCAGGCGCGACAGGCCGGCGCCCACGTCGTCGTCATCGATCCGTATCGCACGCCGACGGCCGTGCAGGGCGACGAGCATCTCCCGGTGAGGCCGGGCAGCGACGGCGCGCTCGCGCTGGCCGTCATGCACGTGCTGATCGGCGAGGGCCTCGTGGACTGCGAGTACGTCGAGCGCGCGACGCTGGGCTTCGACGCGCTGGCCGAGCACGTCAAGGCCTGGCCGCCCGAGCGCGTGGCGCCGCTCGTGGGCCTCGACGCATCGAGCATCGTCGCCTTCGCGCGCCGCTATGGCGCCAGCCCGCGCGCGTTCATCCGCGTCGGCATCGGGCTCTCGCGCCACGACAACGGCGGGATGACCTGCCGCACCATCGCGTGTCTGCCGGCGCTGACGGGCGCCTACGCCGATCCTCACGGCGGCGCCCTGCTGTCCTCCGGCGGCGCGTTCGCGATGGACATGCGCGCGCTCGAGCGCCCCGACCTCATGCCGGAGCCGCCGCCGCGCGTGATCAACATGATCCGGCTCGGCCGCGCGCTGACGGATCGAGACATGGCGCCGCCGGTGAAGACGCTCTACGTGTACTCGTCGAATCCGGCCGCCGTGTGTCCGAACCAGACGCTGGTCCTGCGCGGGCTCGCCCGCGAGGACCTCTTCACGGTGGTGCACGAGCAGGTGATGACGGACACCGCGCACTACGCCGACCTCGTGCTGCCGGCGACGACGTCGATGGAGCACGCGGACCTGTACCGCTCGTTCGGCCACTTCTACTTCCAGTATGCCGAGCCGGTGATCGCCCCGCAGGGCGAGGCGCGATCGAACTGGGACGTCTTCGCCGCGCTGGCGCGGGCGCTGGGCGTGGCCACGGATCACTACGCGCGCGGCCACGACGCGGCGCTCCGGAACGCGCTCGCCGGCGGAGCGCCGCACGTCAGCGCCATCACGCTCGAGCGGCTCAAGCGCGAACCATCGGTGCGGCTGGCGCTGCCGCGGCCCTACATGCCGTTCGCGGAAGGCGCGCCGACGCCGTCGGGCAAGGTCGAGTTCGTCTCCGCGTCGCTCGCCGCGCAGGGCCTGCCCGCGCTGCCGACGTGGGCGCCGCTCGCCGAGGGTCCGCAGCGCGCCGAGCTCGCCGCGCGGTTTCCGCTGCAGTGCATCGTCCCGCCGAACCGCTTCTTCCTGAACTCGTCGTTCAGCCAGTCGGAGCGGCTGCGGCGCCGGCAGGGGACACCCACCGTGATGCTCGCGGCGGACGACGCCTCGCGGCGCGGCATCGCCGACGGCGACGCGGTGCGCGTCGAGAGCCCGCGTGGCGCCGCCCGCTTCACCGCGCGCGTCACCGACGCCACCCGGCCCGGCGTGGCCGTGATCGAGGGGATCTGGTGGCACCGCTTCCACCCCGGCGGCCGCGGCGTCAACGTCCTCACCGACGATCGCGTGACGGATATGGGCGGCGGGCCCGCCTTCCACTCGAACCTCGTCGAAGTCACGCGCGCGTAGCGGTTGCCGTCGTCTCGCGGCCGGCGCCGGGCCGGGGCGGCCCTGTGAGACCACGCAAATCGACGAAGCGGGGCGCCTGTCAGCGAGCCACGGGGATACCGCCGGGACCGACGCCGTACCCAGAAGCCAATCGACGCGACGTCACGCCGGTCGGTCGTCGCCGAGCGGCGGCGTCACCGCTTCTGCAACCGGACGCTCTGCACCGAGTGATCGGGCGCTTTTTCGAGGATGAGCTGGGCCCGCTCCCGGGTCGGCAGGATATTCTCGATGAGGTTCGGCTCGTTGATGTCGTGCCAGATCGAGGCGGCCACCGTCTCAGCGTCGTCATCGGTCAGCTCGGCGTAGCGGTGGAAGTACGACGACGGATCCTGGAACGCGGTCTTGCGCAATGCGAAGAAGCGCTCGACGTACCAGCGGCGGATGTCGCCGACCTCGGCGTCGACGTAGACCGTGAAGTCGAAGAAGTCCGAGGGGAAGAGGTGTTGCGGCGGCGATGACGGGTCTCCCGCCTGGAGAATGTTGAGGCCCTCGACGATCAGCACGTCGGGTTGATCGACCGTCTGAAACTGTCCGGGGACGATGTCGTAGGTGAGATGGGAGTAGACCGGCACCGTCACGTCTCGCTCCCCGGCCTTGATCTTCGACAGGAACGTGATGAGAGCCCGGAGATCGTAGCTTTCGGGGAAGCCCTTGCGTTGCAGGATCCCGCGCTCTTCCAGGATGTGGCGCGGGTAGAGAAAGCCGTCGGTCGCGACCAGGTCGACCTTCGGGTGATCGGGCCAGCGACCCAGCAGAGCCTGCATGATCCGCGCGGTCGTGCTCTTGCCGACGGCCACGCTGCCGGCGAGGCCGATGAGGTACGGCGCGCGTGCCGCCGTCGTGTTCAGGAAGGTGGCGGTCGCTCCGCGGAGGGCCTGGCGGGCGCCGACATGCAGGTTGATGAGCCGCGACAGCGGCAGATAGATCTCCGTCACCTCGTCGAGCGACACGCGGTCGTTGAGTCCACGGAGGCGGGCCAGGTCGGCCTCGCTGAGAGTCAGTGCGGCGTCCGCGCGGAGCCGGGCCCATTCTTCTCGCGTGAAGCGGTGATATCGGGACAGCGCCGTGAGCCTCTACGACGCGATGGTGGGCGCGGCGGTCTCGGCGCCGCGCAGGTCGCCGGGCAGCGGGTGCGCCTTGCCTCCGAACAGCCGCAGCAGCACCGGCAGCACGATCAGCGCGGCGACGAGCGACGCGAACATCCCCAGCGTCAGCATGAGCCCGAGGCCGTAGATGCCGCGATGGGCGGCCAGCATGAGGCTGCCGAAGCCCACGATCGTGGTGAGCCCGTTGACGAACACCGCCATCACGGTCGAGCGCGCCACCAGCGGGCCGGCGTGGTCGCGCCCCTCCATGAACCGCATGACGATGTTGAGGCCGAACTCCGCGGCAGCGCCGAGGATCAGCGGGATCCCGAAGATGTTGCCGAGGTTGAGCTTGACGTCGAACAGCCACATGAGGCCGGCCGTCCACGTCATGCCGAGCGCCAGCGGGGCCAGCGCGAGCACGGTCTCGCGCAGGCGCCGGAGCATCAGGAACGTCAGCACGCTCACCAGCACGATCGCGTACACCGTGCCCTGCTTGTACGCTCGCTCCATGAGACGGATCGCCTCGTAGGTGATGACAGGGGTGCCCGTCACGTCGGCGTCCACCGTTCGTAAATCGTTCACGAACCGGGTGGCGCCGTCGCGATCCCAGATGTCCACGCCCGGGTGGATCTGCAGCAGGAAGCTCCCATGATCGCTGATGAACTTGCGCCGGATCTCGGGCGGCACATCGGCGAGCCCGACCGCGCGTGGGTTCAGGTTCGCCTGCAGCCGCTGGAACGACGTGACGAAGTCCCGATAGACCTGGCGCTGCAGGAAGGCGAGGGCCGGCTCGCTCACCGTGCGATCGGTCTGTCGCAGGCGCACCACCAGCTGCGCGATGTCGTCGCGCAGCGAGGCCAGTCGCCGCTGCGTGTCGCCCGGCGGCGCCTCGCCGGCGGCGATGTCGAAGCGCCGCTTGAGGGTCTCGAGGGCGGTGAGCAGCCGGTCGATGTCCACGGACTGGGGCCGCGTCACCCGCACCGGCGCCACGATCGGCGCGAAGTCGCGGATGATCTTCTGCTTCTCGGGCTGATCGTCGGGGATGAGGAGCAGCGCGGAGTCGACCTCGGAGACGCTGCCGAGCGCGCGGAACGCGTGCTGCTTGCGCCTGAGCTCGTCGAGGCTGGAGGCGCTCGACAGCGCGGCGAAGCCGGAGCGGCCGGAGGTGGCGAGGATCTTCTTCTCCCAGGCGACCGACTCGGTGCCCTCCGCCTGGAGGTTGAGCAGGTTGAAGTCGAAGCGGACCTGGCTGAAGCCGTAGACGGAGACGGCGGCGAGGAGGGCGGCGGCGACCAGCACCGTCTTGGGATGGCTGGTGATCCAGTCCACGAACGGGACGTGGACGCGCTCCAGGCGGATCGCGCGCGGAATGGTCACGCCGACGCGATCGAGGTGCCGGCGGTCCACGAGCATGAGCATGGCGGGGAAGACGAACATCATCGCGACCCATGACAGGAGCAGCGCGCTCCCCGCGATGAAGCCGAGCTCCTGAAGCCCGCGGAAGTCCGTGAGGATGAGGACGTAGAACGTGGCGGCGGCGGTGATCGCGCTCAGCAGCATGCCCGGCCCGCTGCGCATGGCCGTGATCTCGATCGCCTCACGCAGGTTGCGCCCGAGGAACAGCTCCTCCTCGTAGCGGAACAGATAGTAGATGCCGTAGTCGATGCCGATGCCGATCACGATCGGGATGAACATCACCGAGAACAGCGAGAGGTGGCCGACCACCAGCGTGGCCACCGCGATCGACCAGCAGAGGCTCATGGCGAGCACGATCAGCATGAGGATCGGCTTGCCCACCCGCCAGAAGGCGAGCAGGAGCAGGCCCAGCGTGAGCGCAAAGGCCAGCAGGGTCGCGCGCTCGCTGTCGCGGAAGGCCGCCACCATCTCGTCGCTGGCCAGCGCCGGCTTGCCGGTCACGCCCACCTCGACGTCGGGGAACTCCGAGCGCAGCGCCGCGACGGTCGCGCGCACGCCCTCGATCGCCTCGCGGTCGCCCGTGAAGCTGCCGCGGACGCTCGTCGGCTCGGCCAGGATGAACAGCAAGCGCTGGTCGTCCGAGAGGAAGTAGCCGGCGCCCTCGCTGCTCTCGCCTCCGACGGAGAAGAGGCCGCCCCACGGCGAGCGGTACGGCGTCGGGCGATCCAGGCGCCCGGCGATCTGCGTCACCACGTCGTTGACGAAGCGCAGGTCGAGCGACCCCTTCGAGGCGCCGGGGCCGGTGTCGAGGCCGAGGTCGAGGAGGCCGGTCACGAAGGCCTGGGCGATGGAGGTCGCGATGCCGTCTACGAGCTGGTCGAGGGTGGGCCGGTCCGCGAACTTCTCCATGAACTCCTGGTAGTCGAAGACGCGCTCGCGGATCTCCTTGAGCCGATCGGTGGAGAGGTAGAGGAGCGCCCGGCCCTCGAATTGCTTGGGGTCGATCCGGTAGTTGAGGTGGTCGAGCGGCACCCGGTTCGCGCGCAGCTCGCGCACCAGGCGGTTCGCATAGATGGTCGCCTCGGGCAACGACGGCGCCTGGACGGCGAGGACCAAGTCGTCGAGCTGGCCGAACTCCCGGTCGAACTCGACGTACCGCTCGATGTACCGCTTGCCCTGCGGCAGCAGCGCGCGGTTGGAGGTCGCGAACTGCAGAAAGGCGAGGGTGTAGACGACGGACACCACCGCCAGCACGGCGGCGACGGCCACCGTCAGGCCCGGCCGCGCGCACGCGAGCCGGATGAGACGGCGCAGGAGGCGCCCGGTTCGGGACGTCACGCTGGACTACTCTTCGCCGGCGATGAACCGCTCGAGCCGCTGGCGCGCGGCGTCGTCCGCCCACTGCTCGGGCGGCGATTTCATGAGGTAGGCCGACGGCGCCACGAGGGTGCCCTTCAGCCCGCGATCCAGCGCGAGGCGGCAGCACCGGATGGCGTCGATGACGACGCCGGCGGAGTTCGGCGAGTCCCACACCTCGAGCTTCAGCTCGACGTTGATGGGCTGGTCGCCGAACGAGCGGCCCTCGAGGCGGATGTGCGCCCACTTGCGGTCCTCGAGCCACGGCACGTAATCGCTGGGACCGATGTGGACGGCGTCGGCCGGCAGCTCGTGAGCGAGCTGCGAGCGCACGGCGTCCGTCTTGCTGATCTTCTTGGAGGCGAGCCGCTCGCGCTCGAGCATGTTGTAGAAGTCGGTGTTGCCGCCGAAGTTGAGCTGGCTCGTCCGCTCCAGGCGCACCCCGCGGTCCATGAAGAGCTTGGCGAGCACGCGGTGCACGATGGTGGCGCCGAGCTGCGACTTCACGTCGTCGCCCACCATGGGCAGGCCACGGTCCTCGAACCGGCGGCGCCAGTAGGCCTCGCGCGCGATGAAGACGGGAATGCAGTTGACGAACGCGCAGCCGGCGTCGAGCACCTGCTCCACGTACCACTTGGTCGCCATCTCGCTGCCCACGGGCAGGAAGTTCACGACGACGTGCGTGTTCGTCTCGCGCAGGATGCCCGCGATGTCGGCCGTCGAGCCCGGCGCCTTCTTGATCATCTGCCCCAGATAGGTGCCCAGGCCGTCGTGCGTCATCCCGCGCTGCACGGGCACGCCGAGCGGCGGCACCGCCGCGAACTTCACCGTGTTGTTCGGCGCCTCGAGGATCGCCTCCGAGAGGTCCTTGCCCACCTTGCGCTCGTCGATGTCGAAGGCGGCGGAGAACTCGATGTCGCCGACGTGGTAGCCCCCGAGGCGCGCATGCATGAGACCGGGGATGAAACCGTCGTCCGGCGCCTGACGGTAGTACTGCACACCCTGGATGAGCGACGAAGCGCAGTTGCCGACGCCGATGATCGCGACTCGGACGGATCCCACGATGGCCTCCTGGCTCGGCAGAGTGGCGCGCTCGCTGCTGCGCGGGGCCGCTGGTGAGCCAGTGTAACACAGGGTCGTGTAGAATCTCGGAGTGCGCGATCCCGGGAGGGTCCCGTGAGCGAGTCGACGACGACGGTGGTGGCGGACGAGATCGAGCGCGCGCTCGGCGGCCTCGACTTCGACGAAGTGAAGAAGACGTACTGGAACCAGAACGAGTTCATCCACCTCGAGCGCTGGCTTCCGGCGGCCATCGTCGAGCGCATGGTGGCCGAGGTCGAGCGCGTGC
>Ga0134071_10000792_pt1 | contig 10936 bp, 3 predicted proteins | sample 15_taG_27_FD_94466 | JGI IMG/M metagenome (GOLD analysis project Ga0134071, IMG submission 94466) | Grasslands soil microbial communities from the Angelo Coastal Reserve, California, USA - 15_D_Rain_40cm_5_09082015 | ecosystem: Environmental > Terrestrial > Soil > Grasslands ...
CCTGAACTTCCGCTAGTTGAGCGCGCACCAGATCGAGTTGCCTGCGATAGACGTTATCCAAAGCGGAGAAGCCCAAGTTCCAGCGGACCTGTTCGGCATCCGCTATTTCTTGACTCGTTACCACTGCGCGATGCGCTGCCTCCACCTGCGGGTAGCTTTGAGCCATATTCGCTGACGCCGTCCGAATGTTGTTAGCCACATTCGCCAGTGTTTGCTGCACGACTACCTCTTGCCGCTGCACCTCGAGACGCGCCCGGACACTATCGGCCTGGGCGGCTCGATTCTTGACGGAAAAACTCATTTGGAATACGACGCCCCACTCGGGATATGCGTATCGGAACATTTGCCGGAACATGGGGCTTGCGCCGGCCGCCAGCGTGTGAGCGTTGAATTGGCCGAAGACGCTGAAGGTCGGGCGCAGGGCGCTTCGCGTGTAAGCCTCGGCAATGCGATCGTTTTCCAGGGTAATTTGCGCGCGGCGAACTCCAGGGTTATTCGGGGGCCTCCTTTCGACTAGGACTTCAACCGGGTCGGTAGGAGTCTCCTTAATGTCCGCAAGCTCATCGGTGGGCTCAAACGGGATGTTGGCCGTATCCGGCCCGATCGCTTTCGTGATGAGACTCTTGAGCCGTACGTCCAGAAGTTGTCTATTCGTTTGAGCGATGATGAGGTCGCGCCGGGCGGTAGCGACTTGTAGTTCTGCGGTGATCAGATCGCTTGGCGCCATGGTGCCGACTTCGATCCGCTGCTGGGTGGATTGATGAATCGTTTCCGCCAAGGCCAGCGCCCGCTCTGCCACACGCTGTCTATCGCGTGCTGCCAGAAAATCGATGTACGTGCCTGCTCCTCCTTGCAGAGCGGTGCTCAGGTCTCCAATAAACGCTAGATAAAGAGCGCGCCGGTTATTCTCAGCCACGCTCTGAAAGCGTTTGGTGAATGCCCGGCCGGACCCGTTCATCAAAGGTTGATAGAAATCGAGGCTGAACCAGGACGTGTAGGCCGGATTGTAGAGAATGCGCTCTTGTGACGTCATCTGACGCTGCATGTTGAACGAGACCGAATAGCTGGTTCCAACCGGGAGTTGCTGTTGGAACCGCGTTTGAAGAACCGCAGAGTCAGTCGAGACTGTGGAAACTCCGGTGACTCGCGTAGAGTTCAAGGGAACCACAACGTGATCCCAGCTGGTGTTGATCGACAGAGTCGGATCTGCGATCCCGCGCGGTCCTCCGAACACCTGCCTGGCTTGGGCCGTAATCGTCGTTCCCCCGGTCCCCTGGTTTCCTACATTCGAGATGTTTCCCACGCCTGCGCCAATGGCACCTGCAAACATGGCGGCCGGCAGAGGCGCTGTCGGGACTCCGCGCGCCGCCTGGCCAGATCGCGCACGAAGCACGTCTACTTGAGCAATCATGTAGTTATAGCGAGCGGCCTGCAGAGTCAGGTTGTTCTCAACAACCAACTGCATAAACTCGGATAGAGACAGCGCAAGCTTCCCCTCTTTTATGTAGCGGGAGACCTTCGGTCCGTTGCTGCGGTCGATCGGCGGAAAAGGAATCGGCCGATACGCGTTCCACATCCTCGGGAAGACGGGTTTCCCGCGGCTCAACAGTTCCAGGTCGGGTGTAGGAATTACGTCCTGGGCGAAAACGGAGAAATTAGCCACAAAAAGGCACAAAATACACACAACGACAGTCCCGTGTATTTTGTGCTTTTTTGTGGCTGTTCCTTTTTGTCTCATCAGTTTGATCCCGTATTCGCTTTCTGGAGAGACTGGAACGGAGGCGTGGGCCGTTTCGTGATTTCGCCAGTGAGCGCATCGCGAAGGTCGATTCCGTTTTCTTTGAGCGTTCCCCCGGTGGATCGATGCAATTCGACCAGCGCCTTGGCATATGTCACCGACGCGGAAATCTGGGCCTGGCGAGCCTCAGCGAGGTCCCTTTGGCGCAAGATGACGTTGTACGTTGTCGAGACTCCCGACTCGAGTTTCGTTCGCTCGGCATCCAGCACCTGACCCGCCAGCTTCAGCGCTTCATTGGCGGCTTCAACCTGCGCCTTCCCTTGCGTGAGGTTCACCATGGCCTGGCGCACCTCCAGTTCGACCTGCTGCCGCATGCGTTGTTCACTGACTTGAAGCTGCTGTTGTTCCAGCCGCGCACGCAAATTGTCGGCCTGTGCAGCCCGATTTCGAAGTGGCATCACTATGCTCAATCCGGTGGCATATTCGGGGAATTGTGCCGAGAACCCTTGGAACAGCGATTGGCCGGTTCCTCCTGACGAGTTCAAGCTGTCGCCGGCGAGTCCGGCGCCCGCATACAGGCTGAAGACGTTCACATTCGGCAACAGTGAGTCGTCCGTGAAGCGCACGCTGATGTCCTGGTTTGCAAGATCCTGCTTCGTAATCCGGAGGTCCGGCCGTTCCTCGAAAGCAGCGGCAAGCGCCGTGTTCAATTCCGGGATGTCTCTTGGGTTTGGATCGGGCAACTCGTCGGTGGTTTCGATGCCGGCGGCGTTCAACTCGGCATCGATTTTCTTGCTCAACAGCCTTTTCAACTGAGTTTCATCGAGCTGGAATTCGGTTTTCGCGATGATCAGGTCCCGTTGGGCTGCCGCGACAGCCGAAGCCGTTGTTGCCAGCTCAATCGGAGCGACGGTTCCTATTTGCAATCGGGCTTTGGTGTCATCGTCCAGGCGCTGAGCAACTTCCAGATTCCGCTCCGCCGCAAAAATAGCCTCGCTGTCCGCCGCGAGATCCCAGTAGGCATTCTCGACTTGAATGACGGTTGCTGTGACCTGCTGGCGCAGGAGTTCATCGGACGTCCGCATGTTGTTCTTAGCGACCATAATGAATCGCTGATTTGGCAGAGCCCCACGTCCGTTGTACAGTGGCTGATTGATGCCTATGGTGAAACGGCTGATGACGGCAGGGTTATACAGCAGGAACCCTTGCGAGGAATTTTGCCGGATACCGTTCAAGTTGTATGTAAAGCTGGTTCCGCCGGAAAACATTTGCGTATAACTGGTTGTGATCGCGGTTGAGGTCGTGTTGACGCGGGGTACCCCGGCCACCTGCAATGTATTCAAGGGTGTCGTGTTGCGGTCTAGACTGAAGTTCACGGAAACGGTGGGATCGAACGTGCCCACTTGCGGTATTTGTACCGCGCCACCTCCGCCTGAAATACCTCCTGCGCTTCCCACGCCTCCAGCACCCTGGAACTGATTGACGCCTACACCCAATGCGCCCTGTGTCAGGCCACCCGGCACGAGTGCTCCCTGAAAGCCGCGCGCCGCTTGTCCGGAAGTTGTGCGCAATACGTCCACCTCCGCGATTGGATGCAGAAAGCGAGACACCGCGACCTCGAGATTGTTTTCGATCGCAAGCGCAAGGGCATCCGCCATCGACAGCCGCAGTTTGCCGTCGCGGATCAGGTCATGCAGCCGCGGCGAATTTTCCATCACCAAGGGCCTGATCGACGTTGGCTGGTAGGGTTTAAGGACGGTTGGAAACCAGTTTGGTCCCGTGATGTAACTGGGGAGAGCCGACGGCGTCGGCGAGATTGCCTGCTGCGCCTGGGCTGCCGCCGCGAATAAGAAAATAACCATCAACACGCCAATGAATTTCATGTTGATCAACTCCTCATTGCTTCATCCGAATTGAACGGTTGCGAAAAACTAGAGCGACAGTATCATCGCGTACTGGTGTGGTCAAGCGGCGGGAACCCGTTTAGCCGCCTTGCCGCCAACGTAACCTTTTGCCGTTCTTCACCGTAAAGCAATTTAGTAGAGGTTTAGTTCGCCAGACGATGAGACAGCTTCTACCTGCCCTATTTCTAGTGTTTTATACCGTCTCGGCCGTCGGTTCGAGCATCGAGCGGACTCAGGCCTGGGCCGCGGAGCACGCGAGCGAGGGCAAACATCATCAATCAAAACACGGCGCCCGGATTGGCGAATGGCACCGACGTTCTCCGCACCAGTTACAGACGAAACTGCTGGAGGACGGATCCGGCCTGGTTTCTCCTTTTGTCCGTGCCTTCGGTCCGCCGCTTTGTGAAACGCCTCTGCAGCATTTGCTCGGTGAACTCGTCGCCGGACAATCCGCACGAGTTACCTCTTCACGAGCTCCACCAGCAGTCATTTCCTAGACGCGCGTCAATTGCCCACTGCTCTTCGGTAGGAACTACCAAGAGCGAACCCATTTTTCTAATCAGGACGCATATTTATGAATACGCATCAGATCGAACAGGAAGCCCGGCTATTGCATGATCTGGATGAAGAGCCGAACCGTTCCTCCCGAAAACGACCGGGCAGATGGATCGTGTCATTGCTGCTGCTTGCCGGTTTTGGCTATGGCACCTATTACGCTTGGGGTCGCTGGGTGAAACCTGCAGCCGCTGATGCTACGGTGGCACAACCGGCAGGGACCGGAGTTCGTGGACGCGGAGGCCGTGGCGGCGGCCGTGGAGGTGTGGGGCCACGCGGAGCGGCAGTTGTCACAATCGCTGCCCGAAAGATCGATATGCCTGTTTACCTGCGCGGCCTTGGGACTGTCGCAGCCTACAACACCGTTGTCGTCCGGAGCCGCGTGGATGGCCAACTCCAGCACGTTGCGTTTCGCGAGGGTCAGTTTGTTCAGCAGGGGGATTTGCTCGGAGAAATCGACAAACGTCCGTTCGAGGTCCAACTCGCCCAGGCCAAAGGGCAATTGGCTCGTGACCAGGCGCTGCTTCAATCGGCAAAAGCGGAACAGCAACGTAACGAGTTACTGCTGGAGAAGGGACTCATTCCCCGGCAACAGTTCGATCTCCAGGCCGCGACCGTCGCGCAATACGAAGGCGCGATTCAAGCCGACCAGGCAGTAATCGATAACGCGAACCTTCAGATCACGTATTCACGAATTGTTGCGCCGATCAGCGGTCAAATCGGATTGCGATTGGTCGATGAAGGCAACATCGTTCGCGCGGCAGATCCAAATGGCTTGGTCGTCATTACCCAGCTTCAACCGATAGCGGTGTTGTTCAGCATTCCGGAAGACAATCTGGGCGATGTGCTGAAGAAGCTCCGCGCAGGGCAACAATTAAAGGTCGAGGCCTGGGATCACGACGATTCTAAAAAAATAGCCGACGGTGTTCTCCTGACTGCCGACAATCAAATCGACGCGACAACAGGCACCTCGAAGCTCAAAGCCATTTTCGACAATACGAACAACGCGCTGTACCCGAACCAATTTGTAAACGTGAGACTGCTGATCGATGTTTTGAAAGGCGCTGTTGTCGTGCCCGGGGCGACAATCCAACGCGGCTCTCAGGGCTCGTATGTTTACGTGGTGACGGAGAACCAGACGGCAGAACTCCGCATCGTCACGGTTAAGAATACCGAAGGCAATGACGCGGCTGTAGCGTCGGGCCTCAAAGCCGGCGAGCTCGTCGTACTCGAAGGTATGGATAAAGTCCAGGACGGAGCCCGCGTCGACGTCCAGACGCCCGGCCAGTCTTCCGATGAAGTACCCGGCGGGCCTCGCGGCGGCGGAGGATCTGGCGGCGGCCGTGGAGGCCGCGGTCGCGGACAGAGGAATGGCGGATGAACATTTCTCGCCCCTTCATCGTCCGTCCGGTAGCGACTTCCCTGCTGATGATGGGTGTGCTTCTGGCGGGAGCTGTCGCATACAAACAACTTCCCGTTTCCGCATTACCTCAAGTCGATTATCCCACGATCCAGGTCGTCACCTTTTACCCCGGAGCGAGTCCCGACGTCATGTCGTCTTCGGTCACCGCGCCGCTCGAGCGCCAATTCGGGCAAGTGCCCGGATTAAAACAGATGACATCGACCAGTTCCTTTGGATGTTCTGTTATCACGCTTCAATTTGCGCTGGACCTGAGCATCGATATCGCCGAGCAGGAGGTACAGGCGGCAATCAATGCCAGCGGTACGTTTTTGCCTCGTGACCTGCCGAATCCGCCGATCTACAGCAAAGTAAACCCGGCGGATACACCGATTCTGACGCTCGCGTTGAACTCGAAGACACTTCCATTGCCGAACGTCGAAGACCTTGCAGACACGACGCTGGCTCAGAAAATTTCCCAGTTGCCCGGTGTCGGTTTGGTACGGATCAGCGGCGGTCAGAAGCCCGGAGTACGTATCCGTGTGAATCCGACAGCGCTGGCGGCTTTCGGTCTCGGACTGGAGGATGTACGGACGGCCCTGGCGTCGGCAAACGTCGATCAGGCGAAGGGAAACTTTGAAAGCCCCTACCAGATATACACGATCGGAGCAAACGATCAGATCATGCGGAGCTCCGATTATAGAAAGATTATTGTCGCCTATCGTAAAGGCGCGCCCGTGCGTCTGGCCGATGTCGCAACCGTTATCGACGACGTCGAAAACTCACGCATGGCCGCGTGGATGAACGATAAGCCTTCAGTGATTGTCAACATTCAGCGTCAGCCCGGCGCCAATATCATTTCTGTCGTCGATCGCATCAAGGCGCTATTACCGCAGCTCAGGGCCTCATTGCCTTCGTCTGTCGATGTTTCGATTCTCACCGACCGGACCACCACAATTCGCGCCTCGGTCCAGGACGTGCAGTTCGAGCTCATGCTCACCATCGGTCTGGTGATCATGGTCATGTTCGTCTTCCTGCGAAACCTCGCGGCGACCGTAATTCCGAGCATTGCTGTTCCGTTATCGCTCGTCGGCGCGTTCGGGCTGATGTACCTGATGGGATTCAGCCTGAACAACCTCACATTGATGGCATTGACGATCTCGACGGGTTTCGTTGTGGATGACGCGGTCGTCATGATCGAAAACATTTCACGATATGTGGAAGAGGGCCAATCACCGTTGCACGCGGCACTGAACGGATCCAGACAAATCGGATTTACCATCCTGTCGCTGACGGTCTCGCTCATCGCCGTCCTTATCCCGCTGTTGTTCATGGGTGACGTGGTCGGAAGGCTGTTTCGTGAGTTCGCCATTACGTTGAGCCTGACAATTCTCGTCTCGGCGGTTATCTCGCTCACATTGACACCGATGATGTGTTCGAAATTGCTTCGGCACAAACGGGAATCCGAGCAGAGCTGGTTTTATCGCGTTTCGGGACGCGGTTTCGATCTGATCGTTGCCGCATACGGGAAGACGTTGAGGTTTGTGTTGCACCATCAGGCGGCAACACAGTTCATCACCTTCGGGACATTGGCCGCGACGATCCTCCTTTACATTTACATTCCGAAAGGCTTCTTCCCTGTGCAGGATACCGGCGCAATTCTGGGCGTTTCCGAATCGGAACAAAGCATTTCCTTCAGTGCCATGGCAGCGCGCCAACAGGAATTGGCTCGTGTGATACTCCAGGATCCCGACGTGGAAAGCCTGTCGTCGTTTATTGGAATCGACGGGACAAACACGACAATGAACAGCGGGAGAATGCAGATCAATCTCAAACCGCACGAGGAACGCAAAGCGAGCGCTTCAGAAATCATTCGTCGTTTGCAGCCTCAGCTCGAGACAGTTGAAGGCATCACGCTGTTCATGCAGCCGGTACAGGACATCACTGTAGACGATCGGGTCAGCCGTACGCAGTTCCAATACAGCCTGGAAGACGCGGACGCCAAAGAATTGAATACGTGGGCGCCGCGATTGGTCGAAAAGCTGCAATCCTTGAGAACATTGCGCGATGTAGCCAGCGACCAGCAGTCGGAAGGACTTCAGGCGAGTCTGACCATCGATCGCGACAGCGCCGCTCGCTTTGGCATAACGCCGCAGATGATCGACGACACCCTGTATGACGCGTTCGGACAGCGTCTCGTCTCGACAATGTTTACGCAATTAAACCAGTACCACGTTGTGCTGGAAGTCGATCCTCGGTTTGGACAAAATCCGGACTCGCTGAAAGACATTTACGTGCGTGCTCCCGGCGGCACGCAGGTGCCTTTGTCGTCATTCACCAGGCTTGAAACGAATAGTACTCCGCTGGCGGTGAACCATCAGGGACAGTTCCCCTCGGTAACGCTGTCCTTCAATCTCGCGCCCGGCGCGTCACTCGGAGATGCAGTAAAAGCGATTCAAGCTGCGGAACGGGAGATCGGACTGGCCGCCAGTATTCGTGCAAGCTTCCAGGGGACAGCTCAGGCATTCCAATCGTCGCTTTCCAACGAATCGTGGCTGATCCTGGCCGCTCTGCTCACGGTTTACATCGTGCTCGGAGTGCTGTACGAAAGCTATATTCATCCCATCACGATTTTGTCGACATTGCCGTCGGCAGGCCTGGGCGCGCTTCTCGCGCTGTTAATTACCAAAGTCGACTTCAGCATCATCGCTCTGATCGGAATCATCCTGCTGATCGGAATCGTTCAGAAAAACGCAATCATGATGATCGATTTTGCTTTGGACGCGCAGCGCAACGAAGGCAAGCGGCCGATCGAAGCGATCTACCAGGCATGCTTGCTGCGATTCCGGCCGATCATGATGACGACCATGGCCGCGATGCTCGGCGGAGTGCCCCTCGCGCTCGGAACGGGTGTCGGTTCCGAATTGCGGCATCCGCTGGGTATCACCATCGTCGGCGGACTCGCGGTGAGCCAGCTTCTGACGCTCTACACGGTTCCAGTTGTCTATCTCACGTTCGATCGAATCGCATACCGGTTGCGCAGTTTGCGCATCGGTAACCGGATCGAAGAAGAAGTGCTGATGGAATAGGGTGCGTTACCCTCTCCCTCTGGGAGAGGGTGAGTTTTCCGTAAGGTCTATGAGTATCTCGACGCCATTTATCAAAAGACCCATAGCGACGTCGCTTTTGACCCTTGCGCTGGCAATGGCCGGAGCTCTCGGATTCTACTTCCTGCCGGTTGCGCCGCTTCCGCAAGTCGAATATCCCACGATCAATGTATTTACGAATCTTCCCGGCGCCAGTCCCGAAACCATGGCATCGGCGGTAACGACGCCTCTCGAGCGCACCTTCGGCCGCATTGCCGGAATCACCGAGATGACGTCGAACAGCAGTACCGGCTCGGGAAATATCACCATGCAGTTCGACCTGGACCGGAACATCGACGCGGCCGCGCGTGACGTGCAGGCGGCAATCAACGCCGCTCGAGGGCAGCTGCCGGCGACCCTGCCGAGCAATCCCCGTTATCGCAAGCAAAATCCCGCTGATCAGCCGATAGTGGTTCTGGCGTTGACATCGAATGTCGAAGAACGCGCCAAGATGTACGATGTTGCCGACTCGATCCTCAATCAAAAGATTGCTCAGATTCCAGGCGTTGGAGTCGTCAATATTCAGGGAAGTTCGCGTCCGGCTGTACGTGTCCTGATCAATCCCACATCCTTGACAAAGTTCGATATCGGCTGGGAACAGATCCTGGCGACTCTCACTCAAGCCAACGCCAATCGGCCGAAAGGCCAATTGTCCGATGGCCGACACGCGTGGCAGATCGCCACCACCGATCAACTTTTCAAGGCCGAGGAATACAGGCCTCTGGTTGTCAATTTCAGAAACGGCGCTCCCATACGCCTGTCGGACATTGCGGCTGTGGAAGATTCTTTTGAAGATCGCCGGAATGCTGGTCTGGCGGACGGTAAACCCGCGGTGCTGATCCAAGTATTCAAGCAGCCGAAGGCGAATATCATCGAAACAGTCGATCGTATATACGATCTGCTTCCATTATTAAGAGCATCCATTCCGCCCTCGATTGATCTCTCCGTCATCGTTAATCGCACGACGACAATTCGCGCATCAATCAAAGACATCGAGTACACAATTCTCATTTCTATCGGATTGGTGATGCTCGTGGTGTTTATCTTTCTAAGAAACATCTGGGCCACGATCATTCCCAGCATATCGGTCCCGCTCTCGCTGCTCGGAACCTTTGGTGTGATGTACCTGTTGGGATACAGCGTCGACAATCTGTCGTTAATGGCGCTGGCAATTTCGACAGGTTTCGTCGTGGACGACGCGATCGTCGTGATCGAAAACATCGCCCGGTATCTCGAAATGGGGCTGCGGCCGGCAGCGGCAGCATTGGCAGGCGCGAAGGAGATCAGTTTTACCGTTCTTTCCATGAGCGCTTCGCTGGTTGCGGTCTTCATTCCGATTCTTCTCATGGGCGGAATTCTTGGCCGCCTTTTCAGAGAATTTTCCGTAACGCTTGCTATTGCAATTGCCATCTCGCTGGTTGTGTCAGTGACAACAACTCCATCGATGTGCGCAAAGTTCCTGCGGTCGGACAAGGAGCGGCGGCACGGAATGCTCTATCGACTGTCTGAGGCGGGATTCAACAGATTACTGGGCGGCTATCGAAGATCGTTGGGTTGGGTTCTGCACCACCCGGCGCTGATGTTACTGCTGACGATCGGCACGGCCTGCTTCAGCATTTATCTTTACGTCATCGTTCCTAAGGGGTTCTTCCCGCAGCAGGACACCGGCTTGTTGCAGGGCAACATCCAATCCGCTCCCAACCAGGCATTTGCGATTACCAGCGAGCGCCTCGGCCAATATATCAAAATCCTGATGTCGGATCCCGCCGTTGCCACCGCCGCGGGTTCGGTCAATGGTACGCGCGGATTCGGGCAGATCAATATTCAACTGAAGCCGCTTGAAGAGCGCAAGGTGACGGCGGATCAAGTCATCGCACGGCTGCGTCCCAAACTGCAACTGCCCGGTTCGACGCTGTTCCTCCAGTCCCCGCAGGAACTGCGAATCGGGGGCAGAGGCGGCAACGCGCAGTTCCAGTACACTGTCCAGGCCGACACGATTGGAGATCTGCAAAAATGGGCAGGGATCATGCTCGATGGTATCAAGTCCCTTCCCCAGGTCCGCGATTCCAATACAGATTTGGCCAATCGAGGTTTGGAGACGCGCCTCGTTATTGACCGTGATACGGCATCCCGGCTCGGTGTTACGCCGCAGATCGTCGACAATGCGCTGTACTCCGCCTTCGGCCAGCGCCAG
>Ga0134071_10000795_pt1 | contig 10918 bp, 12 predicted proteins | sample 15_taG_27_FD_94466 | JGI IMG/M metagenome (GOLD analysis project Ga0134071, IMG submission 94466) | Grasslands soil microbial communities from the Angelo Coastal Reserve, California, USA - 15_D_Rain_40cm_5_09082015 | ecosystem: Environmental > Terrestrial > Soil > Grasslands ...
CGCCGCCTGGTGCACGAGTACCTGGCGAGCCTCGAGGCGGGAGGGAAGGGCAAGTGAAGAGCAGCACCATCGCGCGCAACTACGCCCAGGCGCTGCTCCTGGCCGCCGAAGCACACGGTATGGCCGCGATCGAGCGCTACGGGCAGTTGATGGACGCGGTGGCGGGCGCGGTGCAGGCGGACGAGCGCATCAGCGTGGCGCTCCAGTCGCCGCGGGTCGCCAAGGCCGTCAAGTCCGCGCTGCTCGAGCGTGCGCTGGGCGACGTGGCGCCCACCGAGTTCGTGCGCTTTCTCCAGGCGGTGGTGCGGCGCGGCCGGCAAGGGCTGCTGGCGGAGATCGCGCAGCAGTACGACGCCCTGGTGGACGTCAAGCTCAATCGGGTGCATGCCGGGGTCACGCTACTCGAGGAGCCGGACGCGCAGCTCCAGAAGGAACTGATCGAGCGCCTGACCCGGGCGATCGGCAAAGAGGTCCGGGCCCATTTCCGCGCCGATCGGGGAATCCTGGGCGGCGTGGTGGTGCGGGTGGGCGACCGGATCTACGACGGCTCGGTGCGGCGCAAGCTGGCGGCGCTGCGGCGGCGGCTCTTGAGCGGGGAGTAGCTAGGGCGTTTTCGAATCGAGGGCCAGCGTCTCTTCGACCACGCGCCGCAGCTCTGCCGGCGAGAACGGTTTTCGCAGCGTCCGCGCCGCTCCCAGGAGCTCGGCATCCTTCCGCAGATCGATCCGACCGGTCGCATCCCCGCCCGATACGGCGATCACCCGGACGCCGGGGAATTCCTTTTTGATCCGCCGCAGCGTGACGATCCCGTCCTGCCCCGGCATGAAGATATCGGTGATCACGAGCGTGCCCCCGGTCTCGGCGAGCAGCTTCAGGCCGGCCTCGCCGTCGCTCGCTTCCAGGACCTCATGCCCCGCCTTCTCCAAGACACGGCGCATGGTCCCCCGGGCCGCGTCGTTGTCGTCGATTACGATGATGCGCGCCATGGCCCCAACCTAGCCACTCCCGGTGGCACGGTCGAGTCCCGCGCAAGCAAGGCGGCCCGGGATGACCCGGGCCGCCTTCACGTTGTTGCTTAAGGGTGATATCTCAAACCGAGCGCGACCCCGAATCGTCGCGTGGCCCGGCGCTCGACGCCACCGGGTGTGTCCCCGGGATCGAACACCGATCCGCTCCAGACGCCGGTCACGCGTAAGGACCCCATGAGAGCCCGGGCGAGTGGCGACTCGACGACGGCTGTCGCTCGGCCGCCCACCCGGTTGCGCTGCTCGCCGTTCAAGTTCCAGAAATCGATCGCTGGTCCGGCTGCTACCCGCGCCTCGACGCCCGCGCCGAAGCGTGCCACGAGCAGCGATACCTCCGGAGCGATCTCCCAGAGCGACGCCACGTCGTACTGCACGACGGCCACGCCTCCACGCTCGCCGGCGATCCCCGTCTTCGCGTACAGGACGGCGACCGCCACGCGCGTCGCCCCGAGCTGTCGATCCCATCGCACCTCGAACGTGGTCGGTCGATAAGGTCCGACCGTGGTGCCGGAGGTGTCGCGGGACGAGCCGCCGAATCGCGCGACGCCCAAGTCGGCCGCCATCCCCCATTGTGCCCGAAGGCTGGGCGACGGAGCCGCGGCCAGGGCCATCACAACGATCGCGCCCGCGAGCCTCCGCATCTGACCTCCCGCGTTCGAGTTCACTTCATGTTGAGGGTGAGCCAACCGTTCGTGGCGTTGCCCTCGCCCTTGACGATCCAGTTGTAGCCGGGGTACGAAATGCCGACCACGGCGTCTTCGACGGCCGTCCCCACCAGCTCGTCGTTGGTGTTGAAGAACGACGCGACGGCGGCCCACAATTTCTGAAAGGCGTTGGCGCGCTTGAACAGCTTCACGACGGTGTTGCTCGAGTCGTTCCCCGCGGTCACCGCCTTGTACGCGCCGTTCACGGCCTTGACTAGGGCGCCGATCAAGTCCCGGTTCGCCTTGATCTCGCATGCCGTGTCATCGTCTTCAACCACGAACACGCGGACGTTCTGCCCCGGGTGGGCCGCGTTGTACGCGTCCAGCTGAACCTTGCTGAGCAGCATGACGCTGCCGCTCCAGTCGAGGGCGTTCTGATCGAAGTAGTAGGGCGCGGGCGCCTTCTCGCCGGCGCACTGGTAGTCGGTCAGCGAATCCGTCTGCCCCTTCTGGCCCAGGATATGGACCTCAAATTCAGGCGCTCCTTTCAACCAACCCTCAAAATCATCCACGAAATGCGCCTGGGTCATGTAGAGGCCCGGGACCGCCGCCGGGGGAGGCGGCAGCGGCGGCCAGAACCCACAGGTCCAGCACCCGCTGATTAGCGCTGGCTCGGTCGAAAAATCGGTCTCCACCGGGACTAGCGCGATCACCGGGGTCGAGGGCGGCCGCTCGGGGTCGAGTACCCGACGGTTGCCCTGCAGGTCGAACGCCACCGGGGGGTCGTGATCCGCGATCGCCGTCGCCACCAGCACGTTGGCGTCACCGGTCCAGGCGCGGCGGTGCTCCGGAACGGGGAGGTACATCTCGAGCGGGATGGCGCGCTCGGCGGCGCCGGCCAGGTCCGCCGCCGCGAGACCGGTGCCTCGCGCCATGGCGGCCAGGGCACCGCTCCCGCTGCCCCGCTCGGCTGCGAGGAAGCGCTGGAACGACAGCTTGTGCTCGCGGAACGGCGAGCGATCGAGCTCAGCCTTCACGTGAGCCCGGAACGCGGGGTCGCCCAGCGCGAGCGCCAGGGAGCGCGCCAGCAGCTCGGGACGGGCCGCCGCGGACAGGATGGCCGGCTCGGCCGCATCGGGGGCGGTGCCGGGCGGGCGGTCGGAGCAAGCGAGGGCGCTCATCAGGAGCACGAGCGCCGCAGCGCGTGATGTATAGTGACACATACCGACTCCTTGTCGGGGTTGAGCGCCCAACTTGAGGAGTCGTGGTCGGCCCACCGGCGCCCGATTCGCGCAGGCGGCATCTCAATTCCGCACGCTGCCAGGCCGGAAACAATCGAGGGGATGCAACGTACTGGCGGGATAGACCGTCTAATCCTTATGCGCCTGCTCGGAGCCGCCCTGAGATGAAGCGCCGCACGATCATTCTCGCCGCCGTGTTCGCCGTCCTCAGCCTGGGTGCCATGGCCGCCGCCGGAAAGCTCGGCGGCAAGAAGACGGACGGTCCCAAAGCGGTGGCGGTCGTCCGTGGAACCCTGGTCGACAAGGCCCTCGCCGTCGGCACCATCGAGCCCCGGGTCGAAGTCAGCGTCAAATCCATTCTCGCTGGCGTGGTGCGGCAGCGCTTCGCCGCGGTGGGCGACTTCGTCAAGCGGGGTCAGCCGCTGCTCGAGATCTCCCCCAATCCGACGCCGCTGGAAATGGTGGAGCTGCGCCGTAACGTGGAGCTGCGCGAGATCGAGCTGAGAAATCTCGAGCGCGAGCTGGCCCGCCAGCAGGAGCTGCGCAACCGCAACCTGATCTCCCCCTCCGACATCGAGGCCGCGCAGCGGCGCGTAGACGAATCGCGCAACCAGCTCTCACTGGCGCAGGAGCGGCTCGCGTTGCAGGAAGGCGGCAAGGTGCTCACGGGCGGCAAGCAGGTGGAAACGGTGGTCCGTTCCCCCATCGACGGCTACATCCTCGAAGACTCGATCGAGATCGGCGATCCGGTGGTACCGCTCACCCCGTACCAGGCGGGCACCGTGCTGATGCGGATGGCCGCGATGCGGGACCTGATCTTTCGGGGCACGGTGGACGAGATCGACGTGGGCCGGCTCAAGGAGGGCATGCCGGTGACCATCAAGATCGGCGCGCTCCCGAACGCCAGCGTGAAGGGCCGGCTCGAGAAGATCTGGCTCAAGGCGCACAAGCAGGAGCAGGCGACGGTCTTCCCGATCGAGATCACGCTGACCGAAGTGGAGGGGGCCACGCTGCGCGCGGGCTACTCGGCCAATGCGGAGGTGATCATCGCCCGCCGCGACAGCGTGCTGTACATCCCGGAGCGGCTCGTCACCCAGCGCCACGACTCGAGCTTCGTCACCGTGCGCGCCGGCCCCGGCAAGACCGAGGAGCGCCGCATCAAGACCGGCCTGTCGGATGCCATCAACATCGAAGTGCTGGAGGGTTTGCAGGTGACGGACTCGCTCGTGGAGCGGCCGCCGCGCGAGATCACCTGACGTGTGGCGTGAATTCCTCGTCGACCTGCGGGCGCAGAAGCTCCGCACGTCGCTCACCGTCATCGGGATCGCGTGGGGCACCGTGGCGGTCGTGGTGCTGCTGGCCTTCGGCGTCGGGCTGGAGCGCCAGACCGTCAAACGCTTCCACGGGTTGGGCGACCGGATCGTGATCCTGTTCGGCGGCCGCACCACCAAGCCGTTCGCGGGGTTCGGCGACGGCCGCCCGATCCGGCTACGGCCGGATGACGTGCCGCTGCTCGCCGGCGAGGTCCACGAGATCGAGTACATCAGTCCCGAGTTCATCACCCGGAGCGCGCGGGTACGGCGCGGCGTCCGGGCTGCCGAGCCCGCCGTCACCGGCATCGTCCCCGCGTACGGCCTGATGCGCAACATCATCGCCGAGGCGGGGGGCCGCTTCATCAACGACCGCGACGTCGCCGAGCGGCGGCGGGTGGCCGTGCTGGGCAACGAGCTGGCCAAGCTGCTGTTCGAGCAGGAGGCTCCCGTCGGACAGCAGGTGTTCCTGGGCGACACGCCGTTCACGGTCGTGGGAGTGATGCGCCCCAAGCTGCAGAACTCCTCCTACCAGCAGCGCGACCAGGACCGGATTTTCATCCCCGCGACCACGCACTACGCCCTGTTCGGCGACCGCTTCCTCAACAACATCGTGTACCGCGCCCGCAGCTCGGAGCTGACCAAGCCGGCCGAGCGGCGGGTGTACGAGACGATGGGCCGCAAGTACCGGTTCGATCCCACGGACAAGGACGCGCTGGGGTTCTGGGACACGAGCGAGTGGGAAACCAAGTTCGGCAACATGTTCGTCGCGTTCAACATCTTCTTCGCCATTGTCGGAACCTTCACCCTGATCGTAGGCGGCATCGGCGTGGCGAACATCATGTACATCGTGGTGCGGGAGCGGACCCGCGAGATCGGCGTGCGACGCGCCGTGGGTGCCACGCGCGCCGACATCATGCGCCAATTCTTCGCCGAGGCGTTGATGATCGTGGCGATGGGCGCGGCGCTGGGACTGCTGCTCTCGCTCGGGCTGGTGACCGCCCTGGGCGGATTGCCGATCAAAGAGTTCGTCGGCGTTCCGACCATTTCCGCGCCGGTGCTCGTCGCCACGTTGAGCTTGCTCGCCATCGTCGCGTTCGCGGCCGGTTTGCTGCCTGCCCGGCGCGCGGCGGCGCTCGATCCGGTGGAGGCGCTGCGCACCTGATGTTCTCCATCTTGCTGCGCGAATTCATCGCCGACCTGAAGACGCAGCGCACCCGGGCGTTCCTCACCTTCTTTGCGGTGACGTGGGGGACGCTCGCGGTGGTATTGCTGCTGGCGTTCGGGGAGGGGCTGAAGCGCACCGTGCTCGACGGGCTGCTGGGGGCCGGCGAGCGGATCTTCATGGTGTACGGCGGTGAGACCAGCAAGGCGTTCGCCGGACTGGGGCAGGGAAGGCGCATCCGCCTCGTGGAGGAGGATCTCGATCTCGTCCGGAGCGCGATCCCGGACGTCGACCGCGGCAGCGTCTCCTACGGGCGGTGGGGGACGTCGTTCCAGATGGGCAAGACCCGCACCAACGCATTTCTCGAGGGCGTGGGCTTCGAGCATGAGACGATCCGCCACATGGAGCCGGCGCAGGGCGGGCGCTTCATCAACCCCACGGACGTCGCGCAGAAGCGGCGCGTGCTGTTCCTCGGCACCGAGCTGGCGGAGCGCATCTTCGGCAAGGGCGTCGATCCCGTCGCCAAGAGCGTGGTCGTGGACGGCTTGCCGTTCACCGTGGTCGGCGTCTTGAAGAAGAAGTTCCAGGACTCGAGCAACAACGGGCCGGACGCCGCGCGCGGCGTGATTCCCTACTCGACGTTTCGCACCATATACGGTAACCGGTTCGTGAACCACCTCATCGTGCAGCCGCGCGATGCGTCCCGTGGTCCCATCGTGAAAGCGGAGCTGTACCGCGTACTGGGCAGGAAATACAGCTTCGACCCCAGCGACGAGCGGGCCCTGGGCATGTGGGACTTCATCGAGAGCGAGAAGGAAACCCACGCTGTCGGGCTCGGCATTCAGATCTTCATGGGGCTGGTCGGCGCCTTCACGCTGCTCATCGCGGGTGTCGGCGTCGCGAACATCATGTACGTCGTGGTGAAGGAGCGGACCCAGGAGATCGGGATCAAGCGTGCGCTGGGCGCGCGCCGGCGGCACATCATGGCGCAATTCATGTTCGAGTCCATGGCGATCGCCCTGTCGGGAGGCCTGGTGGGACTCGCCGTCGCGACGCTCATCGTGCTGGGCGTGGATGCGATCCCGACGGAAGACAACCCGGCCATGCAATACATCCTGAGCCCGCGACTGTCCTGGCCCATCGCCCTCATCTGTGTGGGCATCCTCATCGGCGTGGGGCTCCTCGCGGGGATCCTCCCGGCGCGGCGCGCCGCGGCGGTGGATCCGGTGGAATCACTGCGCTACGAATAAGGAAAGGAGGCGTATGAGCAGGGCTGCTCTTGCTGTCCTGTTTGCTGCTTCCAGCCTCGCCGCTCAACAGCGAGCCGTCGCGCCCAAGGACGTCCAAGTCTTCAACCGCAGCGTGAGCAGTCTCAGCGACGGGACCAGGAAGGGTCTTCGGCTCAGCAGTAGCCCCGGCGACGGCGTCGCCTACCTGCGCGGGACCGAGTTCAGCAACGGCACCATCGAGGTGGACATCAGAGGCAAGGACGTCCAGGGACAAAGCTTTGTCGGTATCGCCTTTCATGGGGTAGATAGCACGACGTACGATGCGATCAACTTCCGTCCGTTCAATTTCAGGACTCCGGATTCGACGAGACACAGCCACGCCGTTCAGTACATATCGCATCCGACCTATACGTGGCAGAAGCTGCGAGCGGAGCGGCCGGGGAGCTTCGAGCAGCCCGTGAGTCCCGCGCCGGATCCGAACGCGTGGTTCCATGTGCGCGTGGTGGTCGCGAGCCCGAAAGTGAGCGTCTTCGTGGGCGATGCGAAGCAACCCAGTTTGCTCGTCGACCAGCTGAACGACCGCACGAAGGGGTTGGTCGGCCTGTGGGTGGGGAACAACTCCGACGGAGATTTCGCCAACCTCACGATTACTCGGAACTAGTCGCGCACCACTCGAAGTGTTGGGTCGTCGCAGCAGAGGCGGCATCCGGATCGCCGGGAGGCATCGGAATCGTGCGGCGTGCCGCTTCGGCGCGATCTTTGCCTACACAGCATCGGATCCGATGCTGCAACTCCTGCTATCGCTCGTCGCTTCCGGTACCGGGGGCGCATGGCCGGTGAGCGGGCCGTCCCAGACGGTGGACTCGGCGGGACGCCCGGACTCAGTCGCCCGCACGACGCGCGCCCTGCGGCCGCGCCCGTTGCTGCCCGTGCTCTGGTCGAATGACTACGGCGGTGTGACCGTCGGGCTGCGCGGGCGCCCGGCGCGCGGCGATGACGCGGAGCGCGGCCTGCTCGTCGCCTCTGCGGCGACTCGCGGCGGGGCCACCAGCTCCATCAGCTTGTATGGTCGTTGGAACAATGCCGTCGCCCGTGGCCCGCGGCGCATCGCGACGAGCGTAGCGGCCTGGTCCGTCGAAGGACGGAGTGGCGCGTCCATCTCGTTCGATCGCTCCTGGCAACACGGCGACATCGGTGCGGTCCGCCATGTCGGGGTGGTCGCGCTGTGGATGGCGACGACCAACCTCGGCTACTTGGACCCCCGCCTCTGGGACGACGCCGGCTCGATCGAGGTCGGCCCGTGGATTTCCACCGTGGTGCGCCATGGCGAGACGGTGCTACGAGCCAGGGGTGCCGTCGGCCTCGGCCTGGTCTATCAGCACGCGACGCCCGCGGTGGCGTCGGGGGGGCACTACCGCTACCACGGATTCACCCGTACGACGGGTGAGGTGAGCGTGCGCACCCCGGTGGCTCGCGGGACCACGTTCGGCGCGCGCGTGTTCGCGGGCGCGTACCTGGGTCCGTCCAACCCCGTACGCCAGCTCCGCATTGCCGTCGCGGGGGCGGATCCGTACGCGACCTTCGCGAATCCGTTGCTACGCAGTCGCGGCGCGCTGCTGGTGCGGCCGGACTTCCATTACCACGCGCCCGGGGGCCCAAACCTGCGGGGGTTCCGCAACGATCTCGGGGGACGCTGGGCTGTGGGGGTGAACCTGGAGCTCATGCGGACGGTGGCGCGCCGGAATGCGGGCTTCCTCCGGGAAGTCGCGCTCGGGGCATTCGTGGACCTCGGCGTCACGGACACGCTCGTCGCGCCGTCGTCGTCGCCGGGCCGGTGGTACACGACGCTGTACGACGGCGGCCTCGGCATCGTTACCCGGCACCGGGTGAAGGACATGGAATGGACCATGCGCTTCGAGCTGCCGCTCGCGGTGAATCGCTGGGACGTGGCCGCCCACGACCCGGCCAACAGCACGCGATTCGCGCTGCGGTGGCAGGTGAGTCTCGAGCCGAGCTTCTGAACGACGTTACGGCTTGGCGGCTTGCTTCTGGGGATCGTCCGCCGGATTGACGTAGGTTAGGGCAAACGGGCCCATCGCCGTGATGGAAATGAAAGTGGCGCCTTGTGCCGCGGCGAAGTGGTGTGCTTTCGCCGGCACCGTTCCCTTGTCGCCGGCCTTCATCGGCTTCGCCTTGGATGCGTCGAACTTGTCGCCCATGCCGACCAGCAGCGTGCCCTTCTTGACTTCGACGACCTCGTCGGTGGGGTGGAAGTGGGGCGCGATCTTGTAGCCGCTCGGCATCGCCAGCTCGGCCGTAAACATCTCCGCCTTGCTCGGGTCACCGCTCACGACCGTCATCCTCGCGCCCGGAGGAAGCGCTGCCGGGGCTGGACCCCACTTCTTTGCTGCCGGGGCAGCCTGGGCGTGAATTGCGGGGGCTATCGCCAGCAGGAGGCACGTCGAAAGGCCGAGACCGCGCATAACAACCTCCGAAAGGGTGAGAGGGACCGCTGCCATGATGCAGCGTCGGAGCGACAAACGGAAGAGCGTTTCCTCTTGCTACGGCGCTGGTCTTCCGGGTCCTCAGAATCGCATGCCGGCGGTGATGGGCATGAAGTTCGAGCCCCAGTTGCCCGCGCCCGTAAATCCATGCAGGCGGGCCTCGGTGAAGAGGTATCGGTTGCCGACCTGATAACGGAACCCCAACCCGCCGACCATGGACGCCGAGAGGTTATCCACGCTGTACGCGTTCATGCCGGGTGCGATGACCTGCGTGTCCGTCAAGTGGTAGAGCCCCCAGCCGCCGATCACATACGGACGAAACCGTGACGTGAGGAGGTCGTAGGAAAGCTCGAGTGTCGCTCCGATGGCGCGTGGGTGGGCCGATTCCCCGCTGATGAAAAAGCGATTCTCCCTGAAGTAGTCGGCACCGAGACGCACCGCGATCCGGTCGTACTGCCGGAGGTAACCGGCCTGCACTACCAGCCCGAGCGACGGATCCGAAGGGAGGCCGACACCATTGACGCCGGCGGCGAGCGAGATGGCGGAGCGCGCCGCGCCTTGAGAAGAGAGGAGAGATGGGACGGCCAGGACGATGGCGGTGAGAGCGAAGACGCGACGCATACGGCCTCCTGCGCGAGCGGTGGATTAGAAATGCAGGGCCGTGCCCAAGGTGAACGCGGAGAATGAGCCTCGCAGCTCCCGGGCCTCGAGCTGCAACACACGCCCGCCGACGCGGACTCGGAGGCCGGCGCCAACAACAAGACTGAGGTCTCCTCTCGTTACCGAGCGCGGTGGCATGCTGTAGGCCGACGTACCGTCCACGCGGCGGTAGTAACCGGACCCATAGTTCCAGTTCTGCAGGGCTGCCACGCCGGCCACGACGTAGGGCGACACTCGCCCGCGCGGCCACGGGGTGATCGAGCCGGTGACGCCGAGATCGAGGCGCGCTGCCTGGCCCACTCCCTCGAACGTCGAACCCTCGCCGTAGAGGAACGATGGAACCGAGTAACTCTGGGTGGGCGTCCAGAAGGCTCCCAGATGTACGCGGAGGCCGACGATGCGCTCGAGGGGCGTGAGACTGTACTCGGCGCGGAGCTGCCCTCCGGTGATCCCGCAGCGACAGTCAATCCGGCCGAGCCCGGCGCTCAAAAACAGACGGTCCCCTCGTGTCGAGGGCTGCGATTCTTGTGCGCGGCCGACGACAGGCAGGATCAGGGTCGAGACGATTGCGGCAGCGAGGAGGCAACGCATGCGGCACCACCGGACGAGGGATAAAAAAATACTGCGCCGGGGATGAATTCAGCGCCAGTGTGGTGGGTTCGCTACAACTTTTTCCTTACTTGTGGGGACTGCTCCGATGTTCACTGACCTCTGCATCCACTACCGTCCACCACCCCTTCGAGTCACGCCTCAAATTGAAAACCGCTTCCACGCCTTCCGCTCGGTACTCGACCACGGCCTTCGCCCGGGAGCCGTCCACCTCGAAGCTCGAGATCCGGAGGTGCCGCTGCGTACCCACGTCTCGGTCCTGAACGATCCGTAATGGTTGACCGAACCTCGATGGTGTGACACCCGGCTCCAATAGATGATCGGAGACGACCAGCGGCACCCGGCCGGCCGCCTCGGGATGGAGGTACGGGGCGAGCACGGGATGTTCGACGATCAATTTGAGCGCAGGCCTAGGAAGGAGCGGCTGTTGTTGCTGGAGACCCACAGCCACGAGTAGTTGGCAAGCGAGAACTTTCATCGGATGCGCTCGATGTAGTCCCGAGGCAGGCCAAGGCGCCGTGCCAGATCGCG
>Ga0134071_10000801_pt1 | contig 10894 bp, 12 predicted proteins | sample 15_taG_27_FD_94466 | JGI IMG/M metagenome (GOLD analysis project Ga0134071, IMG submission 94466) | Grasslands soil microbial communities from the Angelo Coastal Reserve, California, USA - 15_D_Rain_40cm_5_09082015 | ecosystem: Environmental > Terrestrial > Soil > Grasslands ...
AGTGCAGCGTAAAAAAGCGCGGTGATTGCCCAATCCAAGTGTCCGGGCTTTTGGAAATCCAAAGAATCGACGAACAGTTCATCTTCCTCCGCCTTTTTAATGTGCTCGTCCTTGTTCGGCACGCCTACTTCCTTGAGTAAGTGCGGTGCATCGACTCATCACCTACCAAGTCTTCGACCTGCCTTCCCGTTCTAGCGATGATATAAAAATCAAATTCGAACGTGGGAAATTCGTCGATGATTGCTTGCTGACGAGCATATATACGTTCTCTTGCCGCTGCCTCAAATTGATCGATGACAATCCAAACGTAGAAGATTTGATTCTCCCGAAAGGCAGTGAAAACATACTCAACCTCGGGAACCAATGAAAATTCAAAAGCAATGAAATCGCGGAGATCCGCAGTGACTAACGGCAGATTTTCTTCGGTCGAAATGCGTCTTGCAGTGTCAGTAGCACTACCGATACTGGCAAACACCTGCTCAGCTTCTTCTAGGAGAAGAATGTTCGCCTGCCTTAAGTCGTCGAACTGAGTAAACGCGTTCGAAGAAAATCCTGTAACTGCGCTTTTGATAGCCATTGGTCTATTCTGGTTTCCTCTTGAGGTTGTCAGGGACGATTGCGGAAACAATGTTCGCCGAATTGATTAGATAAACCGGTTCACCATCTGGCTTATACAAATCCAAACGCAATACATCAGCCACAACGGATTTTATCTTCAGCTTGGTTCCGTCGTGTAGGATGTACGTATTGAATCCCTCATGCTCGGTTTCAAAATCGACTTCTTCGCCCAAGACTTCACGACCTTGGAAATTGACCTTTCGTTTCGCCATACCGTGTGCCCAATGTAAGGTATCGATAGATAACCCGCAAGTCCTTAGTTTTCAGTTTATCCCGGCTTGGTGGACAGATTACGACAAATTCTCGGGTGCGCCTGGGGTGCATTTTGTCCATTTTTATGCGGGATGACGCGGGGTGGCGCGAGATGCAAGTTGCTCAAACTATTGAAAAGCAGGGCATTTAAGTGGACTTGACACGGTAGAGGTCATCGGTTCGATCCCGGTCGCGCCCACTTTTTATTTTCTTTCGATTGATAGACTTACCGGCTGCTGCTCTTCCCCGCTACCGCCCTCCGGCAGCAACTTGGGATGATTTGGGTAATCAGCAGGTCAGCGGTTCAAGTCCGCGTCGGCTTTAATTGAAAAAACGCGACTTAAGCCCAATCTTCGAATGGGCTTTTTCCCTTGCCGAAAATTGGTGGGGGCCAACCCCAGGGCAATCGCCATGGATCGAAAACATTCTTTTTTGCGGGGTTGGTCTACCTGAAAATTATTATTGTCCTTTCCGAGCCCCGGCTAAGAGCATCGAATCCTTGCTCTTCTCATGCTTTGCTTGGTGCCGATATTTTGCCTACCCACCAGCTTTTTTCGACAACTACTGCCCTGATTGGCGGGCGGGTATAGCAATATGGAGAGAATAATGCGCGGGTCGTTAACGGAAGTAAAAACACGGCGTACATTATTCCTCGTGTTTTGTGCAAGCCGCCCACAGAATAGTACGACTCCAGGAGACGTGCGCATCAATTCTATTCGAAGTGTTGCGCTTTCGCTTTAGTGGTCTCACTGCTCGATTTTGGTTGCACCCTCCGTGTCATCAAAAAAGTCGACCCCGCTCTCATCAATGCCGACCGTGAAGAAATTGTCGGCGTGACGACCAATCGTGGCGAGGAGGTGAGATTCGATTCGCCCGGAGGAGCACTGCGCAATGGAGTGATTTCGGCGCGCGTTCGCGGCAGCGACTATATGATTAATATCCCGGACGTCAATCGCTTGTGGGTTGCGCGCGTCGAAACATCGGTTGCCAGGACCGTCGGGCTGGTTGTCGGGATAGCGGCGGGAACGCTCGTCACTGTCGTTGCTATCGCACTTCTCACGAAGCAATCGTGCCCGTTTGTTTATTCCTGGGACGGAGAGAAGTACTCGTTCGACGCCGAACCTTACGGTGGCGCCATAGCCCAGGGGCTCGAGCGTGACGATTATTCGGGACTGGAGCACTTACGGGCGGACCATGGAATGTATCGGCTGCTTCTGACGAATGAAGTCGACGAGACACAGTTTACGAATTTGATGGAATTGTGGGTCGTCGATGCCCCGGCTGACGCGCAAATCGTGTCTGATGAATTCGGCACACTTCATTCTGTAATGCATCTCCAAGCTCCTGTCGCGGCAACCGATCGTGCCGGGAACGACCTGCTTCGATGGTTGACCGCCACAGACCGATTGATCTGGGAACCGGCGGCCATGCCTGCTTCAGACGGCGCTCTTCGTGATGAGATCACTCTGACTTTTCCAAAGCCCGAAGGCGCACGCAACGCACGTCTCGTCGTGAATGCTGCAACCGGTCTCTGGGGCTCTTACATGATCAAGAAAATGGTCGAACTCCGCGGCCGAGAGGCGTCGGCATGGCTGGAATCGCTGAAGCCGGCCTCGGCTGAGTTGAACGCGCTTCATACATGGATTGCGCGCGAAGATATCTATCGATTAAACGTAGATGTCGAAGAACCGGACGGCTGGCATACGCGCGGCAGTGTGCCGCCCGGCGGTCCATTCATCGCTGAAGATCGCGTCGTTTCGATCGACACAAGTTATGTGCGGGGAGATAAGCTTCGCATCCGGTTAAGGCCGCCGTCAGGCTTCTGGGCTTTGAATTCTTTTGCTGTGAATTACGATGACGACCATGAGCCTGCGGTTACACGCATTGCACCGGTGTACGCGAAGACCAGTGCCGGGCGCGATGTCCTGGCCGACTTAGTGTCGTCCGATAATCGCTACTACGCAATGCCGTCAACTAGTGATCGGGCCGAAATCCAGTTCAAGGCGCCTCCGGAAAAACCGGGCCTGAAGCGCACGATTTTCCTGCACAGCCGCGGCTGGTACCAGTTGCATCTGAACACCGGCCACGAGCCCGATGTCCAGGCGCTCGATGGAATCTTCAACCACGCAGACGGTGCCGCGAGATTTGCGGCGAAGGAGTATGCGATATGGAAAGCAGATCAAAACTAATCGCGATCGCCTGTTGCTCTGCGGGCGTCACGTTGCTTCTCGCCCAACCAGCGTGGTCGCAGCGCGCTGTCTTCAGCGGCGTCCAGATACGATTCAGCAAGAGCGGCAAGGATCGTAAGCTGATTGAATCTTCAGGCTCGTTGATATACAAAACGGTGCTTTCACGAAACGCGAAAGAGATCGTGATGTATGAAGTGCAGGGCTCATACTACTCGGACTGGAAACGAAAGACGCCCTAATCAACCTCAGATGTTGCAAGCCCATCGAACTCCGACACTTTGAACCCGGTGGTATTGAAGGCAAATCCAAACAATCACAACGGATGGCCCGGGGCGTTAGGTAGAGGCCCCCACGTCTGCGTCGCAGTGCGATTAAGTTTGCCGAATCACTGATGCGCTCATATAATTCGCGCCACATGTGCCACCTGGCGGACCCTTTCTCCATGGGCTGGGGCAAAGTCCGAAGGGTCTTTCTCATCGCGTTTCGCAAGAAACGCGTAATCGCGAAGCTGGATCGCCGCCGCGGCGCCTGCACCCGGTGCGGTGCGTGCTGCAAGATTCTATTTAAGTGTCCCGCCTACGACGAGTCGGACGGCAATCCCAAGTGCCTCATCTACGACGATCGTCCAGGCGTTTGCAGTCTCTTCCCGCTCGATGAGAAAGACTTGCGAGACAGGAACATCGTAATGCCCGGGACGAAGTGCGGTTTCTATTTCGAGCACGGCTCCCGTTCGGAGATAGAGCGGCGCGAGACGATGCCGCTCCGGTGGGGACCGTCGAAGAACCGAGGCGCGAACAACGGCAAGAGCCGAATCGTGACCGGGACGTTCGCGATCCTCTGGTCGTTCTTCCTCAAGCCATCAGAGAACGCAAACCGAAGTGAGAAGCTTTGATGCCGAATGACTGCAGCGCTACTTAGCCGAGCGCGCCTATACAAACGTCGACGATGAGCGGCGCCTGCATCACCACGCAGAGCATCTGCTAAGCAAGTAGCATACCCGAGATGACAAAACCGAATTTTGGGGAACGAGTTCCAAAGTCTCGGATTTCTGATTTTGCGCATCGATGAAAGTTGGACCCATCCTGTCCTGCCCATATGCGATATAACCTCCACGAGTAAAAACAAGCGTGTCCCTGTGAGTACGTTCGCGGGGAATTCCCGGCGCAACGTATTGGCTCCACCCCCGGCAGCCTGCATCGCACTCAGGCCTTCGGATAAGCTTGGCCTCCTCCATACTGCCGGGGTTGCAGCGACAACCCTTGCCGGTTTGGCCATGTCCCGTTTGGGGGGCATTCGTTGGTTCGGCGGTCAGGTTCTCTTGGCTTTGAGCCTCGTGCAGTGGTTCATTTTGCTTCACGAGTGCGGACATGAAACGCTGTTTCGGCGCGGCCCGCTGAACACCTTGGTCGGACGCACAGCGGCATTTTTCAGCGGGATCCCGTTTATCTGCTGGAAGCGCGTGCATGCCAAGCATCATCGCTGGACCGGATGGCAAGATCTGGATCCGACAACCGCTTCACTGGTACCGCGGCCTCTCAGCCCCCTCGAACGATCGGTGATCCACATCAGTTGGAAATATTGGGTACCGACGTTTTCGGTGCTTTATCGCGTGAATAACTATTGGAATGTGCTTCGCCTGCGCAAGTTGTTCGGCCCAAGCCGGGAGTGGCGGCAAATGAGGTTGGGCGCAATCGGACTTCTGTCGCTGTATTCCATAACTATTTATCTCGTAGGCGTGCGCGGTGTCATCGAAATGGTTGGGTTGGCTGTCTTCCTCGCTCTGGTCTGTGAAGACCCGTTGATCCTGAGCCAGCACACGCACATCCCTCAGCACCTCAGCCGTGGGGTCAATGCTCTTCCATTCGCTGCGTTGGAACAGGAGGAGTTCACTCGTTCGCTACGTTTTCCTGCGTGGGTGTCGAAGTTTGTGCTTTTCAATTTCGATGCGCATGAACTTCATCATATGTACCCCTTCGTTCCCGGCTACCACCTTCGGCGAATTCCGTACGACGGTGTGAATGAAATCCATTGGTGGCGATGGCTCACTTTGGCGAAACGGATTCGTGGCGAAGAATTTCTCTTCCGAAACCAAAATGACACTGGCATCTACATCTAACTCCGGGAGTGCCGCCGCCGAGCCCTTGGCTTGCGCGGTCTTCATCGTCGTCGCCTTTATCCTGTCCGGCGCCGCGCATGTGCTGTGGCTGCGGAGCGCGGCTTCTATGCGATTCAGTTTTCCAATCGATTGCGGCCTTTCTCTCCGCGGCAAGCGTATCTTCGGCGACCACAAGATGTCTCGGGGTTTCGTGGTCATAGTCCCTGCTACAGGCGCGGCATTTCTAATGCTCTATGTCTTCGTTCGCACTGCGGCTCCCGCCTTTGCTGCACAATTGTGGTCTGCCGCTCCGTGGCAATATGCAGCCTTCGGCCTCTGGGCTGGTTTCGGCTTCATGGCTGGCGAACTGCCGAATTCGTTCGTGAAGCGGCGACTGGAGATTCCGCCTGGTCGACTGCCCGCGCATCCCTCAGCTCGATGGGTTTGTTTAGTTGCCGATCGCGTCGATTCCATTCTGGGAATGCTGGGCGCATTGAGCGTCGTTGTTTCCGTTCCAACATTGACATGGATCTACGTGATCCTGGTGGGAGCTGGAATCCACTGGACATTTAGCGTCGTGCTATTTGCATTGGGGGTGAAGGAGAGAATGGCATGAGCGCGACAGGAGTGTTCTCTCAACGAAGTCTTGTTACCTGCAGTCTCAATAACGCGCGCGACCTGAGTGAAGTGGGCAACAAGGCTCATAACCTCAGTCGCATGTTGAAGCTCGGACTGAACGTTCCAGCCGGATTTGTGATCACGAAAACCGCCTTTGACTGGTTTTGCGAGGCCAACGGTATCGATCTCGGGCAGGAGTCGAAGCCGGATTTGCAAGGCGCATCGATCCCGCGAGTGATTTTCGAAGAACTCTTGGAACTTCGGTACGCATGTCTGCCGTCTGGACCAGTGGTTGTTCGAAGCTCAGGCATTGGTGAGGATGGCATCAACGCTTCGTTCGCCGGTCAATTGGATTCCATCCTTCACGTCGAAACTGCCGAAGAAATAGAACGCGCCGTCTTGGCGTGTTGGTCCTCTTATTGGAACGAACGCGTGCTTTGTTACCAACGCACCAAAGGCGTCCGGTTACGAGGGATGGCCATCATCGTCCAGGCGCAAGTGACGTCTTCTCTGTCGGGCGTCCTTTTCACGGAGGCGCCTCAAGGGCGCGGGCAACAAGACGAGATCTGCGTCGAGTATTGCGCTGGCTTTGGCGATGCTCTCGTGTCGGGGCTCGTGAATCCCGGCCGCTTTCGAATCTCTAAAACAGACGGCCGCTATACCATTGATGAATCCACGACAACATTGGATTCGATAGCGGTACAGTTCCCGTTCGATGGGCAGCAAATTGCGACATTAGCGCGCGCGGCTGACATTTTGGAGGCCCACTTCGGGTGGCCCCAGGACGTCGAATGGACGATTGACGATTGCGGTGAATTGTTTCTACTACAATCCCGTCCGATCACCGCGCAGGCTTCTGTATTCCGTTCTCAAATCCTCTGGTCGAATGCCAACGTCAACGAAAACTTTCCTGCTCCCATAACGCCATTTCTTTATTCGATCGCGCGCGAAGGCTACTACCACTACTTTCGGAATCTTGCAAAAGCCTTCGGTCTGTCCGCGAGCCGCATCCGGGCGATGGAACATTCTCTTCGGTATCTTGTCGGAGTCCATCACGCCCGGATTTACTACAACCTGACGAGCATTCACTCGGTGCTTCGAATGGCGCCATTCGGCGAAGAGTTGGCTGAGTTTTTCAACGACTTCGTTGGCGTGGACGCCATGGCCCCGGTCAGACCTGCGCCGAACAGATCGCGGTGGTTCCAGGCATTGGAGCTCTGCAGGATTGGGATCAAGACGACATGGCAGTACGCACTTCTGGCACGACGCGTCGAGCAATTCGAGCGCTGCGCCGACGATTGGGCACGCACGACAGTCCCCGCGGACCTTCAAAGCCAATCCTTGCTCGCACTCCGTGACGATCTGCGCCGTTTTATGGAGATCCGCTGTCATCGATGGACGAATGCTTCGCTGGCGGATGCGGCGTCGATGATTTGCTACGGGGTTTTGAAGCTGTTGTTGCGCAGTACATATCCTGATGCCGGAGAATCCGCGCTTCACAATAATTTGCTGAAAGGGCTTGGCGGCGTTGTCAGTGTGAAGCCTGCGATTGACTTGTGGGAACTGTCCCGAAAAATTCTGGCCGATCCCGAAACGGCGCGGTGGTTTAGGTATAGCGAAAGCCGCGACCTCATGCGCGCACTCCCGGCGGAACCGAAACGGCAGTGGCTGTTTGCGGAAGTGAATGACTATCTCGAACGATGGGGATTCCGGTTTTCCGGCGAACTGATGTTGACACAGCCCAGCTTTCAGGAGGACCCAGCGCCTCTATTCGACATGTTGAAAACGTACCTAGACGCTAAAGATGCGGCACCGATCGAAGCCGTCCAGCGGCTCGAATACGAACGAATCTCCGCCACTGCAAACCTTCTCAATGACCTTCGCCGGACGAAGCGAATTCCCAGAGTACCGCGATGTCTTCAGGCGCCGCTTATGCGTCTCGCATTGAACGCAACACGGCGGGCTATCCAACTCCGTGAGCGAGTACGGTCAAAGCAGGCGCTCCTTTATAACGGCTGCCGGCGAATTGCGCTCGCAATTGGCAAACAGCTTGTTCGTGCGGGCACGTTCGTGAATGCCGACGACATCTTTTTCCTGACGTACCAGGAGTTAGATGAATTCCTCACCGGGAACGCGATGTTTCCGGGCATCGTCGCGGAGACTGTTGCGCTTCGAAAGCGTGCGCATGAAGTGAGTAGCGATTCTTCGGCGCCGGATATCTTCACTTTATCCGAAGGCGCCTACCGGCCAACCGAAACGCATGGCAGCGGTGACCGGCCACCTATGCCGTCGGCTATGGACATGTCGGGTATCGGTGCATGCGGTGGGCAAGTGTGTGCGCGAGCGACGGTGCTTGGAAGCGTGGCGGACGCGCACCTGCTCTCGGTTGGGGACATTCTGGTGACGCGCCAGACTGATCCCGGTTGGGCTCCGGTTTTCTCTTTGATTCGCGGATTAGTCATCGAAAGGGGCGGCATGCTTTCTCATGGGGCAATCATCGCCAGAGAGTTCGGCCTGCCCTGCGTAGTGGGTGTGAGAAATGCTACATCGGCAATTCGTCAAGGTTCCTTGCTATCGATCGATGGAGATCGAGGACATGTTCGAATCTTGGATTGAGACTTTTCGGCTTTACCGGCGCGAGCGATTCCCGCTCCGAATATTTGCTCTTGTGGCAGTGGTCTTAACCCTTGCAGCTTTCGTGGAAGGCATACCGCATGACTGGTTCGAGGTCCTTCTCTCATGGATGGCGAGCGTACTCCTGCTGCTCCAGTTCCGTATCTGGGATGATCTCGGCGACCGGAATCACGATGCCGCTCATCATCCTGACCGTGTCCTTTCGCGTTGCCATCGCGTTTCTGCATTCTACGTACTTCTTGCCTTCACTGGTTTGTCGAATTGGATCGTTTTGCTACTGCTCGGTCACTCGACGATTCCTTTTCTTCTGGTCTGCGCCGCCGCATCCTTCTGGTATACGCACGTCGACGGGGCGTTGCGCCGCGGCATTGCGGGACGGCATGTGTTGCTGTTGAAGTATCCGGTATTCGTCTGGCTGATCGCTCCGTCTCACCCGCCTGAATTGATTTCATCGATGGCTATCGTTTATCTCAGCGGCGCAATTTATGAACTACTCCATGATCGTGAGATTCGCTCGCGTCCTCAGGCGAGGCTTCTCGTTGCAATTGAGGTCTGTGCGCTCGGCGGCATCGCAGCCGTAGTGCTACGGATCTTGGGAGAATCACTATGAGTACGGCAACCGCATTTATGCCGCTCTTCGAGAATTTTGTTTTTGAGACCGTCTCGTGCTACTCCTGCGGTAGCGCGTCCAGCAAGGAGTTCATCGTTGCTCAGGATGATCTGACGGGCAAACCGGGAAGCTTCAGGTTCGTTACTTGCCAGGATTGCGGGCTGACGTACCAAAATCCTCGAATCCGAATCGATCGAATCAAATCCTATTACGACGACGAGTACATCGCGCACCGCAAGAAGACCGACTGGGGGCGTCTCACCTGGTTTTACAACTGGGTGATGGATAGGCATGACATCGATAAAGATCGAATCATCCGCAGGTATGTTGAGCTGGGTCCGCAAAGCGAGATTCTCGATGTGGGCTGCGCCGTAGGCACTTTCCTCCAGAAGATGCGGACGCTCTACGATGCACGTGTTTCAGGAGTCGACTTCAAAGACCTTTCGCACAGCTCCACGCTGGACGGAGTCGAGTTTCACTGCGGGCTTTTTTATAACCAGCGTCTCGCGAGCGGCCGCTTCGATCTTGTAACGATGTGGCACTTCCTCGAACATGATTATGATCCTTTGCGAACGCTCTTGATGGCGAAGAGAGTGTTGAAGGCGGAAGGGCGCCTCGTGATTGAAGTGCCTCGGCTGGATAGCGTCACTTTCCGTTTATATCGTGAGCGTTGGCCTGGCTTGCAGGCTCCGCAGCACACGGTTCTATTTGAGAGAAGGACACTACTAAATCTCATCGAAAAATCCGGTCTGGAAGTCGTGGACTATCTCCCTTACGGCGCTTTCCCGCCTTACTTCTACATCTTCGCCGGCGCAGCATTCAAGATTCTCAAAGGTCGTGGTCTCAATCTTTCGAAGGCCATCGTTCCTTATTTTCTGGGGCAGATTCTCCTGCTGCCTCTGTTGATGGCGGAGCGCCAACTCAATCTCGCGATGCAAACCGTCATTTGCAGGAGGAAACCATGAGCTCTGTAATCAGAGAAGCGAAGGCAAAAACTGGAATGCTGAACAATCCTGAAGTACAAGAATCGCTCAGTATCCCTGATTTTCCTCAGCAGCGATGGCGTCCGTATTTTCTATTGGTCGCAAGCAGCGTGCTGTTGACGTTCTGCGCCGCCGTCATGTTCCTCGTCGCCTTATTTACAGGATTCCAATTGCGGCGGTTCTACTCCGAAGTGTTGGGTCGGCGGCTGGGAAAGGCCGTCCTGACTTTGTGCGGCGTCCGGATCGAGCAGCATGGACCGGCCCCCCTGCCGAATATTCAAACGATCTTTATCGCGAACCACACGTCTACGCTGGATGTGTTTATCCTTCTCGCCCTGGGATTGCCTCGAACACGATTCTTCCTCAAACGTAAATACAGGCTGATTCCTCCACTCGCGGTCATCGGTTATCTCGTCGGTGTTTTCTTTACGCCGCCCCAAACCAACCGTGCGAAGCGCGTGCGCTGTTTCCAACATGCCGAAGACGTGTTGCGGCGAACCGGCGATTCTGTTTTCTTGAGTCCAGAAGGAACGCGAATCACCTCGGGACAGATTGGGCCATTCAACAAAGGCGCTTTTCATCTGGCGACGGCCCTGCGGGCGCCCATCGTTCCTATCTTTATCGTCATTCCAAGGAACATCAACCCCGGCCGGGGATTTGCGGCGCTTCCCGGCGTAGTTCATGTTTACTTTCAATCTCCGATTCCGACGACAGACTGGAAGCTTAGTGATCTGGATAGAAACAAGACTGCCGTTCGAGACTACTTTGCTGGATTGAACGTGACCTTAGGACTGAGATGATTCCAAACCAGTTTCGAACCTTGGCCGATGTGCTTCGGTATCGCGCTGAAACGCAGGCATTCGAGGCCGCCTATACATTTTTGAATGACGGTGAA
>Ga0134071_10000810_pt1 | contig 10859 bp, 10 predicted proteins | sample 15_taG_27_FD_94466 | JGI IMG/M metagenome (GOLD analysis project Ga0134071, IMG submission 94466) | Grasslands soil microbial communities from the Angelo Coastal Reserve, California, USA - 15_D_Rain_40cm_5_09082015 | ecosystem: Environmental > Terrestrial > Soil > Grasslands ...
CCGGGGACGCCCTTCAGCAAGCGATACGTCGGCGTCAGCGTCTCGGCCGCGAACTGGAGCGAGGCGTTGACGATGCCCACCGTCTCGGCCGCCAGTTGCTTCAGGGCGCCGAGGTGGGTGGTGGCGAGCGTCACGACGCGGCGGCGCGTCAGCGTGCGCAGCACCGCTGCGGCGAGCGACGCGCCTTCCGCGGGGTCGGTGCCGCTGCCGATCTCGTCGAGCAGTACGAGGCCGCCCGCCCCCGCATGCTCCAGGATGTCGCGCAGCGCGGCGACGTGGGCCGAGAACGTCGAGAGGCTCGCAGCGATCGACTGCCGGTCCCCGATATCCGCGAACACGGCGCCGAACACCGGAAGCACCGACTGGGGACCCAGTGGCGGAATGATCCCGCTCTGCGCCATGAGACAAAGCAGCCCCACCGCTTTGATGAGCACCGTCTTGCCGCCGGTGTTCGGACCGGACACGAGCACCGTGACCTCGTCGGGGGCGAGGATGAGGTCGAACGGCACGACATCCCCCACTGACCCTCTCTCCGCGCCATCGGTCCTCACCCCCTGGCCCCCTCTCCCTTCGGGAGAGGGGGAATTCGTGACGTCCCCCCTCTCCGGAACGGAGAGGGGGAAAGGGGGTGAGGACGGAACGAGCAGCGGGTGGCGGCCGTTGCGGATCGCGAGCGGTGCGCCGCCGATCTCGGGCGCGAAGCCGTTCACTTCGACGGCGTAGCGCGCCCGGGCGCACAAGTCATCGAACGCGATGCACATCTCCCATGCGGCGGCGAGGCTGTCGCGCCGTGGGCGCAGCAGATCGGTGAGCTCGCGCAGCACGCGGAGCACTTCGCGCTGCTGCTCCGCCTCGGCGGCGCGCAGCGCATTGCCGAGCTCGATGACCTCCGGCGGCTCGACGAACACGGTAGATCGGGTCGCCGACTCGTCGTGCACGATGCCGCCCACACGGGCGCGGGCGGTCGAGCGGACGGGGATCACGTAGCGGCCGCCCCGCAGCGTCACCGCGGCGTCGGGCGCGCGGTCGGTCGGGTCGAGGGCGCCGAGCAGCGCCTCAAGCCTGGCGACGAGGCGCTGGCGTGCCTCCCGCACGTGCTGGCGCGCGCGGGCCAGCGCCCGCGACGCCGCATCGAGCACGGTGCCCTCGGCGTCGACGGACTGCGTGAGTCGTTGCTCGAATTCCTTGGGCGGTGGCTCGATCCGCAGCGCCGCGGTGCGCGGGGCGTCGCGAGCGATACGCCCTAGCGTCGCCGCGGTGAGGCGGGCGGCGCCGAGCGCCCGGCCGAGCGCAGCCAGCTGCAGGCCCTCGAGCGCGCTGCCCGGCACGGCCAGCAGCTCGAGTGCCGGCCCGATATCGGGCACCGGCTCGGCGCAGATCGCATCATCGTGGAGCAGCAGCGCGGCGAGCTCGGCGACCTGCGCCAGCGCGGCCCGGATCGGCTCGGGATCGGTCGCAGGGGCGCGACCGCGCACGCGAGCGGCCCCGAGCGGCCCGGCGGCGTACGCCGCGACGCGCTCCAGCGCGGCTGGGAATTCGAGTGTGTCCAGCACGGAGGGGGCGACCCCTCCCACGACGCTCATACGGTCGCCGCCAGCTCCTCGCGGGCGATCTGGTTCACCAGCTTGCCGTCCGCCCGCCCCTTGAATTGCGGCATCACCTGCCCCATCAGCTTGCCCAGGTCTTTCGCTCCCGCGGCGATTGCTGCGCGCACCGCGCGCCGGATTTCCTCCGGGTCGACGGCAGCGGGGAGGAATGCCTCGAGCATTTTTACTTCGGCGAGCTCACGGTCGGCCAGTTCCTGCCGGGCGGCGGCGGCGTATTGCTCCGCCGCCTCGCGGCGCCGGTTGATACCGCGGCGCAGCACCTCGGCCGCCTCGTCGTCGGAGGGGGGATGCTGAAGCTCGAGTTCGCGGTTCTTGAGGTCTGCGAGGGTCGTGGAGAGGAGAAGGGTGCGCGCCTGATCGCGTCGTTTGCGGGCTTCGTTCATCGCGGCGCGCAGCCGCTCAGGCAAATCGGGCACGGTCAGACCGGCCGCGTGCGCCGGTTCTTGCGGCGCGCGGCGTTCATTTTGCGCTTCTTTCGTTCACTTGGCTTCTCGTAATGACGGTGTTTGCGCAGGTCGGAGAGGATCCCCGCCTTCTCGCATTTCTTCTTGAAGCGCTTCAGGGCGCGTTCGAAGCTCTCGTCATCATGAATGATGACTTCCGGCATGGCTATTCGCTAACTGTGATCGACGCAAAAACTTAGCCCGGGACGGACCCTCGTGCAACCCTGAACCTCGGACGTCCGTGAGCCCCGGGCTGACGCCGTCCGTGAACCCCGGGCTGACGCCCGGGGCTATGCGCCGGCCCGGGGCTAGCCCGGCGGCCACGTCATCGGCCGGCCGCCCAGCAGATGCAGATGCAGGTGAAACACGGTCTGGCCGCCGTCGGGGTTGGTGTTCACCACGACGCGGTAGCCGCGCTGCGCAATCCCGGCATCGCGCGCCAGGTCGCGCGCGAACCCGAGCAGCCGTCCGAGCAGCTGGGGGTCCCTGGCGTCGTTGAGCGACGCGAGATGGTCCGTCGGAATCACGAGCAGGTGGGTGGGCGCCTGCGGATTCAGATCTTGGAAGGCCATCATGCCGTCGGCCCGCTTGACGATGGTCGCCGGGATCTCGCCCGCCGCGATCTTGCAGAAAACGCAACCGGCCATCATCCCCCCATTGGTTTCCCCGGGCTCCCGCGCGGGGCTAGGGCTCACGTTCCCCCGGGCTTACGCCCGGGGCTATGGCTATCGCCCGAACGCCTGCCGCAGCTGCTCCCAGAGCTTCCGGCCCACCCGGTCTTCCGCCGGTGGTGCGGTCTCGACCTTCGCCAGCCGCTCGAGCACCGCCCGCTGCTCCGGCGTGAGCTTGGTGGGCGTCCAGACGTGGACGCGCACATGCAGGTCGCCGCGGCCGCCTTCGCCCAGCCGCGGCAGCCCCTTTCCCTTCACCCGATACACGGCGCCCGTCTGCGTCCCCGGTTGCACCTTGAGCGCGGCATCGCCGTACGGCGTGGGAATCACCACTTCGGCGCCCAGCGCCGCCTGGGCGAACGAGACGGGCAGGTCGTACACCAGGTCGTCGCCGTGACGCTCGAAGCGAGGGTCGTCTGCGATCTCGAGCACGGCGATCAGATCGCCCGGGGGCCCGTTGCGGGGGCCCGGCACGCCCTGGCCGCGCATCGTGAGGTAGTGGTGCTCCTGGACGCCCGCTGGGACGTCGATCTGGATCGTTTTTTCCGAGCGCACCCGGCCGTCACCCTGGCACTTGGGGCAGGGCTGGCGGATCACCGTGCCCTCGCCCGCGCAGCTCGGGCACGGCGAGACGGACACGAACTGGCCGAATATCGAGCGCGCCGCGCGCCGCACCTCGCCGGTTCCGCTGCAGGCGGCGCAGGTCGTGGGGCGCGCCCCGTCCTGCCCGCCGGTCCCGCTGCACGCAGTGCAGCGGTCCAAGGTGCGCAGCCGCACCGTCTTAACGGCACCTTTCGCGACCTCGTCGAGCGTCAGCTCCAGCGTGACCTTCAGATCCTGGCCGCGCTGGCGGTCGCGCCGGGCGCGCTCGCCACCGCCGAAGAAGGCATCGAACCCTCCCAGCCCGCCGAAGTCGCGCATGAAGATGTTGAGCGCCTCGGAGAGGTCGAAGTGCGCGAAGTCGAACCCTCCCGCTGCTCCGCCGCGCACGCCCGCCACGCCGTAGCGGTCGTAGGCCGCGCGCTTGTCGGGATCGCGCAGCACCTCGTAGGCTTCGGTGATCTCCTTGAATTTCTCTTCGGCGGCGGTCTTCTCGGCGGCGGCGACGCGATCGGGATGGTACTGCATCGCCAGGCGGCGGTACGCCTTCTTGATGTCCGCCTCGCCCGCGTCGCGCGCGACGCCCAGCAGGGCGTAGTAGTCGTATGGCCGGCTCACTCGAGCAGCTCGCCTACCAGGCGGCTGGTATGGTCGACCAGCGCCACGATCTTGTCGTACGGCATCCGCGTGGGGCCCAGTACGCCGATGACGCCCGACAGGGCGCCCATGCGATACGAAGCGGTGACGAGCGTGAAGGGCGAGAGCCGGGAATCCTGGTGCTCGCCGCCGATCGTGATCGTGAGGCCGTGACCCAGCTGTTTGGCGAGCGCCTCACGCAGCAGATCGCGCCGCTCCGTGACCGCGAGCAGCCCCTGCAGCCGCTCCTTGGTGGCGAACTCCGGCTGGCCGGCGAGCAGCTGCGCGCTGCCCAGCACGACGCCCGCCGCTGCGGCGCCCGTGGCCGGCACGTCGAACAACTCGTCCGCCTCCTGAATAAAGATGTTGAGCAGCTCGCCCGAGGAGGAATCGCTGGCCGCGTCGCGCAACCGATCGGAGAGCGTGGCGCGAATCTGGCGCAGTGTGAGCCCGCCGAGCCGCTCGTTCAGCACAACGGCGACCTGCGCGATCGCCTCGGCCGCCATGCGCGACGTCACCTCGACAAAGATGGTTCGGACGACGCCGCTCTTGAGCGACAGCACCAGCAGCAGCCGCTCCGAAGAGACCTGGAGCAGCTCGAGCCGCTCGAGCACCGCGTCGTCGAGCGACGGACCGACTGCAACCCCCAGCTCCTTGGTGAGCACGCCCAGCACCTGCGCGGCGCGCTCGAGGATCCGATCCACCGCCGTGCGCTCCCCTGTCAGCTCTTCGCGAATCTGATCCGACTCGGAGCGCGACACCTGCCGCAGCCGCATCAGCGAGTCCACGTAGACGCGGTAGGCGAGGTCAGTCGGGATGCGACCGGCGGAGGTATGGGGATGGTATAGGTACCCCTTCTCCTCGAGGTCGCTCATGGTGTTGCGGATCGTTGCCGAGGACAGGGCCATGGCGAACCGCTTCGAGATCGTCCGGCTCCCCGCCGGCTCAGCGGTCTCGACGTACGTCTCGATCACCGCCTCGAGCACCTGCCGTTCGCGTTCTGTGAGGGACTTCGGCATGTCACCCAACCTCTTAACTACTAACAATTTAGACCATCGCGTCGGTGCTGGTCAAGTCGCCGACGAGAGCATCGAGGCGGAGCCACCCCTGGGGCGTGCAAACCAACCGTCCTGCGTTCACCTCCGCCCAGCCATGCTCGATCCATCGGGCGGTCGAGGGCGGTCGCGGGCGGTCGAGGGCGGTCACCGGCAGTCCGGCATCGGTGCGTAACGCGAGGTACAGGCGCTCCAGTTCCCGTTGCTCGGGCGTGAGGATCTCCTCGCACTCGACGGGGGAGCGGCCCGCGGCGATGGCCCGGGCGTATGCCGGCCACGCCGGGATATTCCAGCGCCGCGCGCGGCCATCGTAGCTGTGGGCCGCGGGACCGAGCCCGACGTAGGCGCGACCAGACCAGTACGCCGAGTTGTGGCGGGAGCGGAAGCCGTCGCGACAGGCGTTCGAGACCTCGTAAAAACGATAGCCGCAAGCCGCAAGCCGCGCGTGCGCCAGCAAATACTCTTCTGCATACCGGTCATCTTCAGGAGCAACGACGGCGCCGCGCGAGATCCAGCGGGCGAGGGGCGTCCGCTCCTCCACTGTGAGCCCGTACAGAGACAGATGATCGGGACCGAGCGACAGGGCCAGCTCCAAGTCCCGCTCCCAGTCGCGCTGGAGCTCTGCGGGCAGGGCGAAGATCAAGTCGAGCGAGAGGTTGTCGAACCCGGCGTCGCGGAGCGTCCGCACCGCCCCGCCGATCCGCGCCGCGTCGTGGGAACGATGCATCCACGCCAAGACATGGTCATCGAACGACTGGGCACCGAGGCTGACCCGGTTCACGCCGGCGCGGCGCCAGGCACGTGCATGTTCGGGCTCCACGTCCTCGGGGTTGGCCTCCACCGTTACTTCAACGGCGTCACGCGAAGACGTCGCGCCGAAGGCGTCACGCAAAGACGTAACAAGCGTTGCCAGCGCATCTGGCGGAAGCAGCGACGGGGTACCCCCACCCAAGTAGAGGGTTTCGAGACCGTGCGCCTCGGTTTCCCCGGGCTCGGGCCCGGGGTCAGTAAGTCCTCGGAGCGTGACCTCCTGCAGCACGGCCTCAACGTACTCCTGCGCCGGAATGCGCTTTCGAACTGCGATCGAGAAGTCGCAGTAAGAGCAGCGGCGCACACAGAAGGGGACGTGGAGGTAGAGGTGGCGCATGCAGAGAAACTAACGCGGAAGGCGGAACGCGGAACCTCGAAACGCGGAAGTCGGAACGCGGAACGCGGAACAACAGTGCGATTTTCGTGCGGCGAGCGAACCTTCATTGCTGTTCCGCGTTCCGCCTTCCGCGTTCCGCGTTTCAAGTGATCCCAAACCGCATCCCCGGCTCCTGCTTCACCAGCCCGCGCATTTCCAGCTCCGTCAGCGCCGTTAGCACTGCGCTCGTCTCTGCGTGGGCGGCCGCGACGAGTGCGTCGACGTGCTTCGGTTCGGAAGCCAGGGCGTCCCAGAGAGAGCGTTGCAGCTCCGTCAGATCGGGTGGCTGACCCCGGGGCGGTGCCCCGGCGCTCTCGGACGTCCCCTCGGGGGTCTGTCCCCGGGCCATCGGCCCGGGGTCAGCCGTCCCCGGCAGCCCCAACTCCTCCAGAATGTCCCCCGGGCACAGCGCCGGTTTCGCACCCTGCTGGATGAGCTTGTTGCAGCCGAGCGAGGTCGGACTGGTGATCGGTCCCGGGACAGCAAGGACGGTGCGGCCCTGGTCGAGCGCGCAATCGGCGGTGATGAGCGCGCCCGAGCCGGCCGCCGCCTCGACGACGACGGTGACGCCGGCGAGACCGCTGATGAGACGGTTGCGGCGAGGGAACGTGTGGGCATGCGGCCGCTCGCCGGGCGGCAGCTCAGTGACGAGGCAGCCGCACGCGATCATGCGTTCATACAGCGACCGGTTCGCGGCGGGGTAGACGACGCCGAAGCCGTTCCCCAGGACCCCGACGGAGGCGCCTCCCGAGTCCAAGGCCGCCGCGTGCGCGGTCGCATCGATGCCGCGGGCCATACCGCTCACGACGACGACTCCCGCCCGCGCGACTCCGGCGGCGAGGAACTGCGCCGCCGCCCCGCCGTAGGCGGTATGGTTCCGGCTGCCGACCACCCCGGCGGCGGGACGCGCCAGCAGGCCAACATCCCCCCACGCGTACAGCAGCGCCGGCGGCTCCGGAATGTCGCGCAGCAGGGGCGGAAACCGATCGTCGTCGGGGAGAAGCACGCTCGCCCCCAGGCGGTCGAGCTGCTCGAGCAGCGCGTGCGCCGCCCCCCGCGACGCGGCCCGCACCGCGGTGGCGGCGGCCCGGCCGAATCCGGGGAGCGCTGCGATGGCGCCGTGGGGTGCTTGCAGCGCGGCCCCGGCGCTCTGGAAGGCGGCCGTGAGCGTGCGGAGCCGCGCGGCTCCGATGCCTGGCACCTGGGCGAGCGCCAGGTAAGCGACTAGCTCGTCCCGTTCCAACTCGCTCACTTCATTCAGACGTTCGCCGCTGGCCCGCAGACGGAGTTGGAACGGGACTCGTCGCTGCTCGCACCGGGAGCGACTGCCACAGGGTCTCCAACAGCTCCGGTAGCCCCTCGCCGGTGACGGCCGAGATGGCCAGCACCGGAGCGCCGGCGTGCGCACGGATCGTCGGGATGCGGGATGCGGGATGCGAGAGATCGAGCTTCGTCAGCACCACGACGTGCGGCTTCGCCGCCAGGTCGGCCGAATACAGCGCCGCTTCCCGCCTTAGCAGCTCGTAGGTCGCCTGCGGGTCCGGGCTGTCGACGGGGACGAGCACGGCCAGCATCCGGGTGCGCTCGACGTGCTGCAGGAACCGGAGACCGAGTCCCTTCCCCGCATGTGCGCCCTCGATGATCCCCGGAATGTCTGCGACCACGAGCGAACGGCCGTCCGAGAGCCCCACGACCCCGAGATGGGGCTCGAGCGTGGTGAAGGGATAGTCGGCGATCCGGGGCCGCGCCGCCGAGATCACGGAGAGCAGCGTGCTCTTGCCGGCGTTGGGCTCGCCCAGCAGGCCCACGTCGGCAATGAGCTTGAGCACCAGCTCGACGTTGCGCTCGTCCCCGTACTCACCCGGCTCCCACTCGCGCGGGCTCTGGTGCGTGGCGGTGGCGAAGCGCGCGTTGCCGCGGCCGCCGCGGCCCCCGTGCGCGACGAGCAGCGTGTCCCCGGGGCTCAGCACCTCGCCGAGCATGGTGTCGGCGTCGGCATCGTGCACCTCGGTCCCGGGCGGCACGGGCAGGTACAGATCCTTGCCGGTCTTTCCGGTCATGTTCTTGCCCTTGCCATGCTGGCCCCGCTCGGCCTTCCAGTGGGTGCGGTACCGGTAGTCGAGCAGGGTGGCGAGGTTCGGATCGGCGCGCACGTAGACTGAGCCGCCGGGGCCGCCGTCCCCGCCGTCGGGGCCGCCCTTGGGCACGAACTTTTCGCGGCGGAAGCTCGAGGCTCCGGCGCCGCCGGCGCCGCCGACGACGTGGACCACCGCGCGATCAATGAACATCCGGTGCGCCGACCGCCAAGTGCGGAGTGCGGAATGCGGAGTGCGGAGTTGAACGGGGAGTTCGGCGCGCCGTGCGGATGGACGACACTGTCATCGCCACGATTTGTCGCGCCTCCTCCCTGAGCGGGGCTAGCCGCTTCGGGTCCACTAGCTCGCGTTCCGCGAGTAGTGCAAGCCAGAACTCGGACTCGTCGGCTTCCTCCTCGACTATACCCATCTTTGCAATGAACTCTCGTCGCGAGCGAGCGCGACAGGCAGCGCGGTAGTTCGCGCCAACCGATGTTCCAGCTCTCAGAAGTTGAAGACCGATCACGTCGGCCGTACGGCCTCGCGGAAGATCTTCCACCAGGCGAACCACAGCCGACGTGAATGCCCGTGTCCGAACCGCCAGACGAAGTTGCGTCACGAGCCCGCCCTTGCATTCCGCACTCCGCACTCCGCACTCCGCACTTGGTCGTTCCGCGTTCCGACTTCCGCGTTCACAACTTCCTCCCCTTCACATCGTCCCATTGTTCATGCGCCGAGCGCCGCCGCTCCGCATCCAGATCTCCATCGATCACCGCCAGCACCTCCTCCACCTCCGCCCGCGTCGCCCCGGTGTTCAGCGCCCCCCGCAGGTGGGAGTGCAGCTGTTGGGCGGTGCCGAGCACGGCGATCTCTGCCACGGTGCACAGCTCGCGGCGCTTGAGATCGAGCCCCGGCCGGCCGATCACCTTGCCGTACGCGTCCACGAGCACGAGATCCTCGAGCGCCGGATGCAGCCCCCGCAGGTTGAGGAGCAGCTTGTGGTAGGCGCGCCCGTACACCGCCGCGCACACGGCGGCGCCGCGCTGCGCCCACGACTCCCAGTCTTCGTGCGCCAGCTCCTCCCCGCCCACACCCCCGACCCCCCGGCCGGACGCCGGGCCGGTGATCTCACGCCACACGCCGAATGCGACCAGCGCGAGCGGATAGCCCACGACGAGCAGGCTCTGGAGCAGCAGCTCCTCGATCCAGGTATCGGGCACGGCCGCCGCCCGCGCTGCGACCAGCCGTTGTCGCAGTGCGGGCTCCTTCCCTTCGGCGAGGGCCGCCGCGACCTGCACTAGCGCGACCGTTGGGGGATCGAGGGGCTGCGCGTCGTGTGACCCCGGGGCGCCGCCCCGGGGTAAGCCGCCCTCGCCCATATTACCAGTCCCGCTTCCCCGTTCCCTCATCCTTTCATTTCTCCAGCCCCCCATTTACACGCAGCTCCCCCACCGTCTCGCCGCGGGTGTTCACGTTGGGCCGGGCGATGAGCGCCGCCGGGCGCGGCCGCAGGCCCAGCTCCTCCAGCACCGCGGCCAGCGCCAACGCCGCGGCGACGCCATGGCCGTCCTCCACCTTGAGCGCCACGCCGAGCCCTTCGTGCACCAGCAGCGCGCAGTACACCCCTTCGGCACCCACCTTTGCCAGCACGCGACCGGGATGGGCGCGCATCAGCTCGGTGCAGGGACGCCCTTCACCCGCGATGAGGTCGGGGCGGCGGAGCATGGCTTCAACAATGCGGAATGCGGAATTCGGAATGCGGAATTGCTGTGGAGGGTCGTGCGCGACGCGAAGCCCCCCTCGAAATTCCGCATTCCGCATTCCGAATTCCGCGTTGGCCAGTCGTGCATACGCCAGGGCCATACTGCGCAACTGCAGCCCGTAGCACACCACGCCGCAGCCGTCGACCGCCGTCTTGATCTCCGCTACCGGCACGTCCGTCCACCGGCTCACTTCCTCGAGGCAGCGCTGCTGCACCGGATGCTCGAGCCGCGTGTAGAACGCCGTGGGCCAGCCGTGGTGCCGCGCGAGCGCGAGCATCCCGGCGTGCTTTCCCGAGCAGTTCGAGTAGACCGCCGTGAGCCGCACGCCGCGCGTGGCGTAGTCCTGGGCGACGCGCTCGGAGAGCGGGGGGTGTGGACCGCACAACAGGTCCCGCTCGCTGCACTCGATCTTCGCGAGGAAATCGCGCACGATCACCACTTGCCCCGGTTCGCTCGAATGCGACGCGCAGCAGAGCGCGAGCTCCTCGGTCGTGAGCCCGAAGCGGTCGGCAGCCCCGTCCGTCACCAGCGGCAGCGCCTGGAACGGTTTCGCCGCCGAGCGCCAATAGGTGACGAGGTCGGGATCCCCGACCTTGGCGACGAGCCTCCCCAGCCCGTCGACGACGGCGACGTGGACGTCGTGCCAGGCCTCCACTACCCCACCGCGGAGTTGCTCAACTCTCACTCCATCGCCCCCTTTCCCACGCTGAAGCGTGGGCTCGGCGGGGCACTGTGCTGAAGCACACCACGCTTCAGCGTTGCGCCTCGCCGAGCCCATCCTTCAGGATGGGACCCTCGGACGCCGAAGAGCTGCGTTCAGCTC
>Ga0134071_10000811_pt1 | contig 10852 bp, 18 predicted proteins | sample 15_taG_27_FD_94466 | JGI IMG/M metagenome (GOLD analysis project Ga0134071, IMG submission 94466) | Grasslands soil microbial communities from the Angelo Coastal Reserve, California, USA - 15_D_Rain_40cm_5_09082015 | ecosystem: Environmental > Terrestrial > Soil > Grasslands ...
CGGTCCGGCGATTGATATTGGCTGCAGCCTCCGGAGCCCCGGCGAGAATGACTCCGATGGTATCGCACAATGCGGTTGCGACTCGCTGCCTTGCCCCTGCAGGAGGTTTTGCAGCCATGATGAATTCGGCGATTTGAAGGGCTGCTTTCATGTGGCGTATTGGTGCCGGATAGCGGCGCCGTTGTCGCCAGATTATAGCGCCATCAATCCGAGCGAGGGCTGCGAACTCGGCGGGAATACAGTGCCGCGACACCAAATGCGCCGGCAAGTGCCCATGCCCATTTGTTTGCCAGGTTGAGCGTCCAACCGACTCCAAATCGGTTGCGCACGACGATACGGGGGTCGCGCGGGTCGTAGAACAGGATGCCGGCTTTCCACGGATTCCTGCGTCGGAAAAACAACATAGATACCTCCTGTTTACCAGTTGTAAAGAGGTTTGCGATAAACGGTAACGATGATCGAAATGTTGGGTCGGCTGCGACTCGGTGTCGGTACATGAAATTCCCAATTGCGAACTGCGGCCACAGTGGGCTCTGAAAGCGACGGCACGCCGGCGATCACGTCGACGTTTTCCACTGTTCCTTTCGCTGTCGGAGCGACTTGCAGGATCACTGCTCCGTCTGCAAATGCGCTGACCGGATAACCCGGGTCAACCACAGTTGTGGGAAAAGCCGAGAGATGGTTTTCATCGAACCCATCGGGTAAAGTTTCGTCGAATACCATCGGCCGATCTGGAAGATCCGGCCGTGGCCGGTACAGAAATACGACGCTCGCGGGGATCGGCGCCGATGCAGGATCAACCCCCGCAAAGTTCCAATCTTTCAGCGCACCGCGCGAACGCTCGACGTATTCCGGTTGACCCTGGATCAACTCGTCGCCGATCACCGCACCGTCAGCTCCGATTTGGATTTCGAATACCACGACAGCAAGTTGAGACTGCTCCGTTCCGTCCGGTAATCGTGGGCGACTGGCCTGGTCGAGACGAATCGCAGGTTCAGCCTGCAACAGAGAAATACTAAGAAGAATAGCGTTTAAGGCTCCCGAGAACATGAGCATACCCCCTGCCTTCAACGTACGCTGTTTGGGGATGACTTGTCAGAACCATTAGCGCCATATCCACCCGACCCGTAATTTTTCCTTCTTCCTTACCCTTTCGCATACGCCAGAGCTGCATCATTGGGCCGTCCATCCGCCATCAATCAAAATGTCGGTGCCGGTGATGAAGCTGGCGTCTTCCGAGCAGAGGAATCGCACTGGCTTTCCGAAATCTTGCGGATCACCCCATGCGCACATTGATCCCGGCGCTGTTGATGAGGATGTCCACGCCGCCGAAGCACGATCCGATGACACGGGTATTCTACGGGCAATTGCCGACACACCGAGGCGCAATCGTTTTCTCTGCTTTGAAGGCTTCGGCATATTATTTGGTATGAACGAAATCAGTCCGCTCACGTTGCAATTGTTGCAGTGGATCTCGCAGCGCGCGCGAAGCTACGCTGAGACCATGGACGCGTGGCGAAGTAATTGTCCACGACTCACGATATGGGAAGATGCGTTGGCCGACGGTCTCGTCCAAATCAAGAATGGCGCAGACGGCTTAATCGTGAGCCTTACCGCGCTTGGCAGATCAGCGCTTGATGGCGCGGTTCCCGACCGCAAACAGCCGGTCATTAAGTTCGAAAATCATTCGCCAGACCACTCGTCGTGAAGCTCGCGCGACTTTACCGTCCCTTTTAACAACTTCTTACATCAGCAGTGTAAAACCTTCGTACGAGCGGCCAGTCTGACTAAAAGAAGGACGTCCACAAGAACGCCATGCTGGAAAAGCCAATGAAGGAAACACGCGCAGTCGTTGTAAACGATGTCTTCAACGCGCTGCTGTTTGGATTGCCGCAGGGAATACTTCTCGGCTTGGTGTGGATCGCATATTGTGTGTGGACCACTGTTAGGATGCGCGGCCTGCCGCCATTTCAGTTTTCGAGCCGCTCGAGATAGGGCCGTAGGCGGCAGCCGGATGGTCGGTCCCAATTTCGGCAAAATCAGGGCCACCGGAGCGCGGGGATTCACATTGAACGCCCGTGTGAATTTCCAGGCTGGTGGAGTTATGATGGTTTCAATAGGAGGGCACTGATATGGCCCGCTTTTTTGGCGTCATCGTGGTCGCGTTTTTCCTTGTATCTCTTGCCCTGCCCGTATCCGTTGAGGCGCAGCATCACGGACGATTTCATGGCGGCCCTGGCGCTGCGGTTACCGGGCCGCCTCCGGCTGCTCAGCCGGGACCTGCATTTGTAGGCCGGCCTGTGGCGCCATTTGTCAACTCTCCCGTAACGCCTTTTCTCGGCGGTATCGTGACACCGTTTGTGGGTCGGCCGGTGACGCCGCCGATTATCACGACACCACACCGTTTGCCTTCAGTTCACGTCCGGCGTTCAGACCAACGTCCGGGGGTGGTTGCGCCGGTGCTCGGTTATGGTTATGGCTACTATTCTCCTTATATTTGGCCTATGCCGGTTGATGCTGGACCGGTTTATGCGCAGTCTCCCTATGTTGCGCCCCCGGAAGGCGCGCCGGTCAGCCAGAATGAAGCGAATCTTTCGTATCAAGTGGAAAGGTTGTCCCAGCAAATTGAAGATCTGCGCCAGCAGCAAGCGGCGCAGGCGCAGCGACCGGCGCAGCCCACGGCTCCCGAACCCTCGACTCCTGTCGTTCTCATCTTCCGCGACGGCCACCGAATGGAGATTCAGAACTACGCGGTCGTCGGGCAGACGCTTTGGGTTCTGGACGAGAGAAACTCGACAAAGATTGCACTGTCGGACCTCGATCTCAGCGCGACGGAACGGGAAAACCGCGCCGGAGGTCGGCGGTTCTCGCTACCGTCGACAAAATAAACCACCATCTGCATCATCCACCAGTCCGTGGACAAAAAAGATCTGGCCGTGACCAATCTTGTATTCGTCTCATGCCAGGGAGAATTGTCGCCGGAGCCGGGCCCGCCTTCTTGCGGCGCACGGTGTAGACTTTCTGAAACTCTGAAATAAAAACCCGATGGCTGGAGGTTTGAATGTTTGAGCGATACACAGAGAGGGCGCGTCGGGTGATCTTTTTCGCTCGTAAGGAAGCCAGCGACTTTGGGGCGGCTGCGATACAGACTGAGCATCTTCTGCTTGGCCTTTTAACGGAAGACATAGACATGGTTAAACGATTTTCCCTTGATTGGCCATCAGAGGAGCGCATTCGTGAGGACATTACGGAGCGCGTCACGATCGGGGCAAAGCTGCCTTACAGCGTGGATCTTCCTCTCTCTGACGAGTGCAAGCATATCTTGGCATATGCGATCGAGGAGGCAGAACGCCTCGATCATTCTTACATCAGTACGGAACACCTTCTCCTCGGCTTGCTCCGCGAAACAAACAGTCTCGCAGCCGAGATCCTGCGCGCGCATCGCATAGACTTGGCTCCGGCGCGAGTAAAGATTGCGCTGCCTTCAAGTCGGGAGATTGCCGAAATACCGCCGCAATTGCCGAAGGCTGGCTGTGTGCCCGATCCTGAAACCGCAAAGCGTATCGCCGAAGCTGTGTGGCTCGTGATGTACGGCGAAGCCGCCGTGGAGCAACAGAAACCATTGCAGGCGGATTTCGAAGATGATCGCTGGAGGGTCAGGGGGTCGCCTCCATCAGGGCAAGCCACGCCGGCATTCATCGCGGTTATATCGAGGGTTGACGGTAGGATTTCAAAAATTGGAACTACGGTTGTGAGCCGTGACTTGTTCGAATAAGGCTGCCAGAGACAGGAGAATGGGCGAGCGGCGCTGTGCTATCCGAACGATGGGACACAGAAGCGTTAAGGGATGTCTTTAGAGGTGCTTTTCTTTTTCTGGCGGTCAGCAATACCGTCACGTACGATGTTGGCAAGCGCATCGATACATTCCGGGCATTGGCGAAAGTGAGCGGATTCGTCTGGCCTCAGAACCGAAGACAGGGTTACATAGCCTTTTTCGGCCAATGATGGCGCGGCTAAGTCCAGGAGTCTCGTACGGGAAAGATGGTTAGAATTTCGTTCAAGGGTCATATATGTGGCTCCGATGACGCACGACCCTGCATGTTGGCACAAGAGCACCGATAAGCATAATGTCTTGCTTGGCTATCGGGGATCTCAAACGGTTGCGCCCCGCTCATCGTACCCATCTTACCCAGCGCCCAAGGCGTGGCACAGCAGGCACTTAGACGGACAACATGAGGGGCAACGTCCTTGGGTACGTTACCCATCCCCTTCGGGTATGCTGCGCGCCCGTGAGCGCCGGTCATTGCGCCAAGAAAGACCGACTCCTTCGATAATGCCGCCGAGCCGTGCATGAACATGCGGTTGCCCTAGCCGAACTGAGCCGCAAGATGGGCATCAGTTCAATTGATGAGTACCGGAAATTACAGCAAGCTGCGGAGGCGGCCCGATTCACATTTGACTCCGCCCCACGCGCCAGTTGATGCACAATTTTCCGAAGTCTTCCTGCAATCAAAAACCCGGCAATGTTGAAACGCGATCTCGGATAAGCCGCTGACAGCGGGCCGAAGCTCGTCGCCCTGCGACGACGATTCCAACGAGAGGCGGATCTCCTCTACATAATGACTCTGTGTTGTTTGATGCTGTTTCACGGTGTTTTATGGTGTTCTGTTCGTGAGCTGTGCGTGAGTTTGTTCGCGGAATTTGCGAACATTGTCCAGCGGATACCCCAGCCCTCTGTTTTCTCTGCCGCAAGCATGGACAGTGAGTGGGTGAAGACGGAAATCGCGAAGGCTCGCAAACGGGAAATGCACGAGAACCGTCGTGTGCTATTTCCTGTCCGGCTGGTGGACTTCGAGACCCTGCGGGATTGGGAATGTTTCGACGCCGACACCGGCAAAGATTCGGCGCGAGAGGTCCGAGAATACTTCATCCCGGATTTCAGCAACTGGAAAGCCGATCACGATGCCTACACACAGGCATTCGATCACCTGCTGCGGGACCTGAAGACGCAGAAACAAGCGGCTGGCGGATCGTGATTGGATTTGGCGTCATGGCTCAACAGCCGACTTGCGCACCGCACATCATTTAAAATTCTCGGAGTCCCGAGTCTTCCGTCCCGTTCGCGCACGCTGACGCTCAGCACTTCTGAACTGGTGATCCTGCGCACGTCGTGACCAATACTGCAGATTCCGTTCTAATTGCCGCTGCCGAAAACATTCGTCGTGGTCGACCGAACGCCTAGCCGTCCACGGCGATCGTTGCCGGTTTCCGCGAGGCGAGTTATCACACGGTATGGACAATCCGCACCGGCTGCACCGAAGAACCCACCCCCCCTTCTCTAGGAACCGCATCAGATCGACATAAAGAGCACACTCAAAGTCTGGCGGCACCACATCAAAGCGCTGTGTGACAAGTCCTCCGATCGTTCCGATCTCCGCACGTCTTGCTTTTGAACGAGCACCCCACAACCGCCTTGAAATCGCGTCATCCGGCGGGAGGCAACGGCCTGCGGGAGACAGCGGCTTAATCCATCCTTCGCATATAATCCCGGCAATGTTGAAGCTTGCGATCGTGATGGTGGGACTGCCGGCTCGCGGGAAAACTTTTGTGGCTCGCAAGCTTCAGAACTACCTTTCCTGGCTCGGATACCGCACGCTTTGGGTGAATGTCGGCGATTACCGGCGCGCCCGCGCGGGCGCGAAACAGCCTGCGGCGTATTTCGCGCCCGACAATGTGGCGACGCGCGGGGAACGCGAGGGCTTTGCGATGGCCGCGCTCGCCGACCTCGTCGATTGGTTCAATAAAGGCGGCGAGGTCGGCATCTACGACGCAACCAATGCCGAGCGCTCCCGGCGCGACGTGATTCGCCAAGCCTGTTACGCCGCCGGCGTCCGCGTCCTGTTCGTCGAGACCATTTGTGATGATACCGAGGTCATTGAAGCGAACGTTCGCCGGAATAAACTCAACCTCCCGGACTATGCCGGAATGACGGCGGATGACGCGTTTCGCGACTTCCAGGCGCGGATCGCCCAGTATGCTCGAACATACGTTCCAGTTCAGGACGATGAATGCAGCTGCATAAAGCTCATTGATGCAGGACGGCAAGTCATCTCGAACCGCATTGAAGGCTATCTGTCCTCGCGCCTGGCCTTTTTCCTAATGCAGATCCGGCCGACCGAACGTCCGATTTGGCTCAGCCGGCACGGTGAGAGCGAATCCAATGTGGCAGGACGCATCGGCGGAGACGCTCCGCTGACCGAACGCGGAAGACAGTACTCCGAAGCTCTCGCATCCTTTGTTCGCGCCCGGTGCGAGCATCCCGTCGTGTGGACGAGCGCATTCCAGCGCACCGTGGCCACGGCCGAGCCCATCGGCGGCCGGATCCAATCGCTGCGGGCTCTCAACGAGATCGATGCGGGCGTGTGCGACGGCCTCACCTACGAGGAAATCAAGGCGCGAATGCCGGATGAATTCTTGGCACGGGCCGGCAACAAGTTTCGTTACCGTTACCCGAGAGGTGAATCCTACGCCGACGTGATCCAGCGACTGGAACCGGTCATCGTTGAACTCGAGGGGCTGCGGTCTCCGGTTCTCATCATCGGCCACCAGGCTGTGCTCCGAGCACTATACGGATACCTGATGGGGAAGCCGCAGGAAGAGTGTCCATACCTCCAGGTTCCTCTTGAGACAGTCATCCAACTGGTACCCACCGAAACCGGCTACGACGAGCAACGCTTCACACTCTAAGATCCGCCGCCGTTTAGAATGTCGCTCGACGAGATAACCTTCAACGCGTTTAAGTGGACCTCCTGTTAGCCGCACTCGGAGTCCCCTCCGTCACAGAGGAACCGAGTGCGGGAACACACCCGAACGTTCAATTTTTTGAACCAATACGTCTTTCACCGGGATGGTCGGCCCTGGCCGGATTCAGGCCGCAGGTTCCGACTTGGACTTCTTCGTGATTTCACTCATCAAGATCATTTCAAAATCCAGCGGATTCCAAATGGTGATCCTCGGATGATTGGGACAGTCAGGAAAAGTGGCCCCTTCCCTGATGACAATCTCCACGCCACAGCAAAGGCTTTTATACACCCCGAACGTCTCGTTTATCTCGCCATTCAGCGGCACGTCGCGACCTCCTAAATCACGCGCATCCGTGCTGCTCTGTACGCTAGCATACTTATGTCCGATCCCTTGCAGAGGGCATTTTCAATGGCTTGTGGGTAGCCTCGGTTACCACCCAGCCCGGAACCCGGCAAAAATGTCCGTCATAGCGTAAGTATTTGTCGTCATACGGTGTAGGACATCACGCCAATAGCTTATAGGTGTTCAGCTGCTCGCTGCGATTTTCGCCCTGCTGATCGGCCGTTTCTTACCTTTCTGTCGGTGGTAACCGCTTACCGCTGCGCGTCGGCTATCGTGATTTTACAGCGAGTTAGGTTATTCGGCGGGTTGGGAACCTGTCGTCCCAACCTTGCCGACGCAGCCTCTCGGTAATTCGGGAGCCGCGCATCCGGTAGATAACACACGCGGGCGATCATATGGAGCGACCAGACAGGCACCTATCACCCGAATTGATCTGGGGATTTGTTTGCGGTTTATCCGCCCTCCGCCCCGACCAGTTTCAACATTTGCGAGATTGCGATCAATGCTTGGATGCATCGGGGCGCGTCGAGCAAGAGGCGAAGCGGGAAAGCGGGCAGGACGACGCGAAGAGGACAAGTGCCTAGGGTCCGTCTAAAAAGGTGCGCGTGGGCGGCGATGCTTCCGAGTATCAAGGCACAGACCAATTCGCGACACTAAAATGCGCTGTGAAGAAAAAGCAGGACTGATGAGGGCATATGAGAAGGCTGTCACAGTTTATTGTCAAAGGGTAGCCGAGCTGTCACAGGCGGTTGGTGCTGTGTTGCATGCGGAATATGAATTGATTCAGCGGAAAGTCGCGGCAGCGAGAAAAATTTCAGAAGAATCACGCACTCGGCTCATCGATCACGAAAGAGAACATAATTGCTGAAAACATTTAGGGCTGGCTTCAATTCCGTCCCGCGCTTCGGCTTTGGCGCCTTCTTCTCACGGTTCACGGATTCCTGCAACACCGGAATGAGTCTGCTACCGTTTGCTGTCGCGTACCTCACGCCGACGTGCTTCGCCGCTTGAAACCATCGCATTTTCAGTGAAGGCTTTCTTGAGGCGTTACAGCTTTTCCGAGGAGAAGCGTGCCATTTGGTACGATTTTACATGCGTGTCAGAACAATCACTCCACCGTTCGCGCTGTTAATAAGGATGCCATCGAAGCCAGAGGTAGAGAAGCCGCCAATCACGAACCGGCAAGACAGCACAAAACGCCAGTTCTCTTTTAGATGTTTGAAGGTAATGTAAGTGGACACGGCAGCCATATCTCATGATATTCCTCCATGGGCCATGGCCGCTACTCCGGCTCGATCAACGTTTTTTCCACGATGGGGTTATTGCCAAAATTACACTCTAGCGTTACCGTCAGCATCATGCGCGACGATTTCTTTAACCTTCCCATCGAACAACGCGACATCATGCTCATCAGCAAGCGCGCCATCGCCCGGATCGAACTCCGGATTACTGCCTGTGAGGGGTGCGACCCGGAAGCCGAAATTCCGCTCGATTGGATTCTGGACAAAATCACCGGACACCAAGGGTCAACGACGGATTATCTCCTCGAAAGGCCAGCGCACTGTCAATGCTGCGGACGTGAGGTTACGGAGAAGACATCGGTGGAGTGGGGCGGAGTAGTTCGATAATCTTTAGAGCGACTGGTCGAACGCCAATGAAGAACTTTCCACGGGCGGTTGTTTTTTGTGCGGCAGCCGCTCTTCCCTTCGGTTAAGCTCGATTTGCCCACACCAAGGGGGTTTTATGCACGACTTCGAGCAAGAAACGACGCGGGATCGCGTGATTCTTCACCCGTTATCGGAAGAGGCCAGAAAGTATGTTCTTGCCGCGGGCTTCTATCGAAAGTTTTACAACGAGGCTGACGACTTGGTGAAGTTTGAACTTCCTCGCCAAGAGCCGAAGTTCGAAGAATACCGGAGACGTTTGCTGGCAGCTAAATTCACGATCCAGGAGAAGACGGCGGCATGAGAATGCCGTCCGAATCCAAGCCCGTCGAACTCTCCCCGTCCGAGGATTCGCCGGACTCGACAAATCGGTGACTTCCACAAATGGAAGAATCACGACGGATATCAGAAGGGGTTGACGCGGCTGGTCCGTGATTTGCAAGCAGACGAGAAGACGAAGCCAGCCTCAATCTGAATCTGACCTCCTCACCTACTTCTATCGCGATTTTCCCTTACGTTTCGCCGCCCAACGTTTCTTCATCAGATCAGACAGCTTCTTCCGGCCCGCCGCGGTTAAGCGGCTTCCACCATTTTGTCTTGCGCCGGAACTTTGCCTCCGCACCACTGATTCAACCTTGCCGACCTGTAAGGCCGCCTGCGACGTCTTGGCGATCAGCGCATATCTCCGCTTCATGCCCTCCGAGATTCTTCTTCTCGCTGCCGCGCTCATTCTTCTTCTCTTGGGTGGCGTTAAGCCTGCGGTGGCGGTCTGTCCGGTAGCAGGCCCCGGATTCATTTGGAATTTGATTTGAGTAATTTCGTCATCAAGCGTGACTCGTTCCGCTTCGAGTCCCTTCAAAGCCAGTTCGAGCAGTCTCTGTCTTTCGGGCATGGTATGTCTCCTTCTAATATGGACGCGAAATTCTAGCACGCACGGTTAAAGATATTGCTTTCAAGCGGCTGGTGCTCCGCATTGGCGAACTTCTCGCGCTGCAATGGAAACATGTGGATTTTGAAAATCGGACACTGCGGATCGTTCAGAGTCTTTGGTACGGCGAGCTTGTCGAACCGAAAACCAAAGCCAGCAACCGGACTGTGTTGTTTGGAGAGCTGTTGGGCAAAGTTCTAACGGGCCATTTAGAGCAGTCCGGGCGCATCAGGCCGATTGATTTCGTGTTTTGCAATTCAGACGGTACGCCGTTAAACGCCGATGTGCTCCGAAGGGACGTTCTGTATCCAGCAATCGAAAGGCTGCGTCTTCCACGGTTATCCCGATCCGCCGGTTTTCACGCATTTCGTCACTCGGCTGCCAGTTTTATCAATGCTCAAACAGGCAATCTGAAACTCGCGCAACGGCTCCTTGGTCATTCTGAAATCAGTATGACTGCGGATATCTGCCCGCACACCACCGATGAGGTGGAGCGCGAGGCGGCGTTGGCTTTGGAAAGAGCGATCTTTGGTGATTTGTTCCCTACTTGTTCCCAAAAGGGAACAGGAACAAGAAACGTGGTTGGAACTCAAAGTGGTCAACCGGGCCAAGTGCAATAAAAAGAGCCGCTTTGCGGCGGCTCTTCAATACGCCCGAGAGGATTCGAACCTCTGACCTTTGGTTCCGGAGACGCATTTAACCGTGGGCGCTCCTGTCTTTTCAACGACGTACGTGGACGCTGTTAGCTGGTTTTTCCCGGTGTTCGGGACCATTTGCCCCCAAGTTGCCCCCAACTTTGCCCCCAGATTTGTCTTTCTTGCGTGGGGGCGGTGTCCATACCTCCCGCGTGTACTCGCCTGAAGCAGGCGTCATAAAACGGGGAGTTGTGCAGAGCATTTCACGGCACCACGACGTAAATAGCGAAAGTGCGTAGAAGCCAACCTACCCTGTTCTGTCCTTCCACAACGTAAAATATAAGTCAGCTTCTGTAGGTGGGATAGAGAATGACTTCTTTGGAACAAATGCTTCAGATGGGTGAGGAAAGCGAAACGCTCGACTTCAAGGAGTCTTTTGATTCCAACTCCAATGGCGAATGGTGTGAGCTGATAAAAGA